>Ga0209640_10005812_pt1 | contig 10798 bp, 9 predicted proteins | sample RifCSP10_1_FD_184018 | JGI IMG/M metagenome (GOLD analysis project Ga0209640, IMG submission 184018) | Soil microbial communities from Rifle, Colorado - Rifle CSP2_sed 10_1 (SPAdes) (version 2) | ecosystem: Environmental > Terrestrial > Deep subsurface > Rock core/Sediment | place: Rifle...
AGACGCTCGCCGCGCGGATTCTCGTGCAGGAACACCGGATCTACCCAATGGCGATCCGCCTGTTTTTCGCAGGGAAGCTAAACCTCGAAGGAAGGCGGGTCAAGGTCATCGGGGAGCCGAAGATCCCCGAATTCTTTCACCGGAACCCGGACGCGTAACGGGCGGGTACCTCCCTGTTCCGCTTTCACGCCGCAGCCTCGGAGTGGGGCTCCTTCGGCTTGCTGCGCTTTCCGGCACCCGCGATACGCTAAGAACAGGGACGTTCCTTCTAAGAACTCATCCTCCCCTGCGGCGGGCGTCGTGATTACACGCCTCATTGCGCGGCCCCCTGGACCGGAGGACCCGGGGCGATGCGGGGGGGTCGACGAGGCGGGGGGACACTCCTGGAGGTTGTAGGTAGTACGGTTGGAGGAGTGTCCCGCTGAAGGATACGGATCGCGTCGAGCGGAACCGGTTAACCCGGGCACCGGTCTCCAGGGGGCCGTTGCCGAAGAGGCCGTGCACCGAGAGGGTCGATGCGCCGCTTCCGCCGAGGCGCTCGAGGGAGGCGTACCCACGGCGGTACGGCGAGGGAGAGCAACGAAGGCGGGGCGGATGCAGCGGGCCTCGAATGCCGGCATCTGAGGGAATGGCCCCCTGGAGGCCGGCAGGTCGCGAGCTGCGCCTAAGGGGACCCTTCCGCGAGCCAGGGTCCCCGGTTTCCGGCGAAGGGAGGCGCTCACCGCCGGAACGATGCGGATTCAGGAGTTCCCCGCAGCGACCTCTCCTTTCGCGGTGGGAACAGCCGGTCGGGTCTCCACTTCCTGGAGAACGGACGGATCCCGGTACACGCATATCCAGTGCCCGTCGCGCTTGATGTACACTTCGGCCGCCGTGACCAGGATCCCGTTCGTTCCGTGGTAGCGCATGAGCTGCCGGGCTTTCGCCTTCGAGAGCCAGGTGGTGACGTACATGTCCTTCTGCGAGTCGTCATCCCATCGTTTGCCGTCGGGCCTCGCGGAAAGGAAGCAGATCATGAGGAGGCCGATCAGCACCCAGTACCGCATACTCCCCTCCTTTTTCGGTTCCGGCAAGGAAATCAACGGGTTGTGGAAAAACTCCATTTTGTAATGTCCCGGACACAACATCATGTGGGATTTGGAGTTCCGTGGGAACGGAGCAATTTCGGTACCACCGGGGGGATGATCGCCTAAACATCTGTTTATCCTCAGAATTTTCCCAAAGATCCCCATGAGCGAAGGGCATTTTCTCGCCGAAAATGGGTAACTATTTCCCCTGAACGGGAAGAGACAGGCCTTTCCCCCTCCCCCGAAATAGTCCGAAATAATATGGCCCTGTCCCTATGAACCAGGGATTCCCTTTTTTCGTGATTTCAGCCCGTGGGTCCCGGATGGTCCCCGCGGGTTTTTGGGAATGGGGATTTTATCGGAGTACCGTCAGAAAATGTACAAAGTAACAATTCCTCCTTTCCGATAAGACACTTAAGAATATCGGGAGGGAAGAAATGGATACGCACCGGAAAGAGAAGATCCTGGTCATCGACGATGAAGAAATCGTGGTGAAGGTTTTGAGGGCACTCCTCTCCAAAGAGGGTTTCGATATCGAGTCGGCCCATGATGGCCTAGAGGGGTTATCGAAAGCGAACGAGATCCAGCCGGATCTCATTCTTCTGGACATCTCCATGCCAAAAATGAACGGCTTTGAGACATGCCGTAGGTTAAAGGACGGGAATGGCACCAGCAACATCCCCGTTGTGATGTTCACATCACAGGCCGACAGGGACTCGAAGATCACGGCGCTCAAGGCGGGGGCGAACGATTTCTTAAGCAAGCCCGTCGACAACACGGAACTGGTGGTCCGGGTCAAAAACCTGTTGAAGGTCAAACGATACCAGGACTTCCTGGAGTCCCACAGCCAGATCCTGGAAGAGCAGGTCGAGGAGAGAACCAGGCGGCTTCGGGAGGCGTTGCAGGACACCATACACCGGCTGACGCTTGCCGCCGAGTACCGGGACGATGATACCTACAACCATATCAAGCGGGTAAGCGAATATACCAAGATAATCGTCAAGGAACTGGAGTTCTCCCAGGAGAAGGAAGGAATCCTGGCGTACGCGGCGCCGATGCACGACATCGGGAAGGTCGGCATACCGGATTCCATTCTCCTCAAGCCGGGCAGACTGACCCCGCAGGAATTCGAGACCATGAAGACCCATACGACCATCGGCGCCAGGATTCTCAAGGGATCGGACAGCCCCTTCCTTCAGTCCGCCGAAAAATTCGCTTTGTCCCACCACGAGAGGTGAGACGGGAAAGGATATCCTCTCGGATTGAAGGGGGAGGACATCCCGATCGAGGGGAGGATCATGAACATCATCGATCAGTATGATGCGCTGCGGAGCCGACGTCCCTACAAGCCTCCCTTCGACCATGAAACGGCGGTGAAGATCATCACGGAGGGCGATGGAAGGACCACCCCCGACCACTTCGATCCCAGGATTCTCGAAATCTTTCGGGCGAACTCCCACAGATTCGATGAAATCTTCGAAGCTCACGGGGAAATGCATGTTTGATCGCCCTCCCCCGATTTCCTCCCCGTTGCATGGTTGAATCGAAGGATTCGAGGGGAAGCGGCATGGGAACGTCGAGAGTTTCCGGAGAAGACACGGTAGCGCGGAAATTCGCCATCGCCTTTTCGGCGATGTTCATCATCCCCATGGCGCTGTCCGCCTACCTGTTCATCGAGTACGTGGACGCCGTTCGCGGGAACTTGCTGCAACTCACCCTCTTCTCCGCGTCCGTGGCCTTGCTGGGCACGGGGGGCTTCTTTCTCTGCCGGTCGGTGGTCCAGGCCCTGCTGAAGGTGACCCGGGACGCCTCGGCCATCGCCGGGGGCGACCTGGACCGGCGCCTGGACACGAACATCGAAGGCGAGATCAGCGAACTCGCCAGGAATTTCAACCGGATCACCAGCCGGCTTCAGCAATCGATCGACAGTCTCCAGTCCTCGAAAAAACAGATCCAGACCCTGCTCTCGCAGGTCTGCGTCAGTTTCGGGCAGAACGTGGATATGGCGAACATGTTCGAGGTGTTCCTGCGGTCGCTTCTCTCCCTGACGGGTCTCGAAGTGGGTGCGATCTTCCTTCTCTCTCCCGACGGGAGCGAGCTTTCCTTGTGCGCGTCCGCGGGCTTGCGAGAGGAATTCCGTGGCACGGTCGTGCGGCAAGGGAAGGGGATCGTGGGATGGGTGGCGACCCACGGGCAGTTGGTGACCACCTCGGAATCGATGCCGTGGGGCAGGCCGGACATGCTCACGCCCCTGGAAAAGAGCATGCCCTGGGCGATCCACATCCCCTTACGGACCAGCGAGAAGACCCGCGGAGTCATGAGCATCGGGCTGGCGGCGGGCCAGCGGGAGATCACCGGAGAGGATCTTCTCACGATCCAGAACCTGGCCACCCAGATGGCCGTGGCCATCGAGAACGCCGAGCTCAAGGAGAGCATGGAAAAAACATACCTGGAGACGGTTTCGGCACTGGCCACCGCGGTGGAGATCGCCACGCGTCTGGATCTCCCGGTAGCGTTCGTGAGAGACCTGGAGTCTGCGGCGCTCCTCCACGATATCGGCAAGATCGGGATTCCGGATCAGATCCTGCACAACAATGGATCGCTTACCCCCGAGGGGCTCCAGTTCATCCTCGCGCACCCGATGGGAGGGGAGAACATCTTGAAGCCGGTGGGTTCCCTCGGGCGCCTGTGCCCGATCGTCCGGCACCACCACGAGCGATACGACGGGGAAGGATATCCGGACCGGCTGAAGGGAGAGGAAATCCCCCTGGCGGCGAGGATCCTTTCGGTCGCGGACAGCTTCGACGCCATGATCTCGGACCGCGCATACAAGCCCACCCGGACGAAGGAGGAAGCGATGGAGGAGCTTGCCCGCTGCAGGGGCAACCAGTTCGACCCGCATTGCGTCGATGCGTTCCTGTCCTATCTCCGGGAGAACCCCGAGGCGGGAGTCCTTTGCTTCTCCTGAGCCGGGATCGGTCCCGGCATGTCCACTCTTCCCCCCGGCCCTTTCTTCCGAGGGCAAGGGCAGCCTGCAAGCAGCCTGTCGAGCCATCGGATCGGCAGCCCCGGTCGCTTCGCTGCCCGTTCGGGCGGGAAACGATCCCGCCGGGGGCGTATCCCGGGCACCGGGGGGGGAACACCTCAGGGATTCGGCCCGATACGGGATCTTGAATTACGAGACGCAGCGGTAAAAAAGGCCCGGGGAGCCACCGCCCCCCCGGCCTCATCGAAGTTCTTAGGAACGTCCCTTTTCACAGGAGCGGGTTTTTGTGCATCTCCTTGAGGCGCGCCCAGCGCCGGTCCACCTCGGCCTGGATCGCGGCGAGCACCGGCTTGCACTCCGACTTGAGCAGATGCTTGGTTTTCCCCATCTGCTGGAGCCACTCGGTCACCGGCACTTTCTTCCCCTTCTCCTCCGGATCGTAGTTGATCGTCGTGATCCCGCGCTCCACCTCGTAGAGGGGGAAGAAGCAGGAGTCGACCGCGGCCTGGATGATGGGGACCGAGATCCGCTCCTCGGTCCGCCAGGCGAGCGGGCACATGGAGATGAGCTTGCCGAACACCAGCCCCTCCTCGGAGTACTTCTGCGCCTTGACGGCCTTGCGGATCATGTCGCGGTGGTTGCTCTCCGCGGCCGTGAAGACGTACGGGATATTGCACGAGACGAAGATCTGGGCGGTGTCCTTGTGGTGCGTCGACTTGCCGTGCTGGTACGGCCCGTAGTTCGAGGTCGACGTGGAGTGCCCCATCGGGACGGTGAACGAGAGCTGGGAGCCCGTGTTCTGGTACCCCTGGTTGTCGTACTCCAGGATGATCATCCGGTGCCCCCGCAACGCCGCCCCGATGGAGGGCCCCATCCCGATGTCGTGGCCGCCGTCGCCGGTCACCATGATGAAAGTGATCTTCTCCTCCTTCGGGATCTCGCCGCGCTTCTTGCGCTCCTCGAACATCTCGACGACTCCCGACAGGGTCGCAGCGCCGTTCTGGAAGAGGTTGTGGATGTAGGTGACCTTGTGCGACGTGAAGGGGTAGCCCGTCGTGACCACCATCCCGCAGCCGGTGTGAAACAGAACCGTCACGAACCCCTCGATCCCTTTCAGGAACTGGTTGAGATTGACGAAGATCCCGCAGCCGGGGCAGGCTCCGTGCCCGGAAGAGAGCCGCTTCGGACGCTCGGTGAGCGCACGGATGTTCACCCCCTTGACCCCCATCTTCCCCTCCGGAGTGACCTCGATGCGGGTCATCCCCGTGGACTCCTCCTCGGTGATGGGCGCGAAGGCGACCGGGTGGACATACCCTTTCTCCCCGGGGTTGACGCCGAAGTAGTCGTACGGGACCTTGACCTTTCCCGTCTTGGCGATCTCGTGCGCTTCGCGCAGCATCGCCTCGGCGTCCTCGACGAAGAACTCTTTCCCGCCGATCCCGTAGATCCGGGAGGCGACCATCGTCTTGTTTCCCGGCACGCCCTGGATCGCCGCCTTGACCTCGAGGGTCATCGCGCCGCCATAGGCGCCGTAGTTGTCCTGCCGGTCGGCGACCACGAGTCCCTTGACCTTCGCGAGCGCCTTGCGGACCTCCTCGACCGGAAACGGGCGGATGACGTTCAGCCGGATGAGGCCGACCTTCATTCCCTTCTTGCGCAGCGCGTCCACCCCCTCCTTCGCCGTCTCCGCGGCCGAGTTGAGGATGAACAGGGCCGCCTCGGCGTCCTCCATCCGGTACAGGTCGAGGATGTCGTACCTCCTGCCGGAGAGGGCCTCGAACTCCGCGAACACCTTCTTGATGACGGCGTACGACCGGACCATCGCGTCGGCCTGCTGCTTCTTGTTGTTGATCAGGTCGGGGTCGTTCATGTACGGTCCGATCGTCACCGGCTTGCGCGGATCGACCGACGTGACCGTCGGGACGAACGGGCCTAAAAAGGCCTGGACCACATTCGAATCGGAAAAGATCTCGACGCGGCGCTTCTGGTGGGAGGTGAAGAAGCCGTCGAAGGCCACCATCACGGGGAGCCGCACGGACATCTCCTCGCCGATTTTGGGCGCCATGAGGTTCATGTCGTAGACCGCCTGGACGTCGGAGGCCATCAGAATGATCCAGCCGGTGTTCATCGCGAGCATGATGTCGCTGTGGTCGCCGCGGATGTCGAGCGGGCCGGACACCGACCGGGTGACGATGTTGAACACCATCGGGAACCGCGTCCCCGACTGGACGGGGAGCTGCTCGAGGGCGAACAGGAGGCCGTTCGCCGAGGTGGCGTTGAAGACCCGTCCCCCCGCCGTGGTCGCGCCGAAACATACCCCCGCCGCCCCGTGCTCGCCGTCGCCCGGGATCATCCGGATGTCGTGCTCCCCTTCCGCCTTCATCGCGTCGAGGGTCTCGGCGATCTCGGTGGAGGGGGTGATGGGGTAGTACCCCATGATGTGGTAGTTGATCTGCTTGGCCGCCGTCGCCGCAATCTCGTTGCCGCTCTGGACGACCACTTCCTGCGCCGGCCGCGCATCCCTCTTTTTCGCCGTTTCGGCCATCTCCCTCTCCTCCGGCACTTATTTCAGGAATTTATGTTTCACGGTGATCTTTTCCATGTCCTGCTCGGCCTCCTTCGCGGGGAGGAGGGCGCTGAACTTGCAGATGTACGTGCAGCGCAGGCACCCCTTGCAGTACTGGTAGTCGATCCCCAGGAGCACCATCCCGTCCTTGCCGGTCTTGGGATCCTTGCCGCGCTCCCAGACAAAGCAGTAGTCCGGGCAGGTGATGTCGCACTCGCCGCAGCGGGTGCACTCGTCCATGTGGAAGAGGGGGATCATCCCCGTCCGGCTCGTGGACAGGTCCTTGAACCGCATGTTTCCCACGGTGTAGATCGTGCCGCCCATCGGCGCGTTCTCGTACCCGAGTTTGGGCTCTTCGCGGCGGAACGGCGTCGCCGGGTATTTTCCGTCGGCCGGGATCTCCTCGATCTTCACCTCGTCGTGCCCGCGTTTGAGAGCCTCGAGGTTCCCCTTCATGAGCGCCGCGTACTTCTTTCCGAACGCTTCCTGGACGGCGTCCTCGAGGGCCTTCCAGTCGAAGAAGGCGGACGCCTTCGCGATCGCCCCCATCATGACCATGTTGACCCGGGAGCCGGTGGCCATCGCGATCTCCATCGCGTCCACCACGCCGACCTTCCCTCCCTCGAGCTTCAAAAAGTCTCTCGCCTCCTTCGGCGTCTTCCGGGTGTTCAGGATGACGGTCGTCTTGCCGGGGACCGCCCCCGCCGTCACCGGAACCGACTTGGCGAGCGCCTCGTGGAAGATCGCCAGCACGTGCGGCTCCTCGACCGGGCTGTTGATGCGGACCTGGTGGCCGGCCTCGCACACCCGGACGAACGCCTTGACCGGGGTCCCCTTCTTCTCCGACCCGTAGGAGGCGAACCCCGCCCCGTTCAAGCCCATGCCGATGATGGCGGCTTCGGTCAGGATCTTGCCCGCAACGTTCGCCCCGAGGCCTCCGATGCTCTCCATCCGGATCTCGAAGAACCCGAGTTCGTTCTTCACCGGAAGTTTCACCGCCGTCTTCACCTTGGCCATGGATTCCTACCTCTCTCCCGTGGGTTTTCCAAAGAATCCCTGCATGAATCCGGTTCCGGGGAAAAATACCCCATTGCGTACCCTACCGCCTTGATGCCGGTCAACCTGTTCGAAGGGGGATCGAACGACTGTCGCGCGGTCTACACGTCCCTTCGCCCTTTGATCGCCCTGCCCACGGTGATCTCGTCGGTGTATTCGAGATCCGACCCCACGGGCATTCCGTAGGCGATCCGGGTAACGCGGATATTCAGTGGCTTGATGGCGCCGGCAAGGTAGGCGGCGGTCGCTTCCCCCTCCGCCGTGAGGTTCGTTGCCAGAATCACTTCTCCGACCCCGCCCCCCGAAAGCCTCCCCATCAACTCCCGTACCCGGAGGTTTTCCGGCATCATCCCGTCGATCGGGGAGATCGCCCCCCCCAGAACGTGGTATCTCCCCCGGTACTCCCCGCTTTTTTCGATCGGCACAAGATCCGTCGGGTTTTCCACGACGCACAAGAGGTCGTCGCGGCGCGCAGGGTCTGCGCAGATCGCGCACGGATCCTGATCCGCGATATTGAAACAGCGCGAACAATGTATCACAGCGTTCGGGATCGCGGCAATAGACTCCCCCAGCTCCCGCACGGACTCCGGGGTCATCTTGAGCATGTGGAGGGCAAGGCGCGTCGCCGTCTTTTCGCCCACGCCCGGGAGCTTCGCCAGCAGGGAGATGAGCCTTCGCAGAGGCTTCGGGTACGACATCGGTCAGAACAGCCCCGGCAGATTCATCCCGCCGGTGATCTTCGCCATCTCGTCGGCCATCATCTTGCGCGATCGGGAGATCGCCTCGTTCACCGCCCCCGCGACCAGGTCCTGAAGCAGTTCCACGTCCTCCGGGGAAACGACCTCCTTCTCGATCCGGACCGACACGACCTCCTGCCTGCCGTTCACGACGACCGTCACCATCCCGCCCCCCGCCGACGCCTCGACGGTTTTTCCGGCAAGCTCCTCCTGGAGCCTTGCAAGGCGTTCCTGCATCTGCTGGGCCTGCCGGAGAATTCCCTGCATATCCTTCATTCCGCCTCCTCCGTCTCTTCGGCCCCCTCGTCGGGCTCCCGGTCCTCGGACTCCGCCGGCTGGGGGATCGGGGCCCTGCGGGGCGCGGGCCGGACCTCGAGGACCGCCGCCCCCTCGAACTCCCTCAGGACCTCCGCGAGCAGCGGGTCCGATAGCGCCTTTTTCTCGGGGCCGCTTCCCCCGCCCGACGACTCCTCAGGCGCCGGGCTTTTTTTTTCCGGCTCGGCCACCAGCCGGACGGGGACCTTTCTCCCCACGACATTCTCCACGGCCTGCACCAGCACGGGCCACTTGTCCTCCTCCCGGAGGCGGTCCAGCTGCATCTGGTGCGGGCAGGTGATGATCATCTCGTCGCCCTCGAGCCTTCCCCTCATCTGGTGAAGGAGCGCCACGAGGAGGGGCTTTTTCCTCTCCTCGAGGGTGCGCCGGATCCCCTCCCAGACGTCCTCCTTCCCCCTGCGGGTTTCCTCCTTCGCCGTTCGGGCTTCGGAGGACGGGTCGGAGGACAAGTCCCCGCCCGCCCTTCGGGCTTCCCCCTTCGCGGAAGCCGCGGCGGACGAGTCGGAGGCCGGCTTCCCCCCGCCTTCCTGTGCGGACCCGCTGGCCGGCTCGACCCGGGAAACGGTCGTCCGGGGTGTCTGCGTGGGGGGGGACGGAAGCCGCGCGGGAGCGACCGGGGGACGGCCGGGGACGGCGGAGGGGTCCTCCCTGCCGAGTCCCTCCACGGCCAGGAGGCCGGGGGCGTTGACCAGGCGCAGGAGCAGGAGTTCGAACCCCAGGCGGGGGAACTCCGTGCCGAGCACGTCCCGCTCCGACCGGAACCCGATGTCCAGGAGGAACATCCACTCCTCCCGGGTCCGCAAGGCGCAAAGTTGCTTCATCCGCTCCAAGGAGGACGGGGAGTGGCGGTAAAGGAGGTCGTCCTTTTCCGTGAATTTCCACACGGCGGCGTCCCGCAGGACGTCCACGACCGAAAGGTACAGGAACTTGAGGTCCGCCCCCCGGGTCCACAGGGAGGTAAATTTCCGGATCGCCTCTCCGGCGCCTTCCGCCACGACGGCCCACACGAGGTCGATCGCCGCCTCGGCGCCCACGAGCCCGAGCATCTCCTCCACGAGGGACGCCGGGATCCTCCCGTTCCCCAGGACCGCCGCCTGCTCGATGATCGACTGGCCGTCCCGCATCGATCCGAAAGCGTACCGCGCGACGAGACGCAGCGCCTCCTCCTCGTAGGCGATCGTTTCCGCCTCCGCCATCTCCTTCAGCCGCGTGCAGATCTCCTCCTCCGTGAGCATGCGGAAATCGAACCGCTGCACCCGGGAGAGGATCGTGTCCGGGATCCGGTTCGGCTCGGTGGTGGCCAGGACGAACACGACGTGGGGGGGGGGCTCCTCCAGGGTCTTGAGCAGGCCGTTGAAGGCGGCCTTCGACAGCATGTGCACTTCGTCGATGATGTAGATCTTGTAGCGGGAGCGCGCCGGCGCATAGGCGGCGTTCTCCCGGAGCCGCCGGACGTCGTCGATTCCCGTGTTCGACGCGCCGTCGATCTCCTGGACGTCCACGCTCGAGCCGGCGAGGATCTCGACGCATGAGGGGCAGGTGAGACAGGGAGAGGAGGTCGGCCCCTTCTCGCAGTTCAGGGCGCGGGCGAGGATCCTCGCGAAGGTGGTCTTCCCCACGCCCCGCGTCCCCGCGAACAGGTAGGCGTGGTGGATCTTCCCCAGGGAGATGGCGTTGGCGAGCGCGCGGGTCACGTGCCCTTGCCCCACAACCTCGCCGAACGTCTTCGGGCGCCACTTCCTCGAAAGCGCCTCGTACGCCATGGTCCCTCCCTCGCCTACCTTTCCGTCCGCTCCTTGCGCGGCCGCCCGGCCGGCCAAGCTTCCTTCGGGTGCCCGCCGGCGGCCAGGAGAATCGCCGGCACACGGAGGAGTGCGGCTACCGCTGCTTCCTTCCGGACCTGACGGAGTTTGCCGCCTTCCGTTGCGGCGGGCCTGGCCGCCGGCGCGCACCCGATGGGCTGGGTTAAAAATCGTGGCGGAGGGGGTGGGATTCGACCGTTGGGGCTCGGCGGTCCACGCCATCGCCCTTCCGGCCGCGGACCCGCCTG
>Ga0209640_10005813_pt1 | contig 10797 bp, 10 predicted proteins | sample RifCSP10_1_FD_184018 | JGI IMG/M metagenome (GOLD analysis project Ga0209640, IMG submission 184018) | Soil microbial communities from Rifle, Colorado - Rifle CSP2_sed 10_1 (SPAdes) (version 2) | ecosystem: Environmental > Terrestrial > Deep subsurface > Rock core/Sediment | place: Rifle...
CTGCTGCGCGCCACGACCGGATCGGTGCGCGTCTTCGGCCTCGACCCGGTTCGCGATCCCGTGGGCGTGCTCAGCCGCGTCGGCTATCTCTCCGAAGAACGCGAGCTGCCGGAGTGGATGCGCGTTGACGAGCTGATGCGCTACACGCAGGCCTACCATCCGACGTGGGACGGGTCGTACGCGCGCGAGTTGCTCGAGTCCTTCGGGCTGGACCCGTCCAAAAAGGTCAAGGAGCTCTCGAGAGGCATGCGGGCCCAGGCGGGCCTGATCGCCGCCGTCGCCCATCGTCCCGAGCTGCTGATTCTGGACGAGCCCTCCTCCGGCCTCGACGCGGTCGTACGGCGCGACATCCTCGATGCCATCGTGCGCACGGTGGCCGATGACGGGCGGACGGTGATCTTCTCGTCGCACCTGCTCGAAGAAGTGGAACGGATGTCGGACGACGTCACGATGTTGCACGACGGCCGCGTGACGCTGAGCGGCGCACTGGACGAGGTGCGCCGCGGCTACCAGCGCAGCCGCGTGCGGTTCGTCGAGCACTTCGATCATGCGCCTGTCCTCGATACCGCGCTGGTCATCGAAGGTGGTGGCCGCACGTGGAGCGTCGTCCATAGCGGATCGCTCGAGCACTTCCATCACTCGGTGCGCACGCTCGGAGGCGAGGTCGTCGAATCGCGCGACGCCACGCTCGAGGAAATCTTCCTGGCGCGCGCCGGCCGCGGCCGCCAGCCGGTGGAGGCTGCCTTGCGCGCGCTGCGCGCAAGGAGATACTGCCATGCGCTCACCCGTCCTCGCGATGCTGTGGGAGAACTGGCGGCTGACGCTCGGCGAGACCGCCTGGCGCCTGTCCATCGGGCTCGTCGGCGGATCGGCCGCGCTCGCCCTGTCGCGCTCCGGCGCGACGATTGCGGTCTGGGTCCTGCTCTCGCAGCACGGCATCTTCTCGGTGTCGATTGCGAAGCTCACGGGCGGCCGGTTCCTGGACGGGTACAGGCCCGGTTTTCCGCTGCATCTCCTCTACACACGTCCGGTCCGGACGAGCGTGATCGTCGGCGTTGCCATGATGTACGACGCGGCCTCTGGTGCGGCGATGTACGCCGCATCCGCGGCTCTGCTGGGGCTCGCCTTCGGCCAGACACTCCCAGTGCTGTCGATGGCCATGTTGATCTTGGTCTTCCGCATGGTCTGTCTCTTCGTCCAGTGGTCGACCCGGAGCAGAGTCTTCCAGTGGCTTGGGTCGTTTGTCATCTGGGGAGCGGTCATCGCGCTGTTCAACATTCGTGCGGGCGGGTCACCACTGCAACTCGAGCTCTCGCTCGCCGAGCACGCCCTGATGGCCTCGATTGGCCTCGTGGCGTTCGCGCTCACGGTGGCCGGGGTGGCGCGGCAGCGCCGCGGCGATGCACGGGCGGCGATCCCCCGGACGAAGGGATCGGGACTTGCGGACTGGTTCGCCGGTCTGTTCCGGTTTCCATGTCCCACTTCGTCTCCGACGCGGGCGCAGGTGTGGTTCGACCTGACGTCCAGCGGACTGCCGGTGCTGGCGATGGGACTGGCCCTCGCGATCGTGATCCCGCTGTTGTTCGTGATCACCACCCGACTCGATGTCGCGCTCTCCGGGGTCTTCACGCAACCGCTCAGCCGGGGGGTCGCGGTGGGTGTGGCGATGTTATCCCTGCCGGCCGTGCTGGTCCTCTTCGGGGGCAATGTCTTTGGCATTCGCGCCAGACAGGGACGGACGTACGCCAGCGCCTTCGAAGCGACCCAGGCGTGCGGAACCGCACGAATGGCCGGCCTCAAGGTGCTCGTGCGCTCGGCCTGCCTGCTGGCCGCGCTCGTGGCGGTCGTCGCGAGCGTCTGGACATCGGCGTCCGTCATCCCGTTCGACGTGCTCGCGGACAACGACACGTTCATCGAAAAAAGCCGCAACCCCGTGAGCGGGTGGATGCGCGCGATCGGCGGCGCCGTCGGAGCGATGAGCGCGTACGAGCTGCTCGCGCTGGCATTCGTCGCGGCCGTCGTGGTGGCTGTGATGGTCGCCTCCCGCGCGGCGTTCACGGCGCTCCGGGCACGGTATCCCCGGCACGTGAACATCGCGGGATCGCTGCTGCTGCTCCATGTTTTCGTGCTCGTCCTGCTTTTCCACGCCGAGCAGTACGGGATCGCATCAGAGGTCGTGCTCTATGCGGCGCAGGACGTGACCAATCGGGTCATCGCGGTCGTCGCGGCGGCGAGTGTGCTCGCGACGGTCTACCTCTGCTGGATCGTCCTTGCGGAGCGGCTCCTGACGCTGCGCCACGCGTGCGGCGCCCTCCTCGTCTCGGCGGCGTTCGCGGCCGCATGGGTGACGGTGCTCGGTGCGGCCGGCGTGCCGCTCGGCACGATGCCTGCGACAGACGTCGTCTCGATGCTGTTGCCGGGTGCTGCTGCCGCTGACGGCCAGCGTCCTGGCGCCGTGGTCGCTCAGCCGCATTCGTCATACGTGAGGAACCTCGGAGGAGAAAACCGTCGTACACACGGGAAAGGAGAGGGCGAGAGAGTGCCGACGCGATCGGACCGTGGCGCGGAGCGGCTCGGCAACGCGACGGCATGACCGTCCTGTAAAAAAGCCAGCCCCGCGCGACCAACGAAGACAACCGGGAACCATTCAGTACAGGAAGGACCCTGTCATGACGATACACGTGTGCCTGCGCGCGATATCCGGACTGCTGTTGCTGGCAGCCATCCTTCTTCCGTCGCCCACGCCGGCGACTGCGCAGTCTGTCGCCGCGGCGCAGACGACGCCGACGCTCGCGGAGCGGCTCGATCGGCTCGCGGCCGAGCTCGAGCGTACGCGCATCGAACAGCACGCACCCGGCGTCGCGGTGGCGGTCGTGCGGGGAGGAGAGTTGATCTTCGCCCGCGGATTCGGCCTGGCGAACGTCGACGGCAAGACTCCCGTAACGCCCGAGACCCGCTTCTTCATCGGTTCGACCACCAAGGCGTTCACGGCGACGCTCATCGGAATGCTCGTGGACGAGGGCACGTTGCGCTGGGACGACCCGGTGGACCAGCACCTGCCGTATTTCACACTGGCCGTTGACAGCAAGGATCCCACCGCTCGCGCGACCCTTCGTGACCTGCTCAGCCATCGCACAGGTTTTCCGCGCATGAGCATGCTGTTGGCGAACGGGGCCCTGTCATCCGAGGAGGTCCTTCGGCAGGCCTCGCAGGCCGAGCCGTTCGCACCGCTTCGCCAGCGGTTCTACTACAGCAACGAACAGTATCTGGCTGCCGGGTGGGCGGCGGCCGCGGCCGCGGGGCGCACGTGGGAGGAGTTGACGCGCGCCCGGATCCTCAATCCGCTCGGAATGACGAACACCGAGACGTCGGCCCGCCGCGCGAGTGCCATGCCCGATCTGGCCCGCGGCTACACCTGGCTCAAGGACAGCGGGACGATCGAAGAGCCCGAGCAGTACACGCGTGCGATCAGCGCCCTGGACACGATCGCGCCGGCCGGCTCCATCAGCTCGACCGCTCTGGACATGGCGAAGTGGCTCCGCTTCCTGCTGGCCAGGGGTCAGGTAAATGGGAAGCCTTTGATCCGCGCGGAGACGCTCGCGGAGACCTGGGCCCGGCAGATCGCCATGAACGCAAGCATGGGATACGGCATGGGATGGATGCTGCGCGAGTGGCGCGGACAGCCATTGATCCAGCACGGGGGCAGCGTTCCCGGCCACAGCGCGATGGTCGCGCTTTTTCCCAAGTCGGAGCTCGGCATCGTCGCGCTCGTCAACCAGGACTCCTCGGTGCTCGCTGACACCGCGGTCAACCTGGTTACGAGCATCCTCCTCGAGGACACGCCGCCTCAGTTGCAGCCCGGTCGCGATACGGGCGACCTCTCCTCGTATCTCGGCCGGTACATCGCGAACTTCGCGACGTTCTCGAACGAAGTCTTCACGGTCCAGGCACGCGAGGGCGGGTTGGCGCTAGACATCCCGTCGCAGACTGTCTTCGCGTTGAATGCGCCAGACGCGCAGGGGCGATGGCAGTTCACGATGACCGACCAGATCGCCGTCTCGTTCCGGCGCAATGGCGCCGGCGAGGTCATCGCGATCAACGTGCACCAGCAGGGGATGACGTTCGAGGCGCTGAGGGAAGGCGTCGTGGAGGAGCCGGAGATCGATCTCGCGCGGCTCCAGAAATACCTCGGCAGCTACCGGGCCGACACCGGGCTCGACATCACGACGTTCATCCAGAACCAGCGCCTGGCGATCCGGGTCAGGGGCACGACGGTGTTCGATCTGCACCCGCCGGATGCCGACGGTCGCTGGGCCACTCGCGCCAACGCGCAGATCGCGGTGGTGTTCGACGAGTCGGACACGGGGGTGGTGACCGGCCTTCGCTTCCTTCGTCCGAACGGGGTTCCCGTCGTGACGCTCGCCGCCGCGCCGCGCGACACGGTGACGCTGCCCACCGTCGAGGCGTTGCTGTCGCTCGGATCGGGCGGACAGCGAGACCGGCTGTCGTCGCGCACGGTTCGGACGACCGGGACCGTCCGGTTCCCTCAGGCAGCGGTGAAAGGACAGTTCCAGATCGTGTTGGCGGGCGCCGACCGCGTGCGCACGGACCTCGACCTCGGCCGTCTCGGCACAATACGCTCGGCACTGAGCGGTGATCGGCTTTGGGTGCAAGACAACTCCGGCGGCAAGCCGATCGAGATCCGTGGCGAGATGTTCGAGCAGACGCGGCTCACGAGCTCGTCGGTGATCTTCGGCGACTGGCGCCGTTACTACGACTCGGTGTCGGTGCTCCGCGACGACAAGCTCGATGGCAGGCGGGTCTACGTCGTCGAGTTGCGGAAGAAGGGGCTGCCAAACGTCACGCTGGGCATCGACGCGGAGACCGGCGATGTGCTCGTACTCGCGACCACGATGCTCATGCCGGGACTTGGCAGCGTACCATCGAGGACGCGGTTCGAGGACTACCGCGTCGTGGACGGAGTGCGGCTGCCGTTCCGCCAGGTGGAGTCGAACGAGCAGTTGGGCCGGACGGTCTACGAAGTCGAGCGCGTCGAGCTCGGCGTCGAGGTCGAGAACGAGCTGTTCGTCCTCCGTCCGGGGAAATCCTAGAACCGTGTAGAGGTAGCGTTATGCAACTCCTCTCTTACTTCGTCACAGAGGATTCTCTGGCGATGCTGCGCGCGCTGTTGCTGGAGATCCAGCGTCTGGTGTCTGCGTTACTCGATGCCGGCCACGACATACTCGCCGTCATCCTCGGACCGTGACAACAGGCCGGTCGTCAACGACACGAGCGCCTCAGGGCTTGGTCGCCTCGAGATACCGCGAGTTGCGCAGCGCGTTGACGATCGCCTGGTTTCCCTCGTGACAGCCGTATTCGAAGATGTAGTAGCCCGGATCCCGCGTCCACGGAAACGCAGCCTTCCACGGCCCGGTCAGGACGACCGGGTCCTCCACGCTCAACTCGTAGTCGAGCCGATCGCTCGACACGCGCGTGAAACGCTCGACGATGCGCAGCGACTGGCTCGTCGGGATCGGGTTGCCGCCGGGTCCGACGATCATCATCGGCGAGCGGCCGTTGAAGTTCGTCGTGTCGACGACGAGCGTGGTGCCCTCCCAGCGGCCGCGCGACTCACCCATCCAGTGCCTGAGCGCCGGTGACAGCGGGGCCCGGCCGTCAACCGGGATGATCCGGGTTTCGTGGATCAGCTCCAGGCGGAGCACGACGACGCCGGGCGCCTGAACGATCTCCATGCCGCTGTTGTACATGAAGGGAAACATCGATGCCGGCAGGCCGCGCGTGATGCACCGGTCGAGCGCGTTGAACTGATCGACGCGATCGAACAGCATGTCCGACCACGAGCTGGTCATCGTCGCCGCGCGTCTCCGGCCCTCCGCCGTGAGCGGCGGCAGCCTGCCGTTGGCGGGCTCGACGACGAGCGACGTCAGCCGGTTCGGCTGGCCGATCTCCGCCCACGCGCCGGCCGTGCGCTCGCGGGTCGATTCAATCTGCTTCACACGCTGCACGTACTCGTCGTCGGTAAGCAATCGGCGCTCGCCCAGGTTGGCGGGACGCTGCACCGGTGTGCCATTCAGATCGGTGATCGGCCACCTGCCGGTGAGATCGGGATCGCCCCACGGCGTGCGCGGATGGGTCCAGCTCGCGGGCTGCTGGTCCGCGTACGCCAGGTGATGGACGCTGGCGAGAAGCGCGGCCGCGAGAACGCCGCACACGAGCACAGGTCTCATGCGGGCCGCATTATACCCGTCGGGGGCGCGCGGGGCGGCGCTTCTGGACTCGCCTTCGAGAGCACGCGGGCGCGGTGACAAACCGGTAACTCGTGTTGTCGTGCAAACAGTAACTCGTCCGCGTCATGGAGAAGCTGGACATGAACACTATCCGCTCGTGTGCATTCGTCCTCGCCGCCCTGCTCGCTGCAACAGCAGCGTCTGCGCAGGACCCCGCGGCGCCGCCGGCCGCCACATCGCCCGACGCGACATTCGAGGTGGCCTCGCTCAAGCCGAGCAACCCCGATCCGGCCAACCCGTTGAGCCAGGTCCCGATGGTCAGGCCACAGCCGGGCGGACGGCTCAGGGTCACCAACTTCCGGTGAAGATGCCGATCGGGTTCGCCTATGAACTGCAGGATTTCAGGGTTGAGGGGGGCCCGCCCGCTCTCATGAACGCCAAGTTCGACATCGTCGCGAAGACCTCGGGCAACGGCATACTCACGCCCAAGCAGATGAGCCCGCTGGTGAAGAATCTGCTCATCGAGCGGTTCAAGCTGAAGGCGCACACCGAGCCGCGCGAGATGCGGGTCTACGATCTGGTGATCGCGCGCAGCGACGGCCGCCTGGGGCCCGACATGAAGCCGTCGATGTCGGACTGCTCCAAGGCCGACGAGCCCAACGCCCAGCGGACGGACGCACTGGCCAAGGGCGATCTCCCGGCGGTTATGGCGAAGCCGGGCGAGGTCCTCACCTGCACGCTGGCGCCGAATGTGGCCGGCGGCCCGGCGAACTTCTCCGTGCACGGCGACGGACAGGAGATCTCGCAGCTGATCGAGCTGCCGACGCAGATGACCGGCCGCCACGTTCGCGACAAGACCGGACTGACCGGGCGCTACGACTTCGACATGAAGCTGGACCTGCAGGCGCTGCTCGCGATGGCGCAGGGGATGGGCGTGAACGTGCCGGCGGGAGCCGCGGCAAACGTCCCGCAGTCGGACGGCTCGTCGCTGATGACGGCGCTCAACGAGCAGCTCGGGCTCAAGCTCGACTCAGTGCGCGCGCCGGTCGACGTGCTGGTCATCGACAGCCTCGAGGCGCCGGACCCGGACTGAGCACGCGGTCGGACCCTGGCGGTGCGGCTGCCCGCGTCGAGATCGCGGCAGCAGGTCTTTCGATAGCCGGGCGGTACACCCTCGTGGCGTGCAAGCAATAGCTGGTAATCCGCCTGGATGCCCGTTCGTCATACCTGAACGCCTCGAGCGGGTCGCGCTCACTGGTCGCGCAAGACGAGCATCGGATCGACGCGAGCCGCGCGCACGGCCGGAATCGCGCACGCCACGGCGGACACGGCGGCGAGCAAGCCGGCGACGAGCGCGAACGTCAGCGGATCGGCCGCGCCCACACCATAGAGCAGCGTGTCCAGGGCGCGCGTGACCGACCACGCCAGCACGGCACCAATGCCCACGCCGACGCCGGTCGGCGCAATGCCGCGTGCCATCACTATCTGCATCACGTTCCGCCACGTGGCGCCGAGCGCGATGCGAATCCCAATCTCACGGCCCCGCGCCGTCACCGTTTGCGCGAGCAGCCCGTACAGGCCAAGTGACGCGATGACGAGCGCCAGCGCGCCGAACACGACCAGCAGCGTCGTCTGCTGACGGCGATCGCCAACAGTCAGAGCGATGAGCTCCGTCATCGGTCGGATCAAGCGGATCGGCTGGTCGGGATCGAACGCGCGAACGATCCGCTCGAGACGGAAGTCCAGCGACACGGTGAACGCCTGCAGTCCAACGGGCACGATCCGCTCGACGAACGTCGTGGTCAGCACCGGGATCGCGAGGCCCAGCACGCCGCCGGCCGCCGACAGGCACAGGGCTTCGACGAGCACCTGCCGCGCCAGCCGTCCCCGCGTGGCGCCGAGCGAGAGACGCACCGCGTACTCGCCGCGCCGCACCGATGCGCGGGCCAGGAGCAGGCTGGCGAGATTGGCGCGGGCGATGAGGACGATGGCTGCCGCCGCTGTCATCAGCGCGATCACCTGGATCCTGGTGTCGCCGAGCACCCGGTCGCGGATCGAGACGACCACGGCCCCGACATCGCGATTGGTCTCCGGATGCTGCTCGCTGAGGCGCCTCGCAATCGCCCGAATATCCGAGTCCGCAGCCTCCACGGACACACCGGGCTTCAGGCGGGCGACCACGTTCAGGTAGTGCGAGCGGCGCGTGGCGGCCTCCTCGGGCGAGAACTGGATCGGGACCCAGTAGTCGATCTCGCGGCTGATGAAGTTGGGAGATGGACAGTCCCCATGCGAGGACCTTGTGCGCGACGTGGTTGACCGGCGAGGGCCGGGTGTCCGCGACTCGCGGGCCACAGCCGTCTGTCGAGTTCAGCTCCGAAGAGGCGTCGGTTCGAAGGGGATCTCGACTTCGACGTAGCTGCCAGGCGTCGCAGACGCAACGGCGGCAGCAATGCGAGCGGTATGCTGCCGAACAAGTGACCACTTGGTACTGCCTGTCAGGACGACGAGAGCGATGCGACGCGCTTTCAGGTTCTGCTGGTAGCGGATGCGCCGGTCGGTTGTAAGTAGCAGGTCGAAGCCCTCATCGTCTGCGGCCTTCAAATAGCGCCCCATTACTGAGCGTGTCCCAGCCTCTGGACTGGGCCGTGTGGACGGTGTGCTCGGACAGCGCCCGGTCCAGCCCTTTCGGCGCGCCGTGGTCAAACAGGACGAGCACCGGCAGGGACTTCGGAACGCAGACTCTCGGCCACGAACTCCAGTACGGCCGTCACTTGTTCGCGCGTCACGTCAAACTGCTCCATGACCTCGTCAACGCTGAGGTCCTCGAGATTCTCGATGACGGTGGCGACAGGCAGGCGCGTGCCCTTGAACACCCAGGCGCCGCCAACCCTCCCGGGGACGCTCTCGACCGCCGGGCACTTGGACCAGTCAAGCGCAGCCATGGACCAACCTCCTACACCCCAGCTTACGGGATGTCCGCGTCTGGCGTCACGGGTGTTCACGCGACGCCCCGGAGCGCCTCCACGACGCGCCAGCCCGCGATCTGGTTCCAACTGGCGAAGGCACGGCTCGCCACTCCCCGTCACCACCAACAAACCGTACGCTTCTCTGACGCCTGGACAGATGGGACAGGCTGCTCCGCAGGCAACCGATGGTCAGAGAGGGAGCGCTCAGGTCGGCAGGCGCTCGTCTCGCCGGAGCCTAAGTCGGAAAGGCCGATCTGCACGCCGGGATCAGGCGACGTCGAATCGATCGAGATTCATGACCTTGCCCCACGCGGCCACGAAGTCGCGCACGAACTTCTCCCGCGCGTCGTCACACGCGTAGACCTCCGCGAGGGCACGGAGCTCGGAGTTCGAGCCGAAGACGAGGTCGACGCGGCTGCCGGTCCACGTGACCTCGCCCGTCCCGCGACCGCGACCCTCGAAGGTCTCCGCGCGTCCGCGCCCGGCTCGAGCACGGCGAAGGATTCCACGTCGGTCTGCTCCTGCAGCGCATCCGTGCGTCCCGGCGTGAAGGGCACCTGCACGTCGTGTCCGGCGTTCTTTGCCGCCTGCTCAACAGCGGCACACCCGCCCAGCACGATCAGGTCGGCAAGCGAGACCTTCTTCTTCCCGCCTCTCTTTTCGGCGGTCTGCGAGTCGTTGAACGCCCTCTGGATCGCCTCCAGGGCCCGCAGCACCTTCGCCAGCTCGGAAGGACTATTGACGTCCCAATCCTTCTGCGGCGCGAGGCGAATGCGGGCCCCGTTGGCGCCACCGCGCTTGTCGGTGCCGCGGAACGTCGATGCTGACGCCCAGGCCGTCGAGACCAGTTGGGAGATGGACAGTCCCGATGCCAGGATCTTGCCCTTGAGGGCAGCGACGTCCTTCGCTCCGATCAGTTCGTGGGTAACCGGAGGGACGGGGTCCTGCCACAACTGCGGCTGCGCAGGAACCAGCTTGCCGAGGTACCGCGCGATGGGCCCCATGTCGCGGTGCGTCAGCTTGAACCACGCCTGGGCGAAGGCGTCCGCGAGCTCCTGCGGGTGCTCGTAGAAGCGCCGCGAGATCGGCCCGTAGATCGGATCCATCCGCAGCGCGAGGTCCGTCGTCAGCATCACCGGGGTGTGCCTCTTCGACGGATCGTGGGCATCCGGCACGGTGCCTGCCGCGGCGGGATCCGTCGGAACCCACCGGAACGCACCGGCAGGGCTCTTGGTCAGATCCCACTCGTACCGGAACAGGGTCTCGAAGTAACTGTTGTCCCAGGTCACCGGGGTGGGTCGGTCGGGCAACGTCCAGGCGTTCCTTGATCTTCGAAACGAAGCTGCCGCTCAGGCGGCGGCGAACGGACTCACCGAAGATCGCCTAGCCGAAATATTGACCGGCGATGAAGCGTGACCGGGTTGTTCTCGACACCAACATTCTGATCAGCGGCGCGCTCTCCAGCACATCGACACCCGCCCTGCACGCGTCGACAACCGACGCCAACGTCAATCAACTGGTCAAGATTCCAGCGCCGGGCGGCCAGACAGCACGCGGCTCCGTGCTGCTGTTCAACACGACGC
>Ga0209640_10005814_pt1 | contig 10796 bp, 8 predicted proteins | sample RifCSP10_1_FD_184018 | JGI IMG/M metagenome (GOLD analysis project Ga0209640, IMG submission 184018) | Soil microbial communities from Rifle, Colorado - Rifle CSP2_sed 10_1 (SPAdes) (version 2) | ecosystem: Environmental > Terrestrial > Deep subsurface > Rock core/Sediment | place: Rifle...
CGAGTCCGTGCTCTCGCCCGCCGTGGTCAGCGAGCTCGTGCACAAGTGCAACGTCGTCTACCACCTCGCCGCCGCCGTCGGCGTCCGGCTGATCGTGGAGCAGCCGGTGCACACGATGGTCACGAACGTCCAGGGCACGGAGACGGTGCTCGAGTACTGCGCCAAGTTCGGCAAGCGCGTTCTGATCGCCTCGAGCTCCGAGGTCTACGGCGACCACCGGGACGAGCGGCCGCTGCGGGAAGGCGATCGCCGGGTCTACGGGCCCGTGACCGAGCGGAGGTGGCTCTACGCCGACTCGAAGGCCATGGACGAGTTCCTCGCGCTCGCCTGGCACGACCAGCGCGATCTCGACTGCGTCATCGCGCGCTTCTTCAACACGGTCGGGCCGCGCCAGCAAGGCCAGTACGGGATGGTGATCCCGCGCTTCGTCGGCTGCGCCCTGGCCGGGGATGCGCTGGAGGTCCACGGCGACGGGACGCAGACTCGCTCGTTCTGCCATGTGCAGGACACCATCCGTGCCGTTCACGGGCTGATGGCGGCAGGCCAGCTCTCGGGCGAGATCTTCAACGTCGGCTCCGACGAGCGCGTCCGCATCATCGATCTCGCGCACCGGGTGCTCGAGCTGACGGCTTCGCGGTCGCCGATCACCTTCGTTCCCCACGAGGAGGTCTACGGCCTCGGGATCGAGGACGTCCTCCACCGGGAGCCCTCGATCGAGAAGATCCGCGACGCGATCGGCTGGGCCCCGGCGCGATCGCTGGACGACGTCCTGGACGACGTCGTCGCCTTCGAGCGTGACCGCTCCCGGGCGGTCGCCGCGGCGGAGCAGGGACGCTAGGCAGCCTCGGGGCGGAGCGCGTGCGCGGCCCGTCGCTCTCCGGAGCTCACGCCCGCGCCTGACACCAGGAGCGCGGCGAACGCCTCCGGCTCGAGCGGAGGAGCGAGGTGGAAGCCCTGCCCGACCCGGCAGCCGAGCCTGCGCAGCGCGGCGGCCTGGGCCGACGTCTCGACCCCCTCTGCGACGACGGCGACGTCCAGCGCCTCGGCGAGCTCGACGATCGCGCGCACGAAGCGCGCACGCTGCGGGCTGGTGTCGATCTCCCGCACGAACGAGCGGTCGACCTTGAGTGTGTGGACGGGCAGCTCCTGGAGTCGGGAGAGGGACGAGTAGCCCGTTCCGAAGTCGTCCAGGGCGAGCCGCACGCCGATCCCGGCCAGCTCCTCGAGCACGACTGATAGCTCGTCCCGGCCGCGGGCGAGCACGCTCTCCGTCAGCTCCAGCGTGAGCGCCTCCGGCGGGAGACCGGAACCGGCGAGCGCGCCGCGGACGTCCTCGGCGAGTGCCGGACGGCGCACCTGCCGCGTGGAGACGTTGACGCTCACCGAGAGGGCTTCCGCGCCCGGGATCTCCGAGCGCCAGGTCGCAGCCTGCCTGCAGGCCTCGGCGAGCACCCACCGGCCGAGGTCGAGGATCCCACCCGTCTCCTCGGCGAGCGGCACGAACTCGCCGGGCGGAAGCAGCCCGCGCGTGGGATGCAGCCAGCGCACGAGCGCCTCGACCCCCTCGACGGCGCCCGTTCGGAGGTCGACCAGGGGCTGGTAGTGGAGCACGAACTCCTCGGCCACGTTCGCCCGGCGGAGGTCCGAGACGAGCTCGAGCCGCCCCACGAGGTCCTCGTCCATCCTCGGCGTGTACACGACGTACTGGGCCTTCCCGCTGCCCTTGGCGCGGTACATGGCCACGTCGGCCGAACGAAGCAGCTCCTCCGCGCTACCGCCCACGGCGATGCCCACGCTCGCCGACACGAAGACTTCGCGGCCGTCGAGATGGAACGCAGCCTGCAGCGCCGCGACGATCCGCTCGGCCGCCTCGATCGCCGCCGCGGGGCCGTCCCGATCCTCGATGAGGACCGCGAACTCGTCTCCTCCCAGCCGCGCCACCGTGTGCGCCGGAGAGAGGGTGGCCCGTAGCCGGCCCGCGGCCAGGCGCAGGAGCTCGTCGCCGGCGGCGTGCCCGAGGCTGTCGTTGACGGCCTTGAAGTCGTCCAGGTCGAGGAAGAGCACGGCGACGCCGCGGCCGGCATGCGCGTGCAGGACGAGAGCGTGCTCGACGCGGTCGGCGAAGAGCGCCCGGTTGGGGAGGCCGGTGAGGGAGTCGTGGAAGGCCTGGTGGCGAAGCCGGTCCTCCGCCTCCTTGCGATCGGTGATGTCGAGGAGGTAGCCCTGCAGCACGGGCTCGCCGTCCTCCGGATCCGCGATGACGCGCGCCTCGTCGTGCACCCAGACGACCTTCCCGTCCCGGGAGACGAGGCGGTACTCGATCGCCAGCGGCTCCTTCGTCGTGTGTGTCCGGAAGTGCGCCGCGAGCACGCGCTCGCGCTCGTCGGGGTGCAGCACCTTGACGAACAGGTCTCGGTCGGAGACCCACTCCTCCTGCGAGTACCCCAGCATCGGCTCGATCTGCGGGCTCGTGTAGACGTTAGAGCTCGACTCGTCCAGCCGGTCCATGTAGACCGCGAGCGGGAGCTGCTCGACCAGGCTGCGGTAGCGGGCCTCTGCCCAGCGAAGCGCCTCTTCGGCCTGCTTTCGCTCGGTGATGTCGACAACGAAGCCCTGGCGAAAGTGCGGGCCTTCCTCCGGATGCTCGGCCGGCACGGACCGGTCCTCGACCCAGATCGTCCGGCCGTCCCTCGTGACCATCCGGTACTCGGTGCGCAGCTCCTCGCCTCGAGCGTACGCGGCGTCCCGCTCGGCCAGGACGCGCTCCTGGTCCTCCGGATGGATCGAGCGAACGTAGACCCCAGGCTGCTCGAGCCACTCCTCGGCCGTGTACCCCAGCATGGACTCGAGCTGCGGGCTGAGGTAGAGAGGGCTCGAGACCGGGGTGACGGGCGAGTCGACGTACGAGAGCAGAGGGAGCCGCTCGACGAGGGTCCGGTAGCGGAACTCGGCCTCGCCCAGCCGGCTCTCGGCGTCCCGGCGCTCGCTGACGTCGCGGAGGGAGGCGGTGAACACCGGCGGGCCCGGCACGTCGACCCTGCTGACGGTGAGCTCGGCGGGGAATGTCGAGCCGTCCGCACGCATCGCCTCCACCTCGATCCGGCGTCCGAGCAGCCGGCCCGCTCCGGCTTCTGGGGGATCCGCGCTCCAGCGCGCGAGCGCCCGCCGGTGGGCCTCGCGCATGGAGGGCGGCACGATCAGCTCGGCGAGCTCGCGGCCTCGCACGTCCTCGCGCCGGTAGCCGAAGGTCTCCTCGGCGGCGCGGTTGAACTCGAGGACGTGGCCTCGGTGGTCGATCGTGATGACGGCGTCGAGCGAGGCGTCCAGGATCGCGCGCGCATACGCAGGCCCGGCGTGCTCCGACGCCGCCGGCGCGGACTCCGTGCTGCGTCGATGAGTCACTGCCTGAGTACGATCGTCCCCGCTCCGAGCGACGCGGATCCCCCGTTCGAGGTACGCCGTCCGGTACCGACCGCGAGTGCCCCGAGCGGGCTATTCGGCGCGCTCGGTCCCGAGAGCCAGCCGGAGGGAGCGGACGAGCTCGCGGAGGGCCGTCGGGCCGTCCTCGGCCACCTCGACCGCGCGGGAGCCCACGACGACGCCGTCGGCGACCTCTGCCGCGGCGCGCGCCTGCTCCGGAGTGCCGATGCCGAAGCCCGCGTAGAGCGGGACATCCGTCAGCCGCCGCGCCCGGGCGGCGAGCTCGGGAAGGGCGGGCGTGCCCTCTGCCCGGACCCCGGTCGTCCCCGTCACGGCGACGAGGTAGAGCCACCCGTCCGTGAGCGAAGCGGCGAGCGCGATGCGCTCGTCCGTCGACGTGGGCGCGACGAGCTGGACGCGGCGGAGATCCCGGCGCTCGCTGGCCGGGAGGTCGGCGACGATGAGGCTCGTCGCCCCCGCCGCCCGGATGTCGTCCACGAACCGCTCGTAGCCGTAGGCCTCGAGGAGCGCCGCGTACGTCATCGGCACGAGCGGGACGTCGACGCGGTCTCGCACCCGCGCGAGGCAGTCGATGCAGGCCCCCGTCCGCATCCCGCGCTCGAGGGCCCGCTCCGCCGCCCGGCGGATGACGGGTCCGTCTGCGAGCGGGTCGGAGAAGGGAAACCCGAGCTCGACGAGGTCGGCACCGCCCTCGACCGCCGCTTCGGCGAGGTCGGGAGTCTCGGGCCCGCTCATCAGGTACACCGCGAGCGTCGTCACCGCCCCACCACGGCGTCCAGGTCCTTGTCTCCGCGGCCCGAGAGGCAGACGAGCACGAGCTCCTCCTCGCAGTCGAGCGCCCTGGCGAGCGCGTGGGCGGGCTCGAGCGCGGGGAGGATGCCTTCGACCTCGGCGAGCCGGCGGAAGGCTCCGAGCGCCTCCTCGTCCGTGGCCGTGACGTACTCGGCGCGGCTCGAGTCGCGCAGGAACGCGTGCTCGGGCCCGACCCCGGGGTAGTCGAGGCCCGGCGCGAGGGAGTGGGCGTCGATGATCTGGCCGTCCTCGTCCGCGAGGACCGACGAGCGCGCGCCGTGCAGGACGGCAGGCCGCCCCTCGACGAGGCTCGCCGCGCCGGCGGCCTCCACGCCCAGGAGCCGCACGCCGTCGTCCTCGAGGAACGCGGAGAAGAGGCCGATCGCGTTCGACCCTCCTCCGACGCAGGCGATCGCGACCTCCGGGAGTCGCCCCTCGGCGGCGAGGGCCTGCTCCCGCGCCTCCCTGCCCACCACCGCCTGCAGCTCGCGGACGATCTCGGGATACGGATGCGGGCCGACGCAGGAGCCGATGAGGTAGTGCGTCGTCTCGACGTTCGTGATCCAGTAGCGGATGGCCTCGCTCGTCGCCTCCTTCAGCGTCCGCGTGCCGAGCTCGACCGGGACGACCTCGGCCCCGAGGAGCCGCATGCGCTCGACGTTGGGACGCTGCCGCCGCATGTCCTCGCTGCCCATGAAGACGACGCAGTCGAGGCCGAGGCGGGCCGAGACGGTCGCGGCGGCCACGCCGTGCTGGCCTGCGCCGGTCTCGGCGACGATCCGCTCCTTCCCGAGCCTGCGGGCGAGGAGTGCCTGGCCGAGCGCGTTGTTCAGCTTGTGCGCCCCCGTGTGCAGGAGGTCCTCGCGCTTCAGGTAGAGGCGCTTGCCCGGCGCGAAGCGGAGGCAGCGGGTGAGCGGCGTCGGCCTTCCTGCGTACGAGCCGCCGAGCTGCTCGAGCTCGGCCTGGAACGCGGAATCGGCGCGGGCCTCCGCCCAGCCGGCCTCGAGCTGCTCGAGAGCGGGCACCAGCGTCTCGGGCACGTAGCGGCCGCCGTAGGGGCCGTAGAGCCCCGTGCTCATCTGACGGCCTCGAGGAGGGCGCGGATGCGCTCGTGGTCCTTGATCCCTGGGGCGACCTCGAGGCTCGAGCTCACGTCCACTGCCCAAGGCCTCACGGCCTCGACGGCGGCGGCGACGTTCTCCGGAGAGAGCCCACCCGCCAGCACGACGCGCCCCTCGGTCGCGCGCGCCCGCGTGAAGTGCTCCGGATCGCCGCTCTGCCACGGGAGGTCGACCACACGCGCGACCGTCCTCCCGTCGCGCAGGAGGACGGCGTCCCGCCCGCGATGTCCGTCCTCGCGCTCGTAGAGCTGGACGAGGTCGGCGCCCGTCTCGCGCAGCTCCCCTACGAGCACGGCCACGGAGAGCATCGTGTCGGGAACCGGGAGGACGGCCTCTGCGCGCCTCGGGCTCTCCTCGGCGAGGACGAAGCCCGCGAGGTCGGCGCCCGCCTCCCCTGCCGCCTCGACGTCCTCCGGCCGGGTGAGGCCGCAGATCTTCACCAGTGGACGGGCGAGGATCGACCCGAGCATCGCCCCGGGGTCGGAAGCGGTCATGAGCGCCGTTCCGACGAGGATCGCGTGCGCCCCGGCGAGCTCCGCCTCCGCCGCGGCCGCGCGCGACCGGACGCCGCTCTCCGCGACGATCACCCGGTCGCGTGGGGCCTGCGCGACCAGCTCGAGCTGTCGCTTCCGGTCGACGTGGAACGTGCTCAGGTCACGGCTGTTGATCCCGATCGGGTCGGCGTCCAGGGCAACCGCGCGCCCGAGCTCCTCGGCGTCGTGGGCCTCGACGAGCGCGTCCAGCCCGAGCGACGACGCGAACGACTGCAGCTCGGCGGCCTGCGCGTCGTCGAGGTCGCGGAGGAGCAGCAGGACCGCATCCGCTCCCGACTCCTTCGCGGCCTCGAGATCCGCCGGGCTCGAGAAGAAACCCTTGGCGAGCAGCGGCAGCGCCGTGGCCGCCCGGACCGCCCGCAGGTCCGCGAACGACCCGTCGAAGCGCGCGTCGACGAGCACGGAGATCGCGGACGCGCCCGACGCTGCGAGCGACGCGCCGAGCACGGCCGCGTCGGCGCCGGGGCGCAGCTCTCCGGCCGAGGGTGAGCGTCGCTTGATCTCGGCGATCGCCGCCAGCCCCGACCCGGCGAGAGCGTCCCGGAAGCGGCCCACTAGGCGGAGGCCTCCTGGCGGGAGAACGCGACCAGGCTCCCGAGCCGCTCCCCTGCCGCGCCGGAGTCGAGCGCGTGCACAGCGAGCTCGATCCCGTCCCGGAGGCCGTCGGCCGCTCCCGCGACCACAAGCGCCGCTGCCGCGTTCAGCAGCACCGCGCTCCGCCGGCCGCCGGGCTCTCCCTCGAGGACTCGCCGGATCGCGAGCGCGTTCTCGGAGGGGGACCCGCCCGCGAGCTCGTCCGGGGCGCAGGGCGCGATTCCGAGCTCGGCCGGATCGAGCACCCACTCGCCGACCTCCCCTTCGCGAACCTCGCAGACGAGGCTCGGCCCGGTCGGGGAGAGCTCGTCGATCCCGGTGTCGCCGTGCACGACGAACGCCCGGCTGGTGCCGAGGCGCAGGAGCGCCTCCGCCATCGGGCGCGCGAGCTCCCGCGCGTACACGCCGATCAGCTGGGCCCGCGCACCCGCCGGGTTCGTCAGCGGGCCGAGGACGTTGAACACGGTGCGCGCGCCGAGCTCGCGCCGCACCGGGGCGGCGTTGCGCATCGCCGGGTGGTACGCGGGCGCGAAGATGAACCCGAAGCCGAGCTCGTCGATCGAGCGCTCGACCGCCGGAGGCTCGAGCTCGACCTCGAAGCCGAGCGCCTCGAGCACGTCGGCCGACCCCGACGCCGAGGAGACGGCGCGGTTGCCGTGCTTCGCCACTCCGGCGCCCGCCGCCGCGGCGACGAGGGCCGCCGCCGTCGAGATGTTGAACGTCCGGCCGCCGTCGCCCCCCGTCCCCGCGGTGTCCACGAGGTCGCTCCGGGACGGCGACACGCGCCGCACCCGCTCGCGAAGCGCCTCGGCGCAGCCGACGATCTCCTCCACGGTCTCGCCCTTCATGCGCAGGGCGACGAGGAAGCCGCCGACCTGTGCGGGAGTGGCCTCGCCGTCGACGATCGCGCTCATCGCCTCCCGAGCCTCCGCGCGGTCGAGGTCCCGGCCGTCGAGCAGCCGCGCGATCGCCGACTGGATCATCTGCGGTCCTCGAGGAAGTTGCGGAGGAGGGCCGGCCCGTCGGGCGTGAGCACCGACTCGGGGTGGAACTGGAGCCCGTCGACCGGCAGCTCGCGATGCCGCACGGCCATGACCTCTCCGTCGGGGGAGGTCGCGGACACCTCGAGCGCGTCGGGGAGCCGGTGCGCGGAGAGCGAGTGGTAGCGCCCCGCCGGGAACTCCTCCGGCAGCCCGTCGAAGATCCCGCGTCCGTCGTGACGGATCACGCTCGCCTTGCCGTGGACGAGCTCGCGCGCCTGGCCGATGGCGCCGCCGAAGGCCTCCACGATGGCCTGGTGTCCGAGGCAGACGCCGAGGGTTGGCATCGTCGGCGCGAGCCGCCGCACGATCTCGATGGTCGCGCCCGCCTCGCTCGGGCGGCCCGGGCCGGGAGAGACGATGAGGTGCGAGGGCGCGAGCCGCTCCGCCCCGTCGGCGTCGATCGCGTCGTTGCGGATCACCTCCACCTCGGCGCCGAGCTCGCGGACCAGGTGGGCGAGGTTGTACGTGAAGCTGTCGTAGTTGTCGACGAGGAGGATCATGACCGGAAGGTTGCCTCGGCGAGGTCGATCGCGGCCTCGAGCGCAGCGAGCTTGTTGAGGCACTCGCGATGCTCGGCAGCGGGGTCGGAGTCGACGACCACGCCCGCGCCCGCCTGCATCCGCGCGACTCCGTCGGCGAGCACGATCGTCCTGATCGCGATGCACGTGTCCAGCGCCTCGCCCGGAAACTGGTAGCCGACGGCGCCAGCGTACGGCCCCCGGCGATAGCCCTCGAGCTCCGAGACGATCTGCATCGCGCGAACCTTCGGGGCGCCGGAGACCGTCCCTGCCGGGAAGCACGCCCGCAGGAGCTGGAACGGCGTCACTCCCTGCTCGAGCTCGCCGACGACCTCGGAGACGAGATGGGTCACGTGCGAGAACCGCTCCGGCTCGAGGAAGCGCTCGACGCGGACGGTCCCGGGGACGCAGACCCGCGAGAGGTCGTTGCGCCCGAGGTCGACGAGCATCACGTGCTCGGCCCGGTCCTTGTCCGAGGCGAGGAGGAGCTCCGCGTCTCCGTCTCCCCGCTCAGTCGTGCCGGCGATGGGGTTGACGCTCGCCTTCCAGACGTCGCCCGCGCGCTCAGCGCGGACGAGCGTCTCGGGCGACGAGCCGACGAGCGCGAGCTCCTCCAGCTCGAGCAGGAACATCCAGGGCGAGGGATTCACCCGGCGAAGCGCTCGGTACAGGTCGAGCGCGGAGGCCGAGGTCGGGCGCTCGGCGCGCTGGGAGACGACGATCTGGAACGCGTCGCCGGCGCAGATGTGGTCCTGTGCGACCTGGACCGTCCGCTCGTACGCCGCGCGGCCCGGGGAGCGCACGGTCTCGCCGGCCACGCCTCCCCCTCCTCCCCGCGTCGTGGGCTGGGGAGCTTCGAGCCGCTCGACGAGCTCGTCCGCGTCTCCGACGAGCGCCTCGGCGACGCCCAACGCGTGGTCGAAGCGCACGAGCCGGTCGGCTGCGACGAAGCGGCTCTCGGGAAGATCGGGGCCCTCGTCGGGGAGCGGCACCGTCGGCTCGAGCGTCGCCGCGTAGTCGTAGGCCAGGTAGCCGACGACGGGCTCGCCGCCCGCCTCCGCCTCCTCGAGCGAGCAGAGCCGCGAGCCGGAGCCCACGAACGAGTACCGCCCCGGCCTTCCCCGCTCCACGGACTCGAGCAGGAAGCTCCCCGCGCCCTCCTCGCGCAGCCGAAGGTACGCCCCGAGCGGTGTCAGGAGGTCGGTCGGTATGGGAGTCGCGGGTCTCGTCACGTCAATGCGAAAAGACCCTCCGGGCGGAAGGTCTGCGGGAACGGGATTGCGTCGTACGTCAGGTCAGGCGACGCTCCCGCCCCGCTCCGAGCGCCACCAGGCCCAGCGATGAGGCGAGAACGTCATGAGGCGCCAAGAGTAGTGCCACCGGCGAGGCGGCGTCAAGAACGTCTCTCGAGCTCGAGGATCATCCGGACTCCCCCGATGTCGTCACGGGAGATCTCGCGGTAGCCGAGGCGCTCGTAGAGCCGCCGGGCGGGGTTCTCGGTCTCGACGCTGAGGCTGAGCCGTGGGATGCCGGCCGCCCGCGCCCGCTCGGCCAGCTCGCCCATGAGCCGGGTGCCGATCCCGGCGCCGCGGTGGCCCTGCGCGACCGCGATCCCGAGCTCGGGGGTCTCGTCGTCCACGTACCCGTGGCCGTGGTCGTCCTCCGCGAAGAGCCGGTAGAAAGCGACGCCGACCACCTCGCCGCTCACCTCGCCGCCCACGCCTTCGTCGCCGGGGCGGCCCCAGCCGCGGTGGTAGCGGGCCAGCTCGGGGTGCTCGACGACGACCTCGTAGGGCGGAAGCTCGCGGTCGGGATCCCACGACACCGCCTCGAAGAGCGCCCACTTGACGAGCTCGACGTCGTCCGCGTCCAGGGCCCGGAAGGTGGTCTCCATGCCTACTGCGGCCTGAGCGTCGGGAAGAGGATCACGTCACGGATCGTCTCCCGGCCGGAGAGGAGCATGGCCAGCCGGTCGATCCCGAGGCCGAGGCCGCCGGTCGGCGGCATGCCGTGGGAGAGCGCATCCACGTACTCGGGGTCCCCGCGCACCCCCTCGACGTACTCGGACTGCTCCTCGAAGCGGCGCTGCTGCTCGGCGGCGTCGTTGATCTCCGTGTAGGCGTTGCCGAGCTCCATCCCGGCCGCGAAGTACTCGAACCGCTCGGCGAGCGACGGGTCGTCGTCCATCGTGCGGGCGAAGGGCGAGAGCTCGATCGGGTGCCCGTACACCATCGTCGGCTCGATCAGGCTCGGCTCCACGAAGTGCGAGAACGCGTGATCGACGAGCTGCGTCCAGTCCTTGTCCGCGTCCGTAGCGACCCCCCGCTCGTCGAGCGCTGCCCGCAGCCCGTACTCGTCCCTGATCCAGAGCCCGTGCGTCTCGAGCGCATCCGCGAAGCGGATGCGCTGCCAGGGGCGCTTCAGGTCGACCTCGTGCCCCCGGAAGCTCACCACGGTCGTCCCGAGCACCTCGAGCGCGACCTGCTCGAGCATCGCCTCGATCCGCTCCATGGTGTCGCGGTAGTCGGCGTAGGCCTCGTACCACTCGAGCATCGTGAACTCTGGCTGGTGCTTGTACGAGACGCTCTCGTTGCGGAAGTCCTTGCCGATCTCGTACACGCGCTCGAGGCCGCCGACGATCAGCCGCTTGAGGTAGAGCTCCGTCGCGATGCGCAGGTAGAGGTCGGCCTCGAGCTCGTTGGAATGCGTCACGAACGGGTGGGCGAACGCGCC
>Ga0209640_10005816_pt1 | contig 10796 bp, 6 predicted proteins | sample RifCSP10_1_FD_184018 | JGI IMG/M metagenome (GOLD analysis project Ga0209640, IMG submission 184018) | Soil microbial communities from Rifle, Colorado - Rifle CSP2_sed 10_1 (SPAdes) (version 2) | ecosystem: Environmental > Terrestrial > Deep subsurface > Rock core/Sediment | place: Rifle...
GGCGCAACTCGAGGAGAACGCGAGAGCGAACGCAAGCAGGTGGGTTGCGAACCGGCCCATCCGTCACCTCGTCCGGCAATGCGTTTCCGTGGACCGTGTGGGCGGCGCCGGCGAGCGGCGAGGCCCGCTGTATACTAACGGTGTCGAGAGGTCGCGCCAGTACGCCCGCCCCGCGGGCGGCCAAAGGCGGACGATGCGAACGCGTAACAGGACTGCAGGCCCCGATTCGCGACAACGCTCGCCTCGAGCGTCGCGCGTCTGACGACAATGGTAACGGAACGAAGGGGTGATCACGAATGGCATCGATCGACCAGGCAGAACAGACGATGATCGACAATCTGGCTCGCCAGACGGGCCGGACGCTGGAGCAGTGGCTCGAAGTCGTGCGCAGTGGCGGGCTCGGGAAGCACGGCGAGATCGTGAAGAAGCTGAAATCGGATCACGGGCTGACGCACGGCTACGCGAATCTGGTCGCGCACAAGGCATTGAAGAGCGATGCCGGGTCGGCCGATGGCGACGACCTGATCGAAGCCATGTACGCTGGCGACAAGGCCGGGCTGCGGCCCATCCACGATCGCATCATGGACGAGATCTCGAGTTTCGGCAACGATGTCCAGCTTGCGCCGAAGAAGGGTTATGTGAGTCTTCGCCGCTCGAAGCAGTTCGGGCTCGTCCAGCCATCGACGAGGACGCGCGTCGATGTCGGCCTCGTGCTGAAGGGCGAGGCGCCCAGCGGCCGGCTCGAGAAGTCGGGCAGCTTCAACGCCATGGTCACGCACCGCGTCCGCCTCGCCACACCGGAAGACGTGGATGCGCAGCTGGTCGGCTGGCTGCGCCGGGCTTACGAGGAGGCGTAGCCGCGAACCCTGCTGAATCCTCCCATCACCGACGGGCCGGGCGGCACGGCCGCCCGGTCCTTTGACACTCGCGACCGACCTTCCCATGTTCCCCGGCGGAGGCCTCGCATCCGCCGGTCCACCGGGACGTGCACCCGGGCACACACTTCGAACATTGAACGGGACAGGGGGCCGTCGGTCCATGTCGCGCATTGCATTCTCGATCACCGCGGCGGCGCTCTGCCTCGCGCCGCTGCACAGCCGCCCGCTTTCCGCCCAGCGGACGTCCGCCGAGACCCGCCGCATCGCGCAGCAGGCCGTGAGCCCGGCCTTCGATACGCTCGCGCTCGCCGGTCTGCGATACCGGATGGTCGGTCCCTATCGCGGCGGTCGCTCGACGGCGGTCACCGGCATCGCCGGCGAGCCGAACACCTTCTTCATGGGCTCGACGGGCGGCGGCATCTGGAAAACGGATGATGCGGGCCAGCACTGGGCCAACATCTCGGACGGTTTCTTCGGCGGCTCGATCGGCGCGATCGATGTCGCCGACTCCGATGCCAACGTCATCTACGTCGGCACGGGCAGTGCATGCGTGCGCGGCAACGCATCGACGGGTCGCGGCGCGTGGCGCTCGACGGATGGCGGCAAGACCTGGTCGTTCATCGGCCTGCCCGAGACGGGCGCGATCGGCGACATCGCGATCCATCCGTCCAACCCGGATCTGGTTTACGTCGCCGCGCTCGGCCACCCGTTCGGCCGGAACCGCGAGCGTGGCGTGTTCCGCTCGAAGGATGGCGGGCGCACCTGGGAACACGTCCTCTTCCTCAACGACAGCACAGGCGTCGCGGACCTCGCGCTCAACCCGAAGAACCCGCGCATCCTGTACGCCGCCGCGTGGCGGGCCGAACGCAAGCCGTGGGGCATGATCAGCGGCGGCTCCGAGGGCGGCGTCTGGATGAGCACGGATGCGGGCGACACGTGGAAGAAGCTCGAGGGCGGACTCCCGGCCGGTGTCGTCGGCAAGGTCGGCGTCACCGTGTCGCCCGCCAATCCCGATCGTGTCTGGGCCCTCATCGAGGCCGAGCCCGCCGGCGGCGTCTACCGCAGCGATGATGGCGGAACGACCTGGACCCGCACCAACACCGGCAACAACCTGCGGCAGCGCGCGTGGTACTACACGCACATCGAAGCCGATCCGCGGGACGAGAATACCGTCTACGCCCTCAATACCGGCTTCTACCGCAGCGTCGATGGCGGAAAGACGTTCGACAACATTGACGTCCCCCACGGCGACATGCACGACGTCTGGATCAATCCAGTCGATCCGACCATCCTCATCGTCGCCGATGACGGTGGCGCCCAGGTCTCGCTCAACAACGGCCGCACGTTCAGCAGCTACTACAACCAGCCGACGGCCGAGTTGTACGGTGTCGTGGTGGACAACCAGTTCCCCTACCGTCTGTACGGCGCGCAGCAGGACAACACGGGCATCAGCGTGCCCGCCTGGATGTCCGCGAACACGATCTATCCGAAGCAGCACTGGCAGTATCCGTCGGCCTGCGAGACCGGCCCGATCGCGTTGCACCCGGACCATCCCGAGATCGTCTGGGGCGGCTGCTACGGCGGCGCGATCAATCGCCTCGACCGTACGACGGACCAGCGGCGCAACGTCGTCGCCTGGCCCCAGCTCCAGCTCGGTCAGGCCGCGAAAGACCTGAAATACCGATTCCAGTGGGTCTCGCCCATCGTCGTCTCGCGATTCGATCCCAACACCGTCTACCACGCCGCGCAGAAAGTGCTCCGTACGCGTGATGCCGGCATGACCTGGGAGGAGATCAGCCCGGACCTGACAACCAACGATCCCGTGTTCCAGGATTACGCGGGCGGCCCCATCAACCACGACGTCACGGGAGTCGAAATCTTCCCGACCGTCTTCTCGCTCGTCGAATCGCATGACGACGCGCGCACCCTGTGGGCCGGCAGCGATGATGGCCGCGTCCACATCACCCGCGACGCCGGCGCGACGTGGACCGACATCACGCCCCCCGGCATGCCGAAGACCGGGACCGTCAACCGCATCGAGGTCTCGACGCACTCGACCGGCCGCGCGTTCATTGCCGTCCAGCGCTACCGGCTCGACGACTGGAAGCCGTATGTCTTCCGCACCAACGACTATGGAAAAACGTGGGCTCAGCTGACGGACGGCACGAACGGCATTCCCGCGAACTACCCGGTCCGTGTCGTCCGCGAGGATCCCGACCGGCGAGGATTGCTGTACGCCGGGACCGAGTTCGGCATCTTCGTATCGTTCGATGATGGGCAGCGCTGGCAATCGATGCAGCTGAACCTGCCCGTCTCGCCCGTCACCGACATTGCCGTCCACGACAACGACCTCGCCGTCTCGACGCAGGGCCGCTCCTTCTGGGTCCTCGATGACATCACCCCGCTGCACCAGTTCGCCGATTCCGTGCTCGCCGGGCCGTTCCACCTGTTCACGCCGCGCGATGCCGTGCGTGCCGACATGAACGGCGTGCAGGACGAGTTCGCGCCCGAGCCGCACCCGCAGGGCGCGACCATCTACTACCACCTGGCCGCTGCGCCAGCCGCGGGATCGCCCATCCTGCTCGAGATCCTCGACGAACAGGGGCGCCGCGTGAAATCGTTCTCGAGCGATTCCGCCAGGGCCGATTCGCTGCGCACGCCGAAGCTGAACGCGAAGAAGGGCACGAACCGCACTACGTGGGACCTCGTGTACGACGGACCGAAAGTCCCGAAGAACGTCGTCGTCTGGGGCTACACCGGCGGAGTCAAGGCGCCGCCCGGAACGTACCAGGCTCGATTGTCCGCGGGCGGCCAGCCGCAGGTCCGTTCGTTCCGCGTTCTCTCCGATCCGCGTCTCGACGTGCCGCAGGCCGACTACGTCACGCAGTTCCGGCTCGCCATGCAGGTGCGCGACAGCCTGAACAGCGCGTGGTCCTCCGTCGAAACGCTTCGCGATGTGCGCTCGCAGGTCGAAGCCGTAGTGGCGAAGGCGAAGGAAATGGGCGTTGCCGGCGAGCTCACCACCATGGGCGACTCGATCCGTGGCAGGCTCGGTGGCGTCGAGGACGATGTCACGCAGAAAAGGAGCGAAAGCGGGCAGGATCCGATCCGCTTCCCCGGCCGCATCGACAACCAGCTCGTCGAGCTGTACGGCAATATCACAGGCACCGACGGTTACATCAGCGGCGGGCCCGAAGGCCAGCCGACGCGTGCCGCCGTGCAGCGGACGCAGGAAATGAACGTGCAGTGGATCGGCGTGCACCAGCGCCTGATCCGCATCCTCGAGGTCGACATCGCCGCGTTCAACGCGCTCGCGCAGCGGCTCGGCATCCCGCCGGTCGCGATCCGGCCGCGGCCGGTCACGTGACGAACACGGGGCGAGCGGCGGCCGCCGCGTCGGGCAGGAGGAAATGAATCGCTGTGAGTGGGCGGGCACGGACCCGCTGTACCAGACGTATCACGACGTCGAGTGGGGCGTCCCGTCCCGTGTGGACCGGCACCTCTTCGAGATGCTGATCCTCGAGGGCGCGCAGGCCGGCCTCTCCTGGATCACGATCCTGCGCAAGCGCGAGAACTACCGCCAGGCCCTCGACGGTTTCGACACGGCGAAGATCGCGCGCTACGGCACACGCAAGGTCGAACGCCTGCTGCGCGATCCCGGCATCGTGCGCAACCGACTCAAGATCGCGGCCGCCATTGCGAACGCAAAGGCATACCTCGGCGTCATCAGGAAAGAGGGCAGTTTCCACGAGTTCATGTGGAGCTTCGTCGGCGGTGGACCCATCGTCAATCGGTGGAACAACCTGAAAGAACTACCCGCGAAGACGAAGGAATCGGAAGCCATGAGCCGCGACCTGCTGAAACGTGGATTCCGCTTCGTCGGCCCGACGATCTGCTACGCGTACATGCAGGCCGTCGGTATGGTCAACGACCACGTCGTGACCTGTGATCGCCACGCCGACTTGGCCCGCTGATGGGATCGATTCGAGATCGCCTCCGCCAGCGGGTTCGACATTCCGGTGCAATGAGCCGGCCAGGCGAGACCGCGCCGCGCATTTCACCGCCGCATCCCGGAGCAGTCCGATCCTTGTACCATCGTCAACTCAGAGGAACGAGTGATCCATGATCGCACGCAGGACGCTTCTCTTCGCCTTTGCGCTCTCCGCGATGCCCCTGGCCGTTCGAGCCCAGGCGATCCGCGGTTTTCCGCAGTCAATGATCGACGCGCAGCGCGCGCGCGAGCGGCAGGCGCACGCGATCCCGAACGCGGACACGCTGCGCTCGAGGCTGCGCCTGCTGTCCGAGGAGCCGCACCACGCGGGCAGCGAGAACTCGCGGCGGGTCGCCGAGATGATCCTCGCCCGATTCAAGTCGTACGGCCTGGAGGCGAAGATCGAGCGGTTCGAGGCGATGATGCCGATGCCCGTGTCGCGCACGGTCGAGCTGGTCGCGCCGGAGCGCGTCCCGCTCATGCTGCAGGAGCCGAAGATCCCGGAGGACAAGGACTCGGGTGACGCGAACCAGCTGCCGACCTACAACGCGTACTCGCCCGACGGCGATGTGACGGGTGAGGTCGTCTTCGTGAACTACGGCACGCCCGAGGACTATCAGGTCCTCGACAGCCTCGGCATCAGCGTGCGCGGCCGCATCGTCCTCGCCAGGTACGGCCGGTCCTGGCGCGGCATCAAGCCGAAGGTCGCGGCCGATCACGGCGCCATCGCGACGATCATCTACTCCGATCCGCGCGATGACGGATACTTCGTCGGCGACGTCTATCCGAAGGGTCCGATGCGGCCCGAGCAGGGTGTGCAGCGCGGCAGCGTCATGGACATGCCGCGCTATCCGGGCGACCCGCTCTCGCCCGGCTGGGGTTCCGAAGAAGGCGCCCGCAAGCTCGCGATGTCGGAGGTCACCACGTTCTCGCCGATTCCCGTGCTGCCGATCTCGTACGGCGATGCGCTGCAGATCCTGCGCGCCCTCGGCGGCAGCGTCGTGCCCGACAACTGGAAGGGCGCGCTGCCCGTGACGTACCACTTCGGGCCGGGCCCGGCCAGGTTGCACATCGCGCTGAAGTTCGACTGGCAGACCCGTCCGTTGTACGACGTCGTCGCCCGCATTCCCGGCGCGCGCTGGCCGGACCAGTGGGTCGTGTTCGGCAACCACCACGATGCGTGGGTCAATGGCGCGGAGGACCCGCTCTCCGGCATGGTCGCCGTCGAGGAAATGGCGCGCTCCCTGAGCACACTGCTGAAGTCGGGCTGGCGGCCCGATCGCACGATCGTCATCGCCGGCTGGGACGGCGAGGAGTGGGGTCTTCTCGGTTCGACCGAGTGGGCCGAGAAACACGGCGATGAACTGAAGCAGAAGGCGGTCGCCTACATCAACAGCGATACCAATAACCGTGGCTGGCTGAGCGCGGATGGCTCGCACTCACTCGAGATGTTCGTCGAGCAGGTCGCACGGGATATTCCCGATCCCGGGTCGGGCGAGTCCGTTCTGAACGCTCTCATGAAGCGGCGGCGCGACAGGCGCAGCGATACCGGCCCCGATTCCGCGCGCTTCACGATCGGCGCACTCGGCTCGGGCTCCGACTATACCGCGTTCCTCGACCATCTCGGGCTGCCCTCCCTCAACATCTCCTACGGCGGCGGCGCGAACGCGGGCATTTATCACTCCATCTACGATTCGTTCGATCACTACACGCGCTTCATGGACACGACGTTCGCGTACGGCGTCGCGGAGGCGCAGACGCAGGCGACGATCGCACTCCGCCTCGCCCACGCCCCCGTGCTCCCGTTCGAGTTCCGCAACGTCGCGCGGACGTACGGCCGCTACATCGATGAAATCGAGAAGGGCGCGAAGGCGAAGGACGCGGTGAAGTCGCTCGACCTGAGCGCGGTCCGCCAGGCCGTGCGGCGAGTCGGCGCCGCGGCCGATCACTGGGAGTCGGCGTACGCCCGCATCGACGCCATGACCGACCGCCAGTTGGCGCAGAACGCGAAACAGCTCGCCGAGGTCAACCGGATGCTCTACACCAGCGAGCAGCTGCTCAGCGATTCGGTGGGCTTGCCCGAGCGCGGCTGGTTCCGCCACCTGATCTACGCGCCCGGCTTCTACACCGGCTACGGCGTCAAGACGATGCCCGGCATTCGCGAAGCCGTCGAGGACGTGCCGAACCTCGCCACGGCCCGCGCAGAGGCCGCTCGCGTCACCGCCGCGCTCGAAGCGTACGCGGCGCAGATCGAGAAGGCGGCGACGGCGCTGGAGCAGCTGCGCCTGTAGCGCGATGTGTACGGATCAGCCGGCGCGCTCCGCTCCGCTCCGCCCGGACGGAGCGCCGGGCGTGCGCCGCGGCCTCATCGTCAGGTCTCGCCGGCCCCACACGATGGCCACGCCGAAGCCGAGCACGATCGCGAGCACGTTCAGCACGGTGACGATCATCGGTGATGCCGACGCCGCCACGAGATTCGCGACGTTCCACACCACGTGCCACACCACGACCGCCATCACGCTTCCCGCCGTGCTGTTGAAGAGGAACGTCAGCCAGAACGCGCCGGCCAGGAGGCCCACGTAGAACCCCGCGATCGTGCCCGCGCTGAAGTCGTAGCGGTACGCGAAGAACGGTGTGTGCCACACGGCCCAGATCAGGGACAGGATCAGCGTGCTCCTCACCGCATCGTGCTTCTCCTGCAGGCGGGGCAGCAGCCAGCCTCGCCAGCCCGGCTCCTCGCCGAACCCGTAGGCGACCGACCCGACCAGCAGATTGGCCAGCCACGCCGGACTCGACGCCGTGCGCAGCAGCGCCTGGTTATCGACGGGCCGCCCCGTGATGGCGGCGACGATCCACGCGATCCCGAGGAAGATCAGCGGTGTGATCAGGAACGCCGCTGTCCATGCGGTCCCGATGCCCTTCGGTCGTCCGGGCGTGCCGAAGCGACCCGCCGTCGTCGCGACGCGACCCTCCAGCGAGCCCTGTCGGCGGTACAGGTCGCGCAGCCGGAAGCCCGGGTCGGCGGACCGGCGCAGGATGAACGCGGCGGTGACCGGGCCGAGCGCGCCGAGCGCGTGCCAGAGCGGGCTCAGCTCGAGCGGGATCAGGCCCAGACCACGCAGGACGAGTGGCAGGACCAACACCCAGGAGATACCGAGGGCGAGCAGGGTGTAACGGCGAATCGGGTGCATGGGCACCTCCATGGACTGACGCCGAACCATCATCCAATGCTCCAGCGGTTTCCCGGGAGGGCCAGCGGGTGGGCACCGACGCGGTGTCCGGCTCTGGCGGACGAAGCGGCTGACGGGATGCGGTGAATCCCGGCGCCTACGGGAGGTGGTGGCCGATCGGGGCGTCGGTTGATTGGCGTCCGACCGACGAGCTGCTCGTAGAACGCGCGGATCTCTTCGTCGTCGGGCGCGAACTCGAGCGCGCTGCGGAGCGCTCGGATCGCGCCGTCGCGGTCGGCCTCGCGCACGAGGGCCACGCCCATGTAGAACCAGGCGCGAGCCAGCCACGGCTCGGCGGCCACCGCGAGCTCGTACTGCTGGATTGCGGCCGGATTCTCCCCGCGGCGCAGCCGCGCGTTGCCGAGGTTCATGCGGGCGAGGCCGAGGCGAGGATTGAGCGCGAGCGCTTGCTCCCACGCCGCCTCGGCCTCGGCCGGGTGGCCGAGGTTCTCGAGTTCGAGACCGAGATTCACCCAGGCGACCGGCTCGTACGGCCTCACGGCGATCGCCCGGCGGTACACCTCGATCGCCGCCGAATCGGCGCCTGCCGCGCCGAGCGCGACCGCGAGGCCGAGCAGCGTGCCGGAGTCCGATGCATCGATCTCGAGGGCTCGCGAATACGCCATGATCGCGAGCCGCACATCGCCGCGCGCGCGGTAGGACTCCGCCGTCAGGCCCAGCGCCAGCACCCACCGCGCCCGCACGAGGCCCGCCGTGTCGCGTTCCAGCGCGGAACGCAGGAAGCTGCGCACGCCGTCGTCGTCGCCGGCACCCAGCTGAAGCGTGGCCAGCGCCACGGCCCGGACGTCGGCATCCGGATCCACCGCCATTCGCCGGAGATCCGCGCGCATCCGCTCATCCACCGCTTCATCACGCTCGAGAAGGCCCGGGAGCACGTTCTCGAGGACGTGGTCGAGCGACATCACCTGGGCCATCGGGTGGCGCTCGCCCGGCTGCAACCGGAATCCTGTCGCGGCGGCCGACGGCCGGGCCGGGTCCCGTGTCGACCCTGTCGGGCGCACTCCGGCATTCATGAGCGAGGCGACGACCGGGCTGCGGGGCTTCATCTCGCCATACCATTCCTGCGTTGTCCGATCGAGCTGTTGCACCGACAGGTCCGCGTGACAACCCGCGCACGCGCCGCGCAACCCGAGCGCCGCGTCTTCCAGCGGGCGAGGGATCGAGATCGTGTGGTCGGAGCGGCTGTAGCGGACGAGATCTCCGACCTCGGGCTGCTGGAGGTAGGGCATGTGACATGAAACGCAACGCGATCCTTCCGAGGCGGGAGCATGATGCGTGTGCGTCGCCGGATTCTGCGCCTTCGCAGGATGGCAGCCGAGGCACTGACCCTCGTCGAACCGGCCCGGCAGGTGCTCGCCCGTGGCGGAACGGTAACCCTGCGCATGCGGTTCGTGGCAATCCACGCACGTCATCGAGCCGTTCAGATAGCAGTCGCTCGCGCGGTGGTTCTGCTGGTAGGCGAACGTCCGGATCCTGCCATCGGGATGAAACGGCTGCGCTCCGACGAGCGGCAGCAGCAGCGAGAAATGCCGTTCGAGGTCCTCGCCCGGCAGAAAGCCGGGTTCGAGCACGTGCTTGAGGGCGTGACACTGGAAGCAGACATCGAGGGACGCGTCCTTGCCGAGCGTGTCGAGGACGCCGATGTGCAGGTCCGTCGAATCGGCCGCATGGCCCGAGCGCATCAGCGCGGTGTGCGCGCGACCCGGCCCGTGGCACGACTCGCAATCCACACCGAGGCTGCCGATCCGCGTGCGGTACGCGCGGCTCGCCGTGTCGAACGCGAGCGTGATCCGGCTGCCGTGGCAGCCCTGACAGTTGGCCAGACGATCATCCGCTCCCATGACCCGGACCGGCGGCCAGTCGCCGCAATCCGTGAGTCGCATGTCCGGTCCGATCGGGACCCAGCCCCGACCGGCGCGCAGGGTCGCGAGCGCCGCCGTCGAAGTCCACTGTCCGGGGATGTGCGTCGTGTTGCAGAACCAGACGCCGCCATCGCGGCTGAAGTCGAAAGGCAGGAATCGGACCGTGCCATCCGGGAAGCGCGAAAGAAAGCCCTGGGTTCCGCCGCCGTTCATGTGGCCGCGGCCGACGACGCCGTCGACCGAGAACCTCACCGTCTCGCGGCCCTCGCGCTCGACACGGAAGGAGTAGAAGCCCTCCGCCGACCGCGCCGGGATCACGACCGCATCACGGAAACGGATCGGCGTTCCATCGAATGGAGCGATGACGATCTGGTCGTTCGGCACGCCGCCGGCGCGGCCGTGCGTGCTACCGCTCCACGCGGCGTACTCGACCGCATGGCATTCGCCGCAGGCCGCTGCGCCCACGAAATCCTCGTAGCCGACGCGCGGTTCGGCCACCTGCGATGGTGCGGCGGGCGGATGCGCACCGGCAAAGGCGAAGGCCACAACGGCGAGGCACAGACTGATGCAGGCCGCGAAAACAGTCCACGGGCGGGCGCATGAGGCTATCGTGCGGCCCAGGAATCCTGCCGGAGCCGCAGGCGCTCGTCCCGGTTCACCGGGGCAACACGAGGTGCGTCGAAGTGGCGAGCGCATCGCGGATCGACGGGACTTCGGCCGCGGCGCGTTCAGTCGCGCAGCGTGAACGCCGTCAGGCGAGCCTCTTCGCCCGAGCCGCTTGCGATTACGATGTACTGGCGGCCGCCGGCCTCAT
>Ga0209640_10005817_pt1 | contig 10795 bp, 6 predicted proteins | sample RifCSP10_1_FD_184018 | JGI IMG/M metagenome (GOLD analysis project Ga0209640, IMG submission 184018) | Soil microbial communities from Rifle, Colorado - Rifle CSP2_sed 10_1 (SPAdes) (version 2) | ecosystem: Environmental > Terrestrial > Deep subsurface > Rock core/Sediment | place: Rifle...
GTAGCCGCGAGGCGACAGCGCGTGGGGACCACGGGGCGGTGCGGTCTGCTCGCTGCGCGGCCTCGGCGCCACGGAGCACCCCCCTAGACGGGCGAGGCAACGCGCCGGGGCGATCGCCGGGGGGGGCCGAAGGTTCGGGATGGCCGCTCGCGACGACGCGGCTTGACCGACGAACCACCCTCGTATTACCTACGCTCTACGCTCTCGTCCACCAGCTAGCGCTGCCGCTCGGCCAGCGGTAACAGTCTGAGACCGTAGTCACTCCTGTCGCAGCGCCACCATCGGATCCAGATGCATCGCTCGCCGCGCAGGCGCGTAAGCAGCGCCTAGCGCCACGGCTACGAGAACAATAGTGACCGACACGTATGCAGTCGGATCGGTCGGCGTCACCCCGTACAGGACACCGCTGATGGCCTTCGAGAGGGCCGCGGAAACGCCGACGCCTATTGCGACTCCTGCGACGACCAGCACGACGGTCTGCGCGAGGATCATGCGCAGGATATCCGCCTGTCGCGCGCCGAGCGCCAGGCGAAGGCCTATCTCCCGCGTCCGTTGCGCTACGGCGTAGCGGATGACGCCGGAGACTCCCAGCGCCGTCAGCAAGAGGGCGATCGTCGCGAAGGCGGCTATCAGGAACGTGTTGAAGCTCCGCGGCGCCAGGGCCGCTGCCAGCTGAGCATCGAGTTGTCCGACGGCCATGAGCCGCGCCCCTGGCCTGCTGTGAACGATGTTGCGAATCGAGTGCAACAACCCGACCGGACTCGAGGCCGTCCGCACCAAGAGCTCGCCTCCGGCCATCGGCCGCAGTGCGTCGAGGAAGAAGACCTGTGGTAGCGCATTGGCATCGTCAGGTTGCAGGATCCCAAACCGCCCCGAGCGGAAGTCCGACACCACTCCGATGATCGTCATCGGCGCCGCCCGGTCCGGCGCCTCGGGCGGGGCAAAAGGCCCAAAGGTCGTCCTCCCGACAAGTGACTCGGGACTCAGGAAGTCGGCGCTGAAGGTGCGCGCGAAGCGTTCACTCACGACGACCACCGGCGGCTGGGCACTCCGATCCCGTTCCGTGAACCACTGCCCCGCCAGCAGCCGGACTCCAGCCGCCTCGCGGTATCTCGGAGAGACGTTGAACCACATGGCGACGGCCGCATCGTCCCGCTGAGGCAGCCCCGAGATCCGAGCAGGAAACCCGAACGTCACGCTCCAGAGAGCTGCGGCGCGCACACCGGGGAGCGATTCGATCTCCGCCAGGAGCTGGTCCCTGTGCCGTATCTTGACCGAGGCAGCAAGGGCGTTTTGCGCGCTGCCGGACTCGATCCGGCCCGTCAGAACTCGATGCGGTGTGAGTACGGCGCCCTCCGACCGCACCCGCCAGAGGCTTCGCAGCATCAGGCCGGCTCCCGTTAGCGGAATCAGGGCGAGCGCCAGCTCGCCGATCACGAGCGCGCTGTGCCACTTTCGTACCCGGGCGCTTGGCGTGCCCGCGCTCGTCCTCAAGGAGCCTCCGACGTTCCTGCCGAAGCCCAGGGCAGGGATCACGCTCAGTACGATGCCGGTCAGCGTGCACACCGCCGCGCTGAACAGCAGGACCTTCCCGTTCAGCGTCGCATCCGGGAGCCGGGGCAGGTCGATGGCGCTGGTCTGCGTGAGGAGCCGAACGACCGCGTAGCCGAGCGCTACACCTCCCAGGCCACCGCCAAGCGCCAGCACCAAGTTCTCGGCCAGCATCTGCCGCACGAGACGCCAGCGGCCGGCGCCGAGCGCGGTCCGGATCGCCGTCTCCTGCTGGCGAGCGATCGATCGCGCGAGCAGCAGGCTGACGATGTTGACGCAGCCGACCAGCAGGACGAATCCGACCGACGCCCACAGGACCAGCAGCACGCGCCGCGCCCCGCCTACGACATGGTCATGGAGGGACATCACCTGCAGCTGCAGGGCGGCCGACGTTTCCTCCTTCGTCCGGCCCCGATTGGCGGCTTGACGGATCCCCTCCAGCTCCGCGAAGGCCGTGCCGACAGCGACCCCTGGCTTCAGCCGAGCCAGCACGGCACCCGGCCCGCGGGATGTCCGACCCACGGTCGTGTTGAGCACCAGGTCGACGTCGGTTCGCGGGCCGATGCCCAGTTGAAGGCTTGGGGCCACGGGCAGGCGGAAGCTGGCCGGCAGGACGCCCACGATCGCATAGCGAACGTTCCCGATCTGCACCGGCTCGCCCAACAGACGCGGATGACCGCCGAGACGCCGGAACAGGCGGTCGCTGAGAACGGCGACTCCTGTGTCGGCGCGGTGCTCCGCGGACGCACGCAGGCCGGGCGCCTGGGGCGCGTGCTCGAAGTCCTCCGGCAGGAAGTCGCGGCCGAGGACGGGTGCCACGCCGAACACGCGTGTGACGCTCTCGGACAGGCAGGCGACTCGCACCTGGACAGGCTCGTCACCGCCCATGGTCGCGTCGCCCGTCAACAGCACGCTCAGGGCGTCCAACGACTGACTCCGGCTGCGCCAGGCCTCCAGGTCGCCTCCAAAGACCAGCGCGAGGCTGCTCCTGGCGGCGGCGTCCCTCTCCGAGATCCAGAGCAGCCGCTCCGGGTCGTTGTAGGGCAGCGGCTGCAGCAGCACGGACTCGATCACGCTGAACATGGCGGTGTTCACGCCGAGGGCGATCGCCAGCGTGGCGGCTGCGACGAGCGTGAACGCGGGGTCCTTGACGAGCAGCCGGAGCGCGTAGCGGAGGTCCTGCGCCGTCTCGTCGACCCAACGGGTCCCGCGAGCGTCGCGGCAGTGTTCTTTCATCTGCTCGAGTCCGCCGAACTCGGCGAGCGCGCGACGGCGAGCCTCGCTCTCGGACATGCCCTCCCGGCGGTTGGCTTTCACCTGCTGCTCGCAGTGGAAGCGAAGCTCGGCGTCCAGCTCGCGTTCCAAGCGGTCCCGCTGCAGGAGGCGCTGCCACCACCTCATGCGGTCTCTCCTTCGGCGGCTTGCAGGAAGAGGGCGATGTTCTTGGACAAGCGCGTCCAGTTGGCGGTCTCGGCCTTCAATTGCGCGCGGCCTTTCGGCGTCAGACGGTAGAACTTCGCCTCCCGCCCGGTGTCCGACTGCTGCCATTCCGCGGCCAACAGCCCCTTGTTCTCCAGCCGATGCAGAGCGGGATACAGGGAACCCTGCATCACCTGCAAGCTGTCGCGCGAGATCTGGCGGATCCGCTGGGCGATCGCATAGCCGTGGATCGGACGGAGCGCCACGACCCGCAGGATCAACATGTCGAGCGTGCCTTGCGGCAGCTCGGCCTTCGGCAGCGCCATTGAAGGGATACCTTTGGCTTCTACATATACACCGCGTGCCTCACCCAGGCAAGCGTGCGGGCCCGATCAAGACACGAAGCCCCGGCCAGTCTCGCTGGGCGCCGGGGCTCGATTACTGCCGACGCGGGATCGATAGGCTTTTTCCTCTACGGCAACGGCTACGGAGGGGGCGGTCGAGGGGGTGAGAGGAGCTGCCACCCCGGCTCAACCCGGTTGACCGGCCAGGGGGGATTGCGGCTGGCGCGGGCGGGGAGCGCCAGAAGAGTGAAGCGTTCCGCCGGAAGCTCGCCTTGCCTGCGATAAGGCAGATACCACCGCCTTGCGTGGAGGGGGTCAAGGTCGAAGGTGGCCGTGGAGGGTGCCTTTTCAGCCGGCCTGGATCTCGCGCCCCTCCTCGTCCACCGGCACCCGGACCAGCTCCCGGGGGCGGCGGTGGCTCTTGCTGCGGCGGCGGACTGAGGCCGAGATGGTCGAGGATCCGGGTGATGGACGACTCGTCTGTGATGTAGGCGAGGATCGTGAGCGGACCTCCGCAGCCTGGGTACACGAGGGGATCGGCCTGGTACACCTGGCTGATGAGCCTCGCCCAGCTCGGCGAACAGCGTCTCTTGGCGGGGATGGGCTCGGCGGGGAGCCCCGAGGCATCAGTCTCGCGCCTGCTGGCCCTGACCTTGCTCGCGTAGAAGCAATGGAAGCAAGTGCGATGTCGGCCGTTAGCAGCCGTGGTCCCAGCCTACAAGCTGCGCGAGCTTCTCTTTGGCGACGAGCTTCGAAAGGTCCGTGGTGAGACCTTGCCGGGCCATTGACCCCAGCCCCATCCCAGTCGTAGGCTCATCTCGCCCTCCAACAAACGGCCTATCCCGACGAAAGGGAGTCTCTTGGCGTCCTGTCCTCTCTGCGGTAACCCGGCGGAGTCGATGTTCGTTCCGGCGCCCTCCGGCGGATTGACGACTTGGCAGCGCGTCGAATGTGGGACTTGTGGCAGCTACGACGTTACCTACCTCCTTCGCCAAATCCTGAAGAGCTACGAGCCAGAGCGTCGATACGCACTCTCGGGAGCAACTCGCCATGCGTACGAACGGGCCGAGCTTCTACGCCTGGCAACCGAGAACGTGTCCGCAGTGATCGAGGCGGTTCCGAAGCCGGGCCGGGTCGAACAGGGAAACCTGCTGCTCGACTACATCGCCCGCAACGAAGGCGACTCAAGACAGCCGGTTCGCGTTGTGCCGAGGCTGGACTATCCCGTTGCCTATGCCACACCCGAGGTCTTGAGCTTCCTGATTCAGAGTTTGGCGGACCAAGGCCTTATCAGGAGGGCGGAGAAATCAGCTACCCCGCACTTCCTGTTGGACCTCAAGGCTCACGAGCGACTCGACGCATGGCGGAGCAAGAAGCGGACGGATGAGGGACCCACTGGTTGGGCGCGGGCGGACCTCGAACTCGAGATCGTAAGGCGACAGTTGGCCGAGGCGAAGGTGGAAGCGGATTTCCAAGCCGTTGGACATCGGTGCCGCGAGATCGTCCTGTCGGTTGCGCAGGCTGCGTTTGACGCGTCCCGGCACTCGGCGCCGGGGGTCAGTGCGGGTGACGCCGAAGGTCTGCTTGCAGCGTTCTTCGCGGCAGAGATGCGCGGCGGCCAACACGAACAAGCTCGAGCCCTGGCGAAGAAGGTCGAGGCGTTCGCGGGCTCCGTTGCACACGACCGGACACCCACGCTTCAAGAAGCTTCAATTGCGGTCGAGGCAGTCTCGTTTGTAGCCAGGATCGTGAAGATAATCTCTGGTCGACACGATCGGGGGTAGTCGCGATGGGCGGAGGGGCTCGGGCACCTTTGGGCGTGGTGATCCTCGTGACGGGGCCGGATGTGCCCCACCCTGGCCAACCTCTTCGCTGCCCTCGTGGCGGAGCTCTCGCACCCGATCGCCGCTCGATCGGAGCGCTCGTCCTCGTGGAGTGTGACCCCCACGCGCCGAGGTCGGCGATCATCGCCTCGATGAACGTCGTCTTGCCCGCTCCCTTGGGACCGGCTACGTGGACGAGGGCGCGCTCCCTCACAGCCCGAGCTCGCGTCCGAGGATCCTCGAGACGAACCCTCCGGCCCTCTCGCCGGCGACGAGCTTCTTGACGCGCTCGCGGGTCTCGTCGGCGTTCCCGCTCGTCTCCGCCGCCGTCAGCGTGCTCGAGTATGCGGCCCAGACGTCGGCGCCCGTGATCTCGTAGCCGTAGCCCTGCACGAGCCAGTGGAGGGCGAGCAGGCCGGCGCCGACGGCGAAGGCCGGGCGCGCCTCGGCGAGGTCTCTCGCGGCGCGGGCGAGCGTTCTCGGGTCGCAGGGGGTGCGGCTCGCGAGGTCGAGGGCCTCGTCGTAGAGCCCCGCCTCCTTGGCGGCCGCGAACCACTTACCCTCGTCTCCCGGTGTCGTCTTCACGAGGTCGGCGAGGATCTGGCGCGGAGCCTTGTGCGGGTACTTGCTGGCCACGGCCCGATAGGTCGCGAGGTAGGTGCCACCACGGTTCGCCAGCAGTCCGTAACGCTCGTACGCCTCTTCGAACATGCCGGACGAGAGCAGGATCTCCTCGCAGATCCGGTCGACCTCGCCGTCGTGGGTCCACGGCCCGCGGCACGACTCGGCGTACCGGATCGCCTCGGCTTTCCGGCCCATGGCGGCGAGCGCCTTCACGGCCCAGCGCTTGTAGGGCCAGATGGTGTCGACCTGGAGAATGTCGACGATCTCCGGGTAGCGCTCCGCGCCGTAGAGCGCGCTCAGGCAGGCGGCGGTTCCGTGGAAGTGGCCCCGGACGTTCTTGTCGGGACTGAGCGCCATGCGCGTGATGCCGACCAGGCGTTCCGCCCAAGCGGAAGCGACCTCCTTGGACCCGCACAGGTCCCCCCAGTCGTCGTCGAGCGTCTCGATGTACGGGATCTCGTCGGCCTCGCACGCCGCCCACAGACGCTCGAGCCAGCCTTCGCGCGTCGTGGGATCCGCGGGCGCCTTCGCGATGATCGGGACGATCTCGGTGATCGCGTGGTTGACCGCGGTGCCGAGCGCGCCCGAGGAGCTGTCGACGTGCTCGAGCGCCGGCGACAGGCGCTCGAGAAGCGTCACCGCGCCCTCGGCCGCGAGCACGGCGTCGTGGCGGGCGACCTTCTTTATCTCGGCGACCGCCTGCTTGACGCGCTGGATGGCGGGTTGCGACTTCCACCCGAACGCGTGCCGGCGGAAGCGCGCCTTGAACTCCCACGTGTGCATGGTCAAGTGCGCGCCGCCTGGCGCATGAACAGCGCGTGCAGCTCGGGATGGAGTTGCTTCATGCGGCGGCGGGCCTGCAGCCGCAGGTCGTCGGCGCAGTCAGCGCTCTCGGCGAGGCGGAGGCACTGCCAGAAGGACGTCGCGGGATCTTCGTCGCCCGAAGCACCTCGGGCGACCTCGCCGAGGGCTTCCCACTCCACGGCGCGGGGCGGGGGGCTCGACCACAGCCGGCGGATGCGTCCCAGGCAGGCGAGCCACCGAGGCAACAGGTCCTCGGCCAGGAGGTCGGCCAAGGCCGCGTCCTCCAGGAAAGCGAGCGCCTCGAGCGTGCGGCCGGCCAGGAGTGAGTCACGCACGAGCGCGCGGGCCTCGCGGCGTCCCTCTTCCGGCGCCCGGCCGGGAAAGGCGCTGACGGCGTGCGCGAGAGCGGGAAGACATTCGGGTCTCGCCTCGAGGAGCTCCTCGGACTTGTGCGACTGGAGCAGGCGCGTGAAGACACCGACCCGAACGCGGTCCCGCAACTGCGGCTGGCCGGCGAGCTGGCGCTCGACATCGGCCCACACCGAGAGCGGCGGCGCCGGCGGGCCCTCCCACGTGACGTCGGCGAGGCGGTCGAGGGGAAGGGCGCGTCGGGTCGGGTCCGGACCGAAGCTCTCGTCGATTCTCCCCCGCAGGGAGCTGGCTTCCTCGAACCTGCCGGTCGCGATGGCGGCGTCCAGCTCGCGCAAGAGCACCGCGCGGTCGCCGAACAGATCGAGCTGCCGGTCGTCTGCGACCGGGCTCGGGGCCTCGGCAGCAGCGTCGCCCGTGGGGTCGTGCTCCGGTCGCGGTCCGCTGACGCCAGGGAACAGCGGGATCTGGCGGATCGGCCGCGCGCGTGTGGCCTCCTGCGGGCCTCGAGCCGGCGCAGCCATGACGGCGACTCTATGCTCCCGTTGCGGGCTGCTTCAAGTACGGGAGGGGTTCGGGTCAATCGCACTGCGCCGGCACGCCCCAGCCCTCGCCGTGCTCGGCGACGCGGGGGCCTCGCGGAGGGCCCTCGGGCAGCGGCCGGGGCCCTTCTAGGCCTCGATCAACCGGAACAGCGGGCTCCGGGCGGCCCGACGATCGAACGTGCGTGCAGGTGACCGTCGCCTTCTCGTGGCGGCCACACAGCGCGATCACATAGTCGGAGAAGTCGGCCGTGCCCTCCTCGAAGAGGTTCAGGGCCTGCCACGCGAGATCACTGCGCTCGCACCCAGACGAGCTCGCCGAGGACGACGAGAGTCACGACCCCGGGGGACTCGGTCGTTACAGGACGACTCGATCAGCCGTCGCGCCGCCGCCCCTTGACGCGCCTCGTCGGCCACGACGTAGCGCGTCAGCACGTTGGTGTCGAGCGCCGGAAGTCCGCGAGCCGTGGCAAACCCTCGGGCACGAGTCGCGTCACCGCTGAGTTGACAAGCCGCTCTCGCGGCCCCAAGGTCACCTCCTCACTTCACCATAGGAGCATCAGTCCTGATGATGAAGAGACTGTCGATCGTGACCCTGGCTCTGGCGTTGCCCTCCGCTTCGGCTCACGCCCAGGGAACGATCACCGACACCCCGGCCACGTTCGTGATCGGCGCGTCGCCGTTCGACACCTCCCCGGACGCCAACTTCACCGGCGTCTCGCCGACCCTGGCCCAGGACCATCTCTTCGAGACCGGCTGGTGGTATCGGATCCAGGGCGACCCGGCGGAGAAGTTCTTCCCCGCTCCCACCACCCAGACCTACCTGGACAATACGGCCACCTTGGGCTGGACCGACGTCGACGGCCGGGGCTTCGATGCGCAACTCGTCTACCTGGTCGTGAACAGGGCCGGTCCTTCGGGGTACGTGACGGGCCGGCTCACCGTCGCCAACCCGGGCCCCAGCCCGATCGCCGTCGACGTCTTCAACATGATCGACTTCGACATCCAACCAACCGCGGGCAACGACTCGGCCACCCTCATCACGGCAAGCGACCACATCGCGATCACGGACCCGGGCGGGAACACGGCGCGGTACCGTGGGGCCGGCGCCAACGCCTTCCTGGTGCGGCCGTTCGGCGCCACCGACCTGGGCTCCGTGCTCGCCGACGCGGCGATCACCAACTTCGACGACACCGGGTTGCCCTTCGGCCCGGGCGACTTCACCGCCGGCTTCCAGTGGACGACGGTCAGCATCCCGGCCGGAGGCGAGCAAAGCTACACGGTGGTCCTGGCCGTCAACGACGTCGGTCCCTCCGCCAACCTCGGGATCGCGGTGTCCGATGGCAGCCCCTCGTACTATCCCGGCCAGACCCTGACCTACACGGTCACGGTCACGAACGCGGGTCCCGATGCGGCACCCGGCGCCCGGGTGACGGACGCGTTCCCGGCCGACCTGACGAACGTCTCCTGGACCTGCGCCCCAAGCGCCGGCTCTTCCTGCGCGAGCGCCAGCGGCACGGGGGACCTCGATACCACGGTCGACCTCCTGGCGGCAGGGACGGCCACGTTCACGGTGACGGCCACCGCGTCTCCCGCGGCGACGGGTGCCATCTCCAACACCGCCACGGTCGCGGTGGCCGGCGCGGTCTTCGATCCCGACCCGAGCGACAACTCGAGCACCGACACGGACGCCCGGCTGCCGATCGCGGACCTTTCGGTCACGAAGTCCGACGGGAGGACCTCGTACTATCCGGGCCAGGCGCTGATCTACACGATCGTCGCCACCAACGCGGGTCCCGACGTGGCGGTCGGGGCCACGGTGACGGACGCCTTCCCCGCGGACCTCCTTGGCGTGAGCTGGGTCTGCAGCGCCAGTGCGGGCTCCGCATGCGCGAGCGCGGGCGGCACCGGCAACCTCGATACCACGGTGGACCTCCTCGCCGGGGGCAGTGCGACGTTCACGGTCGCGGCCACGGCCTCCTCCGCGGCCACGGGCGACATCGCCAACGCGGCGTCCGTGGCTCCTCCCGCCGGCCTTCTCGACCTCGCGTCGGCGAACAACACGGCCACGGACACCGACACGCGGACGGGCGGGGCGTACTACACGCTCGACCCCTGCCGCATCGTGGACACGCGCCTGCCCGCGGGCCCCCTGGGCGGGCCGGCTCTCGACGCGGGAGGCAGCCGGACCTTCGCGTTGGCCGGCAGCTGCGGGGTCCCCGCGAACGCCAGCGCCGTCTCCTTGAACGTCACGGCGACCGAGCCGACGGCGGAGGGTTTCCTGCAGATCCTGGCCACCGGCGGCCCCGCCCCGACGGTCTCCGCGATCAACTACGCGCCCGGCCAGACGCGGGCCAGCAACGGGGTCTTTGCCCTGAGCCCTGGGGGGGAGGTGGACGTCCGCTGCGGCCAGGCGTCGGGCACCGTGGAGCTGATCATCGACGTCTCGGGGTACTTCATCGAATAGGAGCTCGCGGATACCGTTCCGCGCGACCGGGCGACCGGCTGATGAACGCCGGGTCACCGGCGAACCGAGATGAGGCGCCGCGGCCGGGGCTGAGCGTCAGCGAGGCCGATGCGTGAGGCCGTAGGCCAGGCCGAAGCCGAAGAAGAGCCCCTCCCCCCCTCCGATCAGCACGCGGGTCAACATTCCCGGCGTAGCCTCGCCGATCAATCGGGCCAGGGGGTCGACGCTCACCTGTGACCCCGGGTAGGCGTGGGCCATGAAGTCGAGGCTCATCGCGCCCAGGAGGCTGCCCGTCGCGGCCAGGGTCGCGGCCGCAGCCGCCCCGAAGAGGCCGGTGAGAACGGCCGCCTCGAGCCGACGGGCGCCTTGGGGTGTCGCCAACCCACCCTCGCTCTGGGGCGTGGCCAGCGCGTAGCCGAGGCCCACGGCGCCGCCCACCACGAGACCCTCGAACCCTCCGCCCACGGGCTGGAGGTCCCGGCCGAAGAGCCCCTGCACCGTCCAGCGTCCGACGAGGTGGGCGGCCGCGCCGACGAAGCCCCCGCCCAATGCCCCGAAAAGCGCGAGGGGCAGGCGCCGCCAGGAACGAAAGAGCGCCTCGGCCACGGCGAGCCCCGCGCCCACGCCGGCGGCGCCCAGCCCGGCCACGACCATCCCGAGGAACGCCAGCACGACGGGAACAGGGGCGCTCGCGTGCGAGCCCGGGCCGAAGACGAGGGCCGTTCCTCCCAAGGCGCCCGCGACCAGCCCGGCCGCGGCGCCCCCCAAAGCGGCCGAGAGCCAGCGCTCCTCGACCAGGCGCAGCACACGGCGGAGTCGCATGCCCAGAAGGATGAGCAGGGCGCGAAGCCC
>Ga0209640_10005818_pt1 | contig 10793 bp, 5 predicted proteins | sample RifCSP10_1_FD_184018 | JGI IMG/M metagenome (GOLD analysis project Ga0209640, IMG submission 184018) | Soil microbial communities from Rifle, Colorado - Rifle CSP2_sed 10_1 (SPAdes) (version 2) | ecosystem: Environmental > Terrestrial > Deep subsurface > Rock core/Sediment | place: Rifle...
CGTAAGCGAGGGGCGCGTCTTCACGGGCCAGGTTGGCGCGAGCTTCCGCAGGACGTACACCGTGCTCGGCGACACGGCCGCGCTTGCCGCACGCCTGATGGCGCGGGCGGGAGAGGACGAGATCTGGGTGTCGGCCGGCGCAGTTGCTCGCGGCGGCGCGTCTTTTGTGGCAACCGAGCTGGAGCCGCTGACGCTCAAAGGGAAGAGCGAGCCCGTGCGAGCCTTCGTGTTGGGCGACTTGATTTCGGAGGCAGCTAGGCCCGCGCCAGCCCCAACTCAGGACAAGCTGCCGTTCGTCGATCGCGAGCGCGAACGGGCTGTCCTCGCCGCTTCCGTGGCTCCCGTACGGATGGGATTCGGGACCCTCGTGGAGCTGGTCGGCGAGCCCGGCATCGGGAAGTCGCGCCTCGCGGAGGAGCTACGCGAGAACTGCACCGACATGCGACAGATCTCGCTGCGCTGCGAGCAGTACGAGGCTTCCACTCCTTACTATCCGTTTCGACCCTTCCTCCGCACGCTGCTCGACGTCGAGCTCAACGGCAACGGCAAGCACAACAGGGCGGCGCTCGCGCGTCGACTCGAGGCAGTCGATCAGGAGCTCGCTCCCTGGGCCTCGCTCCTCGCGGCGCCGCTGGACGTCGAGGTCGAGCCGACACCGGAAGTGAACGATCTCGATCCGGCGTTCCGGCGTGCTCGCCTGCACGGCGTCATGGGCAAGCTCCTCGAACACCTGCTCGACTCCCCCACACTGCTCGTCTTCGACGACGTCCACTGGATGGACGACGCCTCGTCAGAGCTTCTGCGCTACCTGGGAACGCAGCTCCCCACCCGCCCGTGGCTCACCTGCACGACGCGCCGTCCGGTCGAAGGTGGCTTCGCCGCGGCGGAGGGAACGCCACCGCTCCCGGCGCTGACGCTCCGACTCGAGCCACTCCCTCCGGAGGACGCGAAAGCGCTGGCGCTGGCCGCCGCAGGCGACCGCCGCCCGACCGACGAGGAGCTGGCGGCTCTCATGGAACGCGGCGCCGGGAACCCGCTCTTCCTCCAGCGGTTGGCCAGCGTCGGCGAGAAGACCGACCAGACGGAGGAGCTACCCGAGACCGTCGAAGCACTCGTGGCAACGCGCATCGATCAGCTCTCCCCAGGCGATCGTGCCCTCCTTCGCTGGGCGTCCGTGCTCGGCGTGTCCTTCTCGGGGACGCTCATCCTGGACGTCCTCGAGGACGATCCGCTCGTCGCGGCGGGCTCGGAAGCGTGGGACCGCCTCGGCGAGTACGTCGAGCGTGACCCTCACCTCCCGGGCGCGTTCCGTTTCCGCCACGCGCTGATTCGCGACGCGGCCTACCAGGGCTTGTCGTTCAGGCGACGTCGCGAGCTACACGGCCGCGTCGCCGAGGTGATCGAGCAAAACGAGGGAGACCGGCCCGAGGAGGCGGCGGAGCTGCTGTCGCTCCACTACTTCAACGCCGGCCGCTGGCCCGAGGCCTGGAAGTACTCGCGTCTCGCCGGAGACCTCGCGCGGGAGGCGTATGCGAATGTCGATGCCGCTCGCTTCTACGAGCGGGCAATCCAGGCGAGCGCGCACGTCAAGACCCTGGAGGACGTCGAGGTGGCGAGCATGTGGCGGGCGCTCGGCGAGGTTCGCGACGCCGCAGGTGACTACCGCGGAGCCGTGGACGCATGGAAGGCGGCGACGAAGCTCCTCAAGGACGACCCGGTCGCGCAGGCCGAGCTCTACGAAGCGCGAGCGCTCGCCCGCTACCGACTCGGCTCGTACAGCGACGCACTACGCGAGACGACTGCCGGCCTGGACCGCGTCACGTCGGTGAGCAGTCCTGACGCCAAACGGGTCGCGAACAGCCTGCTCGCACTTCGCGCGCTCGTTCAGCTCGAGCAGGGCAAACCGCGTGAGGCGATCGCGCTAGCCACGAGGGTCGTGAGCGAGGCGGAGCCACTCGGGCCGAGCTACGCGCTCGCTCGCGCCTACTCGGTACTCGATGGTGGCTTCCTCAGCCTCGGCGAGCCCGAGAAGGCGGTGAACGAAGTCAAGGCCCTCGAGATCTACCGGGAAATCGGCGCAGCACGCTCGGCTGCCATGATCGCGTCGAACCTCGGCGTGCAGGCGTACGCAGAGGGGCGCTGGCGCGAGGCCACGAGCTACTACACCCACGCGCGTGACGAGTTCGAGCGTCTGGGCGACTCGACCCAGGCGGCCTTCGCCGGTATGAACCTCGGCGAGGTGCTGATCAGCCGCGGCTCGCTCCACGACGCCGAGTCCGTCCTGTCGGAGGCACGAAGCGCCCTCCGCGCCGCCGAGTATGTAACCGGCTCGATGTTCGCAGAGATCCAGTTAGCGCGTCTGGCTCTCGAGCGTGGCGACGTGGACACGGCGGTCGAAGACCTCACCCGCGTCGTGGAGGAGGCCGTCACCGTCGGCAGCGCGGCGTACGTGCTCGAGGCGGCCATCTACCTCGCAGCTGCGCATGTGCAGCGCGGTGAGGCCGACCGTGCGCTCGTCGTCCTCGCCGACGCGGAGCGGGCCGTCGGGCTAGAGACCTCGCCTTTGGCTGCACACCTCGCTCGGGTCCGCGCGATCGCGTTGCGGGAGACGGACGACCTCCAGGGGGCGTCCGAGCAGCTCGACGTTGCCCTCCTGATAGCGCGCCGCCAGGGGCTCCTCTACGAGGAGGCTCAGACGCTTCGAGCGCTCGCGGACCTCGCGTCCGCAGCGGGGCGCGAGCAGGAGGCACGCGAGGCGCTGGACGAGGCCGACCGCCTCGTCCAGCGCCTCGACGCGATGTCCTAGGTGCCGCCCCGGGCCCCGTCGACGGTCGAGAAGAGCCAGGCGTCGTAGACTCGGGCGCTGGGCGCCGTGCCTGCCGAGTCGGTGCTCTGGAGCATGCAGGTCGTTTCGCCAGCGGGCATCACTGGCGTGTTGCCGTCCAGGTCGAAGGGTGACGAGATCGGATCGGGACGTGGGTCGTTATTGCAGAGCTTCATCACGCGCCAGCCGTCGTTGCCGGAGACGTCGGGATAATCCACGCCGTCGTAAGGAGCAATGTCGTCGTACCTCAGCGTGATTGGGTTCTGGACGTCCCCAGTGATTCCCGTCCAGGAAATGTGCTCGACAACCTGGTAGGTCGTTCCGCCCGGAGTGGCAGGGCTCAGCACGGCGAACAGCTGATTCGTGCCAGGCGTGTACGAGTACATCACGACGTTGCTGCTCTTACACCCGCCGTTCGCTACGAGCTGTGCCGAATATACGACCGTCCCGCCCGTTCCACCGAACCCGATGCCCGAGAAGGGGCTCGTGCACGACGGGGTGACGGTCAGGGGCACGAAGCAAAAGGTCGTGATCGAAGCCACGAAGAACGATGGCACGTCTGGCGTCCACTTCGAGTCCGGCGTCGAATGGAGGTTGGTGTCCGAGAAGACTCCACCGTTGGGGAAGGCTGGAGTGGTTGGAGCGTTGTTGAAGTAGTCGTACCATGCCGTCTTCGTCCCACCGTTGACCCCCACGTGGTAGACGGCCGCGGCGCCGCCTATCACGGAGAAGGAGAAGAACGACTTCGGATCCTGGGTGCCGGTCGGTGCGCTGACGCGGAATGTCACTCCCGTCGCACGGTCGGTGTAATCACCCGGGGTTGGTTTGCTGATCTGGAACTGCCGCATCCCCGGGGGCGTATTGCCAGCCGAGGACGCGCAGCTGAAGTTGCTACCGCCCACGTCGACGACAGACGGGATAACCCCTTGGCCTGATCCGGGCGTGACACAGGTCGATGCGTTAGGGGTGCAAGGGGAGTTGTCGATCGCGAGCGCCGGCAGAACGAGCGCGAGCGCTGCGAGGACGACCACGACGAGCGTCGCCGCCCAGGTTCCCTTCCGATGTTTGCGATAGCTGTTGCGTACGTGCTGGGTCATCCCCGCTCCTCTATCCGCAGTTTGCTTGGCGATACGAAGCCGCAGGCTTCACGATCGGCGATTCCCGACCAGCGCCATGAACGACGTTGCATCCCCAGTTCCCCCTCGTTGTCTGTTCTCCGCAGGACGTTCCGACTGGGGAGCATAGACGTGTGCCACGCAAGAAGTCCAGTTGTGACTGCGATGAGTTCGCGTCTAGGATCACGCTGTGGCGCTCCGACGCGACGCGAAGATCGAACTCCTGAAACAGGTGCCTCTGTTCGCCTCATGCACGAAGGGCGAGCTGCGGCAGCTCGCGTCGATCGCCGATGAGCTGGACCTCCGCGAGGGAACCGTTCTCACGCGCGAGGGTCGAACCGGGCACGAGTTCTTCGTGCTCATCGAGGGCACAGTGAGCGTCTCCAAGGGCAAACGCACGCTTGCAGCCCTTGCGAGTGGCGACTGGCTCGGCGAGATCGCGCTGTTGACAAAGGAGCCGCGCACCGCGACTGCGACCGCAACTTCGGCAGTTCGCGCGCTCGTGATCGTCGACCGCGACTTTCGCCGCGTGGTGAACGACATGCCGTCGATCGCGATAAAAGTGCTCACCTGCGTTGCCGAGCGTCTCGCGCGCGACGCGAAGAGCTAAACGTTCAGGCGACCGCCGCCTCGCCGAGCAGCGCCCGTATCTCTGCGAAGAAGTCGGCGTCGGGCTTCACGCGGTACTCGGGGCCGAGCGCGAGCGTCCGCTCGCCGACCGACGTCTCGAGCGCAACGTACACGGGAGCCTCGCCGGGAAAGTCGGAGACGATCGTCGCGAGCTCGCGGATCAGCCCGGCGGGGGCCTGTCGCGCGTCGATCCGCAGTCGCACCTCGCGGCGTGTCTGCGCTGCCTCGAACGCACTGACCTCGATCGCGACGAGCTTCGTCTCGCCGGCCTGCTTGTGGTCGACTCTCCCCTTGACGACGAGGATCCGGTCGGTCTCGAGCAGGTCCTTCGCCGCGGCGTACGTCGAGTTGAAGACGACGACCTCGGCACTGGAGGTCGGATCTTCGAGTGTCACGAACACCATCGGATCGCCACGCTTGGTCGTAACCTGCTTGAGCCCGGAGACGATTCCCCCGACGATGACGATGTCCCCGTCTCGACGCCTCTCGAGATCCATGAGCGCGCAGTCCGTCTTTCGCCGCAGGTCGGCGCGAACCCGCTCCAATGGATGCTCGGAAACGTAGATTCCGAGCGTCTCCTTCTCGAGCCGCAAGAGCTCCTGCTCGTCGAACTCCGTCGTCGAGATTGCGGGGTGATGTCTCTCCCGGGCGACTTCTGCCTCACCGAGGCCGTCGTCGAATATCGACGCCTGACCTGCCAGCCGATCGGCGGCCAGCCGCTGTCCGTGCGCGAGAGCGGAGTCGAGGATCGTCTCGGCGAGCATCCCCATGCGGGTCGCGCCGGTCGAGTCGAGCGCACCGCAGCGGACGAGGGCTTCGAGCGCGCGCCTATTGAGGACACGGGGATCAACGCGCTCCGCCAGCTCCCAGATGGAGTCGAACGGCCCGCCCTCGGCACGGGCGCGCACGATCGCCTCGGCCGCCGCCTCCCCCACGTTCTTCACCGCGTTCAGCCCGAAGTGGATCACGCCTCCCACGACTGCGAAGTCCTGCTGCGAGGAGTTGACGTCGGGCGGGAGAACGTCGATCCCCATCTCTCGGCATGCGTTCACGTAGAAGGGAACGCGATCCTTGGTGTTCATCACGGAAGAGATGAGCGCCGCCATGTACTCGCGAGGATGGTTGGCCTTGAGCCACGCGGTTCGGTACGCGATGAGCGCGTAGCAGGCCGCGTGCGCCTTGTTGAAGGAGTAGTCCTGCGACGACTCCATGTCCTTCCACAGCTGCTGCGCGACTGCCGCTGACACCTGGTTTCCGGCACAGCCCTCGAGGAACTTGTCCTTGAGGGACGCCATCAGCGAGTGGATCTTCTTCCCGATCGCCTTGCGCAGGGTCTCGGCCTCGGCCGGAGAGAAGCCGGCGAGCTCCTTCGCGATCTGCATGTACTGCTCCTGGTAGATGCAGATGGCATAGGTCCCACCGGTGATCTGCTCGAGCCGCGGATCCGCGAACGCGACCTGCTCGCGCCCGTTCTTACGCGCCGCGTACGTCGGGATGTAGCCCATCGGGCCCGGCCTGTAGAGGGCGACAAGGGCGATGAGGTCCTCGAACTCGGTCGGCTTCACCGAGCGGAGGGCCTCGCGCATCCCGGACGACTCGAACTGGAACACGCCCGTCGACTCGCCGCGCGCGAGCATCGCGTAGGTCGCTGCGTCGTCGAGCGGGAGGGCGCCGATCTCGACACCGCCGACGAGCTCCACTGCCTTGTCGATGACGTCCAGGTTGCGGAGTCCGAGGAAGTCCATCTTCAGGAGCCCGAGGTCGACGACGTCCCACATGCCGAGCTGCGTGACGACCTCTTGATCCGAGCCCTTCTGCTGCAGCGGCACGACCTCGATCAGCGGCTGCGCTCCGATGACCACGCCGGCAGCGTGAATCGAGTCTGCACGCGTGAGCCCCTCGAGCGGCCGCGCGAGCTCGACGATCTCCTTCGCCACCGGATCGGAGTCCACCGCCTGCCGAAGCTCGGTCCCCGAGCGCAGTGAGTCCTCGAGCGTCTGGCCCGGGCCTTCGGGAACGAGCTTCGCGATCCGGTCGACGACGCCGTACGGGATGTCGAGTACGCGTCCTGCGTCGCGAATCGCCGCCCGCGCTGCCATCGTCGAGAAGGTGATGATCTGCGCGACGCGGTCCCGTCCGTACTTCTCGGCGACGTAGTTGATGACGCGGTCGCGTCCGGCGACCGAGAAGTCGATGTCCATGTCCGGCAGGTCCTTGCGCGCAGGGTTCAGGAAACGCTCGAAGAGGAGGCCGTAGCGGATCGGGTCGACGTCCGTGATCTCGAGGCAGTACGCGGCGAGCGAGCCGGCCGAGGACCCGCGGCCCGGACCGACGCTCACGCCGTTCTGCTTTGCGAAGTGGATGAAGTCCCACACGATCAGGAAGTAGTCGGCGAAGCCCATCTCCCGGATCGTCTTGAGCTCGAAGCGCAGCCGCTCTGTCAGCTCGGGCGTCGCCTTCCCGTACCGCCTCACAAGCCCCTTCTCGCACAGCTCGACGAGGTAGTCGAACGCGTCTCTCCCCTCCGGCACCGGGTAGGTGGGCAGCAGGATGCGGCCGAGCTCGATCTCGACCGAGCACCGCTCCGCGACCTCGAGCGTGCGCGCGAGAGCATGCTCGAGCCCGGGGAAGTCGCCTGCCATCTCCTCCGGTGACTTGAAGAAGAACTCGTTCGTGTCGAAGCGCCAGTGATCCGGGTTCTTGAGCGTGTCCCCCGACTGGATGCAGAGGAGCGCCTCGTGCGCGTAAGCATCCTCGGCGTCGAGGTAGTGGACGTCACCCGTCGCGACCAGAGGAAGGCCCGTTTCCTCCGCCAAGGCAATGAGGCCGGGGTTGATCTGCTGCTGCTCGGCGAGCCCGGCGTTCTGGAGCTCGACGTAGGTCGACCCGCGCCCGAAGATCTGCACGAGCCGGTCGAGGTCTTCCCGCGCGTCCTTCGGCCGCTCCTCGACGAGCGCGCGCGAGACGCGCCCCGAGAGACAGCCGGAGAGCGCGATCAGCCCCTTCGCGTGACTCTGCAGGAGCTCCCAGTCGACGCGCGGCTTGTAGTAGTAACCCTCGAGATAGGCGAGCGAGGAGAGCTTGATGAGGTTCGCGTAGCCCTCGTTCGACTCGGCGAGAAGCGTCAGGTGCGCGTAGCCCTTCGTCTGCGTCCGACGGTCGTCGGCGACGTACACCTCGCAGCCGATGACGGGCTTGATCCCCGCCTTGTGTGCTTCCCGGTGGAGCTCGACTGCGCCGGCGAGCGAGCCGTGGTCGGTGAGCGCGACGGCGGGCATCTCCAGTCGCTTGGCCTTCTCCACGAGGGCCGGGATCCGGCACGCCCCGTCCAGGATCGAGTACTCCGAGTGGACGTGGAGGTGGACGAAGGGCTGCGCCACGGGAAGCCCACCTTACTGGCCGGGCCGGAAGAGATCGCTTCCTCCGATTTGCGGCGCGGATGGGTCGCTCAGGCGGCCTCGCCCGACCACAGGGAGTCCGCAAGGCGACGCCACTCGTCGCGGAGATCAGCCCTGCCGGTGACCCGCTGGAGCTCCCAGTAGATCCGGACGAGAGCGCCGAGGTCGGCTCCCGCGCCCGCGGATCGCCCCTCCTCGAGCATGCGCATGTACCACGTACCGGGCTCGACGCCGACCTCGGCGGCGAGCTCGAGCGCACGGTCGCGAACCGCGTCGGTGGTCTCGAGCGGGGCCATGGTCGAGCTATCGGCAGCGGCACGAGGCCGATTGAGGTCGGGTCCCCCGGACGAGGTAGCACGACACGGCAGACTGTGACGTCGTGCGCCCGCCGACCGTCATCGAGCCCGGTCGGCTGATCGCCGGGCGTCACCCGTGCGCGTGGATCCTGGAGAACGCTGGGGCCGAAGTGCACGACCTCCTGTCCTCCGGCGTGACGCTCTTCCTCGATCTCACCCACGACGGCGAGCTGGAGGCATATGCGCATCTCGTTCCGCCACCGGCGCGTCACGTCCGCATGGCGATCAGGGACTTCTCGGTCCCGAAGCGCGATCGGCTCGTTGAGACGCTCGACACGATTGACGACGAGCTTCGAACCGGCGGTGTCGTGTACGTCCATTGCTGGGCAGGTTGCGGGCGAACCGGTGTCGTCGTCGGCGCCTGGCTCGTACGCCACGGACTCCCGCCGAATGACGCGCTCGCTCGAATCGCCGAAGCCCGCGGTCTGGGATGCCCGCAGACGCTCGAGCAGCGGATGGTGGTGCTCGGCTGGCAGAAGGGTCAGTAGCAGTGGCTGGGGGGAGCCTCCCGGTTCCTCCACGGACCGCTGCGCGGACTGCGGCTTCGCCGCATCACTGAATCGGGTGAGCAAGCGCGGCATCTCGGCCACCGATAGGGATGGAGAGCATGTCCGCCGATTACGTGGACACCATCTCGCTCGCGTCGAGGGGCTTCAGCCAGGCGCGACGATCGATGTGCGGATGCTCCTGCGGCGTTCGGACCTCTGGCTTCCGGATCGCGCATGGGCACGACACCGCCTAACGACTCTGCTCCCGACCTTGTGGAGGCCCTCGTCGCGCGCGTGGACGAGATCGACGCGCAGCTTCGCGCGACGACGGCCGCCATCGACGAGAAGTCGCTGAAGGAGTTCCGCAGGACCGTCGAGGTGCTCGAGAAACGTGATGCCAAGTTCGAGCAGCGCCTCTCGAACAAAGTCAGCGTCGTCGCTGATCGGATCGAGACGGTCGCGCGCACTGTCTCGACCACGTCGGCCGCGCTCGCCGCGAAGGACGGAGAGATCGCGCAGCTTCAGCGCCAGCTCGACGCGGGAACCGATCGCGTTGACTCGGCGCTCGCCGAGCTGCGTCGCGGGCTCGATCCGGCTGCCCTCGACGACGTCAAACGCACCGTTCAAGACCTCGCGAAGCAGAAGCTCCCGCGCGGTCTCGAGGGCCGCATCGAAGAGCTCGGCGCAAAGGTCACGATGCTCGCGCAGCGCATCGACACCGTCTCCTCGACTGTCTCGACCACGGCCGCCGGGCTCGCCGGCCGCGACGGCGACCTCACCGCCCTACGACGCGCCTACGAGGCCGACTCGAGCCGCATCGGAGCAGAGCTCGCAGAGCTGCGACGTGCGTTCGATCCGGCGTTTGTCATCGAGCTGAAGCAGGCGATGTCCGAGCTTCGGACTCAGAGCTCAGGGGAGCGGCGCTCCGTTCAGAACGCTCTCGAGGAAATGGGCGCGAAAGCCGATGCGCTCGCGGGACGGCTCGAGCCGATGGCGGCCTCCCACACCGCCACTGCAGCTCGTGTCGGCGCGAGCGAAGAGCAGCTTACGACTCTTCGGGGACTGGTCGAGGAGGGCAGCGTGCACATGAGCTCCCTCGCCACCGCCATCGCCACGGCGACCGAGCGCCTCGATGCCAGAGATGTCGAGCTCGAGATCATGGAGCGTCGATTCCACGAGGCGAGCACCCGGGTCGACGGCCTCGTCGCCGAGCTCACGAAAGCGCTGACCGAGCTTCCTGACCCGAGTTCGACTCAGGAGCTGGTCGATGCCCGACTCGGCGAGCTCGATCAGATTCGCGTGCATGACAGGGTTCGGGTAGAGGAGCTCGCCGACCGGCTCGAGGCGGTTTCCGTGCTCGTCGCGGAGACCGCGAGCCGTGCTCCGGAGACTGACGAGCTGGAGCTTCGCCTCGACGACCTCGCGGCGCGAGTCGAAGCCGCGGCCGACTCACACGCCGAGACCTCGAGGGAGGTCGCACGTCTCGCTGCAGTCCTCGAGGTCGAGCGAGCGGCAGTCCGGTCGAAGCTCGACTCCCTGGCGGCCGCTCAGGAGACCGCGATCGGTGCCGCTTCCGCCGACGAGCTGGAACACCGTGTCGCAGGCGTCGTCGGCCGAGTCGAGGCGATCGAGCGCGAGCGTGAGGCGTTGACGGTGCGAATCGCCGGGCTCAAGAGCTCGTTCGACGGCGAGCGGGGTGCGTTCCAGACGCAGCTCGAGGCGCTCGCCAAGGCGCTCTCGTGGACCTCGCCGAAGTCCGGAGTCGACGAGCGGCTCAGCGAGCTCGACCGCCGGCTGGAGAGGCTCGAAGGCCAGAGCGCAGCCGTCGCCTCGAAGGTCTCTCAGGTGACGACGCTCATTCCGGCCGCGCTGCGCTCGCTGGAGGCCCGGCTCGACGAGCTCGCGCCGCGAGCGCCGGGAGAAGCGGCTGCCGACGTCGGCCCGCTCCAGCACTCGTTCGAGGGCTTGGAGCACGACCCCGA
>Ga0209640_10005820_pt1 | contig 10793 bp, 4 predicted proteins | sample RifCSP10_1_FD_184018 | JGI IMG/M metagenome (GOLD analysis project Ga0209640, IMG submission 184018) | Soil microbial communities from Rifle, Colorado - Rifle CSP2_sed 10_1 (SPAdes) (version 2) | ecosystem: Environmental > Terrestrial > Deep subsurface > Rock core/Sediment | place: Rifle...
CAGCAGCTCGAACTGCGTGATGGACCGGGCCCCATGGCGGTTGGATGTTCCGACGCAGTCGGAGCCGGTATCACCGCCGCCGATGATCACCACGTGCTTACCGGTCGCCCACAGGTCGGGGACGCCGGCGTCGCCCGCGACGCGCTTGTTCTGCAGCGGCAGGAACTCCATCGCGAAGTGCACGCCGTCGAGCTCCCGCCCGGGTATCGGCAGGTCGCGCGGCTGCTCCGCTCCCCCCGCGAGCACGACAGCGTCGAATTCGGCGAGGAGCTTCCCGGGCGCGATCAGCTCCTTCGACCAATCGGGAACCCCCTTGCCGGGGCGCTCGCTGCCGACGCAAACGCCGGTGCGAAACGAAACACCCTCGGCCGCCATCTGCTCCATGCGCCGGTCGATCTGCCATTTTTCGAGCTTGAAATCGGGGATGCCGTAGCGCAGCAGGCCCCCGATCCGGTCGGTTTTTTCGAACACGACGACGGCGTGGCCGGCGCGCGCGAGCTGCTGCGCGCAGGCGAGCCCCGCGGGGCCGGAGCCCACGACCGCGACTTTCCTGCCGCTCTTGTGGGCAGGGGGTCGCGGCTGGACCCACCCGGCTTCCCACGCCTTGTCGATAATGGCGTGCTCGATCGACTTGATGCCGACCGGATCCTCATTGATGCGCAGCACGCAGGCCTCCTCGCACGGCGCCGGGCATATCCGCCCCGTGAATTCCGGGAAGTTGTTGGTCGAGTGCAGCGACTCGATCGCCGACCGCCAGTCCTGGCGGTACACCAGGTCATTCCAGTCGGGGATGATGTTGTTCACCGGGCAGCCGCTCATGCAGAACGGGATGCCGCAGTCCATGCAGCGGGCGCCCTGAATGCCCGCCGCCTCGTCCGTAAGGTGCGGGATGAACTCGCGGTAATGCTTCTTGCGCGCGTCTTTCGGCTCGTACGCCTCCTCGACGCGGTCGTGCTCGAGAAATCCCGTGATCTTGCCCATGCTATGCGCTCAATGTGGAGTCCGGCTGACTGCGCCGGGAGGAACGCGGGAGGCGGCAGGCCCCCGTCACCGGCGCGGGGAAGCCGCGTCCCCGGTCCCGGTCAGGCGGCGATCCTGCGTCCCTTGGCGGCGAGCTCGCCCAGCGCGCGCCGGTACTCGTTCGGGAACACCTTGACGAATTTCGGCCGGAATTCGTTCCAGCGCTCGAGCACGCGTTTCGCCTGCGCGCTTCCCGTATGGCGCGCGTGGTTCTCGATCAGCCGCTTCACGATGGCCTCATCGGCCATGCCCCCGTGCCACAAATCGCGCGTGAGCTTCGCCTCCTGCTCGGCTTCCGCGACGAGCGGCTCCAGAGCCACCATCGATGCATTGCAGCGCCGGGCGAACTCGCCGTCGGCATCGAGCACGTAGGCGATGCCGCCCGACATCCCGGCGGCGAAGTTGCGGCCGGTCGTCCCCAGCACGACCACGGTGCCCCCGGTCATGTACTCGCAGCCGTGGTCGCCGACGCCCTCGACGACCGCCTGCGCGCCCGAGTTCCTGACCGCGAAACGCTCGCCGGCGACGCCCCGGAAGTACGCTTCGCCGCAGATCGCGCCGTAGAGCACCACGTTGCCGGTGATGATGTTCTCGGTCGGCTCGCCGCGGAACTTGGGAGAGGGCTGGACCGAAATGCGTCCGCCCGAGAGCCCCTTGCCGCAGTAATCGTTGGTGTCCCCAATGAGATCGAGCGTGACGCCCCGCGCGAGGAACGCGCCGAAGCTCTGCCCCGCGGAGCCGGCGAGGCGTATGTGGATTGAGTCATCCGGCAGCCCCTCGTGCCCATAGCGCCGCGCGATTTCCCACGACAGCATGGTGCCAACGGTGCGATTGATGTTGCGGATCGGGGTCTCGATGGTGACCCGCTCGCGGCGCTCGAGCGCCGGGCGCGCGAGCTCGATCAGCCGGTTGTCGAGCGCCTTCTCCAGCCCGTGCGTCTGCTTCTCGCTGTAGTAACGCGCCACTTCGGCCGGCATCTGCGGCACGGCGAAGATTTTCGAGAAGTCGAGGCCCTTCGCCTTCCAGTGCTCGATGCCTTTCCTCGTGTCCAGCAGATCGGCGCGCCCGATCAGGTCGTTGAACCTGCGGATGCCGAGCTTCGCCATGAGCTCTCTGGCTTCCTCGGCGACGAAGAAGAAGTAATTGACGACGTGCTCGGGCTTGCCCTCGAATTTCCTGCGCAGCACCGGGTCCTGGGTGGCGACGCCCACCGGGCAGGTATTGAGGTGACACTTGCGCATCATGATGCAGCCCTCGACAACGAGCGGCGCGGTCGAGAAGCCGAACTCGTCGGCCCCGAGCAGCGCGCCGACCACCACGTCGCGGCCGGTCTTCATCTGCCCGTCCACCTGGACCGCAATCCGCCCGCGCAGGCGGTTCAAAACCAGCGTCTGCTGCGTCTCCGCGAGACCGAGCTCCCAGGGGGTGCCGGCGTGCAGGATGGAGGACCAGGGGGAGGCGCCCGTGCCGCCGTCGTGGCCGGCGATCGTGACGTGGTCCGACTTGGCCTTGGAAACGCCCGCGGCAACGGTGCCGACCCCCACCTCGGAGACGAGCTTCACGCTGACCGCGGCCTCCGGGTTCGCGTTCTTGAGATCGTGGATCAGCTGCGCGATGTCCTCGATCGAGTAGATGTCGTGGTGCGGCGGCGGGGAGATCAGCTCCACCCCGGGCGTCGCGTAACGGATCTCCGCGATGTACTCCGACACCTTGCGCCCGGGCAGCTGCCCGCCCTCGCCGGGCTTCGCTCCCTGCGCGATCTTGATCTGCATCATTTCGGAGGACGCGAGATATTCGGCCGTGACGCCGAAGCGGCCGGAGGCGACCTGCACGATCTTGGATTTCAGCGAGTCACCCTCTTCAAGGGGGATGTCGACTTCCACGCGCTCGCGGCCGAGGCGTGAGAGCAACGTCTCGCCGGCCGCGACCGGGGCGTAGCGCTTGCGATCCTCGCCACCCTCGCCGGTATTGGATTTCCCGCCGAGGCGGTTCATCGCGATCGCGAGCACGGTGTGAGCTTCCGTAGAAATGGCGCCCAGGGACATCGCGCCGGTCGAGAAGCGCTTGACGATTTCGGCGGCGGGCTCGACCTCCTCGATCGGGACGGTCGTGCAGCGGTCGAACCGGAACTCGAAGAGCCCCCGGAACGTGAGGTGGCGCTTGGACTGGTCGTTGATGATCGCCGCGTATTCCTGGTAGGTCTGGTAGGAATTGCTGCGCGCCGAGTGCTGCAGCTTCGCGATCGCATCGGGAGTCCACATGTGCTCTTCACCACGGACGCGCCAGGCGTAATCGCCGCCGGCGTCGAGCGCGCCGCGCAGCACCGGGTCCTCGTTGTTGAATGCCGCCTGATGCATGCGGATGGATTCATCCGCGGCATCGAAGACATCGATACCCCCGACCAACGAGGCCGTGCCGGTGAAATACTTGTCCACCAGGGAGTGCGCCAGGCCCACCGCCTCGAAGATCTGCGCGCCGGTATACGACATGTAGGTCGAGATGCCCATTTTGGACATCACCTTTTTCAAGCCCTTGCCGACCGCCTTGACATAGTTCTTGATCGCTTTCCTGCCGTCCACGCCGGACCCGAATTCGCCGCGTCCGGCGAGATCGAGCAGCGTCTCGAGCGCGAGGTACGGGTGCACCGCCTCGGCCCCGTAGCCGCCGAGAAGGGCAAAGTGGTGCACTTCCCGCGCCGAGCCGGTCTCGACCACCAGCCCCGTGCTGGTGCGCAGCCCCTTGTTGACCAGGTGCTGGTGGATCGCCGACAGCGCGAGCAGCGCGGGGATTGCGACCAGGTTGCGCTCGACCCCGCGGTCGGAGATGACGATGACGGAAAAGCCCGCGCGCACGGCGTCCTCGGCCTGCGCGCACAGCGAGGCGAGGCGCGCTTCGACCGCTTCCTTGCCCCAGGCGATGGGGTAGGTCGTGTCGATCTCGAACGACTTGAACTTGCCGTCGGTGTAGCGGTCGATGTGCCGGATCTTCTCCATCTCGAAGAAATCGAGCACGGGCTGGCTGATCTCCAGCCGCAGGGGCGGATTCATCTCGTCGATGCCGAGGAGGTTGGGCTTCGGCCCGATGAAGGACACGAGCGAAGTCACCAGCTCCTCGCGGATGGGATCGATCGCGGGATTCGTCACCTGCGCGAAGAGCTGCTGGAAATAGTGGTATAACGTCTTGTTTTTAAAAGACAAGACGGCGAGAGCGGCGTCGTTGCCCATGGAGCCGACCGGCTCCTCGCCGTTCGAGGCCATCGGCGCCAGCTGGAACTTGATATCTTCCTGCGTATAGCCGAACGCCTGCTGCCGGTCGAGCAACGGCACCTCCGATTTGAGCGGCGGCGTCTTCTCGGTTTCGACTTCGTCGAGCTTGACGCGTATCCGCTCGATCCACTCGGCGTAGGGCCTGGCCGAGGCAAGCGTGTCCTTCAACTCCTTGTCGTCGATGATGCGGCCCTTCTCGAGGTCCACCAGGAACATCTTGCCCGGCTGCAGGCGCCACTTCTTAACGATTTTCTCCTCGGGCACCGGCAGGCAACCGCACTCGGAACCCATGATCACGAGGTCGTCCGCGGTCACGATATAGCGGGAGGGGCGCAACCCGTTGCGGTCGAGGGTCGCGCCGATCCGCAGCCCGTCGGTGAAGGCAATCGAGGCCGGGCCATCCCACGGCTCCATCATGGCGGCGTGGTATTCGTAGAATGCGCGCCGGGCGGGATCCATCAGGGTGTGGTTTTCCCATGCCTCCGGGATCATCATCATCACGGCGTGGGCGATCGAATAGCCGCCCATCACCAGCAGCTCCAGCGCATTGTCGAACGAGGCCGAATCCGACTGCCCGTCGTAGATCAGCGGCCAGACCTTGTCGAGGTCCCGGCCGAGCGTGGGCGAGGAGATGGCGCCCTGACGCGCGCGGATCCAGTTGATGTTGCCGCGCAGGGTGTTGATCTCGCCGTTGTGGCAGATCATGCGGAAGGGGTGCGCGAGATCCCAGCTGGGGAAGGTGTTGGTCGAGAAGCGCTGGTGCACGAGGGCGAGCGCGGATTCGACGCGCGCGTCCTTCAGATCGAGGTAGTACTCGCCCACCTGGTAGGCGAGCAGCATGCCCTTGTAGCAGATCGTCCGCGCCGAAAAGGTGGGCACGTAGAACTCCTTGCCGTGGGCGAGCTTCAACGCCTGGATGGCGTGCCCCGCGCTCTTGCGGATGATGTAGAGCTTGCGTTCGAGCGCGTCGGTGACCGTGATTCCCTTGCCGCGGCCGACGAACACCTGCCGGATGGCGGGCTCGATCTTCTTCGCGGGCTCGGCGAGGTCGGAGTTGTCGACCGGCACGTCGCGCCAGCCGAGCAGCACTTGGCCCTCGTCCTTGATCGCGCGCTCGATTTCGTATTCGCAAGCCAGCCGCGAGGCGGGATCGCGCGGCAGAAACACCATGCCGACGCCATACTGGCCGACCGGCGGCAGCTTCACGCCGCGCTTCGCCATCTCCTCGCGGAAGAACCGGTCGGGAAGCTGGATCAGGCAGCCCGCGCCGTCGGAGAGCTTCGGATCCCAGCCCACCGCGCCGCGATGCGTGAGATTCTTCAACACCGTCAGGCCCTGCTCGACGATGGCGTGGCTCTTCTTGCCCTTGATGTGCGCGACGAAACCGACGCCGCACGCGTCGTGCTCGTGGCGCGAATCGTATAACCCCTGCGCGGGCGGCATTCCTGGTTGGTCCATTCGGCGCGTCCTAGAGAGCCCGTCGATTCCGTTGCCTGCGCTCGTCCTGCTGCGCTGCAACAAGCAGGAGCGAAAGCGCCGGCGCGAAGAGGAAGTTTACTGCCATCAGCTACTTACAGCAATAGTTTTGCAGGCCGGGCCGATTGCCCCAGGTCAGGTTTCCTCGATGGCAAACAGCCGCCGGTGCTCGAGGATCGCGTAGCGGTCCGTCATGCCGGCAATGTAATCGGCGATGGCGCGCGGCGCATCCGCGCGCGCCCGCTCCTGGAATTCGGGCGGCAGCAGCCGGCTGTCCGCCAGCAACGCCGTGAACAGGTCTGCCACGATCCGGCGCGCCTTGTTGCTCATGCGCACCACGCGATAGTGGCGGTAGAGGTGCTCGCGCAGGAAGCGCTTCAGGTCCTCGCTTTCCTTGCGGATACGCGGGCTGAACGCGATCAGCGGCGGCGCCCGCCGCACGTCCTCGATTGTGCCGGGCGCGTGCCTGCGGATGTTCTCCGCGCTGGTGCGTACGAGGTCCGTGACCAGGGTGTCGATCATGCGCCGCACCGTCTCGTGCCGGAGCCGCCGGGGCGGGAGCCGGGAATACTCGCGCAGGACGGCCTTCATGTGGCGCGCGAACACCGTTACCTCCGAAAGTTGCGCCAGGTCGAGTAGCCCGGACCGCACGCCGTCATCCACGTCGTGGTTGTTGTAGGCAATCTCGTCTGCGAGGTTGGCGACCTGCGCTTCCAGCGACGGGCGCCGCCGCTTCACGAAGCGCTCCCCGATTTCGCCGAGCGCACGGGCGTTCTTGAGGGAGCAGTGCTTCAATATTCCTTCGCGCGCCTCGAACGTCAGGTTGAGGCCGTCGAATGCGGCGTAGCGCTGCTCCAGCATGTCCACCACGCGCAGGCTTTGCAGGTTGTGCTCAAAGCCCCCGTAGGGCCGCATGCAGGCATGAAGCGCGTCCTGGCCGGTATGGCCGAAAGGGGTATGGCCAAGGTCATGCGCGAGCGCAACGGCTTCGGTCAGGTCCTCGTCGAGCCGCAGGCTGCGCGCGACCGTTCTCGCGATCTGTGCCACCTCGAGGCTGTGCGTGAGGCGGGTGCGGAACAGATCGCCTTCGTGGTTGACGAAGACCTGGGTCTTGTACTCCAGGCGGCGGAAGGCGGTGGAATGCACGATGCGGTCGCGGTCGCGCTGGTATTCGCTGCGGCCGCGCGGCGGGGCCTCGCGGTGGCGGCGGCCGCGCGAGCGCTCCGGCCGCGCCGCGTAGGGGGCAAGGTCACGCCCGGACATGCACGGCGCCGGCGTCGAGCACATCGCCGAGCGCGGCGCGCGGCACCTCGCCCGAAACGTAAGCTTCCCCGATGCGCTTGGGCAGCACGAAGTGGATGCGGCCGCCCGCCACTTTCTTGTCGTGGCCCATCAGCTCGAGGTAGCGCTCCAGGCCGAGCCTGGGCGGTTCAAGAGGCAGGCCTGCCGACTTCAGAAGCGCGGCGAGGCGGCGCACGTCCTCGGCCGCAAGGTGCCCAAGGCGCTGCGACAGCTTCGCCGCCAGCAGCATGCCGGCGGCAATCGCCTCGCCGTGGAGCCAGGTGCCGTAGCCGGTGCCGGCCTCGATGGCGTGACCGAACGTGTGGCCCAGGTTCAGAAGAGCGCGGGGACCGGTTTCCAGCTCGTCCCGTGCGACCACTTCGGCCTTGTTGGCGCAGGAGCGCTCGATAGCATAGGCGAGCGCCTCGGGCTCGCGCCGGACGAGCCGGGCCATGTTGGCTTCAAGCCACTCGAAGAACGGCGCGTCCCGGATCACGCCGTATTTGATGATCTCCGCCAGTCCGGCCGCCAGCTCGCGGGGCGGCAGCGTCGCGAGCGTGTCGGTGTCGGAGATCACCGCGAGCGGCTGGTAGAACGCTCCGATCATGTTCTTGCCGAGCGGATGGTTGATCGCAGTCTTGCCCCCGACCGCGGAGTCGACCTGCGCGAGCAGCGTCGTCGGCACCTGGATATAGGGCACGCCACGGAGGTAGACCGCCGCGGCGAAGCCGGCGAGGTCGCCCACGACGCCGCCACCGAGGGCAATCAAGGTGGTGCCGCGCTCGCAACGGTGCTCGAGCAGCGCATCGAAGATGCGGTTGAGCGTTTCCCACGTCTTGAACGACTCGCCGTCCGGCAGCGTGATGCCCACCACACTCACGCCGCGGCCCTCCAGCGTGCGCTGGAGCGCCGCGAGATAGAGCGGTGCAATGGTAGAACTGGTGACGATGGCGGCGGTTTTCTGCGGCAGCCGCTCCACGATCAGCTCGGGGCGGGTGAGGAGGCCCGCTCCGATATAGATCGGATAGCTGCGGCTGCCCAGCTCGACCTTTAGAATCTGCATGGCCTGGTGTGGTCCCGTCCGTTCAGCCGGCGCGCAGCGGCGCGCCGGCCCCTTCGGCTGCGTCGGACTGGCGTTCGATCAATTGCTGTTCCACCCGGTGCACGAGGCTGCCCAGGCTCTGGCTGCCGGTGTCGACGATGATATCGGCGACGCTGCGATAGAGCGGATCGCGCTCGGCAAACAGCTGTTCGAGCTTGGCGAGCGGCTGGTCGGTCTGGAGCAACGGCCGATTCCGGTCGTGACGGGTCCTCTGCCAGAGGTCGGCCGCCACCGCGCGCAGGTAGACGACCGCGCCGTGCTCGGTCAGCAGCTTGCGGTTCTCCGCGGACAGGACGGCACCGCCGCCGGTGGCAAGCACGATGTCGCCGTGGGCGACGAGCTCGGCCAGCATCCTCGCTTCGCGCGCGCGGAAACCGGCCTCGCCCTCGATCTCAAAAATAAGGGGGATTTTCACTCCGGTGGTGCGCTCGATTTCCTCGTCGCAGTCGTAGAAGGTCTTGTCGAGGCGTCGCGCGAGACGCCTGCCCACCGAGGTCTTGCCTGCGCCCATCAAGCCCACGAGGAATATGCTGCCGCGGATACGCCCGTGCGCGTCCGCCGGTTTCTGCCTGCCGCCAGTCATGGGGCGATTCTAGCGGAATGGGGAGGCGCCGCATAACGCGACGACGGGCTGTGCCACCGCAAACAAAAAAGGCGGCCATGCGGCCGCCTTCTTCGCGGGTAGCCTGCGGCTGGCTATTGCCGCAGCGTCAAGCCGTCCTTGAGGATGCGGGGCGTGATGAATATCAGCAGCTCGTTGCGGTTGTCGGTTCGCAGGTTCTGCTTGAACATCCACCCGACGAACGGCAGGTCGCCGAGCACCGGAACCTTGTTCGTCTGGTTGTTCTCGGTCTGCTGGTAGATGCCGCCGATCACCACCGTGCCGCCGTTCTCCACCAGCACCTCGGTCACGATCTGCTTGGTGTCGATCGACGGGCCGGCGAGCGTGTTCTGGCCCACGCTGTCCTTGTGGACGTTGAGATTCATGATCACATTGTCATCGGGCGTGACCTGGGGCTTGACCTTCAACGAGAGCGTCGCCTTCTTGAACGCCACGCTGGTGGCGCCGCTCGAGGTCGCCTGCTGGTACGGGATTTCCGTGCCTTGCTCGATGATGGCCTCGACCTGGTCGGCGGTGATGACGCGCGGGCTCGAGATGATCTTGCCCTTGCCGTCGGCCTGCAACGCGGTCAGTTCGAGGTTGAGGAACTTCGCCGAGTTCTCCCGGAACAGCACCAGCGAGAACGCGCCAGGGTTGGCGCCGGCGAGCCCCGGCACCGGCAGGTTCACGGACAGCGAATCGGTGAACGGCGGCGCTGTCACCTGCCCGGTGTGAAAACCCGGATCGGTGATCTGACCGCCGGGGAGCGCGCGCACCGTAGTGTTGTTCTGGCTTCCGGCCTTCAGGCCCTGACCCGTCAGATCGTGATAGCCGAGCCGGACGCCGAGGTTGCGGCCGAAATTGTCGCTTGCCTCCACGATGCGCGACTCGATCATCACCTGGCGCACCGGCACGTCGACCTTGCGGATGAGTCTGCGCACTTCCTCGAGCCGCGTCGGCGTGTCCTGCACGAATATGGTGTTGGTGCGCGGATCGACCACGGCGCTGCCGCGCTTGGAGAGCACGCGCTGCTGCGGATCCGCCAGCAGCTTCTGCAGGTCAGCCCCTTTCTGGTAGTTCAGCTGGAAGCTTTCGGTGCGCGTAGGCTCGAGGTCCACGATCTGCTGCTGCGCTTCGAGCGCCAGTTTCTCGCGCGTTGCCAGCTCGTCGCGCGGCGCGATCCACACCACGTTGCCGGTCTTGCGCATGTCCAGGCCCTTCGCCCGCAGAATGATGTCGAGCGCCTGGTCCCACGGCACGTCCTTCAGCCGCAGCGTCAGGTTGCCGCCCACCGTGTCGCTCGTGATGATATTCAACCCCGTGAAATCCGCGATTACCTGCAGCACCGCGCGCACTTCCACGTTCTGGAAATTGAGCGAGAGCTTCTCGCCGGTATAGCCGCTGCCGCGCGCGATGCGGCTGGCGTCCTCGAGCTGCGGTTTGACTTCCACGATGAAGCGGGTGTCGGTCTGGTAGGCGGTGTGCTCCCAGGTTCCGCGCGGCTCGATCACGACCCGGGTATTTCCGCCCTGCGGGAAGGTGTCGATGGTCTGCACCACCGTGCCAAAGTCGGTGACGTCGAGACGCCGCTGCAGGTTCCGCGGCAGCGCGGTATTGACGAAGTCGATGATGATGGTCTTGCCCTGGAGCTTGAGATCAATGCCGACGGCGCTGTCCGACAGGTCCACTATGACGCGCCCCTCGCCGGCACCGCCGCGCCGGAAGTCGACGTCGCGCAGCGCATGGCGCCGGTCACCCGGCCGCGACTCCGCAAAATGGGTGATTGCGCCGGCGGGGCTCGCCACGGCGGCGGCGCCCTGCAGAGTGATCAGCAGCGTCCGCCCTTCAATCTGGGTGTCATAGCCGGTGGCGCGGGTGAGGTTGAGTACCAGCCGCGTACGGTCGCCCGCCTGCACCACGTTGATGGTGCGCAGGTCCCCCTCGGCCACTTCCTGGGTGCTGCGGCCGAGCGTGCTGGTGGTATTGAGGAAGTCAAAGGCGATGCGCGGCGGGTTGGTCACCGTGAATCCGGCGGGCGGGCCCGCCA
>Ga0209640_10005821_pt1 | contig 10793 bp, 10 predicted proteins | sample RifCSP10_1_FD_184018 | JGI IMG/M metagenome (GOLD analysis project Ga0209640, IMG submission 184018) | Soil microbial communities from Rifle, Colorado - Rifle CSP2_sed 10_1 (SPAdes) (version 2) | ecosystem: Environmental > Terrestrial > Deep subsurface > Rock core/Sediment | place: Rifle...
CTCGGCAAGGAAGACGCCGACGTCGCTGTGCGCTCGAGCGCCACCGCCGAGGACCTGCCGGACGCCAGCTTCGCCGGCCAGCAGGAGACCTATCTCAACATTCGCGGCGATGCCGCCCTGCTCGACGCCTGCCGGCGCTGCTACGCCTCGCTGTTCACCGACCGCGCCATCAGCTACCGCAAGGCCAAGGGCTTCGACCACATGAAGGTCGCGCTTTCGGTCGGCGTGCAGCCGATGGTGCGCTCCGACCTCGGCGGTGCCGGCGTTATGTTCTCGATCGACACCGAGACAGGCTTTGACAAGGTCGTTTTGATCGATGCGGCCTGGGGGTTGGGCGAGAACGTGGTGCAAGGCACGGTCGACCCCGACGAGTACCAGGTGTTCAAGCCGCTGCTGTCGCAACCGTCATTGGTGCCGATTATCGAGAAGAAGCTCGGCGAGAAGGCGCAGAAGATGATCTATGCGCGGGACGGCGATCGACCGACGCGCAACGTTCCGACTTCGAAGGCGGAACGCTCGGCATTCGTGCTGAACGACCAGGACATCCTGGCGCTCGCGCGCTGGGCCTGCGTGATCGAGGATCATTACGCCTGCCCGATGGACATGGAATGGGCGAAGGACGGTGAGACGGGCGAGCTGTTCATCGTCCAGGCGCGGCCCGAAACGGTGCAATCGCGCAAGGAGGCGACCGCGTTCAAGTCCTACCGCATCAAATCGAAGGGCCGCAAGCTGGTGACCGGCCTGAGCATCGGCGACGCCATCGTCGCCGGCCGGGCCTGCCTGATCGACAGCCCGCGCGACATCGGCCGCTTCGTCGATGGCGCCATCCTGGTGACGCAGACCACCGATCCGGACTGGGTTCCGATCATGAAGCGCGCCGCCGCCATCGTCACCGACCACGGCGGCCGCACCTCGCACGCCGCAATCGTCAGCCGCGAGCTCGGTTTGCCGGCGATCGTCGGCACCGGCAATGCGACCGAAGTGCTGCACGGCGACCAGGAGGTGACCGTCTCCTGCGCCGAAGGCGACGAGGGCTTCGTCTACGAGGGCCGCGCCGAATTCGAGACCGAGGAACTCGACCTGCAAAGCGTTCCGGCGACGCGCACGCAAGTCATGCTCAACCTTGCCAATCCGGCGGCGGCGTTTCGCTGGTGGCGCATTCCCGCCGACGGCGTCGGTCTCGCCCGCATGGAATTCGTGGTGAGCAACCACATCAAGGTGCACCCGATGGCGCTGGTGCACTATGACACGCTCAAGGACGAGGAAGCCAAGCGCACCATTGCCGAATTGACCCGCGGCTATGACGACAAGACCGAATACTTCGTCGATCGGCTGGCCCGCGGCCTCGCCCGGATCGCCGCAGCGAATTATCCGAAGCCGGTCATCGTGCGGATGAGCGACTTCAAGACCAACGAATACGCCGACCTGATCGGCGGCGCGGCGTTCGAGCCCAAGGAGGAAAATCCGATGATCGGCTTCCGCGGCGCCTCGCGCTACTACTCGCCGCGCTACCAGGCCGGCTTCGCGCTCGAATGCCAGGCGATCCGGCGCCTGCGCCAGGACATGGGGCTCAACAACGTCATCGTCATGATTCCGTTCTGCCGCTCGACCAAGGAAGCCGACCGCGTGCTGGCGGTGATGGCCGAGAACGGGCTCAAGCGCGGCGAGAACGGCCTGCAAGTCTATGTGATGTGCGAAATTCCCTCCAACGTCATCCTGGCCAAGAGCTTTGCCGAGCGCTTCGACGGCTTCTCCATCGGCAGCAACGATCTCACCCAGCTCACGCTTGGCGTCGATCGCGATTCGGCGGAGCTTGCCGAGCTTTTCGACGAGCAGGACGAGGCGGTGAAATGGATGATCGAAAGCGTCATCCGCGAGGCCCACAAGGCCGGCGCCAAGGTCGGCCTGTGCGGCCAGGCGCCGAGCGACCATCCCGAATTCGCCGAATTCCTGGTCGCCTGCGGCATCGACTCGATGTCGGTGAGCCCGGACAGCTTCATTGCCGTGAAGAAGCATGTCGCAGCCGCAGAGGCCGCGGGCAAGACGCCTCAGATCCGCAGGGCTTCGCGGCAATCGTGATTGACGCGGCTTTCGCCATCAGGCGGATTGCCCAGAAGGCGGAGGGCATTCTAGGCTCGCGACTTCCACGCCTGATCGCGCGCGCGAACCAGGCAATATCTCGAAGACCGGTTCCTGCATGACATCCGCCGCCGCCGGACCGTCCGAAGGCATCGTTCGCTGGCACTATCTTTGGTGGGCGTTGGCGGCACTGGCCGCAATGATCGCAGCGATCGTGGCCGGCAATCCCTGGCTCCTCAATTTCATCCACGTGTTTTCCAGTCTGCTGTGGACCGGAGTCGATCTCTTCATGGGATTCGTGCTCGGCCCGATCCTGCGGCGGGTGGCGCTGCCGGTCCGCCGGGAAATCGCGCGGCGGCTCACGCCGCGAACGCTGTTCCTGATGCCGACGGTTTCCATCATCTCCGCCACGACCGGCTGGTTCCTCGCGGTCGATCTCGGTTTCACCGCGCTCGACTGGCCGGGCTACGGCTGGGTGCTGGCGGCGCTGGTGCTGGTCACGCTGATGAGCATCCAGGGTCTCGGCTTCCTGACGCCGGTCAACGTGCTGGTGTGCCTTGAATTGCAGAAGAGCGAGCCGGACCTGAACAAGATCGGCACCTGGATGCAGCGCTATTTCTATGCGGTGGCCATGCAGGGGACGATGCAGATCGCCATCATCGTCATCATGACGCGCTTTCGCGCGGGCATCTGAGCCGATCGCGCTGGTTGGACCGGTCTGGCTGAGGACGCAGTCGTAGGCGAACCGGTCTCCGACGCAAATTCCCTGCTAATAGGGAAATTGATAGGGAATTTTGTCGATTCCGGCCTTTGTCTGTGATTTTGGCGCCCAGTCGGCGAGAAAATCCAAGCACTTGCGGCCAAATTCCCTGCGCAACAGAACAGAGAAATTTTTCGACGAAACAGGGAATTTTGGCGCAGGAACAGGGAATTTCACCTGCCAAAACCGAAATCGTCGCCGTATGAAGTTTTCGGTACACACACGACCTAACCACGAAGCTGGGCAGACGAATTCTGGCAGGTTCAGGAATACAACGGCGTGCTTCCCATGCGTGACGGAAAAGCCAAACAGCAATTCACAGCCTATCCTCGGCGCCCTTCACCACCAATACTGCAGAATCTAATTTTCGGTACACACAGGCCACAGAAGAAGATCGGCAAGGTCATGAGCCGCGAGGCTACAGCATACCACGAGGCCGGACATGCCGTTGCGGCGTGGAAACTTGGCTATCGACCGATCAGCGCATCGATCACAGCGGTGGAAGAGTCGGTTGGAGAGGTGAGGCACGAAAATCCATTTCCGGGTGTCAACCTGGAATTCGATGGCTCAGATCTGGCGCGCTCGCGGGTGGAACGCGCCATTATGATTCGTCTAGCCGGACCCATAGCGCAGAAGCGATATCGCCCCACATCGTGGCGGCGCTGGCAGGGCGGCGCCGATTACGCAGTCGCGGCTGATCTTGCGCTCCGGGTCTGCGGCTCGGGCGAGGTTGCAAGCGCATTCTTGAAATGGCTTGACCTTCGAGCCAAAGCATTAATTGAGAACCACTGGCCAGCCGTCGAGCGCCTTGCGATCGCGCTGATCAAGCATGGCACGATGAATCAGGAAGAGATTGCGGCACTCATGTAGAGCTGCCGTTGGCGAACCGGTCCGGGCATCGCCTCATCCCTTAATGCAGATCAGCGGCCGCAGCCGCGCGACTCGGCGAGCAAGACCGGCGTGCTCGGCGGCAGCGACCACCGCGCCAACATCCTTGTAGGCGCCCGGCGCCTCTTCGGCTACGCCGCGCGTCGACGGTGAGCGGATCAGAATGCCTTGCGATGCCAAATCGTCAACGATTTTTCGCCCGCTCCACTGCTTGAGCGCGGCATGACGGGAGAGCGCGCGACCGGCACCGTGGCAGGCTGATGAAAACGCCTTCGCTTCGCTCGTGGCTTCGCCGACAAGGATATACGATCCCGTGCCCATGCTGCCGCCGATCAGCACGGGCTGACCGACTCCGCGAAGGGTTGCGGGCAGGCTGTCATGCCCGGGACCAAAGGCCCGCGTCGCGCCCTTGCGGTGCACGAATAAGTCCCGCCGCTTCCCGTCGACTTTGTGCCGTTCGACCTTGCAGGTGTTGTGGGAGACATCGAACAGGAGCGGCAGGTCGCCGTTTGGAAAGAAATGCACAAACACACGTCGAGCAAGATGACCGAGGATTTCTCGATTGGCCAACGCGCAATTGATCGCCGCCCGCATTGCGTCGAGGTAGCGTCGGCCCACCTCCGAATTGATCGGCGCGCAGGCGAGTTCGCGGTCCGGAAGCTTGATGCCCGACGCTTCTGCGGTGACCACCATCTCCTTCAGGAATTTGGTTCCGATCTGGTGGCCGAGGCCACGCGAGCCGCAATGAATGGTGACGACAACGTCGTCCTTCCTGAGCCCGAAGATCTGCGACACAGCGGGATCGAAGATTTCGGCAGCCGCCTGAATCTGAAGATAATGATTGCCCGAACCAAGCGTGCCCATCTCCCGGCGCTGGCGCCTCTTGGCGCGCTCGGAGACATACTCGGGGTGTGCACCAGCCATTATTCCGTGTTCCTCGATGCGTTCGAGATCGCGCGCATCGCCCCAGCCGCGCTCGACGGCCCAGCGGGCGCCACCCGACAACATCGCATCCATTTCGTTGGCATCGAGGGTGATTGAGCCGGTGCTGCCGACGCCGGCCGGAATTTGTCTGAACAGCGAATCGGCCAGCGCCTTCTGCACCGGGAGAATGTCGGCGACCGAAAGACCCGTCAGCATCGTGCGCACGCCGCAGGAAATATCGAATCCGACCCCGCCGGCTGAAACGACTCCGCCATGGTCCGGGTCGAAGGCCGCTACCTCGCCGATCGGGAAGCCGTAGCCGCAATGCGCATCGGGCATCACATAAGACGCCTGCACGATCCCAGGCAGAGTCGCGACGTTTTGCGCCTGCTCGCCGACTTTGTCGTCCATGTCGTGGATCAGAGCCTCATCGGCATAGATGACCGCCGGCACGCGCATGGCGCCATGCGGCTCGATTTTCTAGGTTGTCGGATCGACAAGGGTGAAGCGTGCGGGGTCCATGATCGATCTCCTTCACACGTCGACGATGCACGCGGCCGACCAGAAGCCACTAACCGATTGGGCTACCTTCAGTGCCGTGTAGGTCGCCCCCTTCGGCTCGCAGGCCGGCGCGTGGCGTTCCACATCGACCGGTTCGCCCCACAGCGTTCCTTCGAGCCGTCCATCCTCGATCCGGACGGCAAAGCGCCCAAACAGCATCTTGCGAACCGCCATCTCGTAAATGATGGCGTTGAGCCATTCGACAAAGAGCAATTCCAGATCGGGCGCCTCGCATTTCACCTCGACCGCGAGCTGAGACCTGACTTCCGCATTGGTAATGACTGCGGTCAGCGCATGCGCCGCCTGTTCGAATGCCGTTGCCGGCGTCGGACCCCATCCCCGCACACCGACATCGGCATCATGCGGAAAATGCTCCCAACGGATTGGGGCTTCGGCCGGTATGGCCGCACACATCGTTATCGCATCCCGTGTTTGCCGAGCAGCTTGACGCTGCTCGCCTGCGGTCCCTTCTCGCCGAGGTCCTCGGCGAAAGTCACGCGCGTGCCATGCGCAAGACTCTTGAATGCGTCGTTGAGTACGCTGTTGCGGTGGAAGTAGACCTCGTGACCGTCGGCCGCCTCGAGGAAACCGAACTCACCGGATTCATCAAGCCTCATCACTGTTCCGATCGGTTGCTCCTCGTGCTGTTTCACTTGCCCTTGCAGGCGGCGAACCTCGTCCTGCAAGCGCCTTCGCGCTCGCTTGAACGCGTCGTTGATAGCGAATGGCAGGTCGTCGTGGCGTTCGTCGGCCTTTGGGGTGCGCACGACATTGACATCCCGGCCGTCCGGCAAGGCAAGCCGGATGTTCACCTCGTAAAGTCCGCCGGTCTGATGATGGCCGCCCGGCCCTTTGAGCACGACGCGGCAGGCCGTCACGCGACCAAACCGTTGTTCCAGTTCAGCAACGTGCTTTTCGATGGACGCATGAGTGCTGGGACTTCCCTCAATGCCTTGAAAATCGATCTATACGGGCGTTTGCATGAAGCCTCCTGCCGCGACTTGGGATCACTTAGGGCAATGCATGGGTTCGAACGTTGATTCACGTCAATTCGCCGATCAGACGGGGGCGTTAAATGAACCCAGCATCCCAACCGAATTTCAGAGGCCTAATGCCTTTGCAATCGGGAAATTGGCCTCGAAGGAAGGCGTATCCTTTGTGTTGCGCAGGCGAGGCCGATGAAGAGACGCACAATTCAAGTTCTCTGAGCAGGCAAATCGAGCATGACATCCATTCTAGACCTCAGGTCCGCGGTGCAGGCGACCGAAGCGTGGGTTGACGACCTCATGCGGTGCCTCGGGTGGCACGATCGGCAGCGAGCCTATCTGGCCCTGCTCGCGACGCTGCATGCTTTGCGCGATAGCTTGGGGCGTGACGAGGCGGTCTACGTCGGAGCGCAACTGCCTCCGTTGCTGCGTGGTCTTTATTATGAGGGTTGGCATCCTCGCACGCGCGCTGCGGCCAGCCGGAGCGCATTTCTGGAACGCATCCTTGACGGCGTGCACCGCGATGTGGCGGTGGACGCGGAACAGGTTGCCCGCGCGGTCATGGCGCTGCTCGCAACACGTATGCCGCCGGCAGAACTGGAGGATGCTAAAGCCGCAACGCCACCGGCCCTGCACAATTTTTGGCCAAGCTGAAACAGGTTTCGAGCTCATGAGCGCCGCAGCGGAGCCGTTTTCGGCTCGGCCTCCGAAACAGGAGGTGGTGCGGATATTTCTGTGCGGCGACGTGATGACCGGGCGCGGCATCGATCAGGTGCTGCCGTATCCCTGCGAGTCGGATCTTCGCGAGGACTACGTGCGATCGGCAACGGAGTACGTTCGCCTTGCCGAAGCAGCGAATGGGCCAATCCGCCGGCCCGTCAGTCTTTCCTATGTTTGGGGCGCGGCCCTCGACGAATTGACTCGAATGCAGCCCGACCTCCGCATCGCCAACCTCGAAACCAGCATTACGCGGAGCGAGGACTTCGCCTCGAAGGGCATCAATTACCGAATGAGCCCGGAGAATGCGGATTGCCTTTCCGCTGCGGCGATCGACTGCTGCGTGCTGGCCAACAATCACATCCTGGATTTCGGGCGCCACGGAATGCTCGATAGCTTGTCGACGCTGGATCGTCTGCACATCAAGGCCGCGGGGGCAGGGCGTAATCTCGGCCAAGCCGGCGCGCCGGCGGTCTTGGACGTCGCCGGCAAGGCACGCGTGCTGGTCTGGTCGTTTGCATCGACGACAAGCGGCGTGCCGAGGAACTGGGCCGCAACGCAGGAGGATTCAGGTGTCAACCTTCTGCCTGACATGTCCGCAGGGACCGTTGCGCGCATTTCTGAACAGGTCGCACGTCTGCGGCAGCCCCGCGACGTGATTATCATCTCCCTGCATTGGGGACCTAATTGGGGTTATGACGTGCCGAAAGCGCATACGCGCTTCGCACATGCACTGATCGATCAAGCCAATGTGTCTATTGTTCACGGGCATTCCTCGCACCACGCCAAGGCCATCGAGTTCTATCGGAATCGTCTCGTTCTCTATGGCTGCGGCGATTTCCTGAACGATTACGAAGGCATCGAAGGATACGAAGCCTATCGGGACGATCTCGCTCTGATGTACTTCGCCGACGTCGACCCCGTAACCAAGGATGTTGTCGCACTCGAAGTGGCCCCATTTCAGATTCGACGTTTTCAACTCGTCCGTTCTTCTGAACAAGATATCGACTGGGTGCGACAAACGCTGGATCGCGAAAGTCAGAGGTATTCGACGCACCTCAGGTCGACCTCCGAGGGCCGGCTACGGGCATATCCAAGTGGCGCGCCAGTGTTAATAGGCTTTCGAAGATCAGTGCCGTATATCCCGGCGCTGAGCAAATCGGGCAGAGCGACATGAAGCATATCTTACTGGCTACCGATGGCTCGAGCGGAGCAGATCGCGCAGCGGTTGGCTGCGGACTGCAGGCTGAGCGTTGACCCAAATCAACATGTTGAAGGGCTTGCGGCATTAGCAGGTATTCGCGGTGTGAAAGGTATCCACTGGGGCAGTCTCATTTTGGAGTTCGGAAAATGCGAAGCTATCCGATAGATGTCGATCCTGAGCAGATCGTTCGCTGGCTCATGGATGAGCAAATGGCGGCGCCGGCGCGCTTTAAAATTCTGGCGCGGCGCGCGGCGGAGGTTCGCGACATCCCGGTTCGCAAGGAACTGCACCTCGGCGACGAGGAGCGCGAGGACCTGACCGAGGTGGACACGATCGCGACTTTGGAAATCGCGCCCGCACACGCCAGCGATGGCTGGCTGCTGACTGTCGTGGTCGAGGATGAGGCTGGCCCCCGATTACCCGACAAGCGCCCGTTGGCCGAGGGCGAAGAGCAAATCGATCTTCGCACCTTCTACAATGAATTCGTCCGGCCAGGACGAGGACTCGCAAACGTGGCGGCAGAGGCGGAGGACGAGGCAGCGGAAGCTCGCGTCGAGCAACTGGTCAGCGCGATCGAAGAAAACCGCCACGGTCCCGGTTCGAGCGGCTCGGAAAACTAAGTCATTCTGCGGGGATATTGCGCCGTTCGCTATGCATTTGGTCTCCAATGCGAAGCGTCGGCCAAGCGGACCGATGCGAGGATCCTATAGCCGCGTTCGCCCGGAGCGGGTGATCGAAAGAGTTCGACCGACTCAACCCATTGCGTAAGCGAGAGTGACCGGTCGATCGGATGCTTTTGGGCAATGGCGCGGCCATTTTCGCGAATGCGCGCAAGCGTGACGTGAGGTCGGAACGGCCGCTCGTCCGTTTGGTTATAGGCGTCCAAGAGTGCCGCACGTAGCGCTGCCAGTTCGTCCACCGCTGCACAGTCTGCCCACAACAATCGCGGCCGTCGCAGGTCGGGACCGTAGCCCACATGCTGGATTGTCAGAACGAATGCACCGAAGCCGGGGGCGACGCGACCAAGCTTTCCGACGGCGTCCGGAATGGAAACCTCGTCCCACGGTGGCACGAGCGTAAGGTGGATATCGTCGGCCGCCACCAACCGGGCGTCAAAGCGTTCCAGCACCCGCGCAATCCGCGCCAATTCACTTGCGATTTCGGGCGCCACCTTCAGGCCGACAAAGATGCGAACCGGGCGGGCATTGGTCGTCGGCGATCCAACAGGTGCGGCTGTGTCTTCTGCCATTGGTGATGCGTCGCGCCGTGCTTCGCGGCTGTTCATTCAAGACGATGGCGTCGCCGCGACTGGGGTTGGCCGAAACCACAGCATAAGCGTCGCGGCGGCGGCGACGCAGGCGCTGGCGCCGAATGCCAAGGCAGGGCCGCCAGTCATCCAGAGCGTACCGGCAGCAGTGCTCGCGATGAAGGTCGCCACGCCAACGGCGACGTCGTAGATCCCGAACGCGGTGCCGCGCAGGCGGCCTGGGGCGGCATCGGCGATGGTCGCCCCGAGAGCCCCTTGGGTCGCTCCCAACTGTAGACCCCAAAGCGCGGCGCCAAACGCCGCCAGCCAGATCGTTTCTGCACTGGCCAGAACCACATCGGCGGAGATCAGAACGACTGCGCCGATCCCAAGCTGGAGCCGGCGATCAAAATGGTCCGCGAGCAACCCAAACGGGTACGCTGTCACGGAAAAGACAAGGTACATGAGCCCGAGGATCATCGGCACGAACGCGGCGTCGACCCCGGTATCGTGCGCCTTGAGCACCAGGAACGCCGGGCTGAAGCGGGCCAACGCCAACAGGCTTGCGATCGCGATCGCCCACCAGAACGACTGCGGCAGGGCCGCGAGATCGCCGCGGCGGATGGGGGCCCATCTCTCGCCCTGGTCGTGGCTGATGGGCAACTCCTTGACGGCGAAGAGCAGGACGATGATCGAGAGATACGCCGGAATCAGCGCGATCCAGAACACCAGGCGGAAGTCATCGCCGCTCAGGCGCATGAGACCGACCGCAAAAAGCGGTCCGAAAACGAATCCGGCGATGGCCAATGCCAGGCGCAATCCGAATCCCATTCCCCTAACGCCGGGCGCCGTCAGGTCCGCCAGGAACGCATCGCGCGGGGCGTCGCGAATGCCCTTGCCGAGCCGATCGATGACGCGGGCCGTCAGCACGGCCGATGCCGTCTCGGCATGCGGGAACAAGGTCTTGATGATCGCGGACAACGTGTAGCCGAAGACGACCAGGGGCTTGCGCCGTCCGATCCGATCGCTCGCTGCCCCGGAAACGATCTTGATGAGCGAACTTGCCGCCTCGGCCATCCCTTCAATCAGTCCGACGGACGCCATGCTGGCGCCTAGCACTCTCACCAGGAAGACCGGCAAGAGGCCGTAAATCATTGCGGACGACATGGCGGTGAACAGGCTGACGAATCCGAGTGCGGCGACATTGGGCGACAGCCGCTTCGGGGCGGGCGGGTCGGGGGAGGAAGGCGCCGGATCGGACACGATCATCGCTCATACACGCCGATCAGGACGGACTCGGCGAGGGCATGCTTGGGTGCTTCGCGTTCGACGTCTCGGCATGACGCGCCGTCCCGCACGTGCAGCCGATCGATCGAGAGCGCGAGCAGCCGGAAGTGATAATGATGCGGCCCGTGGCGGTGCGGCGGG
>Ga0209640_10005825_pt1 | contig 10790 bp, 12 predicted proteins | sample RifCSP10_1_FD_184018 | JGI IMG/M metagenome (GOLD analysis project Ga0209640, IMG submission 184018) | Soil microbial communities from Rifle, Colorado - Rifle CSP2_sed 10_1 (SPAdes) (version 2) | ecosystem: Environmental > Terrestrial > Deep subsurface > Rock core/Sediment | place: Rifle...
CCGGGACGACCTGAACAATCGAGCACCACTCGCGACAAAGCCTCATCCAACGGCACGTAGGCATGACCGTAGCGGCGGATGCCATGTTTGTCGCCCAGCGCCTGACTAAAGGCCTGGCCCAGCGTGATCCCGATATCCTCCACTGTGTGATGCGCATCTATCTTAAGGTCGCCCACGGCTTTGATATCCAGATCCATTACCCCGTGTCGGGCCACCTGATTAAGCATGTGTTCGAGAAAGGGGATTCCTAAAGCAAGATCGGAGATACCGGAACCATCGAGGTTAATGGAGACCCTGATGCTGGTTTCTTTGGTCTCCCTGGTTACCGTTGCCTTTCTACTGTCAGACATGGGTGTGTTCCGCTGGTTTACCGGCGGAAAATGCCGGTACAGATTGAGAGAGGGGCAGTTTAAAATATGTGGAAAGACAAATACAGATATACTTTTCGTATGAATACGGTAGACACCAAGGCTGTGCGGGAGTATCTGCAATCCCTCCAGGATCGCATCACACAGGCTATCGCCCTGGTGGACGGTGGTGCGGAGTTTCAGGAGGATGAGTGGCAGCGGGATGCAGGAGGGGGTGGCCGGACCCGGATCCTGCAGAATGGGGATGTTTTTGAACAGGCCGGTATCGGGCTCTCTCACGTTTATGGCATGCAACTCCCGGCCTCCGCTGCTGCAGGACGTCCGGAACTGGCGGGAAGGGCTTATGAGGCGATGGGGGTCTCGCTGATCACGCATCCCAGGAATCCCTATGTGCCCACATCGCATATGAATGTGAGGTTTTTACTCGCGGAAAAATCCGGCGCGGATCCGGTGTGGTGGTTTGGCGGCGGTTTTGATCTGACACCTTATTACGGTTTTGATGAGGATGCGGAGCATTGGCATCGTACTGCCTCGGCAGCCTGTGAGGGATTTGGCGAGGAGGTTTATCAAAGGTACAAAAAATGGTGTGATGAATATTTTTACATCAAACATCGTCGTGAACCGCGTGGCGTCGGTGGATTGTTCTTCGATGATCTCGATGCATGGGGCTTTACCAGATGCTTCGAGTTCATGCGGAGTGTCGGGGATCACTACCTCCCTGCCTATCGGCCTATTGTGGAAAGGCGTAAGGATGTCCCCTATACGGAACGGCAGCGGCAATTCCAGCTATACCGCCGGGGACGTTATGTGGAATTCAATCTGATCTATGATCGCGGGACGCTTTTCGGTCTGCAATCCGGAGGCCGTACGGAATCCATTCTTATGTCCATACCGCCCATGGTCCGCTGGCAATACAACTGGCGGCCCGAGCCTGGTACGGAGGAAGCCCGGCTGTATGAACATTTTCTGCAGCCCCGGGACTGGTACCGTGGTTGATTGGGGATACGCGAATCAACGCCTTGTCATACCTGCAGCCAGAAGCTTACCGGTCCATCATTGGTGAGGGTCACCTGCATAGCGGCCCCGAAATGCCCTGCCGCAGTTCCAGGATAGCGGGCATAGGCCCGATTCAGAAGATAGCTAAACATGCGGGCCCCAAGATCGGGGGCTGCCGCACGGCTGAAACCGGGGCGGGTACCCTTGCGGGTTTCAGCGGCAAGGGTGAATTGAGGAACGAGCAGCAAACCACCCTGGATGTCTTCCAGACTCCGGTTCATTCTTCCCTCAGTGTCCGGAAAGACGCGGTAACCGAGTAATCGCCCGAGGAGGCGGTCGGCATTTGTCTCGGTATCTTCTTTCTCGACACCGATCAGGACCAGCAGACCGGTCCCAATCTGGGCGATGATCTGTGAGTTTATTTCCACTCGGGCATTGCCGACCCGCTGCAGGAGACCAATCATCCAGCCGAGGCTAGATAATACTAAGATAATCGAGGATGTTGACGGCGAAGAGAGCGACAGCAGCGGCCAGAACCAGCCACTCTATGTTCCTGCGCAACAGAAATCCTGTGAAGTGAAGTATCAGTACAACGATGGAAAGTACGTAGACGATGTAAAAAATCATATTTCTGCCTCGTTATACGCTACACAGTGTGATTGGGTTTGATCATGTTATCTGACTGACTATATCGAACTTATGCAAATACTACTCATGAGTCTCGTGTAAGACAATATATTTTTTGAAGTTTTTCTGATAATAATCTGGGCTGCTTATTTGATAATCGATACCCCATTCTCCGCCCCTACCAACAGGACATCCGCAGGGTTCATGGCAAAGAGTCCGTTGCAGACCACCCCCGGGATGTTATTGAGGCGCTGCTCCAGTTCCGCGGGATTCAGGATATCAAGTCCGTGTACATCCAGTATCACGTTACCATTATCGGTGACCGTAGTTTCCCGCCATACCGGACGACCTCCGAGTTTAACGATCTCGCGGGCGACGAAACTCCGCGCCATGGGTATCACTTCCACGGGAAGAGGAAAAGATCCCAGTCTTGGCGACAGCTTGCCCTCGTCGATGATACAAATGAATTTTCTGCTGGCTGCCGCCACGATTTTTTCCCGTGTGAGTGCGGCGCCACCCCCCTTGATCAGTTGACGATGGCGGGTAGCTTCATCCGCACCATCGATATAGACTGCCAAATCATTAACGCTATTCAGATTGTATACGGGGATGTTGTATTTTTTCAGAAGTGTTTCAGTGGCACTGGAGCTGGCGACCGTTCCGTCGATTCGATGCTTGACTCGTGCGAGCCTTTCTATGAAAAAGTTGACTGTACTCCCAGTCCCGATCCCGATCACGGCATCGTCCACCAGGTAATCCAGGGCGGCCTCCGCAACTTGCTGTTTTTTCTTATCTTGCGTCATGAGGTAGTTACGCTCACCGGTACGGTGGCAGAGATGAGATTTCCAGGCCGTCGGCAGTATGAACAAGTCAGCGTGTTAAATCCAGACTTTTGCTGAGGCATAGGTGATGGAGCAGGAAAGAATGAAAGAGGGTATCAACCGTGGTGCCGTAAAGACATCTTAACTTGAACCATGTTGTTCAAGTGGGAACAGCAGGTGATGTATCAGGCTCCCCGGTAAACCAGGTATGCACACAACATCACGGTTTAGCTCCCTGGCAATTAAAATAGGCTCAAGTTTTGCCAGTCTATACACGTACACCACAGAAGATACCCATACTTGAAACCCGGTATCCGCAGGAGTATTGATCGCCCTACGTTTGCACTGCCTTGCCCTTTTCCAGGACCGTGTCGATTTTGTTGTTCAGTCTCCTGATTGACTCATCTATGGATTCATTATAGAACGTTTTTTCCCGTTTGTACGCCAGTAATTCGTGGGTAAGATTCAGCGCGGTGATCATAGCGATTCTTTCCGCTCCGATGACCTTCCCACCGCGTTTCAATTCCAGTAATTTGTCGTTCAGGAAGGCTACGGCTGTGTGCAACTGTTCCCGTTCGTCGTCCTTACAGGTGACCAGGTATTCCTTGTCAAATATAGTAATATTGATAGGTTTTGCTTCTTCAGTCATGAACGGGTTTCCATGGCCCGCAGTCGGCTTATCATAGACTCGATCCTTGCTCGGGCCAGTTCAGTCTTTTCAATCAAGGCTGCGCGTTCAGTTACCAGACTGTCCTGCTGGTTGCGCAAAGCCGAATTTTCCTGCTGTAACTGATTAACAGTTCGGATGAGTTGATCCACCCTCGCTTCAAGAGAAATCAGATCAATGTTTTCTATATGTTTATCGATCATAGCGGTTGCCGCTTAACGGTTATGAATTGAAGCAAAGCTCTTGTATCATTGCCTATCAATATAGAGCGGTGGCTGATTAGGGTCAACCGTATCCGCAAACGGCCTGCAAGACACAGGCAGCCAAGAGGCATTTCATTGATGAACGAGAAAGAGTTTCCCCGTCGCAGAAAGCGCTTGATGGACATGATGGGTGATGAATCCATCGCCATCATTCCTACGGCATCGGTACACATCCGAAACCGGGATGTGGAATTCCCTTTCCGGCCTGACAGTGATTTTTACTACCTTACAGGTTACCAGGAACCAACTGCTGTGGCAGTATTGATACCTGGAAGAATCAGCGGTGAATTCGTACTCTTTTGCCGCGAGAAGGATGCCAAGATGGAGACCTGGCATGGCCGGCGTACCGGCCTGGAGGGCGCCTGTGATCTGTATGGCGCGGACGATGCTTTCCCTATTGATGATCTGGATGACATCCTGCCCGGTCTGCTGGAAGGTAGGGAAAGGATTTTTTATACGATGGGTAACGATCAGGCCTATGATCAACGCGTGGTCGGCTGGGTAAAACAAGTGAGGGATATGTCCAGGAGCGGCGTCCATGCTCCGGATGAGTTTATTTCCCTGACTCATATTCTGCATGAGATGCGGCTATACAAAAGCCGGCAGGAAATCACGGCCATCAGGCAGGCGGTCCGGATTTCCGGTCTGGGACACCAGCGCGCCATGGAGGTTTGCCGGCCGGGTATGACGGAGTACCAGATCGAAGCAGAACTGTTGCATGAGTTCATGCGCCACGGTGCGCGCAGCCCTGCCTATCCTCCCATCGTTGGCAGTGGAGCGAACAGTTGCATCCTGCATTACACTGAAAACAGGGATGAACTGCGGGCGGGTGATATTCTGCTAATCGACGCTGGTGCTGAATACGACTTTTATGCGAGTGACATTACGCGCAGTTTCCCGGTCAGCGGTGAGTTCAGCCGTGAACAGGAGTTGATCTATGAATTGGTGCTGTCCGCCCAGTTGGCAGCCATTGAACAGGTGAAACCGGGAAATCACTGGAATGATCCGCACGACACGGCAATTGAAGTCCTCACTGACGGGTTGCTGGAATTGGGCATTCTGCGGGGGACGAGGAAAAAACTGATCAGCGACCAGGCCTATAGCCGCTATTACATGCACCGGACCGGACACTGGTTGGGCATGGATGTGCATGATGTCGGTGATTACAAGCTGGATGGCGAATGGCGCATGCTGGATGTGGGCATGATCCTCACGGTGGAACCCGGGCTGTATTTTCCGCCCGGAAGAGGATTGGCGAAGAAATGGTGGAATATCGGGATCAGGATAGAGGATGATGTCCTGGTTACCCCCACCGGGCATGACGTATTGAGTAAACATATACCCAAGGGCGTCGCCGAGATCGAGCGTCTGATGTCATGACAGGCTTGTGCGCCAGGCGCTGAGGACTGCTGCGATCATGCCTGATTACGATGTGATAATCACGGGCGCCGGGATGGTTGGCGCCACCCTTGCTTGCGCATTGGCGAAACGTTCACCAGCAAGGATAGCGGTCATCGAGTCCACACCACCCGGCACGGATCTGCATCCCAGCTTTGATGATCGGGGGATCACCCTGTCGCTTTCCTCCCGCAGGATACTTACGGTCCTCGGACTCTGGAACGATGTTGTGGAGAAAAATGCGAGACCTGTCCGGCATATTCATGTTACGGATCGCGGCAATCCCGGGTGTGTGAGGTTCAATGCCCGCGAGCTGGGGTTTGATGCATTGGGTTATGTGGTTATCGCCAGGGAACTGGGAAATACCCTGCTGAGTAACCTGCGCCAGGCAGAGGGGGTCGATGTTTTCCGCCCGTATACGGTCTGTTCGGTAACGAACGAGCGTGGGCAGGTGGAGGTCGTTTGCACCCAGGGTGAGGAAACACGAAGGCTTTCCGCAAGACTGCTCGTTGTGGCGGATGGGTCGCAATCAGCCTTGCGCTCCCTGTTGGAGATCACACTGCAGGAAAAGGATTACCTGCAAACCGCCATAGTGGCCAATGTCACAGTGGAAAAGCCGCAGGCGGATACGGCCTATGAACGCTTCACCGACACCGGCCCGCTGGCGCTGTTACCTCTGGGAGGCGACCGCTATGTCATGGTGCTGACGGTCCCGAGGCAGGAGGCGGAAAAATATACAATGCTGGAGGATGCTGCACTGCTTAGACACCTGGAAGAACGTATGGGTGGGCGGCTGGGCCGGTTCGCCCGGGTCGGTAAACGCCGATCCTATGCCCTCAGGATGATCAAACCCAGAGAACAGATCAGGGATCGAATCGTGCTGTTGGGTGACTCAGCCCACGCGCTACATCCCAACGGCGCCCAGGGGCTGAACCTGTGCCTGCGTGACATGGCGGAACTGACCGAATTGCTTTGTGGGCAGTTGCAGTCGGGGGGGGATCCTGGAAGCCGTGGGTTACTGGACAGATACCTGGCCGCCAGGTTGCCGGATCAACAGTGGGCGATCGGCTTCTCCGACTTTTTACCCTGGCTGTTCTGCAACCAGCAGCCGGTCAAAGTGTTCCTGCGGAATGCCGGCATGATCCTGATGGACCTGTTTCCATCGTTGCAACAGGCCTTCGTACACCGGGCAACAGGCATCCATGGCCGTCAACCCGCCATGGTCCGGGATATTGTCATCTAGCAGCAGAATATGGACGCAGAGGTCATCATCGTAGGCGGGGGCCCCGTGGGACTGGTCATGGCCGGGTTACTCGCCAGCAGGAACATCACATGTATCCTGCTGGATGCAGCTGAAGAAATAAATGACACAATGCCCGCCCATCCGGATTCGAGAGCCCTGGCCATCAGCCCTGCCTCTCGTAATATCCTGGCTGCAATCGATCTTTGGAGCAGGCTTCCCGGAGACCGTGTGGGTTGTTTCCGGCATATGCATGTCTGGGATGAAAACGGTCAGGGGGAGATATTTTTTAATGGTGAGGACATCAATCAGCCGGCTCTCGGATATATCGTAGAGCAGCGGCTTTTGCAGACCACGATCGAGCCCATCCTGGCCTGTCTGCCGGCGCTCGAAATTCATCATGGTCAAGCTGTGTCCGCCCTGGTTCCGGAAAAAAACAGCCTGGGTGTTCGGACTGCTGACCGTATTTTCAGCGCCAGGCTGGTCATCGCCGCGGACGGTGCGGCATCATTGACCCGTGACCTGGCGGGTATTGTTACTCGCCGTAATGATTACCGGCAGACGGCGCTGGCCTGTGTTGCACGGTTCGCCGACGGACACGGTGAGGTTGCCAGGCAGCGATTTCTCACCGATGGCCCGCTTGCTTTACTGCCCATGGCCGGGCCGGAGCAGTGCGGTATCGTCTGGTCCACATCAACCCAATATGCCGAGCTTCTTCATGCCATGAATCTGGAGAACTTTCACCGGGCGCTGGGGCAGAGATCGGAACACTGCCTGGGAGAGGCGCTGGAAAGCGGTCCCCGGACTCTTTTCCCGCTGCAACGGATCGAGGCTGAAGATTATTGCCGCGAGCGGTTTGTCCTGATCGGTGATGCGGCTCATAATATCCATCCTCTGGCAGGTATGGGCGCGAACCTGGGGATGTTGGATGCCGCATGTCTGGCACAAGTCCTGAATGCGGCAAGAGAGAAAAACAAGGATCTCGGCGGACTTCATATCCTCAGGCGGTATGAACGCTGGCGCAGGTTGGAAAACAGGATCATGTCGATGGTCATGGAAGGGTTTAAATATCTGTTCGAGGAGCAGACACCCCCGCTACCGATGCTGCGCAATGCCGGCCTGGATATTACCGATTCAATCGCGCCTCTTAAACACTGGCTGATGCGCCAGGCCATGGGTCTCTCGGGAGATCTGCCGGAGGCCGCCCGCCAGAACGGTGGGGTCAAGAATAAAGTATCTATCAAAGAGTGATTGGAATTTGGCATACATGAATGAGAGTGAATCAAGGCGCCCCGTGGATTTTATCCGCAGGATAGTTGACGAGGATTTGAAGCAGAAGCGGAACGATGGCCGGGTACACACCCGTTTCCCGCCCGAGCCGAATGGCTATCTGCACGTTGGTCATGCCAAGTCCATCTGTTTGAACTTCGGTATTGCACGTGACTACGGCGGAAAGTGCAATCTCCGTCTCGATGATACCAACCCGGAAAAAGAGAATGATGAATTCGTCGAGGCCATCAAGCGCGATGTCCGCTGGCTCGGCTTCGATTGGGAGGGGCGGGAGTACTACGCCTCGGATTATTTTCCACAGTTATATGAATACGCTACGGACCTGATTCGGCAGGGGAAGGCCTATGTGGACAGCTTAAGCTCCGAGGAAATACGCAGCCACCGTGGTAGCCTGACCGAACCGGGCCGGGAAAGCCGTTATTGCAGTCGATCGGTAGAGGAAAACCTGGAACTGTTCGGGAGGATGAAGGCAGGTGAGTTTGAGGATGGGGAGCACGTATTGCGCGCCCGGATTGATATGTCCTCCCCGAATCTCAACATGCGGGATCCTGTGATATACCGGATCCGGAAGGCCAGCCACCATCGCACCGGTGATACCTGGAAGATCTATCCGCTGTACGATTTCACCCATTGTCTTTCCGATGCCATCGAGCAGATCACCCATTCCATCTGTACGCTTGAATTCGAAGATCACCGCCCGCTCTATGACTGGGTGCTGGACAATCTGGATACGCCATCCCGGCCGCACCAGTACGAATTTGCCCGCTTGATCCTCGACTACACCATATTGAGCAAACGCAAATTGATCACCCTGGTCGATCAGGGACATGTACGAGGGTGGGATGACCCGCGGATGCCTACTATTTCCGGGATCCGCAGGCGCGGTTTCACCCCGGAATCGGTTCGGGATTTTTGTGAACGCATCGGGGTGACCAAGAACGATACGCGTATCGATATGAGCCTGCTGGAGAACTGTTTGCGTGAGGATCTCGATCCCCGCGCCCCGCGTGTCATGGCGGTACTGCAACCGCTGAAAGTGGTGATTGAGAACTACCCGGAAGACCAGGAAGAAGAGATCTCCGCGGTCAATCATCCGGTGGATTCCGCCATGGGCGCTCGCAGGATCCCGTTCGGCCGTGTCATCTATATCGAGCGGGATGATTTCCAGGAAGAACCGCCGGCAAAGTATTACCGCCTTGCCCCAGGCAGGGAGGTGCGTCTGCGCTATGCTTACTTCATCACCTGCAGGGAAGTTGTGAAGGATCCAGGCAGTGGTGAAATACTGGAACTGCATTGCACCTTTGACCCCCTGAGCAGGGGCGGGAATGCGCCTGATGGCCGCAAGGTGAAGGGAACGATTCACTGGGTGTCAGGAAAACATTCGCTGCAAGCCGAAGTCAGGCTTTATGACCGGCTATTCAACGTAGCAAATCCGGAGCGCGGTGAAGACGACTGGCTGGATCTGCTGAATCCGGATTCGGAGCAGATCCTCACCACAGCACTGGTTGAACCTTCTCTGAGACACGCGGAGCCGGAAGCGCGTTTCCAGTTTGAACGTCTGGGTTATTTTGTGGCCGACAGGTATGACTGGAACCGTGAACGGCCGGTATTCAACCGGATTGTGACTCTGCGGGACAGTTGGGCAAAGGTGAACAAAAATACCATGGCCGATGCCTAACCGATCTCATTACCTTCAGGTAGAAAACTGATGAACACTACACAGGATGCACTCTATCGTTCGGACTTGAAGAGTCTGAAACTGATTACCAGCGGCAAGGTTCGTGATATTTATGCCGTGGATGACAAACACCTGCTGATCGTTACCACGGATCGGCTTTCCGCCTTTGATGTGATCCTGCCCAATCCGATCCCCGGGAAGGGGGCAGTTCTTACGGCCCTGTCGAATTTCTGGTTTGCCCGTACGGCGAACACCATTCCCAATCACCTCGCGGACATCCCGCTGGAGGCCGTTCTCAAGGGCGAGGAACTCGATCAGGCCAGGGGCCGTGCGATTGTGGTCAGGAAATTCAAGCCCCTGCTGGTCGAGGCCGTCGTCCGGGGCTATATCATCGGCTCGGGCTGGAAGGACTACCAGGCGACGGGCGCAGTCTGCGGCATCCGCCTGCCAGCGGGACTGCAACAGGCTGAGCAACTTCCGGAGGCGATCTTTAGCCCCTCTTCGAAGGCGGAGATCGGAGCACATGATGTAAATATCAGCTACGCGGACACAAAACGGTTATTGGGTCCGGCACTGGCCGAAAAAGTTCGCGAGGTCAGTCTCAGGCTCTATCGGGACGCCGCGGAGTATGCTAAGGGGCGGGGCATCATCATCGCGGATACCAAGTTTGAGTTCGGCGCCGACCCGCAGGGGGAACTATACCTGATCGACGAGGTACTGACGCCGGATTCGTCCCGGTTCTGGCCTGCCGATTCCTATCGTACCGGCATCAGTCCACCCAGTTTCGACAAACAGTATGTGCGAGATTACCTGGAGACTCTCGACTGGGACAAGAAACCGCCTGGGCCATCGCTTCCAGAAGAGGTAATCCGCAATACCGCCGCGAGATACCGCGAGGCGCAGACGCGCCTGATCGGTTGAGCGCCCGTGATCCCGCTGCATGACGATAACCCCACCAGCACCCCCCCGGTGCTGACCGTCTCGATCATCGCGCTCTGCGTGCTGGTGTTTCTCTGGCAGGCCTCGCTGGGCGCGCGCGGGGGGCAGGTCGTGGTCTACAGCCTGGGCCTCATCCCCTCGGTCGTGACCGGTCAGGTGGAACTGCCTCCGGAGCTCTATGTCCTGCCGGCATGGTTGACGATCTTCACCTCGATGTTCATGCACGGCGGCTTCATGCATCTCGCCGGGAACATGCTCTATCTCTGGATCTTCGGCAACAACATCGAGGATGCCCTGGGCCGGGTGCGCTTCGTGGTCTTTTATCTTGTATGCGGGATTGCCGCGGCCGCCGGCCAGATCCTCCAGAACCCGGCCTCGGAGATACCCATGATCGGCGCGAGCGGCGCCATCTCGGGCGTGCTGGGGGCGTATGTGTTGCTGTATCCGAAGGCCCGGGTGCTGGTGCTGGTGCCGCTTGGATTTTATCTCAGCATGATGAAACT
>Ga0209640_10005826_pt1 | contig 10787 bp, 9 predicted proteins | sample RifCSP10_1_FD_184018 | JGI IMG/M metagenome (GOLD analysis project Ga0209640, IMG submission 184018) | Soil microbial communities from Rifle, Colorado - Rifle CSP2_sed 10_1 (SPAdes) (version 2) | ecosystem: Environmental > Terrestrial > Deep subsurface > Rock core/Sediment | place: Rifle...
CACCGTCGGCCTGCCCTTCCTCCGCGTCTCGGTGGACCACGGCACCGCCTTCGACCGCGCCTGGAAAGGCATCGCCAACCCCGAGAGCATGCTCGAGGCAATCGAGGTCGCGGTGCGCATGCTGGCCGCGCCCCGCGGCGACGGTCTCAACCCCTGACTGTTGATCGAGGACCCCCCATGGACGAGCATTCTTTGAACGAGTTGATCGGCCACGTGAAGGCGGGCCGGCTGAGCCGCCGTGCGTTCGTCACCACCATGATCGGCCTCGGGCTGACCGCGCCCCTGGCCGCCCAGATGCTGGCCGCGGCCGGCGTGGCCCAGGCCCAGCCCAAGGCCCCGGCTTTCGCGCCGACCAGGCGCGGCGGCGGCGGGCTGCTCAAGACCCTGTGGTGGCAGGCCCCCACGCTGCTCAACCCGCACTTCGCCACCGGCACGAAGGACCAGGACGCCTCGCGGATCTTCTACGAGCCGCTGGCCGGCTTCGATCCCGACGGCAACGTGATCCCCATCCTGGCCGCTGAGGTGCCGAGCGTGCAGAACGGCGGGCTCTCCCGGGACCTCACCGCGGTCACGTGGCGCCTCAAGCAGGGCGTCACCTGGCACGACGGCAAGCCCTTCACCGCCGACGACGTGGTCTTCAACTACGAGTTCGTCTCCGATCCCGCCACCGCCGCCGTGACCAGCGGCTCGTACCGGGAGATCTCGAAGATCGACAAGCTCGACAGCCACACCGTCAAGGTCACGTTCAGCAAGCCGCAGCCGTTCTGGGCCGACCCGTTCTGCGGCAACCGCGGCATGATCGTCCCCAAGCACGTCTTCGAGTCCTTCCGGGGCGCGAAGAGCCGGGAGGCGCCCGCCAACCTCAGGCCGGTCGGGACCGGCGCCTACCGCATCGTCGACTTCAAGCCCGGCGACGTCGTGCGCGGGGAGGCGAACCCGGGCTACCACGTGCCCAACCGCCCGTTCTTCGACACCATCGAGATGAAGGGTGGTGGCGACGCGGCCTCGGCGGCGCGGGCGGTGCTGCAGACCGGCGAGTACGACTACGCCTGGAACATGCAGGTGGAGGACGATATCCTCCGCCGCCTCGAGCAGGGCGGCAAAGGGCGCGTCAACATCTGGCCCACCGGCAACCCCGAGCACATCCAGTGCAACTTCACCGATCCGTGGACCGAGGTGGACGGCGAGCGGTCGAGCATCAAGACGGCGCACCCGACGCTGTCGGACCCGGCGGTGCGGCAGGCCTTGAATCTGCTCGTCGACCGGTCCGCGGTGCACGAGCAGATCTACGGGCGCGGCGGCCAGACCAGCGCCAACTTCCTGAACGCCCCCTCGCGGTTCTACTCGAAGAACACGCGCTGGGAGTTCAACGTGGACAAGGCGAACCAGATCCTGGACGCGGCCGGCTGGAAGCGCGGGGCCGACGGGATCCGCGCCAAGGACGGTCGTCGCCTCAAGTTCCTCTACCAGACCTCGATCAACGCGCCCCGGCAGAAGAACCAGGCCATCGTCAAGCAGGCGGCGGCCAAAGCGGGGATCGAGATGGAGATCAAGTCGGTGGTGGCCTCGGTGTTCTTCTCCTCCGATGCCGCCAACCCCGACACCTACCCGCACTTCTACGCCGACATCCAGATGTACAACACGACCATGACCGCGCCCGATCCGCAGTTCTTCATGAACCAGTTCTGCTCCTGGGAGGCCGCCCAGAAGGCCAACAAGTGGCAGGGCCGCAACATCACCCGCTTCCGCAACGACGAGTACGACCGCACCTTCCGGGCCGCGGACGGCGAGACCGACCCGGTCAAGCGCGCGGCGCTCCTCATCAAGATGAACGACATCGTGATCGCCAACGTGGTGGTGATCCCGGTGCTCTGGCGCAACGGGGTGTCGGCCTCGTCGAACACCCTCCACGGCATGGACCTGACCGGCTGGGACTCCACCTTCTGGCGGCTGCCCTACTGGTACAAGCAGGGATAGCCGGAACCTGGCGGCTCACTTGACAATTTCTCCACCGAGGACTTATAAGAGGCCATCCAACCGGTCGGCGCCGACCCACCTCTGAGGAGGACCATTCGATGGAAGAACGTGAACTGCGGCACATGATCGGCCAGGTCAAGGCGGGGATCCTGGGCCGACGCGAATTCGTCCAGGCCATGATCACGGTCGGCCTGACCGCCCCCATGGCGGCCCAGATGCTGGTGTCGGCCGGCGTGGCGCAGGCCCAGAGCCGGATGCCGTACAAGCCCACCAAGCGGGGCGGCGGGGGGGCGCTCAAGACCCTGTGGTGGCAGGGTTCGACGCTCCTCAACCCCCACTTCGCGGTCGGCACCAAGGACCAGGACGGCTCGCGCATCTTCTACGAGCCGCTCGCCTCGTGGGATCCGGATGGCAACCTGAGCCCCGTGCTGGCGACGGAGATCCCGACCGTCCAGAACGGCGGCCTGGCCCGGGACGGCCGGTCGGTGACCTGGCGGATCAAGAAGGGCGTGACCTGGCACGACGGCAAGCCCCTCACCGCCGACGACTGCGTGTTCACCTGGGAGTTCGCCGCCGACCCGGCCACCGCCTCGGTGAGCATCGGCACCTACAAGGACGTCAAGGTCGAGAAGGTGGACAGCCATACGATCCGGGTGGTCTTCCAGAAGCCGACCCCGTTCTGGGCCGACGCCTTCTGCGGCGTGCGCGGCATGGTCATCCCCAAGCACCTCTTCGAGGCCTTCAAGGGAGCCAAGTCCAGGGAGGCGCCGAACAACCTCAAGCCCGTCGGGACCGGCCCGTACCGGTTCGTGGACTTCAAGCCCGGTGACGTCGTCCGGGGCGAGCTGAATCCCGGCTACCACATGCCGAACCGTCCGTTCTTCGACACCATCGAGATGAAGGGCGGCGGCGACGCGGTGTCGGCGGCCCGCGCGGTCATTCAGACCGGCGAGTTCGACTACGCCTGGAACATGCAGGTCGAGGACGAGATCCTGAAGCGGCTCGAGCAGGGCGGCCGGGGCAAGGCCGACATCGTGCTCGGCGGCAACATCGAGCACATCCAGCTCAACAACACCGACCCGTGGAAGGAAGTCGACGGCGAGCGCTCGAGCGTCAAGACCAGGCACCCGTTCCTCACCGACCCGGCCGTCCGGCAGGCGTTCAACCTGCTCGTCGACCGCGCCTCGGTCCAGGAGCAGATCTACGGGCGCACCGGCATCGCCACCGCCAACTTCCTCAACGCGCCGGACCGGTTCAACTCGAAGAACACCCGGTTCGAGTTCAACGTGGACAAGGCCAACCAGATCCTCGAGGCGGCCGGCTGGAAGAAGGGCGGCGACGGCATCCGGGCCAAGGGCGGGGTGCGGCTCAAGGTGGTCTACCAGACCTCCATCAACGCCCCGCGCCAGAAGAACCAGGCCATCGTCAAGCAGGCGGCGGCCAAGGCCGGCATCGACGTCGAGATCAAGGCGGTCACCGCGTCGGTCTACTTCTCGTCCGACGCCGCCAATCCGGACACCTACACCCACTTCTACACCGACATCCAGATGTACACCACGACCATGACGCAGCCGGATCCCGAGCTGTTCATGAACCAGTTCACGTCGTGGGAAGTCGCCTCCAAGGACAACAAGTGGCAGGGCCGCAACATCACGCGCTGGCGCAGCGAGGAGTACGACAAGACCTACCGGGCGGCCGAGGGCGAGATGGATCCGGTGAAGCGCGCCGCGCTCTTCATCAAGATGAACGACCTGGTCATCCAGCACCAGGTCGTGATCCCGGTGGTGCTGCGCCCGCGGGTGGCCGCGGTCAGCAGCCGGCTGCGCGCCGAGCAGAGCGGCTGGGACTCCGACTTCTGGGCGCTGCAGAACTGGTACCGCGAGGGGTAGGCGGCCGGTGGGTGGGCCGGGCCTCCACGGCGCGGCCCACCCGCCCCGCGGTCGATGTCCAAGTATCTCGTCCGGCGACTCCTGATCTCGATCCCGGTCCTGGCCGGGATCAGCCTGATCCTGTTCATCGTCCTCGCCATGGCCCCGGGCGATCCGTTCGAGGAGCTGGCGACGAATCCGAACGTCCCACCCGAGGTACGCGCCAATCTCCGCCACCAGTTCGGCCTCGACGATCCGATCCCGGTCCGGTACCTCCGCTGGTTCACGTCGATGATGAAGGGGGACTGGGGCTTCTCCTTCGTGAGCCGCGTGGACGTGGGCACCCTCATCATGCAGCGGCTGCCCACCACTCTCTGGGTGCTGGGCCTCGCCCAGCTCCTGGGGCTGCTGGTGGCGCTCCCCATCGGCATCTACTCCGCCATGCGCCCCTACTCGTTCTTCGACCAGCTCACGACCACCCTGGCCTTCATCGGGTTCTCGCTGCCGACGTTCTTCACCGGCATCCTCTTCATCCTGTTCTTCAGCATCTATCTCGACTGGCTGCCGTTCATCTACCGGGCCGACATCAGCGCGACCGGCTGGCGCTGGTACTGGGAGAACCTGCGGCAGGCCATCATGCCGGTGGCGGTGCTCGGGCTCTTCCAGGGGGCCTCGATGACGCGCTTCGTCCGATCGGCGGTGCTGGAGGTGATCCGGCTCGACTACATCAACACCGCGCGGGCCAAGGGCCTCTCCGAGAGGGTCACGATCCTGAAGCACGTCGTCCGCAACGCCCTCATCCCGGTGGTGACCCTGGTCGCGCTGCAGATTCCCGGCATCTTCACCGGCGCGGTGATCACCGAGCAGATCTTCCGCGTCCCCGGCGTCGGCTCGCTCCTGATCTCCTCCATCCTGGCCAACGACACCCCGGTGATCATGGCGATCACGTTCGTGTTCGCCTGCCTCGTGGTCGTCTTCAACCTGCTCGCCGACCTGCTCTACGGCTGGCTCGATCCGCGCATCTCCTACCGCTAGTTGGCGATGAGCGCACCTCCTCCGAACGGCGCGGCGACCCAGACGGTCACGCGGGCGGTCACCCTGGTCGGCCGGCGCCCATCGGACACGCTTTGGAGCGAGACGTGGCGGCGCTTCCGGAAGCATCGCCTCGCCGCCCTCGGGGCGGCGGTGTTGCTCGTGATGGTGGTCGCGGTCGTGGTGGGGCCCTTCGTCTACCGGGTCCCCATCGACGAGATCGACTTCAAGGCCAAGCTCCAGGGTCCCTCGTGGGCGCACCCGCTCGGCACCGACGACCTGGGGCAGGACCTGCTCGCCCGCATGCTCTACGGCGGGCGCATCTCGCTGGCGGTGGGGGTCGCGGCCATGCTGATCGCGATCATCGCCGGCACCCTGATCGGCGCCCTGGCCGGCCAGATGGGCGGCACCACCGACCACGCCCTGATGCGCCTCACCGATCTCTTCCTGTCGCTGCCCACGCTCCCGCTGCTCCTGCTGCTGGTCTACCTCTTCCGCGACTCGCTGAAGAAGGCGCTGGGCCCCGAGATGGGGGTGTTCATACTCGTGGTCATCGTGATCGGCGGGCTGCGCTGGATGCCGGTGGCCCGGCTCGTCCGCGCGCAGTTCCTCTCGCTCCGCGAGAAGGAGTTCGTGGAGGCGGCCCGCAGCCTGGGGGCGGCGCCCCTGCGGCAGGTCGTCCGGCACGTCCTTCCGAACGCGGTCGGGCCGGTCATCGTGGCCGGCACCATCGATGTGGCCGCCGCGATCATCGCGGAGTCGTCGCTGTCCTTTCTGGGCCTGGGCTTCCCGCCCGACATTCCGACCTGGGGCCGCATCCTGTTCGACGCCAAGGACAACCTCGACTTCGCCCCGCACTGGGCCCTCTTCCCGGGCACCGCCATCTTCCTCACGGTGCTCAGCATCAACTACATCGGAGACGGCCTGCGGGACGCCCTCGATCCGCGCAAAGTCCTGTCCTCCGCCTCGACGGGCCAAGACGCCGGCCCGGCCGCGGCGGCCGGCTCGTAAACCCCTCACCGCCGAGGAGACACCCCTTGCCGGACCGTGACCTGTGCTATGTCCCCGCCACGCAGCTCCACCGTCTCTACCGCGCGCGCAAGGCGTCCCCGTTCGAGGTCATGCAGGCGGTGCTCGCCCGCATCGACGCGGTCAACCCGCGCGTCAACGCCTACGTCACCGTCGCCCGGGAGTCCGCGCTCGCGGCCGCGAGGAAGGCGACCGCGGCGCTCGGCCGCCGGGGTGCGCTGGGCCCCCTCCACGGCGTTCCGGTCTCGATCAAGGATCTGACGCCCACCAAGGGCATCCGCACGACCTGGGGCTCCAAGATCTTCGAGCACCACGTGCCGCAGGAGGACGCGCTCTACGTCGAGCGGCTCAAGCGGGCCGGCGCCATCGTGGTCGGCAAGACCAACACGCCCGAGTTCGGGGCCGGCGGCAACACCTTCAATGCGGTCTTCGGCGCCACCCGCAATCCGTGGAACACCGCGCTCACGTGCGGGGGCTCGAGTGGCGGCGCCGCGGTGGCCCTGGCGACCGGCATGGGCCCGCTCGCGCAGGGCTCGGATCTGGGAGGCTCGCTGCGGACGCCGGCGGCCTTCTGCGGCGTGGTCGGCTTCCGAACCTCGCCGGGCCTCATCCCGGTCTACCCGTCGGATCTGGCGTGGGACTCGCTGAGCGTCACCGGCCCCATGGCCCGCACCGTCGGGGACGTCGCCCTCATGCTGGCCGCGATGGCGGGCCCCGACGACCGCGCCCCGCTCTCCTACGAGGTCGACACCCGGCCGTTCACCGCGGCGGTGAAGCGGCCCTCGATCAAGGGCTGGCGGGTGGCGTGGACGCCCGACCTCAACGGGCTGATCCCGGTGGACCACGAGGTGGCCGCGGTCGCCGAGCGGGCGACCCACGTGTTCCGCGCCCTCGGGGCGAAGGTCGAGCGGGCGTGCCCCGATTTCGGCGAGGTCAACGACATCGTGCTGGCCACCCGCGGGCTCGCCATGGTCGCGCGTCACGCCGACAAGCTCGCGCGCTGGGAGCCGGTGATGCAGAAGGGGCTGGTGTGGAACATCAAGCAGGGGCTCTCGCTGACCCCCGAGCAGATCGGCAACGGCGAGAAGCTCCGCACCCGCCTCTGGCAGCGGGTGCGCGCCTTCATGGAGACGCGGGAGCTGCTGATCCTGCCCACCGTCGCGATGCCGCCGTTCCCGGTGGAGCAGCCCTATCCCACCGAGATCAACGGGCGGGCGCTGGACAACTACACCCAGTGGTTCTTCCTGACCTACGGCATCACGGTGACCGCCCTGCCCGTGATCTCGGTGCCGTGCGGCTTCACGAAGAGCGGGCTGCCGGTCGGCTTGCAGATCGTGGGTCGCCGCCGCCAGGAGGCCGCCGTCCTCCGGGCCGCCGCCGCCTTCGAAGCGGCCGCGCCCTGGGCGGACCGGCTCCCGCCGGTGGTCGCCGAGGTATCGTCCAGCTCGCCGCGGTGACGCGCTACTGGATGCCGATGCCCACCGCCCAGAGCTGCACGAGGAAGCCCAGGTTGCGGTTGGCGGGCATCGCCTTCGCGAGCTTCGCCTCCTCGTAGCGCTCCTCGCGCCCCTGCTCGTCCCAGGCCCGGGTGACGATCTGGCGCTGGCGCACGTCGATCTGGGCCCGCTTCCGGCCGCGCTCGTCCCACAGGACGAGGGTGCCGTTGTCGGGGCGGGTCTCGCCGGTCATGCTCGGCTGCCCGCCCTCGTACCAGGCGCGGACGGCGCCGCGCGGCGTGCCGTCCACGAAGCTGAGCTCGAAGCTGCGGCGGCCGTTGGGATGAAAGCCCACCATCGGCCCCTGCCGGATCGTCCCCCCGGCCGCGGCCTGCTCGCACCACTGGAACTTCCCCGCCTCGCTCTCGCTGCCCCCGCGCTGGCTGCCCGGCGGGCACGTGATGGACTGGGCGCCCGCCGGGACCGCCGCGACGAGCAGCGCCAGCAGCGACACCGCGAAGGCGAGGCGGCTCACGCCGGCCTCAGCGCGCCAGGCGGCGCAGCGGGGCCCCGGTGAGCCGTGTGAGGATCCACTGGCGCCGCAGCTTCGCGCCCAGCCGCTTGTAGAAGCCGATCGCGGGCCGGTTCCAGTCCAGCACCGCCCACTCGAGGCGCCCGCACCCGCGCCGGACCGCGATCCGCGCCAGCGCCCGGAGCAGGGCCAGGCCCGCCCCGTTGCCGCGCTCCTCGGGCCGCACGAAGAGGTCCTCGAGATAGAGCGTCGGTCGGGCGAGGAACGTGGAGTAGGTGAAGAAGTAGAGCGCGAAGCCCACCGGCTCGCCGCCGCGGCGGCAGATCAGCGTCTCGAAGTAGCGCCGGCGGCCGAAGCCGTGGGCCCGCACCCGGGCCGCGGTGGCCTCCACTTCGTGCGCGAGGCGCTCGTACTCGGCCAGCCCCCGGATCAGGCTCAGGATGGTGGGCGCGTCCCGCTTCGTGCCGCGGCGGATCACCAGCGGCGGGCGCGCCATCACGCGGCCGCCAGATCCAGCAGCATCTCGGTGTGGCAGCGCGCGCCTTCCCGCAGGTTCTCCAGCGAGATCCGCTCGTCGTTGCCGTGGACGCGCCGCCACTCCTCGTCGCCCAGGATGAAGGGGCTGAAGCCGTAGCCGTGCAGCCCGCAATTCCGGAACACCCAGTTGTCGGTGAATCCCACCAGGATGTCGGGGGCCACCACCACGCCCGGGGCCCGCCGGCCGAGGGCGAGCCCCAGCGCCTTGTAGAGCGGGGTATCGGGCGGCGAGGAGTTCGGGATCTTGGGGGACGGGTTGATCAGGCTGACCTCGACGCGCTCGTCCGCGATCACGCCGCGCACCCAGCTCACGATCTCCTCGGGATCGTCGCCGCGCAGCAAGCGGCAGTCGATGTCGGCCACCGCCTCCGGCGGGATCACGTTGCGCTTCTCGCTGCCCTTGAGCACGGTGACCGCGAACGTCGTTCGCACCATCGCGGCCTGCTGGCGCTTGGCGAGGAAGGCGCGGCGGAAGCCCGCCTCGCCGAGCGAGTGCGCGAGGTCGTCGTAGCCCCGTCCCGCCTCACCCGGCAGCACCGACCCCAGCTTGGCGAAGTACTCCTGGACCTCGGGCAGCACCCGCAGCGGGCGCTCGGCCTCCAGCAGCCGGGCCAGCGCCCGGATGAGCCGATTGGGCGCGGTGTCGGGCCAGGGCATCGAGCCGTGCCCCGGCTCGCTCCGCGCGGTCAGGCGGAGCGGCAGCCCGGTCTTCTCCGACGTCACGATGGTCCCGAACGGCGCCGTCGAGCCGGACGCCGGGTAGATGCCGCCCAGCTCCGACAGCGCGTATTCCGCCCCGGCGAGCCAGTCGCGATGCCGATCGGCCACGAACTGGGCGCCGAACTGGCTCCCCGCCTCCTCGTCGGCGGTGGCGAGCAGGATCAGATCGCGCTTGAGTGGGATCTTCGCCCGCTTGATCGCGAGCATTCCCGCGAGATGCAGGATACCGGTGGACTTCATGTCCAGCGCGCCCCGGCCGTAGAGGAAGCCGTCGCGGATCAGGCCGCCGAAGGGATCCACCGTCCAGTAGCGGCGGTCGGCGTAGACCACGTCGATGTGGTGGTGCAGGACGATGCCACCCTCCGAGCCGTCCCCCCGGAGCCGCGCCACCAGGTTGCCGCGGCCGGGCGCCGACTCCACCGTCTCGCTCGCGATGCCGTCGCGTGCGAGCACCTCCTCGAGGAAGCGCGCGCCCACCGTCTCGTTGCCGGGCGGATTGGTGGTGTCGAGCATCAGGTACTGCCGGAGCAGATCGATCGTCTCCCGGCCGAGCGCGTCCCAGTTCACGACGCTTGCACGGAGCACGTCGGTCATCGTAGCAGATGGCGCGCCAGGAACGCGAGGGCGCGGCGCTCCGCCCACGAGGATCGGCCGAGCGGCCCCTCGAGAAAGCCCACGTGCCCGCCTTCCGCGACGAAGGCCGCCTCGAGCCACCGCGAGCGCTCCACCGCCGCGGTGGGGAGGCACGATCCCGGCATGAACGGATCGTTGATCGCGTTGATCAGGAGCGTCGGGCGGCGGATCCGGTCGAGGTACGGGCCGCTGCTCGCCCGGGTCCAGTAGTCGCTCTCGTCGGCGAATCCGTTGATCGGCGCGGTGAAGACCCGGTCGTACTCCGCGAAGGTGCGCGCCCGCAGCACGGCGGCCATGTCCAGACGGCCGTCGTAGAGGTGCGCCTTCGCCCGGATCTTGGCCCTCATGGTGCGCAGGAAGCTCTCGGTGTAGATGGCGCGGTTGACCCCGCGGTCCAGCACGCGGGCGCAGGCGGCCAGATCGAACGGGGTCGAGATGGCCGCCGCCGCCGCGACTTCCGACGGTGCCCCGTCGCCCTGCTCGCCGAGCCACTTCAGCGCGACGTTGCCGCCGAGCGAGATGCCCACCAGGCCGATGCGCGGCGCGACGTCCCGCTTGGCGAGCTCTCCGACGACCCACTCGAGATCCGACGTCTCGCCCGAGTGGTAGAGCTTGGGAAGCCGGTTGACCTCGCCGCTGCACGAGCGGAAGTGCATGACGGCGGCCCGCCAGCCGAGGGCCCCCGCGCCCCGCAGCAGGCCGCGCGCGTAGTGGGACCGGGCCGAGCCCTCGAGGCCGTGGAGGATGAGGAGCAGCGGGCCCCGCGCGGGCGCGGCGGCGAGCCAGTCCAGGTCGACGAAGTCGCCGTCCGGGGTGTGCAGGCGCTCTCGACGCAGCGGGGGCCGCCGCCAGCTGCGGAAGAGCGGCCCCCACAGCGTCTGGAGGTGGCGACCGCGGTACCAGAACGGGGGAGCGTAGTCGGGTTCTGCGGACATTCGTCTAGTTCTTCAAGCTCTTCATATGCGGGGGCCCCGACATGGCCCCCGCACTCCCCCAGGCCGCGGACGACCGTTTACTTCTCTA
>Ga0209640_10005828_pt1 | contig 10785 bp, 9 predicted proteins | sample RifCSP10_1_FD_184018 | JGI IMG/M metagenome (GOLD analysis project Ga0209640, IMG submission 184018) | Soil microbial communities from Rifle, Colorado - Rifle CSP2_sed 10_1 (SPAdes) (version 2) | ecosystem: Environmental > Terrestrial > Deep subsurface > Rock core/Sediment | place: Rifle...
TGACGAGGCCCGGGAATCGATCGCGGTACGTCTCGATCACCTGCAGGTTGAGCTCCTCGACCTCGCACGGGTACGACGCGGTGCACTGCATCAGGCACAGCTGGGAGTTCGTGGCCATGACGGTCTCTACGGCCCGCTCGACGTCTTCGAGAGTTCCGCCGCCGGTCGAGAGGAAGATGGGCCGACCGAGCTCCGCGACATGCCGCAGCAGCGGTGTGTTGACGAGATCGGCCGACGCGATCTTGAAAGCGGGCGCGTCCAGGTCGGCCAGGAAGTCCGCGCTTTCCTCGTCGAACACGGTGCCGAAGAGAGTGATCCCCTCCTCGCGCGAGAACTCGCGCAGCTCGAGCCAGTCACCCGCCGAAAGCTCAAGCGCCTCGCGGTGCTCCCCGTACGTGGCGCCGAAGGAATGCTCGTTGTCGTACGGCGAGTCGTAGAGAGCACGCGTGTACAGCCGTCGGTTGTCGCGCTTCTGCAGCTTGACCGCGTCCACGCCGCACTCCTTGGCGGCATGGACGATTGCCTTCGCCTTCTCGACGTCGCCCTGGTGGTTGTGGCCGATCTCCGCGATGACGTACGCGGGGCCGTCCTGCGAGATCCTCCTGCCGTCGACGACGAGCTCGGGCACGCCGCGATGGTACTAGTGGTCGCTCCGGGAAGGCGCGGACTTCCAGGAGAGACCACTAGCGAAGTCGGAAGAGGATGACGCCGTCCACGCTCTCCCGAGTGAGCGCGAGCCCCGAAATCGGCTTGGCCGCCGCCCCCGCCCACAGCGTTCCGTCGGCGCGCTCCGGGTGCAGGAGGACGGAACGCACGCCGAGCTCGCGAAGCGCGGCGACCGATTGTGCGTCCGGGAAACCCTTGATGTTCTTCCGTAACTGATCGTAGGCATCCGGATCGAACCCACCCGCGCCGTTGACGGTCGCCGGATACCCAGCGGTGGACCAGTAGCTGTAGACAAGATCGTCGTGGAATCCGGCGGGAAGATGCAGCTGCGGCGCTTCGGCGACGCGGACCGCCGCCGGCGGTGTCGGGACCTTTGGATGCGCGAGTGGGCCGAGCCCCTCGACGAGAATCACCCCCACAAGCGCGACTCCGACAACCGCCGCAACGCCCGGAGCCTGTGTCCTCGTTTGCAGATACCGCAGGAGCACACACAGACCCGCGCCGGCGAGCAGAGCGAGCCCAAGAGACGTCAGCGTGTTGATTCGTCCCGGAGTGCGCACGCCGTCCCAGCCGGGAGCGAAGTCGAAGAGGAACCGATACGGGGTGACGTACCTATCCAGACCCGAGGCGTCACGCACGCCCAGCGAGAGAGCTGCGCAGGCGACGACCCCCGACGTGAGCCCTACGCGCAGGCGACGCGTGAACACCGATCCGAGGCAACCAAGCAATGCGAGCAACGAGATCGCGAGTCCCGGGAAGAGCGACATCTCGTCGGGGGCCGGAAGCGGCGCCCGCGCCCGATGTGAGGCATCGCCCCAGAGCCAGCTCTGAGCGGGCGCGGCGAGGAAGCTCCGAAGCTCCGGGGAGAAGGTCTCGACGTACGCTGGCGTGCGGCGTGCCTCCGGGTGCTCGTCGATGACCTGCAGGTACGGCCGCGCCATGAACGCGGCTGCCGCGACGAAGACGACCACGCCAACACCTGTCGCAACGAGGACTCGGCGGTCGGGGAGTGGAATCGCACGCAGAGCCAGCGCGACAACCGCAAGCACCCCGAGAACAGCGAGCAGGTACGCGAACTGAAGCCCGAGAGTGAAGCCGAGGGTCATCTGCCAGGCGGCGACCAACCAGCCGGCGAGCACGAGCCGGCTCCTCGTGCGGCGATACCCGCGAAGAAGGAGGAAGAGAGCCAGCGGGATGCCGCCGCTCGAAAGCACGTGCATGTGGCCGTTCTGGCTGAGCTTCCACGGCGCGTACGCGAATGCCACGCCCGCGACTATCGCGCCGATTCTCCCGAGCCCGAGCTCGCGGCCGAGCAGGTACGCACCGAGGAATGCGAGGCCGTACGCAGCGACGAAGAGGAGGTTGTAGACGATGAGGGCGGTGTGCGGGCTCTCCTGCGCGACGAGTCCCGCCGGCGCGTAACCGACGAGCGCGTCCGAGAACGCGAGCGTGTCCGCGTTGGGCCAGAACGTGTTCGCCTGCCAAAGATCGAGCGGCCGCTCGAGCAACGCGTGCCCGATCCACGACACCTGCCAGGCCTGAAGGAGGGGATCACCGAGATCCTTCCCGATGTCGCTTCCGAGATGGACGACGAGCGGCCAGCTCATCACAACCGCGAGCGCTACCGCTCCGATTGCGGCGAAGACCACCTCGCGTCTCGACAGATCCGAGGTCATGGCTATTCGTGAACGCGCGCGGATCGGCGGCGAAGCCCCACGGCCCCGCGGGTGCCGAGCGCAACAGCTCCGAAGAGGGTCGTCGGCACGTACCACGCTGCGTGGAGCAGGATCGTGAAGGCGAGCGCGGGCTCGTTGTCGATGCCGAGCAGCCCGAGCGACGCGACGCCTAGCCACTCGTACGTCCCCACGTAGCCGGGCGAAGACGGCACTGCGGAGCCGAGATTGAGCACAGCGGTGACGAACAACGCCTCGGCGACCGAGAGCTCGATGCCGAGCGAGCGCGCGACGAGGAGCGCCGCGCCGGCCCAGAAGCCCCACGCGCCCACGCTGAAAACGAGGCACGCGATCAGACTCCGCCGGCCCAGCGGCTCCGCGAGCCGCTCCACCGTGTCGCGCACCAGACGGCGGACGAGACCGCGATCGTGCCGGCCGCGCTCCCGCTTGCCGATGTAGGAACGCGAGAAGAGCACGACGCCGGCGAGCGCGAGCACCACGACTGCCCCCGCCGCCGCCAGCTGCACGAGCCACTCCGAGCTCGCGACCGCGGCGATCCCCACCACGAGCAGACCCACGAGGACGACGAGGTCGAAGGCACGGTCGAGGATGACCGTTCCGAACGCCCTGCCGGCCACCATGCGCGCCGCGAGGCCGAGCCAGCGGGCGCGCAAGAAGTCACCGACACGACCCGGCAGGACGTTGTTGACCGCTACACCGCTGACGGTCATCTCGTAGAAACGGCCGAGACTGACGCTCGGCGCAGCCGCGATCCGCTTCCACCGGGCCGACTGGCAGGCGTACACGGCGCCGAACGCGACGACACCGAGGGCGACGAGGCCGGCATCGGCGTCACGGAGCGAGTCCCAGACGGCGTCGAGATCGGCGTTGCGCACCGCGAGCCAGAGAAAGACGAGCCCGACCGGCACGCCGAAGAGCGCGACGAGGGCGCGGAGGCGACCGGAAGACATCCGTCGCCGAATCTACCCGGATGTCCGGGCGTTCCCAGTTTCGAGAGTCAGGGCATCCCGGTACGCACGGATCGTCGCCTCCGTCGCGGCCGACCATGAGAATCGGTCGCAGGCGGTTGTTCGCGCATTCGCCCCGAGTCGACTGCGGAGCTCGCCGTCATCCAGTAAACGCGCAACGGCCGAACGCAAGGCCGGAACGTCGCGCGGCGGGACGAGGAGGCCGGTCACGCCGTCCTCGACGGCATCCACGAGACCGCCAACCGACGTGGCGACGACCGGTCGCCCGTACACCATCGCTTCCCGGGCGACGACGCCGTAACCCTCCCGACGAGAGGGGCAGACGACGACTGCCGCGCGCTCGTAGTAGGTGCCGAGCTCGCTCGGAGGGACGAACCCGACAGCGCCTGCGACTCGAGCGCGTAGCGGGCCGTCGCCGACGACCACGCGCGGTATCCCCTCAGTTGCCTCGAGGAACTCAAGGATGCCCTTCTCCTCGGAGAGCCGGCCGACGAACAGAACATGAGGAGGATCCTCGGGGGACGCGACGTCGTCGGGGATGGCAACCCCGCTCGGCACGACGCGCACGTCCCGAGCGCCGAGATCGCGCGCGGCTTCGGCGAGCGCCTGGGAAGGGCAGAGCACGAGTCGTGCGCGCCGCAGGAGGCGGCGAGACAGCCACCTCGCCCGCGCCGCAAGCTCGACATCCGTTCCCCAGAGCTGGACGACGAACGGCTTCCTCGTCGCGATCGCGGGAAGAGCCGACGGAAGCCAGTGCGCGTGCACGACATCTGCGCCCCGTGCCGCACGTTGCGCCGCCCGAGAGAACGAGAGCAGAAAGAGCGGCACCACGAATGCAAGCCATGGCCGCCGTTTCAGGTTCCCCACGATCCCGTGGCCGTACGCCAGCCCGAAATGGCGAAACGTCGCGGGCGACACTACCTCGACCGCGATCCCGGCCGTACGCAGGTGCTCCACCGCATCTCGAACGAAGACGCCCGCGACGTCTTCAGGCCCGCGCGGGTACGACGTCGTGAGGACGACGACCCTCATTCACGGCGCGCCCGCCCGAAGACGACGGGTAGCGCAGCCGCGAGCGTGGCGAAGACGTAGAAGTAGTAGAACGTCATGGTGAGGTAGAAGAAGTTCGCAACGATCGTGGCGACGAGCGCGGCGGTCATTCCCCAGGCGAGAGGGCGCACACGCGCCGCGAGCGGGTCGCGGGCCGCCGTGAGCGCGCGCCCGAGCCGTCGGGCTGCTCCGAGCCGCCGAAACAGCCAGACGACGAACACCGCGAACAGCACAGCTCCGACGATCCCGGTCTCGACGATCGTCGCGACGTAGAAGGAATGGGGCCCGAAGTCGGGCCGGCCGGTGACGAACTCGTAGTAGACCGCGAAGTTGTTTAGCCCGAGGCCGAGAAACGGGTTCGACGAGAGAACGTCCGGGATGAACCCGTACACCTCGAAGTGGGGAGACGCCGCTCCCCGACTGGTATTCGTCCGGGCGCGAAGCACGGTGAGGAAGAAGTCGAGCCGGGCGAGCACGACCGCCCCTACGACGACGACGACGCCCGCTAACGGCACGAGAAACGCCGGCCGGCGAAGATGACTTCGATACGGCAGCACGAGGACGAGCGCTCCACACCCTAGACCGAGGAGCGCGCTGCGCGAGAGCGTCGCGAGCAGCACGACGAGCAGGAACCCGAGCAGCACGGCGAGCGGCGTCCTGTACCGGTGCCCTCGCTCCAGTCGCAAGTAGAGCGGTGTGAGCACGAGCAGGGGAATGACCAGCTCGATCCCGAGATGGTTCGGATCGCCGGTGAGCGCGTTCGGACGGAAGACCTCCTCTGTCCCGCCGACCGCGCCGAACACGTTGATGCCCGTCTGCCGCGACGTGATCGGCTCGATCAGCAGCTCGTCGAGATTCGTCCCCGCCACCTCGGCGAGCAGGAGCTGGACGACACCGTAACCGGCGTTCAGCGCGATGCCGCCGAGAAACGCCGCCAGCGCGTACCAGTAGAACCGCACACCGCGCCGCGCGAGCAACGCCACGCCGGCGACGAGGAATCCGAAGTGGAGGACGAACTTCACCATCCCCTTCGACCACTGCGCCAGAGCCTGTGACGTGTCCAGGTTGTAGAAGCCGACGAGGTAGACGAGCGCGAAGGCGACGAGGAAAGCGAGCGCGACGGCTGACGTTCTCGTAAGGCGAATGTCGGCGTGCTCGAACCGATCCCATGCGAAGAGCACGAGGAAGACCGAAGTCAGGACGTCCGAGAGCGTGAGCGAGCCGGCGAGCTCCCACTGCAGCTTGTGGAAAGTGACGGTGAGGATCGTCGCGAGGAACAGCCCGTCGAGCACCGGCTGGGCCAGCACTCGCTCACGCGCCGCCACGGGAAAGGCAACGGCGGGCGTGCTCATGGCTCGCGAGGGTACCGTTTCAGCCGTTGGACGCGAGCTCGAGTGTCGGGTTCAGATCCACGGTCGCTGCCTCCATTTGGATTTCGCGCGCGATCTCGACGCTGGGAACGTCCTCGAGCACGACCTTCCAGCGGCCGCAGCCGTCAGGGAACTCCTCGGTTCCGACGAATCCGACGCGCACGACCTCCTCGCGAGCGCGGACAGCGGACAAGGGATCGTCGAAACGCGCGAAGACGAGGTCGACCGGTTGGCCCTCGACGGCCTCGCGCACACACTCGTTTCGCGTGGGAAAGCGGGGCGCACCTTGGGCCGTCGCCAGCAGGGCGTAGACCGTGAGCGGAGCCAGGACGATCGTCGCTGCGAGACCAATTCGGCGGCTCATGTCAGGAGCTCTCCTCCTGCGACGTCACGGCCCGCCAGGCAATCGAAAGGAGGACCGGGCTTGCGGCTGCGCACGCCAGAGCCGCCGCACCCATGTACCGGACGATCGGATTCGCTCCGAGCTCCTGGGTGATCTCGAGCTCGGGCACCGCCCAGGTGATCCAGCCACCGCCCAACGTGACGAGGAGCACGAGCGCTCCGAAGTAGACGACAACGGCGTACGCGCGAGTGAGCAACGCGAGCAGGAGCGCGCCGAGTGCCACGGACACGAGGACGCTCCAGTACTCACTCGAGAGCAGCACGTCGAAGGCAAGCCGGAACGACGGGAAGAGTCGCTCGGCGTTGGCGGTCGGATCCAGGCCATCCGTCGGAGCCTCGCCCGCAACACCGTGAGCGATGTACCAAACCCGCCAGGGAGCGGCAACGACCGCGACGGCTGCGGCCGCGATGCCGAGAGCAGGCCAAGCTGCTCGCCAGTCCCGCGCAGATGCGAGCAATGCCGCGCCCACAAGGACTGCCGCCAAAAGCAGTCCCTCGCGCTTCGTCAACACCATGCCGGACATGAGGGCCACGGCGATCGCGAGTTGCCAGCGCTCGCGATCAAGGATCCAGTAGAGGACCAGCACGCTCGCGAGGGCAAAGAGATAGTCGAGGAAGAGATCTGCCTCCGCGACCAGGAACCGCTCGCCGATACGCGGGGCAACGAGCACCAGCAGGATGAACGGCCAGAGGATCCAGTCGCGCACACGCTCGGCCAGAAGCCCCGCAAGCGCCCAGACGAACGCGACTCCGAACAACCAGTACTGCACGTGCAGCGTGACAACGTCCGCACTCCCCATGACGTGGAACGCAGCTGCGTCGAGTACTGGGATCAGCGGCGGATAAGACGACCCGGGAAGGGTCGTGAAGAACCCGACGTCGAGCGAGCCGAACGAATAGATCGCCTTGGCCTTCGGCACCCAGAACGACCACGCATCCCACCAGTACAGGCCTGAGAGACGTGCCGCGCGAAAGAATCCCGCGAGCAGGAGCACCGAGGCCGAGATGCCGAAAGCGGTCACCACCAAACGTCGATGAGAGCCGGCCGGCGTCCGACTCGGCCACGGTCGACCGCGCCGGCGGGCTGCAACAGCGGCACCGGCCGCGATGACGACCGGAAGCCCCACGACGATCCCGAGCGAGAACGGCACCGCGACGATGAGGAGGAGCGACCAGAGCAAACCGATGGCAACGACGCCTAGGACGTAGGCGAGTCCGGCAAGTCGCGCGAGCTGAGCCCAAGTGTCCCACCCACGCACAAGCCAGAGGACGGCAAGCCCACACGTCAGGTAGAAGGCGTTGAGCGCCGCGAGGCCAGCCAGCGCATGAGCGCTCACTCGGTGAGCCTTACGATCGAGATGTCGTCGGCCCCTTCCCACACGATCCGCGCGCGCTGCCCGTACGGCTCAAGGTCGCACGCGTAGCAGATCAACCATGGCGCGCTCTCTGCCGGGCGACGAGGGATGAGGAAGTAGCGGTAGAACGAGTCGACGAACTGCACGGTCTCGGCACTCCCGCCCCCAAAGCCCGGATCGACGACGACCTTGTAGCGCTCGTTCTCGGGGATGAGGCCCCGGGCAGCGTAAACGGCGTTCTGATCGCCTACGAGGCCGTTTCCACCGGCGATTTCACGGTCGCTGTAGGAAAGATCGCTGTTTCGCGCTGCATCCCGTCCCGCGTGTCGGAGGACATCCGGGTACCGGACGACGACCGCGACGACCGCGACGGCTACGAGGAAGGCCACGCCAATCCGCACGATCCCCGCAGGCCATTCGATCCACCACCGGAGACGAGTCATACGCAGGGTCTACACGACGGCTCGGAGGAGGCCGGCCATCTCCTCGACCCGCGCGCGGCGCGACAGACGCTCTTCGTCTCGCTTCGCAAGCTCCACGGACGGAATGCCGCCGTTGACGAAACGCCCGTGCAGCTCCACCAGTGCTTCGCGAATCCCGTCGACGTCGTCTGGGGCCACGACGACACCGGAGCCGGTATCGCGGATCAGATCCGCGGCGGCACCATCGGGCGGCACGACCGCGAGAATCGGGCGGCCTGCGGCGAGGTACTCGAAGACCTTTCCCGACAGAACGCCCCGGCCGCGTCCGTCCGCGTCCGGCACGAGCAGGAGGAGCGCCTCCGAGTCCCGCTGCAGCCGAAGCGAGTCGGCGCGAGGCGCATAGTCGACGAGCTGGAGGCGGTCGCCAAGCCCGAGCGACTCGGCCCACTCGCGGTCCGAGGAGCGGAAGTCGCCGACGAAGCGGGCGACCGCGTCGAGCCCAGAGTCGTGGAACGCCTGCAGGAACGGGCGCGGGTCACGCTTCCCGAAGAAGCTCCCAGTGTGCGTGATCCGGAACCGCTCGGCGGGTCGGTACTCGAGGCCCGCGAAGTCGTCGAAATCGCAGCCGTTCGCGATCGTACGGACGACCCCGCCTGGATTCAGCCCCCGTACCTCGTCGGCGATCGCTTCGGACACGCAGGAGACCGCGTCGGCTCGACGCACCACCAGACGTGCGAGCTGCTCGTTCGCCGCCTGCCGGGCTCGTGTCGCCGTCGTATCCGCGCGGCGGTGCTGGTTCGCGACGAGAGGATCGCGGAGGTCGGCCACCCAGCGCACGCCGGTCGCCTTCTGGACTGCCGCCCCGACGAAATGGATCGACCCGGGCGGCGAGGTCGTGATCACCGCGTCGATTCCCTCGCGGCGCGAGATGCGAATCGCAGCCGGAATCGCAGTGAGATTCCACGTGACGCTCGCGTCGGGCAAAAGCAGCCTGCGAGCGGTGACCTGCGCCTGGACAAGCGCGCGCTCGAACCCATCCGCACGCGCGAGCTCCTCGGCAGGCTTTCGCGCGCGCGGCCCGACGTAGCGCACGCGATGGATCCAGGCCTGGGTGGGGACGCGGAGCTCCGCGTCCCGGTGCACCCACTTCGGGTCGTCGGGCGCCAGCACGTGGGTCTCGATACCGAGCGCGGGCAGGTACTGCGCTAGCTTCAGCGGGCGCTGGACGCCTCCACCCCCGGCGGGCGGGAAGTACATGGTGACGAGGAGCACCTTCACGCGCGTGAAGGGTAGTGGTAGGGGCGGGGCTTGCCCGGCCCGCCCTAGGACACCGTGCGGAACGCGTCTGTAGCGGCCGCGATCGTCGCGTCGATCTCGGCGTCGCCGTGTGCCGTGGAGAGAAAAGCGGCCTCGAACTGCGACGGGGCGAGGTAGACGCCGCGGTCGAGCATCTCGCGATGAAAAGCGGCGAAGCGGTGCGTGTCGGCCTGCTTCGCGTCGTCCCAGTTGTGGACAGGCGCCTCCGTGAAGAACAGCCCGAACATCGTTCCCACCCGGGCGATCTGCACCGGAGCGCCGATCGATCGGAGGCCTGCGACGAGGCGCTCTCCGGCCCGCTCGAGCCCATCCCATACGCCCGGCTGGCCAAGCACGCGCAGCGTCTCGATTCCTGCCGTCATCGCAAGCGGGTTTCCGGAAAGCGTGCCGGCCTGGTAGACGGGGCCGGCCGGGGCAACGAGCTCCATGATGTCGCGCCTCCCGCCGTAGGCTCCGACCGGGAGCCCGCCTCCGATGACCTTCCCCAGCGTCGTGAGGTCGGGCGTGATTCCGTACATCGCCTGCGCTCCGCCCGGATGAACGCGGAAGCCGGCCATCACCTCGTCGAAGACGAGCAGCGCCCCGTATGCGCTCGTCAGCTCGCGCAGGCCCGCGAGGAACCCGTCGACCGGCTGGACGAGGCCCATGTTGCCGGCGACGGGCTCGACGATGACGGCCGCGATGTCCTCGTCCTCGTCGAAGAGCCGCACGACGGCATCGAGGTCGTTGTACGGCGCGGCAAGCGTGTCGGCGACCGCGCCCGCGGTGACGCCGGGCGAGTCTGGAAGGCCCAGCGTCGCGACCCCCGATCCCGCCTGCACGAGCAGGAAGTCGGCGTGGCCGTGGTAGCAGCCCTCGAACTTCACGATCTTGGAGCGACCGGTGAACGCACGCGCAAGTCGCAGCGCGCTCATCGTGGCCTCGGTGCCCGAGTTGACGAAGCGGACAAGCTCGATGCTCGGTATTGCGTCGCGGATCAGCCGGGCGAGCTCGAGCTCGAGGAAGCTCGGGGCGCCGTAGCTCGTTCCGCGGCGAACCGCGTGCTCGAGTGCCGCAACGACGCGTGGGTGCGCGTGGCCGAGGACAAGCGGGCCCCAGGACAGGACGTAGTCGACGTAGCGGTTCCCATCAACGTCGACGAGGTAGGCGCCTTCGCCGCGCTCGATGAAAAGGGGCGAGCCGCCGACGGCCTTGAACGCGCGCACCGGCGAGCTGACCCCGCCCGGAAGCAGGGACAGAGCTCCCGCGAAAAGCTCTTCGGAACGCGTCCGCCCGCCCATCACGGCCCACTCCAAAGAGCCTTGTAACAAGTTGTAACTAGCGTCGATCCTCTGCCTGCGAGCGGGCCGCAGGGCTTGTAACAACTTGTAACTTGGGTTCGAGCCCGTGTCACGAGGGCGCGGTCGCAGGCGAGCGCATGACGGATCCCGCGGGCCCGCTCGCCCGACTCGATGCAGTCGGGGATCCCGACGCCGCGATACGCGTCACGACCGCCGAATCGTCCCGCGAAGACACGCAGGAGCGTGAGCCGGCGGGCGGCC
>Ga0209640_10005829_pt1 | contig 10783 bp, 6 predicted proteins | sample RifCSP10_1_FD_184018 | JGI IMG/M metagenome (GOLD analysis project Ga0209640, IMG submission 184018) | Soil microbial communities from Rifle, Colorado - Rifle CSP2_sed 10_1 (SPAdes) (version 2) | ecosystem: Environmental > Terrestrial > Deep subsurface > Rock core/Sediment | place: Rifle...
GACTGGCCCAAGACCATGCCGAACAAGTGGAAGATCGGCGGCGTCACAGGGCTGGCCGTGGATAAGGACGATAACGTTTGGGTGCTGAATCGCCCGAATGACCTGAGAGACATGGAGCTGCGGGCAGAGACGAACACTGTCGACTGCTGCGTGCGGCCTCCGTCGATGATCCACATCGACAAGGCCGGAAACGTGATTGGCTCGTTCGACCCGCCGCAAGGGCACGGCATGGCTGTGGATAGCCAAGGATTCGTGTACGTCGGGAACAGCGTTCGCGGGCTGGACACCGTCCGCAAGTATGATCCGAAGACCGGCCAGATGCTCAAGGAAATCCCTCGCGCACCGGAGGCTCAGGGTGGCGGTGGGGGTGGCGATGCAGCTCCCGTGAACCGCGCTCCGGGCCGCGGCGGCCCCGGTGCAACCGGGACATTTCCGCAGCAGGGTGGCGGACGCGGCGGCGCCAATCCAGAAGCTCAGGCGGCTGCTGCGGCGGCTCAAGCGGCTTTTCGTGCCAAGTATCCCCCGACGTCGCCGATGATCGTGGGGGGAGTCGAAGAGATACGTCTGGACGAACGAGCTCGCGAGATGTACGTCGCGGACAGCTATCTGGGCGGGCGGGTGATGGTGTTTGACCTGGACACGTTTGCGTTCAAGCGCGGCTGGGGCGCCTATGGACACACACTGTCGCAAATCACCACCGCTGACGCGGACCGCGCTTATACGCCGGGCGGGCCGATGCCCAAGGAGTTCCGCGGTCACCTGACGCTGAACTTCTCCAACGACGGGAAAGTCTATGCCGCGGATCGCGCCGCCAACCGCATCCACGTCACCGATAAGCAGGGCAAGTTCGAGAGGGAAATCGTCGTGGCGCCAACGTCGGGCGGCGGTTCGACTGGGGGCGTGGCCTTCTCGCCCGACCCGCAGCAGCGCTACCTGTTCATCTCCGATCTCAACAACAACACCATCTGGTTCCTCAATCGCGCGGACGGCGCTCTCCTGGGCCGGCTGGGCAGCATGGGCGAAAACGGCGGGCAGTTCTTCGGCCTGCATATGATCGCCGTGGATTCGACAGGCAATATCTACACCGGCGAAGTTTTTAACGGCGAAAGGGTGCAGAGGTTTGTGCCGGTCCGATAGACTAGCGTAACGTTAGATTGCGGCGATACCGAGCCGCACAAATCTGACGGCTGCCGGTGCTGCCGGTGCATGATTATCGTTGCTCTGACAGGCCAAGCCCGGAGATGGCGAAAAGCGGGGCCGGCGGAACAAGCCTCGAACGGGGCGTGACTGACACGGGCGCAGGACCGGGCCGATTACAGTGACGCGAGGTAGGCCACGATCGCGATCATGTCGTCCGCGTTCAGTTTCTCCACGACGGGCTTCATCAGCAGGCTCTGCCGAGCACCCTGCTGATAGTTATAGAGCTGCCTCATCGAGTAGCTCGTGGTGCGGTCGGCAATCGACGGCACGTCACCCAGGCCCGTCAGATCCGTGCCATGACACACCGCGCACGGTATGGTCTTGCCGGCGCCGCCGGTAGCGACGAGCGCTTTGCCTTTGGCGATGCTCCCGATGGGCACGTAGGCGACGAATCCCGACCGTGGGTCGCGCAGACGCTCGGTGGCATCGGGTTTTTCAGGCACCTCGATAATGCGCTGCCCGAGTGGCTCGGTCTGCTCTCCCTCCAAGGGTATGAACAGCCCGGCCGGAGACTGGCGCGTCTTCGGCACCGTGTCGCTCTCGACCACCCGCACCCACGGCTTCCACTGGATCGACGCGTAGTACTCGGCAGCCGCCTTGTTTTCTTCGTCGGTCATGAACCGGGCGATTTGGATCATTTCGTGCATGTTGGCTTTCCTGGGATCGGCGCTCGTGCGGCCGCCGCTCTTCATGAGGGCCATTTGCTGCAGGAAATAATTGACCGGCAGGGCTGTGAGGTGGGCGTTTTCCGGCTTGCCTTGTCCGTTGTGATAGTGGCAGTGCGCGCAGGCGCGTATGCGGTCGCTCTCTCGCCCGCGTTGCACGATGGCGGGCGCCGGGGGGTGATCGCCTGGATACCAGTCGGCCGGGTCGTAGTAGGACTGGATCTGCGCAACGGTGAAGGTGCGGTCGGCGCCGGGCAGGCTGAGTTGTATTCCGTCTTCGGGCCAGGGGCGCCCGGGCCTGGCGCAGGCGTGGGGCTTTGAGTCGGCCGAGCAGGGAGGCGCGACAGGGTTCGATCCGGGCGTAATGAAACCGTACGCCCACACGACAGGAATCTGGCCGCTGTCCTGGCCCACAAGCACGACTGTCCCGATTCCGAGAGACACGAGTGCGACGGTCAACACGGCGGCGTATTTCCTCATCTCGCCTCCACCAAGTGCATCGTTGGAAGTCCGTATCCGGCGGCTGCCCAGACCATCACCAGCCCAGCTCGGCGATCAGGACTGGCCTCACTGCCAGAACTCCCCTGGACATGAATCAGCATGTCCAGTTCAAGGTTATCAACTCGCGTCACCAATGTCACGCGCGAGCGCCACGCGCGGGTGGTCCCGCGGCGTGGTTTCCCCAGCCGGGGTGGTGGCAAGGCGTGGTCGCAAAGCAAGCTCTTTTGCACTCCCTAAAAACTCAACCCGCCTGCCTTCACGCTCTTGTGGACTTTTTCGCAAAAACACCCAGGGTGGGGGTATCATACGTTCTGAAATCACGAGCCGAAGGCAACCTTGCATGCGCGCTGGGGTTCATATTGGGTGCGGAACGAGGGAGTGCAGAGATGAAGCTTCACAGAGCGCTTTTGATTGCAGCACTATTGGGCCTTTGCGTCGCAGGTGCCGGCACGATTCTGGCATCTTCGCCGCAGCAGGACACTGCCCCGGCGCCACCCACACAACGGCCAGCCATGCCCGGCGCCGCCACCCAGGCCAACCCCGACGCCCTGCCCATGCCCGTGAACGAGATCATTCGCCGTTTTGCCGCGCGCGAATCGGAATTCAAAATCGCCCGCGACAACTACACCTACTCGCAGACCGTTCTGGTGGAAGCGTCTACCCCCGATGGAAGAAACGGCGGCAAGTACGAGCTGGGCAGCGACATCGTATTCACTCCCGCAGGCAAGCGCTACGAGAAAGTCACCTACGCGCCGCAGTCCACCCTGCAACTGATCCAGCTCACGCCGCAGGACATGAAGGACCTGGAGAGCATCCAGCCATTCGTTCTGACCACCGCCGAGCTGCCGAAATACAACGTCGAATTCGCCGGCCGGGAACGGATTGACGCGCTCGACACTTATATGTTCCACGTCGCCCCCAAGCGCATCGAAAAGGACCAGCGGTATTTCCAGGGAACCATCTGGGTGGACGACCACGATCTGGCCATCGTGAAAAGCGACGGCAAGGCCGTCCCGGACATCCTGGAGAAGGGCCGCGAGAACCGTTTCCCGCGCTTCGTCACCTACCGGGAAAACATCGAGCGCGATTTTTGGTTCCCCACCTATACGCGCGCGGATGACACCCTGCAGTTTTCGACCGGAGACATACGCATCCGCATGACCGTGCGCTACCGGAATTACAAGCGCTTCGGCGCCACCGTCCGTGTGGGCGAATCGACCGAGGTGAAAGAGCCTCCGTCCAATACTCCGCCGTCGCCCCGCCCATGAGCAAAATCTCTCAGGCTGCAGCGCTGCCGATTTCACCGAAGCGACTATTCCGATTTGTAGGCGCGCTCGTGGTGCTGGCATTTCTGCTGGGCGCGGCGCCGCACGCGCGCGCCCAGACTCCCTTCTACCTCGGGGCGCACTTCGGCGGTCATCGCTTGGCCGAGATGGACCAGACGCGGGTGGGCTACGGATTCCGCCTCGGTTACGAGGCCTATCTGCCGTTCATTTCCCTCGAAAGCGAAGTGAATTTTTTCCCCACCACCTCCGGCGGCAATCTGGGTGAGACGCAGGCATTCTTCGGCGTGAAATTTGGCAAGCACGTCGGGCGCTGGGGTGGGTTCCTCAAAGCGCGCCCGGGATTCACGCACTTCGGAGGCGGTGCGTTCCCGCAGCGGCTCACCGAACGAACCAAGTTCGCGCTGGACCTGGGCGGCGGCGTGGAATTTGACCTCTTGGAAAAGGTGGGCCTGCGCTGGGATGTGAGCAACGTGAGGATTCACTACGGTGACGCGATGCTCTCAGCGGGCCCCGGAAGTCTGATTGGCGCGCCGCTCGGCACGCGAAATACGTTTCAGACCACCTTCGGCGTGGTGTTGCACTTTTGAGATGAGAGCACCGCAAACTGCGACGGCCCCGGGTCTGAAGACCCGGGCTACAGCTTGTCGGTCTGCGATTGTAGCCCGCCCCGGCCGGGCCGGGGCGGGGATTTTTACCCTGCGGCCTGGGCGCGGCGGAATAACGCGGCGAGCGAACTTTCGTACGGCGCGCGGGCCACGCCGCATTCGGTGATGATCGCGGTGATCAGCCGCGCGGGCGTGACGTCGAATGCCGGATGCGCGGCCTCGACGTTGGGTGCGATACGCACGCCGCGAAAGTGGGTTACTTCCTCGGCCGACCGCTCTTCGATCGGGATGTGCTCGCCGCTGGGAATCGAGAGGTCCAGCGTCGAAACCGGCGCCGCCACGTAGAACGGCACGCCGTTCTCGCGCGCCAGCACGGCCATCGAGTAGGTGCCAATCTTGTTGGCGGTGTCGCCGTTGGCGGCCACGCGATCCGCGCCCACGACCACCGCGCCGACGCCGGCGGTCTTCAGAAAATGTCCCACCATATTGTCGGTGATCAGCGTCAGCGGGATGCCGTCCTGGGCCAGCTCCCAGGCGGTGAGCCGCGCTCCCTGCAGATACGGCCGCGTCTCCGGCACGAAAATGTGCAGCTTGCGGCCCTGCTCGATGGCGACGCGAATCACGCCGAGTGCCGTGCCGATGCCGGCGGTGGCCAGCGCTCCGGCATTGCACTGCGTCATCACGCGGCCGTCTTGCGGCATGAACTCGGCGCCCAGGCGGCCGATGGCCTCGTCGGTGGCGCGTTTTTCCTGGTGGATGCGCCGCGCTTCGGCGACCATCGCCGCGCGCAGCACGCCAAGATCATTTTGGGCTGCGACTTCGTCGAATCGCCGCTTCATCCGCTGGATGGCCCAGAAAAGGTCCACCGCAGTCGGCCGCGTGGCGGCGATGGTTTCACAGATTTGCGGAAATTCGGCGCGCAGTTCGTCCAGTGTTCGCGCCTGCGAGCGCAGCACGCCGAGCGCGATGCCCATGGCCGCGGCCACGCCGATGGCGGGCGCGCCGCGAATGACCATGTCGCGAATGGCGCTGGCAACCTGGCGATAGTCGGTGTAGGTGTGGCGGACCAACTCGGCGGGCAGCCGCCGCTGGTCAATCATGACCACGCCTTCGGGGGTCCACTCGATGGGTTGCGCGACGCGCACGTCAGTCCTCTTTCACACGGAGAGGCCGTCCATTGTAGCTCAGGAGCGGAGCAGCAGGCCTCAGAGTGTGCGTGAGAACTCCCAGATTCAGATCATTCCGAACCTCGGCGGTTTTCGCCGAGGTGAGGAATCTGCTTTGTTTTCAGTAAAAGCAGATTCCTCACTTCGTTCGGGATGACAACTTTTCGACTTTTTCCGCAAACTGTAAAGCCGCTCTGAATTTGCACGGTTTATGTCGTGGCTGAAGCCACGACCCACAAAGATTCCCGAGATCTCACGCACACTCCTCAGGGGCCGGGAAAATTTCGCAAGCCGCCGGTAACGAAATAAAAAACGGCAAAGAGAAACGTGTTATAGCCCAGGTGCACGAAGTAACTGGCCACAACCGTTCCCGTGCGGGCGCGAATGTAGGTGAAAATGATGCCCACAGCGCTCAACAGCGCGACCTGACTCCAGGCACCCGCGAGCTGCAGCGAGTGAGCCAGCCCGAAGAGCGTGCCGGTCAGAACAATGCCCGCGGGATTCCCCAGCGTTCGCGCGATCACCGGATAGATGCAGCCGCGGAACAGAGTTTCTTCCAGCACCGGCGCCACCAGAATCCCCAGAGCCATCATCATCAGCACGCTGGGCCGGTCGCGGAACAGTTCCTCCATCGGCACCTTAAAATCGGGCCCAAGATTGTAGCTGGCGGCCTGAATTACGATCGCCAGTCCGGCGCCGGTCAGCATGTACCGCACCGCCAAGGCGGCTCGCGGCGCCGCGGCAGGAAACGCGTGCCAGCCAAGCGCGGGCCAGAAAGGCGTCGGCCTAGGCCGACTGCGTACCATCAAATACAGCAAGGCCAGCGTGGCGCCGGAAAGCAGGGCCTGGCTGATGGCCACAACCGCAACTTTGGCGCTCGCAGATTGCTGGAGCGCTTCGGGCGTGGTTCGCAAGAGCGCCGAAGCAGCGGCGAGCGCAATCTGGAAGAACACTGCACCGACCACCAAGTAGAACACCAGCAGAATAACCAGGTCACGCCATCGAAACAGGTCGGGAACGCGCGCGGGCGCAGTCGTTTCGGGCGGCGAGTCCACTCCGGCGGAGCCGGAGACCGGCTCGGCGTACGCGGGCTGCTCCCGGGGCGGCGTCTGTGTTTCAGCCTCGGGCGGATCGGATGGGCGTTGGGAATCGAAGGAGTTCACGGGAGTGACTCAGCCTTGCAGCACTCTAACGGCAGCTTTGGCACAGCGCAAGTTGCCACCCATACGGATCAGTCTTGCTCCCGCTGGTTCCCGGCTGGCGCCGCGCTGGCAGCGGAACACTCATCGTCCGGCGCATCCAGGACGCGGGCCAGGACCTGTCCGGTGTAGGACCTCTTGTTCCGCGCGACAAGTTCCGGACTGCCCTGGGCGACGATGCGGCCGCCGGCCTCGCCGCCCTCGGGGCCGAGGTCAATGATCCAGTCGGCCTGCTTAATGACGTCGAGGTGGTGCTCGATGATGAGCACGGTGTTGCCGAGGTCCACCAGGCGATTGAGGACGTGGAGCAGTTTCTTTACGTCGTCGAAGTGCAGGCCGGTGGTTGGTTCGTCGAGAATGTAGAGAGTGCGGCCGGTCTGCCGCCGGGAAAGCTCACGGGCCAGCTTGATGCGCTGGGCCTCGCCGCCGGAAAGAGTCGTCGAGGACTGGCCGAGCTGCACGTAACCGAGCCCGACGTCCACGAGGGTCTGTAGTTTCTGCTGGATCTGGGGGATGTCTTGGAGCAGGGGAAGAGCTTCCTCGACCGGAAGGTTCAGCAGGTCGGAGATGGAATGGCCCTTGAACTGGACGGCCAGGGTTTCGGCGTTGTAGCGGCGCCCGCGGCAGACTTCGCAAGTGACGTACACATCGGGCAAGAAGTTCATTTCGATGCAGCGCAGGCCGTCGCCGTGGCAGGCCTCGCATCGTCCGCCTTTGACGTTGAAGCTGAAGCGGCCGGGCCGGTAGCCTCGCAGGCGGGATTCGGGCAGCCAGGCGAACAGATCGCGGATGGGAGCAAATACGCCGGTGTAGGTGGCGGGATTGGAGCGCGGAGTGCGACCGATCGGCGCCTGGTCAATCTCGATCACTTTATCAATGTATTTGGCGCCTTCGAGCGCGCGGAATTTCCCCGGCTGTTCCGTGGAGCGGTAGATTCTTTGCGCCAGTGCGCGATACAGAATGTCATTCACCAACGTGGATTTGCCGGAACCGGAAACGCCGGTGACCACGGTCAGTACCGCCAGCGGGAATCGAACATCCAAGTCCTTCAGATTGTTGGCGGCGCAGCCGAGCAGCGTGAGCGCCTTGCCATTGGGGGCGCGGCGCTGCGCCGGGACGGGAATGGAAAGCGCGCCTTTCAGGTAACGCCCGGTGAGAGACGACGGGTTATCAATGATCTCGCTGGGCCGGCCGGCGGCCACCAGGTATCCGCCGGCGTTTCCCGCGCCGGGGCCGAGGTCCACCACGAAATCGGCGCGGCGGATGGTCTCTTCGTCGTGTTCGACCACCAGGACGGTGTTGCCGAGGTCGCGCAACTGCTCGAGGGAAGCCAGCAGGCGGCCGTTGTCGCGCGCGTGCAGGCCGATCGAGGGTTCATCGAGAACGTAGAGCACGCCTCGCAATCGCGAGCCGATCTGAGTGGCCAGGCGAATCCGTTGGGCTTCGCCTCCGGACAGCGTCGCGGCGGAACGGTCCAGACTCAGATAACCGAGTCCTACCGCCAGCAGGAAATCGAGCCGCTCGGCGATATCGGCGAGCGGGCGGCCGGCCACGGCGAGTTGTCGCGGAGTAAGCCCGGCGCGGATTTTGTCCACGACGGGGCGGGACTGGCTCACGGCCAGCGCCGTGAAATCGGCGATGGAAAGTCCCGCGATCTTGACGGCCAGGCTGGCGGGGCGCAGGCGCCGGCCGGAGCAGGCCGCGCAGGGCACGGAGGACGTATATTGCATCTGCCATTCGCGATAGCGCTCAGAGCCCGTCTCGGCCAGGTCCCCGTCGAGAATGCTGATGACCCCTGGAAACTTGAATCCGGGAGCAATGGTTCTGCGGCGCGGGACTTTTCCGGCCGGTGCAGCGGCGTCCTGGTGGGAGCCGCGATCACCATCGGCGCCGTTTTGCGGCGGCGGATAACCGTAGAAGATCAGGTTTTGTATTCGTCTCGGGAGCTTGGCGAAAGGAGTGGCCAGGTCGAATCCGTGCGCGCGGGCAGCCAGTTCAAGAGTGTGCCGCAGATAGGTGGAGCCGGAACCGGGCCGCAGGGCGCCTTGCAAGAGCGGCCGCGACCAGTCCACGATGATTTTCGCCGGATCGAAACCAAACTTCGAGCCCAGGCCGTTGCACTGCGGGCAGGCGCCATAGGGGGAGTTAAAGCTGAAGGAGCGCGGTTCCAGTTGCGGCACGGAGAGGCCGCATTCGCTGCAGGCCAATTTTTCGGAGAAGACCTGTTCGCTGCCGTCCACCACCGATACGGTGACCAGGCCGTGGGCCAGCTTGAGCGCGGTGGCCAGCGATTGCGCCAGCCGGTCGGCGATATCCGGCTTGACCAGCAGGCGGTCCACGAGCACCTCGATGGTGTGATTCTTGCGGCGGTCCAGGCGCGGGGGATCGTCCAGGAGGTGCAGAGCGCCGTCAATGCGGGCGCGGGTGAATCCGGCGCGCGCGAACATCTCGAGTTCGTGGCGGTATTCGCCCTTTCGGCCCCGCACCACCGGCGCCAGGATCATGATGCGGTCGCCGGGACGGGCCAGTTCGCCGCTGAGAACCGACCGAACCACCTGTTCGGCGGACTGGCGCGAGATGGCGCGCCCGCATTGCGGGCAGTGGGGCGCGCCGATGGAGCTGTAGACGACGCGAAGGTAGTCGTAGATTTCGGTGACCGTGCCGACGGTGGAGCGCGGCGAGCGAGAGGTGGTTTTCTGCTCGATGGCAATCGCGGGAGAGAGGCCTTCGATCGAATCCACCTCTGGCCGCTCCATCTGATCCAGGAATTGGCGGGCGTAGGCGGAAAGGGATTCGACGTAGCGGCGCTGGCCTTCGGCGTAGATGGTGTCAAAGGCCAGGGAGGATTTGCCCGAACCCGAAAGGCCGGTGATCACCGTGAACGTGTTTCGCGGGATTTCCAGGCTGATGTTTTTCAAGTTGTGCTGGCGAGCGCCGCGAATCGTGATTTTTGTGAGTCCCATACTTGGAGCGAAGGCCTTCCCCGCAGGCCGCAGCGCGGCTCCACAGGCGGTTGCGCCGCACAGTGGGCACAATACGGCCATAATAACCCTACAACGCTAGCAATCTGTCCGGCAGGGGTCAAGACGGACCCGTGGCTGGAAGAGCCTACTCACATCGTATCCCACTAGCGGGGTTGAAGTGCATGAGCGAAAAGAGGCGCAAGGAGCTGGAGGTTTGCTTGTGGAAGAGGTCAGAGGAGAGGCCGCCGCCGTGGCCCAATTCACTCAGACGCAGAGTGACTCTGCGCCGAATCCGATCCTACTGTCGGGGGTCATCGGGGCAGGCCGGGGATGTCCGTCCGGACCTTGTAGAGCGTCTTTCCGGCGGTGATGTAGAGCGTTTTCATGTCCGGGCCGCCGAAGGCGTTGTTAGTGATGAGATCTTCGGGGACGGGAATGAACTTCAGCAGCTTGCCCTCGGGCGAGATGACGTAAACGCCGGCCTTGGTGTCCAGAGTTTCCGTGCTGCTGCGGGGGCGATTGAGGCCGGCGGAGACATACAGATTCCCCTGTGTGTCGATGCTCATGCCGTCCCCGCTGCGACCCGGATAAAAATTGTAATGGACCCGCATGTTAAGGACCGTGCCATCGGGCTGCAAATCATAGGCGCGGATCCTGCGCGCGCCGCCCGGATTTCGATTTGCCTCGATCAGATATAGCGTCTTCTCATCGGGTGAGATCTGAATCCCGTTGGGGTTTTGAATCTCCGCCGCCAGGATGCGCGCCAGCTTGTCAGGCGCGTCAATGCGATAGACTGCGCCACCAGTCATGTCCGTGAAGTACAAGCGCCCCTGGCTGTCTATGGTGACGTCGTTTGGTCCCACGAATGGCTGGCCCTGATAATTATCGGCGAGAATTTCGACCTTGCCGGTCGTCACATCCGTGCGCGTGACGCGAGGCCTGCCCTTGACCAAAACTCCCGTGCGCGTTGATTCCCCGCCTTCGCAGGCAATCAGCCGGCCCTGCGGATCGAGCAACAGCCCGTTGGCCGCGTTGCTGCCCTCGCGGAACGTGGTGACCACGCCGTCCCTGCTCATCTTCATGATCCGTTGCATCACCATTTCGGTGAAATAGACGTTGCCGTCGCGATCCACCGTGGGGCCTTCGGTGAAGGCCATCGAAGCAGCGACTTCCAGGTCCTGTGCCGCCGCGGCCGTGG
>Ga0209640_10005832_pt1 | contig 10782 bp, 9 predicted proteins | sample RifCSP10_1_FD_184018 | JGI IMG/M metagenome (GOLD analysis project Ga0209640, IMG submission 184018) | Soil microbial communities from Rifle, Colorado - Rifle CSP2_sed 10_1 (SPAdes) (version 2) | ecosystem: Environmental > Terrestrial > Deep subsurface > Rock core/Sediment | place: Rifle...
CCCGCTTTTCGTGATCGAGTTGACGATCACGCCGGAGGACCCGCCGTACTCCGCGCCGTACTCGTGCGTCAGCACCTGGAACTCCGAGGTCGTGTCGATCGTCATGCGCGTCTGGGATCCGGATCCGCTCAGCGTGCGATCGTCCACGTTGTACATACCGTCGACCAGGAACGTGTTGCTGCCGGTGTTGCGGCCATTGGCGCTGTACTGCGCCCCCTCGAACGCGCCCGGTCCAAGGTTGGGCGTCAGCCCGGGCACCAACGCCAGCAAGGCGTACTGCTGGCGGCCCTGCGTCGGCAGGTCTTCGATCTGCTGTGACGAGAGGTTGGACCCGATCTGGGTCTGTGTGACTTCGATGAGCGGCGCCTCTCCGGTCACGGTGACCTGATCGGTCAGCGTACCGATCGGTAATGTCAAATTGAGGGTGATGGCCTGACCGACGAGGATCGTAATGCCGGTCTGTGTCTGGGTCTGAAAGCCGGAGAGCTCCGCCCGAACCGTGTATCGGCCGGGTGTGACGGCCGGAATGACGAAACGCCCGCTCTCATTCGAGACGGTCGTTCGCTGCAGTCCGGTCGCTTCGTCCGTAATGGTGATGGTTGCACCGGGAAGCACGCTCCCCGTTTGATCCGCTACGTTTCCGTTGACTTCGGAGACCGCGCCCTGTCCAAACACAGGGACGACGGTGAGCACGAGCACTACGGCCAGGGATAACACTCCGCGAAGCATGTCAGCCTCCTCGGGTTTAGAGAACCGCCGCCGCCGCCTATTGAATAAGTGCAGGCTTCCCGTGGTGCGCGCCATCGTAGAAACTGCCAGCCGTCCAGTCAAGGCAAAAGCGAGCGCGACGGCCGGGTTTGTGCCAGGAATCACGATCGCAAGGTCGCCGGTGCAGGCCCGGCCTGATCTGCTAGGATGTGCCGGCGTCGACCGGCGGCGTTGCCCGAGGAGGTTCGCGAGATGCAGCACGGGTTCATTCGCGTGAGACTTGCGGCGGCAGTCCTGTCACTGGCGCCGATTGCCGTTGCCGCGCAGACGCCTGCTGTCCCGCGAACACCCGACGGCAGGCCCAACCTGCAAGGCATCTGGCAGGTGCTCAACTCGGCCGCGTGGGACGTTCAGGATCATTCCGCGCGGCTCGGCGCGCCGGCCGGCCAGGGCGTGGTCAACGGCAACGAGATCCCCTACCAGCCGTGGGCGCTCGCGAAGAAGCAGGAGAACTTCGCCAACCGCGCGACCGCCGACCCGGATGCGATGGGGTACCTGCCGGGCGTTCCGCGGATCATGTACATGCCGTTTCCGTTTCAGATCTTCCAGACGCCCGACCACGTGACGATCGCCTTCGAGTACGCGCACGGCATCCGCACCATCTACACCAACGGCACGCCGCACCCGCGGGGGCCGATCAACTGGTGGCTGGGTGACTCGCGCGGGCGCTGGGACGGCAACACGCTCGTCGTCGACGTCGTCCACTTCACGGACCAGACCTGGCTCGATCGCGCCGGCAACTTTCACAGCGAGGCTCTGCACCTGGTCGAGCGCTACACCCTCGACGGCCCCGATCACCTGCGCTACGACGTGACGATCGAGGACCCCAAGGTGTTTACGCGACCCTGGACGATGAGCGTGCTGTTGTACCGCCGGAAGGAGCCGAACGTCCGGCTGCTGGAGTACGATCCGGCGTTCCTCATGGATGAGGAGCAGGCGGCGCGGGAACGCGGGAAACCGAATTGAACAGGAGGGGTGACGTGAACACCCGATGCGTGGTTGCGATCCTGGGGCTGGCGGCGATGGCGGTAGCGGCGGCGGGCGCCGCCGCGCAGACGCCCGAAAGGCCCGAGACGATCGCGGGGTGCCCGGCCGAGAACCTCGCGTTCCACACGTGCGCGCTGCAGAAGGCGACAACGTTCACACCACCGCGGACGCCGAGCGGCCGGCCCAACCTGCAGGGATACTGGCGCAGCCAGCTGACGCAGGCGTTTTCGGTCGAGGGCGTCCCGGCGGACGACCCGCTCATCAAGGATCCGATCATGCCGTGGGAGGCCGCCGCGCCCGAGGTCATCGATCCGGCGGACCGAAAGATTCCCTATCAGCCGTGGGCCGCCGCCATCGGCAGGCGAGGCGTGAACTTCTACAAGTACATCGACCCGCGCACCACCTGCTCCACGGCCGGCATCCCACGCCTCGCGCTGCAGGACGCCAGCCAGATCGTGCAGCCTCCGACCGACGACTTCGTCCTCTGGCACCACGACGACCATCACATGTACCGCGTGATTGCCATGGGCAACCGCCCGCCGGTTGGCGCGGGGGTCAAGACCTGGAACGGCCTCTCCCGCGGCCGCTGGGACGGCAACACGCTGGTGGTCGAGACCACCAACTTCAACGGCTACACCTGGATTGACGACTCGGGGAATTTCTACACGGATACCGCACGTATCGTCGAACGCCTGACGATGGTCGATGCCGACACGATTGACTACGAGGTGACCTTCGAGGATCCGACGGTCTATACGAGACCCTGGCGGGTGGCGTGGGCCCTCGTGCGGGTGACGGAGCCCGGGTTCGAGCTGATCGAAGAGGCGTGCCGCGAAGGGGAACGCGCGCTGGGCCGCATCCGCGAACAGGGCTACAAGTACTACTTCGGGGAAACCTGGCGGGCGCGCTAGAAAGCACCCCACGGCGCAGACGTGCGCCGTGGGGACCCCCTAACTGTGGAAGGCCGGTGTTTGAGTTCTACCTGGCGCCCTCTCCCTGTGGCGCATCGGAGGCACCCAGGAAGAAGTTCCGGCCATCGGTAAACTTCACCGTTCTGCCATTGGCTGTCGGCGACCCGTTCTTGGCGCGATAGCCTTCGACGACCACCTCGCTGCCAATCGGGAAATCGGTCTGCCGAAGGCCCCGCCGCAGGAGCGCATTGGGGGCGCCGGCTTCGATCGCCCAACTGACCACTTTACCGTCCGGTTGCGCGACGTCGATGTGCAGCCACCCGTGCGGATTGACCCATTCCATCTTGGTGAGCTTGCCCTTCAACGTAATGGGCTGAGTCGCATCGAATTCCGCCGCAAACGAATGGTGCGCCACCACCGGCACCGCCCAGAGTAACGCAAGGCCCGCAACGACGACTGATAATCTCTTCATCGACCGCCTCCAGAATATCCTGGGACGCAACACGCTACCACTCACCTGTCACGCTCCGCCTGATGCCCGCCATCCTAGCATGAACCCCCGCCCGCCGGCGCATCCTCTCCCAAACCGGCCCTATATCCGAGGCTGCGACGCTGGTGCCGGCCTCGCGAACCTCGACGCGGGGACCTGGGTGTTCGGCTGCACGTCGGTCAGCTCCAGCTTCATCTGCATGTACGTCTGGCTCACCGTGCGGCTGAACGGGAACTTGATGCCGGCCACGTCCCGGTAATCGGCGTAGTCCACCTGCGTCGGCACGAAGCCGACCGGCGTTTGCGTCCAGCGCACCATCCGCACGAGCAGGCCGGCCTCGTCGAAGTAGAAGTTGGCGGCCACCTGCCCGCCTTCGAGGCCCTGGACGACCGTGACTTCCTTATCGTCGATGGCCGTGCGCGAGACACGCCACTGTGCGAACGCCTGCCGGATGCCCGTTGGAAACGCCATCGTCGCTTCGAGCCTCGCCCGGTCGAGATTGCCCCCGGTCAGCGTGACGAGCGGCATCGGAGTGTCCGGACCTGCCATCCAGCCGCTGCGGCCGTCGAAGGTCCTGAAGCTGTCACCGTTGAAAAAATGGACGATCATCGCCTGCTGAGCGGGCGCCCGGCCGAACACTTCCACCGGGACCTTGTCGAAGGACGTGTCGAATCCTGCGTACGTCCCTTTGGCGGTAAAACTGGTGAACTTGGCGAGCCGCTCGGTGCCCCCGATCGCCTGGAGATACTTCGTAAACACCTGGTCCGCGGTGACGCGCGTCTCGGGCGGAAAGTCGCGCACGTTCGGATCTTCGGTCGGCGTCGCGTACTGGAGCGCGATGTTGGGGTCGCTCGTCGGACGGTCGCTGCCGGCGTGGCACGTAAAGCAGGTCACGCGCGTCTGGCCGCCGAAGTACTGCTTGTTGATCGCGTTCATCATCACGATCATCTGGCGCGCGCGCTGCATCCTCGGGGTCTGCTCGGCAAACGCCGCCTTGTCGAAGTAGGCCTTCGAGGCATGGCAGAACGTGCAGTCGTTCCCCATGGCGTTGGCGAACATCCCCATCGACTCGAAGAAGGTATCGACCGGGATGCCGCGCAGCAGCACGACGGTCTTGAAGACCTCTTCGCTCAGCGGCACCTTCTCCGCCGCGGCCTGTGCAGGACCCGCCTGCGCCGGCGCTTCGGCACGCAGGCCGGCGGCGGCACCTGCCCAGACAAGACACGCGACGGCAATGGCTGCCGCCCCAAGGTACGCTCGCCTCAGTCCGAACGGCATGGTCGTCTCCTTCCTCGATAAGGGTCGATACGGCGGTGGAACGATCAGGCGGAGCATACCGTACCTGCGTCCCCTACGGATGCAGATCCAGGGCAAGCGGCGGCACGTCGAGACCCTCGGCCTCCACCGACCAGCGTTCGCCCGCCGTCACCGGGGGCGCCGCCGTCAGCGACCCGGTGCTGATTATTTCGCCCGGCCGCAGCGGCTCGGCGCCGGCCTGCGCCGGAACCGCCGACACGAACTCCGCCAGGCACAGCGCGGGGCTCTCGAGCACGTTCTTGCCGCCGCCTTCATGGGCGACTGCCCCGTTCTTCGACAGGCGGACCGTGAAGGCGGCCAGGGCGTCGAGGAGCGCGGGGATTTTTTCGCGCCGGACCGGACGCGGCTCGCCGACGACGAGCGCCGCGTGCAAGCCGAGCGACGCCATGAAATCGCCGCCCTGAAACTTCCAGTCGGGATACGGGCAGTCGACGATCTCGAAGGCAAACGCCAGCCACTCGACCGCGTCGAGCACGGCCGCCGGATCGGCGGAGGCGGGCACCGCCCGCAGCTTCACGGCAATTTCAGGCTCGATCCGCGGCGCGCGCATACGGGCCAGCGACAGCGCGCCGCGGCCGTGCTTCACATGGTGGACGGTATCGTCGTACATGTTCGCCCAGACCAGCGTCTTCAGGTTGAGAGCGCGCCAGACGGCCCGGTTGCCAAGACCGATCTTCCGGCCGACCGTGGTACGGCCGCTCGCGCGGCGCAGCCGCGTAATCTCGGCTTCCACGGCGTAGCCGGCATCGAGGTCGCAGCCGCCCTCGCGCGCCGACGGAGGCACGGGCACAGGGCGGCCGGTCGTATACGCGTCGAGCATGTCGCGCGCGAGCGCCGAAATATGGGAGTTGTCCATGAGCGTGCCTATTGTAGGCCGGGATCCCCCGCGCCGCATCTTTCGAGCCCGCTCGACACATACCGGCCGGAATGATAGGCTGCCGCGCGCATGACTCATTCCACCGCGTCCGACGCGACCCGCTGGGGGCAACTGGTCTTCGGCATCATCTGCATGGTGATGATCGCCAACCTGCAGTACGGCTGGACGTTGTTCGTCGGTCCGATTGACCAGAAATATCAGTGGGGCCGGGCGGCGATTCAGGTCGCCTTCACGATTTTCGTGCTGACGGAAACCTGGCTGGTGCCGATCGAAGGCTATCTCATCGACAAGTTCGGCCCGCGCCTCATGATCAGCGGCAGCGGCGTGCTGGTTGCGATCGCGTGGGTCATCAACTCGGTCGCCGACTCGCTGTTCCTGTTGTATGTCGGCGCGGCGATCGGAGGCATCGGAGCCGGCGTGATCTACGGTGGCGCGGTCGGCAACGCGCTGAAATGGTTCCCCGATCGGCGTGGCCTGGCCGCGGGCTTGACGGCAGCGGGCTTCGGCGCCGGCTCGGCGCTGACGGTGATCCCGATTGCCAACATGATCCAGTCGAGCGGATATGAATCCGCGTTCCTGTGGTTCGGTCTCGGGCAGGGCATCGTGGTGGTGCTGGTCGCGCTGATGCTGCGCGCGCCGGAGGCCGGCGAGGTCGCCGCACCTGCGGCGCCGGCCGTCCAGCAGACGCGGCGCGACTACCGCCCGGCCGAGGTGCTCAAGACGCCGGTCTTCTGGGTCATGTATGCGATGTTCGTCATGGTCGGGGCCGGCGGCCTCATGGCGGTCGCGCAGCTGGGACCGATCGCCACCGACTTCCAGGTCGCTGCCATCCCGGTCTCGATCCTGGGGCTGACGTTGCCGGCGCTCACCTTCGCGCTGACGATCGACCGGGTGCTCAACGGGGTGTGCCGGCCGTTCTTCGGATGGGTGTCGGATCACATCGGCCGCGAAAACACCATGTTCGGCGCCTTCTTCGTCGAAGGCGTTGGCATCTACGCGCTGCTCTTTTTTGCGGGCAATCCGGTATTGTTCGTGATCTTGTCCGGTCTGGTGTTCTTTGCCTGGGGCGAGATCTATTCGCTGTTCCCGGCGACCTGTACCGACATCTACGGCCGCAAGTTCGCCACCACCAACTACGGCATGCTGTACACGGCGAAAGGCACCGCGGCCCTGCTGGTCCCGCTGGCCAATGTGTTGACCAATGCGACCGGCAGCTGGCACGCCGTGTTTTACGTCGCAGCGATCCTCAATATCGTCGCCGCCGTGATGGCCCTGGCTCTGCTGAAACCGCTGCGCGTGCGGACGATGGCACAGTCGGCTGCCATTCCCTCCACCGGGTCGCCCGTCCCGGCGTAGATCAAGGCACAAGGCACAGGTCACAAGTCACAAGACGGGCCTGATGCCTTGTGCCTTGTGCCTTGTGCCTTGACTACCTCCCCGGATCGAGATCCCGCATGACAACGCGGAGCACCTGACCCACGTGCCGGGCCTCTTGCTCCGAAATCATCACATCGGGACGTAGCGTCCCGTCGTTGTCGGTCAGGTCCCTGTATGTGAGCGCGCGCGGCGGCAGGCGCGCGCACCCGCCGCGGATGAGCCCCGCGCGCTCGGCCTCGGCAATCCGCCGCTCGAACGACTGGCTGTCGTCCCGCGGCCGGCCGCTGTGCTCCAGCGCGTCGGTGATGACCGCCTCCAGCGCGCTGCACGCATAGATGAAGGCGACGCCGAACCGCCCGTCGGCCAGCGCCGTCCGGCTGTCGACATAGGCCTGCTCGAGCACCGGCCGGAGCGCGTCGTCGTGCACGAACGCAAACTGGGGAGCGCGCGGCGCCGCCTGGGGATCGACCGCGCCTATGTGTGACAGCGACGCGCCCGCCTGTTGCAGCACGTCGACGATCCGCCCGACGATGTCGGCCTGACTGGCCTCTTCGATCGCGGCGCCGGCCGGCGAGCGCAGCAGAAAGGCCTGGCTGAACGCGCGCGCGAGCCAGTGCGCCTTGCTGCCGCCGGACAGGCGGTTGACGAGCGCCGCGCACTCCTGCTGCCAGGATTGCGTGGCCGCCCGCCCGCCGGCGGGGTCGTCGGCCAGACTGCCGCGCAGCCGGCGCCCGCGGTCGATCAGACGCTCGAGGTCGGATCGATAGGTGTCGAGCTGGGTCACGAACGCCTGGGCGGGCCCCCCAGCGCGGCGCGGGGACGGCCGGACGTGGCGCGCGCGGGGGAGACGCGCAGCAGGAGGCGGGCGATCTGCTCGATGTGATCGTGCATCGCCTGCGCCGCGCCGTCGGCGTCTCCCCGGCGCAGCGCGGCCACGACGGCCTCGTGTCCCCGGAGGGATCGTTCCGGACGCCCCTTCGGCTTGAGCGTCAGCTTGCGCGATTCCACGAGCAGATCGTTCAGCGTGGCCATGATGCGCACGACGACGCTGTTGCCCGTGGCCCGGGCGAGGATGGCGTGAAACGCCGTATCCTCGGCGATGGCCGGCCGCCCCGTTTTGACTTGCCGCCGCTGCGCATCGAGGACGCGGTCGAGGTCGGCCAGATCGGCCTCGTTGGCGCGGGCGGCGGCGACCCGTGCCACGGCGGGCTCGAACATGCGGCGCACGTCCATCAGCTCTTCCCGCAGGTCGCGGCGATAGGCCAGCACCGAGACGAGCGGCGTCACGAGCCGATCGACGGACAGCTCGTGGGGAAACGTCCCCTGTCCGTGCCGCGTCTCGAGCAGGCCAATGGTTTCCAGCGTGCGGAACGCGTCGCGGACCGACCCGCGACTCACGCCGTAACGGGCGGCGAGCACGCGCTCGGAGGGCAGCGGCCGGCCGGGCGGAAACGTGCCGTTCAGGATGAGCTCGCGGATCCGGTCGGCGATCTCCTCGGCAATCCGCGTCTTCTTGATGGGACGCATCAGGCGCGACTCGCCCCTCATCGGCCCGTCACGGGACGTCTTCCCGCGCTTGACAGCCCCCCCAAACGATGACAGACTCGCCTGTCCAACTGGTTGGACCACCGGACCACTCTAGCACGCCTCCGGTGGTCCTGGAAAGCTGAGACGTGAGCCGCTCCCGCATGCCAGACGTGGTCGAATTCACCGCCGCCGGTGCGCCCGGAACCGTGGCCCGGACGATCGAGGCCTGCGCCGAGGGCCAGGGCCACGTCAACGCCATCGTGGTGCCGTGGGAAAGCGACGCGACGACGCTCAGCATGGCGGTGACGTCGGTGGCAATCGACGGATGGGCGATCGAGCATACGAATCTCGGCACGATCAGGCTGAGCGGACTGGCGGGCGAGCGGACCCGCATCAGCTGCGCGGCCGATCGGCCGGACCATCCCGAGCGGCAGAAGCTGGCGGCGCTCTTCGATCGGTTCGTCACGCAGGTCCGGGATCAGTTGGGCGCGGCATCCGTATGACGCACAGGGCCGAGGGTCCGGCTCAAGCCGGACACTACGTACGTGGGGACGAGAACCCGGGGGGGCCGGCGCACGCCGGACGCGACCGCGGGCGGGACGCCGAGCCGGGGCTCCCCATCACGCTTCGCGTGGCGGAGGCGCCGGTCGAAGACATCGGCCACGCCATTGCCCGCCTGGCGCCGGCCGATCTGGCGCGCGCCGGCGCACGCCCGGGCGACATCCTGAAAATCACCGGCCACACGGTGGCCGTGGCCCGCGCCGAGCGCTCGGCCACCGAGCACCAGGGCGTCATACAAATCGACGGCACCGCGCGGAGCAACTGCGGCGCGGGCCTGCAGGAGCTCGTCTCGGTCGAGCGCGTGGAGTGCGGCCACGCCGTGGCGGTCCGCTTCTCGGGGTTGTGGGCGGGACCGGCGCCGGCGGTGATCGCGCCCGACCGCATGCACGAGGATCTCATCGGCGTGCCGGTGGTGACCGGGTGCGTCGTCCGCGTGCCGACCTTTACCAAGGCGGTGAACCTGCAGGTGGTGCGCACGATCCCCGGCGGGCCGGTGGTGATCGGCGCGCGCACCGACATCCGCGTCGTCGAAGGCGAGGCCACCGGCGCCCGCGCGCCGGCGGTGTCCTACGAGGACATCGGCGGGCTCGAGCGCGAGGTCGCGCGGGTGCGCGAGATCGTCGAGCTGCCGCTCAAGCACGCGCGCATCTTCGAGCGGCTGGGCATCCTGCCCCCGAAGGGCGTGCTGCTCTACGGACCGCCGGGCACCGGCAAGACGCTGCTGGCGCGCGCGGTCGCCGCCGAGAGCCGCGTGCACTTCATCCACCTCAACGGCCCCGAGATCATGCGGAAGTTCTACGGGGAGAGCGAGGCCAAGCTGCGCGAGCTCTTCGAGGAGGCGGCGCGGCACGCCCCGGCCATCCTGTTCATCGACGAGATCGATGCCGTGGCGCCCAAGCGCGCCGAGGTCGTGGGCGAGGTCGAAAAGCGCGTCGTGGCGCAGCTGCTGAGCCTGATGGACGGCTTCGTCCCGCGCGGGCAGGTCATCGTCATCGGCGCCACGAACATCCCGGAGGTCCTCGACCCCGCGCTGCGGCGCCCCGGCCGCTTCGATCGCGAGATCGAGATTGGCGTCCCCAACACGCAGGCGCGCCTGCAGATTCTCAAGATTCACACGCGCGCCATGCCGCTCGCCCCCGACGTGCACCTTGCGGAGATCGCGGAGCACTCGCACGGCTTCGTGGGCGCCGATCTCGAGGCGCTCTGCCAGGAAGTCGGGATGATCGCGCTCCGGCGGTTTCTCTCGACCGCGCCGCTCGAGACCGACCCCGAGCTGGCGGCCCTGCTCGTCACGCGCGACGACTTCCTGGCCGGCCTCAAGGAGGTCGAGCCGAGCGCGACGCGCGAGTTCTTCATCGAGAAGAGCACGTCGACCTTCGCCGCGCTCGGCGGGCTGGACGGGGTGAAACAGCTGCTCGACGCCGTGGTCGAGCACTCCCACATGCGCGACGACATCTACGAGCGCGTCGGGCTGACGCCGCCGCGCGGCATCCTGTTCGTCGGGCCGTCGGGCACCGGCAAGACCGCCATGGCGCGGGCGCTCTCCGGCGAGCGGGGGATCCCGCTGATTGCGATCGATGGGCCGCAGCTCTACTCGAAGTGGCTGGGCGAGTCCGAGAAGGCGCTGCGCGAGGTCTTCAAGAAAGCCAGGCGCGCGGCGCCCTGCATCCTGTTCTTCGACACGATTGACGCCGTGGCCCCGCGGCTCGGCGCCGAGCAGTTCGGCACCGACGTCTACCAGCGGATTCTCAGCCAGCTCCTGCGTGAGATCGACAACCTCCGCGATGTGAAGGGCGTGATTCTGCTGGCGGCCACCAACCGCCCCGAACGGGTGGAGCCGGCGCTCTTGCGGAGCGGACGGTTTGACTATATCGTCCGCTTTGCGAAACCGGACGCGGCCGACCGGGCGGCGATCGTGCGGCTCTGCTGTGCGCGGGTGCCGACCGCGCCCGACGTCGACATCGCGT
>Ga0209640_10005833_pt1 | contig 10780 bp, 8 predicted proteins | sample RifCSP10_1_FD_184018 | JGI IMG/M metagenome (GOLD analysis project Ga0209640, IMG submission 184018) | Soil microbial communities from Rifle, Colorado - Rifle CSP2_sed 10_1 (SPAdes) (version 2) | ecosystem: Environmental > Terrestrial > Deep subsurface > Rock core/Sediment | place: Rifle...
CGGGGGCGTGGGCCACTTTGCCGTGCAGTTCGCGAAGTTGCATGGCGCGCACGTGATTGGAACCTCCAGCAGGCGTAACCTGGACTTTCAACGCCAGCTCGGCGTGGATCAAGCCATCGACTACACAGCAACCCGTTTTGAAGAGGTGGTGCACGATGTCAATGTTGTGCTGGATACCATCGGTGGAGAAGTTTTACAGCGCTCCTGGAAGGCACTGAAGCCAGGGGGCATTCTTGTCTCCGTAGTCGAAATGCCTCCCGCAGAGACAGCGGCTGCTTATGGGGTGAGTCAAACCTTAGCTACTGCGGATGCTGATGAAGGCGTATTGGCCGGGATTGCTGCTCTGATCGATTCGGGAAAGGTCAGGCCGGTCGTTTCGACTGTTCTTCCCTTGACTGAGGTCGGGCAGGCCCATACCTTAAGTGCGAGCCAGCACACCCGTGGAAAGATCGTCCTGCAAGTAACCGAGTGAGAGTGCGCTCGTCTCACTCCTCGTAAAAAGAGAAAACCACATCGCAAGGTGTGGTTTTTTATTGGTCGATCAGGTCTTATCGGCGTCCATCCGCGCTCGTCAGCGTCCCACACAGTTCGTACAGGCCTGCTGCTCCAAACCGTATGTCAACCGAATCGCTCTAAGCTGATTGCCTCTAACGGCACATCCACCTCACCCCCCTCGATTATCTTGAAGACCAACTCCGCCGTGACCGGCGCCAAAGTGATCCCCAACATACCATGTCCTGTTGCCAGGATCAGATTGCTGTAAAGTTCCGATCGCCCGATGATCGGCAGGCCATCCGGAGTGCACGGTCTCAAGCCGCACCATTCTTGGACGTCATCTCCATTCAACCGGAGATCCAAAGCCTGTCGCGCCGCCTCTAAGATCGTTTGCAGGCGCCTCTTGTCAATCCTCAAATCCATCCCCGTGAAATCCAGGATGCCGGAAATCCTCAACCGCTCGCCTAAGGGTGTAATCGCAATCTTATCTTCGCTCAGATACAGTGGCAGACCTGGATTGCCGCGCTGGTTAGAAAACGTAATGCTGTAACCCTTGGCCGGTTGTAGGGATGTTCGCATTCCTAAAAGTCGCAACAACTTTGGGGACCAGGCTCCGGCTGCCAGAACCACGGCTTCTGGGTAGGCCACGAAATCCGAAGTGTGCACCGCCTGGATCCTATCCCCATCCACTTCAAATTTTAGAACCTCATTATTCGTATGGATTACGCCTCCATACGCTTTAACACATTCCGCCAGCCCTCTGACGAACATCTCGGGATCCAGATGCGCGTCACCGCTGAAGTAAATGCCCCCACGGATCCCTGCACGCAGTGATCCTTCCATCTCTCTCGCCTGTTCGGCGTCGAGCACCTCGGAAGCGATACCATAATCTTCCAGGAGCCTGGCTTCTTTGACCCCTTCTGCAAATCCTTGGTCCGTTCGATAGACGAACAACCAACCCGACTGCTCGTAGTGGCAGGCGATTTGCTCCTGGTCGATCCAATCTGCCAGGATTTGCATGCTGCGCGTTGTCAAACTGGAGAGTATGCCCATGCCTTTAACCACCTGGTCAGGCTGGCAGGCGTGTCGGAATCTCAAGAACCAGCGTAATAGCTCCGGGTTAAGTTGCGGCCGTATATGGAAAGGGCTGTCCGGGTTCAAAAGCCATCTCAGCCCTTTCTTCAAGGCGCTGGGATTGGCCAGCGGCACGATCAGGCTGGGGACGATTAAACCGGCGTTGGCCTGTGAGCTTCCCGAGGCGATCGTAGAGCGCTCGACCAGCGTGACCTGCCGGCCTGCCTTTGCCAGGCGATAGGCGGTGCTTACCCCGACCGCCCCACCGCCGATCACTAAGACTTCTGTATGGAGTTCCATATTTTTATTCTTACACAGCCTGAACTTTATCTTTCAACCAGGCCGACCGCTCTTCCGCTTCTTCCCTATGAACTCTCAGCATGCCGAATGCCCCCCACTCCTCGACCGCGAAGGAGGCAGAGATTGTTCCTCGAATCCCCGCTTCAAGGACATCGCCTGTTTCAGAAATTCCCTCTAAGAATCCACCCGAAAATGCGTCGCCGGCGCCGGTAACATCAACTGTTTCCGCAGGATAGATTGGAATCTTGTAAGTTTCTGCCTTAGCCACATCGTGAACAATCGAGCCCCGGGTATCCATCTTGATTGCAATCCACCGGACGCCAAAATCGGAGACCAACGCAATTGTATCTTCAATGGATTGGCCAGGCCAAAGAGCTTCTACTTCAACGATGCTGGGAGAAAAGATATCTACATCTGCAAACGCAGAACCGTCTGTGTAGTAATCATAGTTGATGAATGGCTCAGCGAGAATATCAAGGGAAATTAAGGCGTCGGCACGTTTCATCTTTACCATATCACGCGACCTTATTTGGCCTTCCGGAGTCGATGGTGCTAGATGAATACCTTTTGCGTCTAAATATTCTTCCGGAGGATCTTCCCTGGCTTCGTCCAGTTGATGGAAGGTTGAGGATTGAATCTTCGGCAATTGTTGCTTCTTGTTATTTTCCTCATGAAGCAGCCACAGACGTAAGCTCCATCCGTCAATTCTACGAATCCCCTTGGTTGAGATATGATGAGCTTCTAACTTCTTCAAATTCTCTTCGGGGTAGTCATGCCCTACCACTGCATTGATCCCCACGGAGTGTCCCCACATCCGAATTCCTAAGGCGGAGTAAACAGTGCCGCCGCCTGTTTGAGCACGCATAATCTGGCCTGTTTCAAGGACGGTATCATCCACGGTAACTTCACCAATGGTAACGTACTCAATTTTCACGGTACCATTCCCATCTCCTGCCAAAGACTTGTTTTTGTTAGAAGCGCATAGCAGACAACTACTTTCGCCAGGTCGACCAGGTCATTTATGTTTGCCGATTCAACGTCACGTTGAAAATGCCTGTTGATACCCAAAAAGCCCAGCAAGGTCAGGTTAGGTGTCCGGTACATGGCATTAATACCTTCTGTTCTGCTGACGTACCCGTCACTGTTTTCCCGTAAGCGTATTCCCACAGAATCCAATTCTTCAGAAAACAGGCGATTTAGCTCATACAGGTGCGGGGGTATGATCTCTCCAAGACCTCCAGCTGATTTCTCTGCAAAACTTGCGCCGTCTCCTGGTCGGAATCCTCCTGGACCCCCGCCACCGTACATTTCTGCTGCTTCATGAATATCACTGGCAATAACAAGCTCCGGTTGGTCGAAATACCGCAGAAGGCGGGAGCCGCCACGACAAATTGTTTGGTTTCCGATACCCGCCCTCCCCTCTTCTTCATCAGTCAGACCTAACATTAACTCGATATCGTAATTCGCCAGAAACCTCGTTGCCATTATTAAAGCAACCACGCCAGCGGCATCATCCAGGCTTCCGCGCACCTCGCCGGATTCACGATCCCATTCGAGCTCGCTGTCAAAACAGACCCGCATACCTGGTCGAAGATCTTCCATTCCGTCAGGGATAAAGAATATCTTTTCACTGTTTTCAGAAACGATCTTGCCTCTGCTAACAATTTGGTAATTGCTTTGATTCAGATCGTACCCCATCACAACTGCCGGCCGCTCGCCAGGCTCCATTAAGTGATAACAGATCGGTGTAAGAGAACACCTCCCATTCCTGGAATCTTCTAATAAATAAGTGATCGTATCTAAATGAGCAAGCAACCAGATTTGTTTCGCGCTGTCATCATTTCCAAGCAGCGTAACTGCATTACCGGTATTCCGGAAGTTACGTATAAAGCGTACATTCTTTCGATCCAGCAAACCATCTTCCCGCAATAAGTTTTCAATGACTGCGCCCCGCGTCCAGGACGCAGACTGAAATGGTGCGTGAGTATCCGAAACTGGTTTTAGATAGCGGTGAAGGCTTTCAGCTGTAATTTCCTCATGTAAGTGTTCAAACAAACCGCCATCGAGGGTCTTAAGTGCTTCAATAATAATTTTTTTCGCCATGCACCTCGTCCTTTGCACAAAATTAATTACTGTTTTCGCCCGCGTGCCTTTATGGTGACCGCGGCGATGATCAATGCCCCCTTAGCCAGTTTTTGAATAAAGGGGTTGACACCCGTCAGGTTCAGAATATTGGAGAGGCTTCCAATGATTGTAGCCCCCAAGAAGGTCCCAAACATTCCACCTTCACCACCAAACAAGTCTGCACCACCGACAACCACAGCCGCAATGGAGTCCAATTCGTATCCTTCACCAGCAATGGGGGGCGCCACAGCCAACTGGGAGGCATACACGATACCGGCTACGCCCGACATGAGACCGCAAGTTGCATAGACCACAATTTTGTTTAAATCTACTCTTATTCCACTTAACCTCGCTGCTTCAGCATTACTGCCAATAGCATAAACACGTCTTCCAAAGGGAGTGTAACGCAAGACCAATGCTGCGATCACTACCAGAGAAACAAAGATGATGCCGGGCAAAGGAATACTGAACACATGACCATTACCGATAAACAAAAAATTTTTGTTTAGAACAGGGATAGGCATTCCACCAGTATAGATAAACGCCAGCCCACGCGCGATGCCCAACATACCCAGGGTCATAACAAAAGGTGGTACATTCCCTTTTGTCACACCGAGTCCATTCACAATTCCTAAGCCAGTGCCTGCCAATAGTGCAACCAGAATTGTGGGTAGTATGCCATAATCAGGTAACAAACCTCCGGTGAGAACAACCACAAAAGCAAGGATTGACCCTACAGAGAGGTCAATTCCCCCGGTGAGGATAACAAATGTTTGGCCAATGGACAATATTCCAAAAATGGAAATTTGCCGGATTACATTGAGCATATTTGTAGGTGTAAGAAACCGCGGAGACAATATCGATGCGATAACCACGAGAATGATGTATCCGAAAAGAATTCCAAATTTGCCGAGTATCACCCGAAAGTCGGTAGATTTTCGAAACTCTGCGATTTTGCTAAGCGTTATCCTGTTATTTATCATGATTATTTGCTCCCAACAAAGCGGATTGAAGTATTTTCTCGCTTGTTGCTTCACCTTTTGAATAGAAACCCGCCATCTTACCGCGCCACATTACTAAGATGTTATCCGACATTCCAATTATTTCTGGCATTTCAGACGAAATAAAAATAATCGCTGCACCGTCAACGGCTAATTGATTAATTAGTCGGTAGATTTCCACCTTGGCTCCAACATCTACGCCCCGAGTTGGTTCATCGAAAATCAGGATCTTAGAGTTTGCGCCTAACCAGCGCGCCAGGACCACCTTTTGTTTATTGCCACCACTGAGATTTTCCACTATTTGGTTGATACTTGTTGCACGGATACCAATATCATTTACCAAAGACTTGACTTTATTTCTTTCTTCTCTAAGGTTTAGCACCAATGATCTTTGGAATTGGCTCAAACTTGCGATGCTTACATTTTCCAGCAAAGGACGTTTCAAGAAAAGCCCTTGCAGATTCCGGTCCTCAGGCAGCAAACCAATCCCATATCTCAGCGCGTCGCTAGGAGTTCGAAAATATGCCTGATTGCCGAATATGTAAATCTCGCCTCTGTCGCGTTTTTCAGCTCCAGCTATGGTCATAGCGATATCGGTTCGCCCCGAACCTACCAAACCGGCGATTCCCAGGATCTCGCCCTCTCTCACGCTGAAGGATATTTCTTCATATCTCCCTTCGCGAGTTAAACCTTCAACTCTAATAGCTTCCTTGCCAATGTCACCATTCCTCTTTGGATATACGTTTGTAAGCTCGCGCCCTATCATCATTCTTACCAGCGCGTTTTCATCTAATTCCTTTGCCGGCTTTGTACCTACGACCTTTCCATCCTTTAGAACAGTCACACGGTCTGCAATCAAGAAGATTTCTTCTAACCGGTGTGAAATATAAATAACTGCAATGCCTTGCTCTTTCAATCGCTGGACAATTTGATATAGTAATTCAATGTCACGTTTGCCCAATACTGCAGAAGGTTCATCCAAAACCAAAATCTTTGACTTGCGTTGTAGAGCGCGTGCGATTTCTACAATCTGTTGTTGTGCAACGCTCAAATTACGCACGGTTCTGCGAGTATCGAGCTCAACACCCAATTGTCTCAGGATACCTCGAGCCAATTTGTGCGTGTTTTTCCAATCGACTAGTAGTGGATTCCTTTGAGGATACTGGCCCAAGAGAATATTTTCGGCAACAGATAAATGTGGAGCAAGAACTAATTCTTGATAAACAACGTTTAAACCGGCTTTGATCCCGTCACTTGGCCTGTGAATGATGATTTTCTTTCCATCCAAATAGATTTCACCACTATCGGCCTGGTATGCTCCTCCCAAAATCTTCATTAGCGTTGATTTTCCAGCGCCATTCTCGCCTAGGAGGGCATGGACTTCCCCCGGATAGATGGTAAGGTCAACGTCTTCAAGAGCCTGCACACCAGGAAAACGTTTTGAAATACCTTTCATCTCCAACAGAGGTTCATTAATCATCTACGCTCCTTTTCTGCTAAGAAAAGTCAAGGTGGGACGTCTTGTGATCTATCGCAAGGTGCCCCACCTTGAAAAGTACAAGCCTTGATAAGCAGTCACTCCATTAAGCGCATGGGTCCTCGGGAGGTTCAAAATCGCCCCAACCGCGGCCCATCCACTCAGTGACATTCTCCTCAGTGACGACGGGCAGATCCGGCAAGCGATACAACCAGCCCTCGAATTCATATTCCTGCCTGTTGGGAATTTCCTGACCCATCAACGCCATCAGAGCCGCTCGCACGCCGATATCTCCGATAAAGGGAGAGTAGTTTCCATCTGCCTGGAACATCCCGCTTTCGACGGAGTTGAATCCAGCATTCGAAGCATCGTGTGTGAAGTGCATAATACCGTCGCCACAACGATTAGCCCGTGCAATAGCAAACTGAGCACCCCAAGAAGATTCCTCTGCATGGCTAAAGACCGCATTAATCTCATCGAATGCAACCAACCAATCTTCCATCAGCGCGACCGCAGGATCTCGAATCCACTCACCATCGCCGGTCGAGAGGATTTCAATCCCAGGTGCAGCTTGCAGAGCCTCCATCATGCCTCTCTGGCGATCAATGGCCGGTGAGGAGCCAATCAGGCCCGTGATTTCCAGTATTTTACCCTGACCATTTAGCTTCTCAACCATCACATCTCCAACCGCTTTGGCCATAGTTATATTGGACTGGCCAATGAAGAGAGTCTTACTCGAGGGAATATCACGGTCAAGCAACACTAAGGGCTTGTTGGCATTCATCACTTTAGTGCCCGCTGGCACCAGCCCGGCCGATTCAACTGGACTCATAACCACGGCGTTAACGTCTTGCGCCAGCAGATCGTCCACGTCGTTGTTCTGTTTGGCTATATCGACATTTCCATCGGTGACGACAAGCGAGACATTAGGATGTCGCGCAACCTCTGCTTGAGCGCTTTTGATCATTTCAACTCGCCAGGGATGGTTGAAGCCGGTTTGGGAGAAACCCAGAACGATTGGCTGGTCTCCAACCGGACCTTCCGGCAGTGGAAGGACATCCGTGAAGGGCAGCACATCTTGATAAAAAGCCAGCAGTTGCTCGGTGGTCATATCGGATATAGGCCATACTCTATCCATGTCAATGCCGGAGACCACTGTGGGCTGGGCACCGCCTATGGGAGAGCAGGCTTGCAGGATTGAGCTAACCGCCCCCGAAAATGCCAGCGCGGCGCTCAGCATACCAGCCCCTTTCAGGAATTCACGTCTGGAAATATTCCCTTTTTGGAATTCATTTGCCAAACGATCGAACTTCCGTCGATCTTCGTCGAACCTTCTCTGTGACATCTTTCACCTCCAACCTCGAAATTGAATTACACCATAAAGAAAGTGCCGTCTTAAGATCCAAATCTCTTCCTCCTACCTCCTTTCTATCTCGTTCCATCCTCTCTGTTTTGAAGGGCGAAAAAGCTCTACCTTATACCGATAGCGGTTGGCTGGAAAAATTAGCTTCACATATTCAATTGGATTTTCTTCAGTCGAGAACGTCAATCGTTCAACAATAAGAATCGATTCCCCCTTGTTAATTTCCAGCAATTTTGCCTCTTCGATACGAGCTTTGGAAGCGTCTACCCATTCCTCCGCTCGGTAGAGCTTAATTCCAAGTTCAACCTCCAGGATCTTGTACATTGAAATGTTGTTGAGCACCTCGGGCGTAAAAAAAGCCGGGTTAAGTTCATAGATATAGTGTGGCAAATAGGCATCTTGGAGCGCCATAGGAAGCCCGTCGGCACACATTAACCGGCTGATGTGTAAAGCTTTCCCTTCTTCTAATCTTAGCGCGCTGGCAATTTTTGGTTCTGGCAGGACAACGGATACTTGAGACTTTTGGTACGAAGGTTCGTATCCTTGGGCTCTCATGTTTTCACTAAAGCTGGTTAAGGCTGTGAGTGGTTCAATCTTGGGTTGGAGGACAAAGCTTCCCTTTCCCGGTACGCGCATAATCTTGTCTTGGTTAGCCAGATCCTGCAACGCCCGTCGGACGGTAATACGACTGACCCCAAACTTGTTTTCCAGTTCCTTCTCAGAAGGAAGACGGTCCCCCGGTTTCAACCTGCCGCTCTCGATCAATGAAACCAGGAATTGCCTCACCTGTTCGTAAAGGGGCAAAAAAGTATTTCGATCGAATTCAGTTGTCAAAATTCACCACCCTAAGAAAAGTAATAACCTGTTATATCAATATATAACATTTTACGCTTTTTTTGATCTTTGTCAAGAACAAATTTCTGAACACCGAATTGGTATAGCTTTGTCATTCCCCCTGATAAAGCATGGGATTCGCCTGGCCGTCAAGCTCGCCCTGCCCATTTAGGGCATGCGCGGCGCGTCAGGCTGAATTTTTTAGCAGGAAGGGCACGAAGGGTGCACAAAGATTTAAAATTAACCTTTGTGTCCCTTCCTTCCCTTCGCGACCTTTGTGTTAAAAACGCTCCTCGCTTGTCAGCGCCCTCTCCTGCTTACGCTCCTGTTTCGCTCGGCATAAACCTTCACATCCCTCTCAAGTCGATCTCCAAATTCATCCTCTTCAACATCCAGATCGTACTGCGCCTGCAGTCCCAGCCAGAACTCCGGTGAAGTCTCAAAGTAGCGGGCCAATCGCAGCGCAGTGTTGGCGGTTACACTGCGCTTGCCCAGGACAATCTCATTTATCCGGCGAGGATCTACTCCCAGATCCAAAGCCAGGCGATGTTGGCTCAGGCCCAACGGCTTTAGAAACTCTTCTAGCAATACCTCTCCAGGATGGACTGCAGCCATCTTTTCTTCACTCATGCCCGATACCTCCTAGTGATAGTCTGTAATCTCAACCTCATATGCATCGTTCTCGCGCCACTCAAAACAAATCCTCCATTGATCATTGATCCGAACGGAGTGCTGACCATCTCTGTCGCCTCTCAATTTTTCCAACCTGTTGCCAGGCGGCGAGCGTAAATCCTGCAGGGATTTTGCATTGTTCAGCATCCTGAGTTTTCGCAATGCAACTCTTTGAACGTCACGGGGAAGACGCCTCGAATAAACGCGCTGGTAGATCTTTTCGGTCTCGTTGTCGCTGAACGATTTGATCACAGATAGATTATATAGCGTATCGCACTAGGCGTCAAGCACGAAACCCGATCTTCGAACAGGCTGGTGTTCTTGCATATTTCTCCCCAGCTTGGATAGAATCGCTACCATATCGCTCTTGCCGAGACTTTGGCGTGCGATTCGTGGACGGCTGATCGCCGGCTTTTCAACGCCTGGCAGGCAGCACAATGGAACTGGGTCTATTGCCTGGCGGAAATCGGATATCCCAGCTGAGTTTCCGCTTCAATCTTATTACCCCGTCAATGCTTCATCGAAGGGATTGCTGCCTGCTGCGCATGGCCCCTGAGCAAAGCCATTCCTGGCGTACATCCTCATTGAAAAGAATTTGACAAAGGTTTACGAATCTGCTAATTTTGTAATGTGCAGGATTGTTATATATAAATTCCTAAATATTATGGATCGCTTCGAAGGTTAATAAACGATCGTTTACTTGAAAGAATCCTCTTTTTCACGATACCGAAAAGTGAAATGACAGCGGACGCAACGATATCCAGGAGTGTTCCAAGCCTTAGAAGGAGATGATCATGAGTAGTTTGCTAGACAATCTAACCGGAGAAACAAGCTGTCTGCTTGTCAGCATTCCGACGAACTCTGTTGAACCGGCTTTGGCCGCTCAGGCAGGAGGCGCCGATGGCCTAAAAGTTCATATCAACGTAACTCATCATGCCACTGGCATACAATTCGGCGCTTTAAAAGAAGAAGCCGAGAATATCAAAAAAGTCATCGAGTCTGTCAACATCCCTGTCGGCCTAGTGCCGGGCGAATCCTTGAGTTTATCCCTGGACACCCTCCAGAAAGCCGCGGAGCTCGGCATTACCTTTGTGGACTCTTACTGTCAATTTTGGCCAGCATCCATCCACAAAGTGGACGGCGTGGATCTATGGGCAGCCTTCGATAGCACCTATTCCTTCGATGAAATGTGCACCATTGCGGCTTTTCCTTGGGTGGACGCGGTCGAGGCTAGTATCATCCCCGTGAGCCAGTATGGTGCCTACCTCTCGTGGAGAGAGCTCGGGCTGTACCTCGAGCTGAGGAGGTCTATTAATAAGCCATTGATCATCCCATCACAGTGCAGAATCCGTCCAGATGATATCCCTGCCCTGAAAAAGCTGGGGTTGAACAATTTCTTGATGGGTGCCATTGCTCTTGGACGAGAACCCGAACAGATTG
>Ga0209640_10005835_pt1 | contig 10780 bp, 19 predicted proteins | sample RifCSP10_1_FD_184018 | JGI IMG/M metagenome (GOLD analysis project Ga0209640, IMG submission 184018) | Soil microbial communities from Rifle, Colorado - Rifle CSP2_sed 10_1 (SPAdes) (version 2) | ecosystem: Environmental > Terrestrial > Deep subsurface > Rock core/Sediment | place: Rifle...
TAGAAAGAGTGGAGGCTGGTCAAAATTTCTCAGTGGTGAAGGATTGACACGGTGGCGCCGTTGGACGCTGCTTGGCTCAGCACCACTGAACCTATGCTGCGGAACCGGATGGGGAACCTCGTCGTGGAGGACAATATTGAGAAGGGAACTGCGCACGCGCTCCCGCGTCAGTTTCTTCATGGATAGGTTCCGCAAGATGGGCTTCCTTCACTACAACAACTGTGGGTTGCACGTGTACACTCTCCCCGCCATGTCATCCTGCACAACTGGTTTTCCTTGGCAGGATGCTAAAAAATCCTCCAGCGTCTCAAGTGCGCGACAGACACGATCTGAAGTTTCAAGTTCAGGGTTCGAAATTCCTGAAACCTCAAACCCTCGCCCGTCCTGCCAGTCTCCTGCGGCTATCCTGCAGGGATTCATCCATTGCTCCCGTTGCGCGGACCATTGGATTTCCATCGTGCCATTATCGTGTTCCACCGCCGGCTAGAAGGCCAGATAGATCCCGAGCCCGACGCTTTCGACCTTCTGCCCATAGAACTGCCCATAGGGATTGAAGCCGTGATAGTAATTGAGGAGGACCCGGAACCGGCGAAGCGCTCCGGCACGCGCAAATTCCAGCCCGCCCACGACATTCGCGTTGAGGGTCCAATGCAATTGCTCAAATGTTTTGAAGTCCGCCCCGAAGACCGGGGTCACGACGAGAGGACCGCTCACGAACCGTTCAATCGGACCGCTGCCCCACGTCGGTCCTCGCAGTTCAACCCCCGCCTGTACTTTCACCCGATCCAGGTTGTCCGGCTCACGATGCAGTAAGTATCCACCACCGGCATACAGGCGCCCCCAGCCGCCAGGGGCATCCAGGGACAGAATCGCTTCCGCTTCTTCATAACTGTAGTTCACCCGGTTGACTCCGGGATTGTGGAGCACAAACTCATCGCCCAAGTGCGTGCTCTGATGGTAGAGCCGCACGCGCGTCGAGAAGAGGCCGCTACGCCAGGACAGGGGAATACCGACCACGTAGTCGGTGTTGATGAGATCTGAGGACGGCGCATTCAGATCAAATTGAGAGAAGACACCGGCCAGAAGCCCCACCTGCCACCCGTTACATCCCCGTCGGCGCGAATAGAATCCGAAGTTTTCTCCGAGGCCGACCGATCCGACCGTGGCCGAGGTGTTCGAGTCTCTGGCCTTCACGGCCTGTAAAGTCGCGAACGTCTGCGGTTGCTTCGGGTCCGCGAAGAGCGGACGGAAGACGTCGCCACCGGGAAAGGGGATACCAACCGTCGAGCCGGGTTTTTCAGCCGCAGAGGCCTGAGTAGCTGTCTCGTAACGACAATCGACAGGAGAAGGGCTCTTCTCGCCCTCTGGTTCTCCCGCCCTGGCCACCGACCCCCCGGTCCCCCACAACACAACTCCCATCACCAGCATCCAACAGACATCCACTTGAATGGCTCGAATTTTACAAAGACCCCACACTGTTATCTCCCCCTTCATTCGCGCTGCTTGCGGAAACCCCTGGACAGTTGCTGACACATTTTTCCGTCCCTCCAGGGGCCTTACGCGCTTCGACCTTGAATGACACGAATCAGAATTACCACGATCGCGATGACTAAGAGGGCATGAATGAATCCACCCATGGTGTACGAACTGACAAGACCCAGAATCCAGAGGACAACCAAGACGATTGCGATGGTCTCGAGCATGGTACTTCACCTTTTGTTATAAATTGGCCATTCGAAAATCTGCTGGGGCCACCATACACTCCCTCTTCATTGAAACTGCTTTCTACCCTGCCACATGCCGAGGCTTGGGAGCCTGCAAGTGAATGTCGAACCTTTCGACGGGAAGTTTCGGCTCTTCGCCACAGCCTTCTGGGGCGTAACCACAATACCTCCAATCGCACGAGTATCATGCTGCCGGCGCTCGCTGTTTTCCCACTCGGGCGAACAGGCCACCGCACTATGCTGCATTGGCCGATGACAGACTGCTCAAAACAGCTCACATCTGAATAGTTGTGTTCCGGGGCAGCGTCACGCCAATTTCTGGCGAAACCGCTGACTCTGAAGGTGAACATAGTCGTGGAGGACGATATTGAGGAGGGAGCTGTGCAAGGTCATGACGCCGTAACTCCAACGTGGGCGGCAATTTCGATAGACGTGCATGGGTGTCGGCATAGTTCTGTCTTCAAGAAGGTCCTAGTTGGTGCGCAGGTCTGTCTTGTCTCTCTCGTTCGTCGAACCACACAAACGAGGCAGACCGAAGAAACCAGATGAACCAGATCTCCGCCACGCGCCCCGAAATGGTTCCTGTCTGGGTTCATCTGGTTGGTCTGATTCAACCAAATAATCGAGACAGACCAGACAGACCGAACAGACCACATGAACAAGACAGGCTGGCGGACTTTTTCAGCATCCTGCTAGTTGAGCAGGACGGCATTGAGGGAGGCTCTATGCACGTGCAAGCCGTCGGTGTACTCAATGAAGCCGAGCTTTTTGAACCTATTCATAAAGAAACTCACTCGTGACCGCGTGGTCCCGACCATTTCGGCCAGCGTTTTCTGACTGATCTTGGGAATGACCAGTGCTGATGTACCTTTTTTCTCACAGGTGGCCAACAACAGCAGCGTCCGCGCCAGCCTCTTCTCGGCAGAATTAAAGAGTTGATCGATCAAGTCCTCTTGGATGCGGAGGGTGCGCGTCAGGAGATAGGACATGAACAGCTCGGAAAAAGCCGGCTCGTTGTGGAGCACGTCGATCATCGCCTGTTTGTCAATGCGCACGATACTGGAGTTGTCCAGGGAGGTCGCTGTGGCCATGCGCACCAGCTGCCCGGCGAGGCACCCTTCCCCGAAAAAGTTACCCTGCTCCAACATCGCGACAACGGCTTCTTTGCCTTGTTGGGACACGATCGAGAGCTTGACCCGGCCTGCCTGGACATAGAACACGGCATTTGCCGTATCCCCTTGCGCAAAGAGAATCTGGTGTTTTTGGCACTGCAGAATCGTTCGACTGTTGCCGACTTGTGCCAGAAAGGTCTGGGGATTGAATGGCGCGGCTTGTGTGGCTGCCATGGACTTCCTTTCAGTGGGTCTCAATGCCGCGGTGCGCGGTTCTGCTGATAGTGAATAGGCGTTAGCCATGACGGGAACTCCTTTCGTGAGAGGAAACTCGTGACACAAGGACATGATCGATCTTGACGGTGAGGGCGTGCTTCTTGGCTGCTTCAGTCTTCGGCATGCGGACCTCGAGCAGACCGTGCTTCACAGACTGCGGGAAAACGAGGTTGGCACGCGAGTCCACGGTTTCGCACGCCGGCAAAGGTCCATTCCAGCGGTTGCCCAGGATGTCGTGATCTATGCAGTCGCCGCAGTTGACGCAACGCCACAGCCTCATCGGTCTGCCGCTGAGGTCGCTTTCCAGGGATGCCAGGTAGCTGAGGACTAGCAATCCCCCGCAGCGCAGGCAGGATGCACCAGTCGGAGCCCAGGCCTGGTTGTTCGGCCCCCTCATCGAAACGGGAGGCGCCTCACGAGTTGTCTGAGCGACCAGTGTTTCAAGAGTCATATGCCACCTCTTTCATTTTCCACGTATCTGAGAAACAGGGAACAGCAACGAAGCGATGTGCTGAGCCCGATGATGCATAGTTATAAAAAAACGCAGCCCTGTGGGGAACTAGGGAACCCCTGGTTCCACTCGGATAATGCACTAGGACCTAAGACGTTGGAGGGGAGCTTGCGGAGGAATCTGTAGAAGAGTCCGAAAGCCCTCGTGCCTCATTCCAGAGGAATGGGCAGGTCTTCAATGGGCGGCGCGATCGGTGAGCAATACGGAAGTGAAGATCTCTATCGCTCAACCATTACAGTCCTGTTGCCCGCTCGTACGATTGGAATGTGCCAAAGCTATGGGCTCGACGCCGAGGGGCTTGCGAAACATGCTGCCGAGTGGGCTCTTTTGTCAGGGAACAGGTCTGACACCGTCTCGGTAGTACCTGAGCGGCAGGATTTTTTTCGACTTTACCTCCTACCTCAGTTCGCGCACGTTGCCAACTCTCCTGAGCCTGCCTTTGATATGCTCTGCGAAGGTAGACCGAACGAGACCTGAGGAAATGGCCGGGGTGTACTAGGTTTGGGCCGCCTCTGCGGCGATGCGAATCTAGCGTCGCTCACGTGTGTGTCTCCAGCAATTCATGAGAGTCAGGTCCCACACTGCCAGCCCAGTCAATTTTTCCAAGCTGAGCAGTTCTGAACAGATTGCAATCTATCTTCGCGCCATACTGTCGTTGGCACTCACCGTCTGTCCAAGAAAAGAAGGAGGCAACATCATGACCTGTCGAGTGGCTCGGTTATCCCCAGACCTTCTCCGTATAGACGTGGTCTTCTGCTGTGAATGTGGTTCATCCGATCTGGAGGTGTGCTCCACCTCGAAAGCCTTGGGGCCTCATCTGTGCCCGACCTGCGCCCAGTCCATGGTCGAGTGCGGAGCGTCGAAGGAAACCTGGATGCGATCGCCGATGTGGGGGCAGCCTGTCGCCTGAACCGGCACCGTGCACCCAGGTGAGCCTCACATATGAGCAACAAAGAAAACAGAAGGAGGACCTATGGTCTGTCAACGCTGCAGGGGACTGCTCGTCCATGAAACCTTCGGTGATCTGAGAGAGGAAGTAGGCTGCATGTGTCAGGCAACTCGATGCATCAATTGTGGATATATCGAGGACTCCGTGATGCGTGCCAATCGCCTCCGCCCTCCTGCGGCAAAACGAGCGGTGCCTCGCAGGATGGCTGGGAGGGGAGGAGTCCTGTTCCTAAGACCTCATTCTGAAAGATATCACTCCGTATGAGCCGAAGGTCTTGCGGCGGTTGTGCCACGCCGCTTGATGCCCTCCGGTTTCTCCTGGGGAGGGCATTCTTCCACCGATTTGATCTTGTCTCCCATGGAATCTCGATCTGTAGCTCAGGCATGGGCGGAGTCTACATCAAGTTCTCATCTCATCGGTAACAATGACAGGGGGGCATCCCCACGCTCGAGATACCCAAACTCTATTTGCACCATAAGGAAGTATTCAAAGAGATCGACGAAACCGAGATACGAAATGGCCAGGAATCGCACATGCAGAGTGGAGAGGGACTGCCCTCCTCTGAGCCGAGTGCGAAGAGTGCATCGGTGCGCGCGCGGCCGGGCATTCTGGTCTTTTCCCGCAGACGGCAGTTGCTGCACATGAATCACCGTGCCTTGGAACTGACAGGCTGCCTCAATCAGACGGAGATCGGATCAGTCCACAATATCCGTTCTGCGCCGGTGCGTGAACTCAGTGCTCAGATTCAAGAGACGCTGGACCACCGCAGAGAAGCCAACATCCGGGAAACTTTCGAATTGAAGCGCGTCATCTTTGACGCTGGGCGCAAAATCCTGGTCCGTGGATTCGGGCTGGCGGGCCGGAATTCACACGACGACTCACGCATCGTGATTGTGCTTGAGGAGGTCGGTCTTCGGCAGGAACAACAGACTCAGCCGACGCCGGGCTTCTCTCCCCAAAGCCTTTGCGCCGGCCCCTAGAAATCAGCAGGACGCCGATCCAAAGAACGCGGTGAACGCATCGCAGTGAGATTGTTCGGCACGAGAGATTGCCCGTCATGACGCGTCGGTGCGTTCGATCAGGCATGGGTGAAATGACCTCCCATGAAATACTTCGAGAATATCTCAAAACTCAGCAATTGTGACCAGACTATTAGTGACCCTACAAGCATAATGGATTTGTGATCAATAGAACGTTTCTCACCAAGAGGGATTCGCCATGAGTACGCGTATCCATGTCAGTGGGCTATCCTACTTTTGCACCGATGACAAGCTCCGTCAGGCTTTCACCCCGTTTGGGACGGTGGTGCTCGCGCAAGTTGTAAGGGATGATTGGGGCCATTCTCTCGGCCTCGATGTCGTGCAAATGGTCTGTTCCGAGGACGTAGAGCGGGTATTTAATGAGCATCAGCACTTTGAAATATCGGGCTCGCATGTGGATCTCTGGGAACCCGCGGAGCCGGAAGACCCCCAAGCTGAGCGGATAGTGGTCTATGACCTGCGGGATGCGTCAGCCGCACAGACAGGCCAAGACACGGGACATGAGAAGAGCCAGAAGGCGCTCAGGCCCTTGGCGGCGTTCTGGCGTCGTCTCGTCCAGCCGCTGGTACCCTCTTCCCGGACCGTCAAGCACTAACGTCCCTACAGCCGGCGCCAGCGTTCCTCTCCATATCTCAAAATACTGTCCGCCGGCATTTTGCGTATATTCATATAGCCACGTGCACAATTGTCATATTCGTCGGCACTGTTCTCTCTCGCGAAGAGAAGACAGGGTGGAACGGCATTAGGTTCACTCCTTCTCGCAGATCTTCGCGCAGAGTCAGCTTGACGCGGCCTGCCTCATCAATTCATTTCATTCAATCAATCTGAGCACTTTTGACCAGACTTCCCTCGATCTTCTAGGCAGAGTGCAAAGAACTCTCTGTGAGACACGAGCTCGCCGACAGCTGAGACCAGAAGGGCACATTCCAAGGAGCATACGCATACGCTATGGACGGGATCGCCGTGAACCCTGCAGCAAATGTGAGTCCTGAACCGCAAAGTATGTCGGCCGGTTAAGTAGAAGCATGCCCTCCCATAGAGAGCATATCGTTGCCGGACCCTGCTCATCTCACCGACCGCGTCTCGATAGACATGCGAGGCCTTGCATTGGCCATTGTGACTACGGTCGTAGTGGTATTTGCGCTGCAGTGGGCAGAGAAGTTTTTTATACCCCTCGTGCTCGGAATCATCATTGCCTACACCCTCAATCCTCTCGTTGTGTGGCTGGAGCGGATGAAGATCCCTCGGGTGGTGGGTACCGGCATGGTGATGCTGGCTATCCTGTGCGGGAGCGCATTGGTGACGATCTCGCTGCGCGGCCAGATACAGACCATCCTCGATCAGTTGCCTGCAGCGGCCAGCAAATTGTCTGTCACGCTCCGCAGCATGCGGGAGGGGCAGCCCAACACCATGCAGAAAGTCCAAGCCGCCGCGCACGAGCTCGATAAGGCTACCAGCCAGGCGGCGGATATCCACTCGGAACCCAAGCAGCCTGCGACCCACATCGTCATTGACCAGCCCACATTCAAGCTGGGCGACTTCTTGATGGCAGGTTCCATGGGAATGTTCGGATTTATCAGCCAATCGGCCATGGTGGTTATTTTGGTTTTCTTTCTGTTACTGGCCGGCGACACGTTCAAACGTAAGTTGGTGCGTTTGACTGGCCCGTCGCTGTCAGACAAGAAGATCACGGTGCACATTTTGGACGACATCGACGTATCTATCCAGCGCTATATGTTCACGCTATTGGTGGCCAACGTGCTTCTGGCACTCCTAACCTGGACCGCGTTCCGGTGGATCGGCTTGGACAATGCCGGCGGATGGGCGATCGCTGCGGGTATCCTCCACGTGATTCCTTACTTAGGGCCCGCACTGATCGCGGTCGCGACGGGAATGGTGGGCTTCATGCAATTTGAGTCTTTCTGGATGGCGCTGGTGGTGTCGGGCAGTTCGCTGGCGATCGCCACCTTCGTTGGCATATTTGTCGTCACCTGGATGACCGGCCACATCGCGAAAATGAATGCAGTGGCGGTATTTATTTCGTTGCTCTTCTGGGGATGGCTTTGGGGGGTATGGGGTCTGCTGCTCGCGATTCCCATCATTGGCATTGTGAAGGTGGTCTCCCAGCACATAGAAGAACTCCATCCCTTGGCTGAATTACTGAAAAAATGAAGGCGTCCCTCCATACGATGTCGTGTCGTCTACATACCGTGGCAGGCCGTTGTGGAGCCTGTACCGGCCTCGCAGTCCTCATGGCGCTCGCCACGCTCCTGTCCGTTCCTGTAAATGCCGCTCCTGTCGCAGTGCGGTTTCCGGAGGGCATGACACATGGCTTTCTCTTCGTGCGGTCGCTTGCCGGGGAGATCCTGGGCCAGGGTGAGATGACTCAGGTGGTGAAAGAGGGAGATCTGGTCGAAAGCCAATTGGTGTTCCGTTTTAAGGACGGCTCGCTGCACGATGAGAAAGTAGCCTTCTCGCAACAGCGGGTGTTCACGATACTCCACTATCACCTGGTCCAGCGCGGCCCTTCGTTTCCGGACCAGATCGACGTCTCGATCAACCGAGGCACAGCGGAATACAAGGTTCGATCAAAAGCGGGGAAGGATGGGAAGGAGGAGGTGTTGACCGGAGCGTTTGATCTGCCCAAGGATGTATACAACGGTATGTTTGTCACGCTGTTGCTGAACCTGCCCAAAGGTGCCAGCGAAACGGTGAACTTTCTCGCCTTCACGCCGAGGCCAGAGGTCATCAAACTGGAGCTGCTCCTCATGGGTGAGCACGCCGTCCAGACAGGCGACTTGTCACGCAGGGCACTGCAATACGCCTTCAAGCCGGACATCGGAATGATTCGAAAGTTTTTCGGCAAGGTCATTGGCAAGTTGCCGGCCAATTTTCACTATGACTGTTGGATCCTGGCCGACGCGGTACCGAGTTTCGTGCAATACGAAGGGCCCTTGCAACTCATGGGGCCGATCATGCGAATCGAACTGGTGAGCCCACGCTTGCTGACAAAGCCCGAGGACAAGAATGTTTCTTCAAAATAACGTTGTCTTGGTCAGTTCCGATCATTCCGAATATCAGCCATGCCACGCTGGCTGGCACGAATAGGCGCCAGGCGCTCATGCTGCAGTTTCTTCACGAACAAGTCCTGAAAGTCGGGCCTCATTGGCTACTACCGTGGCTTGCACACACAGGTTTCCTTATTCTGTGGACGTCGTGTGAGGGCAGAGATAAGCGGCCTGCCTTTTCCCTTCCGAACTGAGCAATTGTGACCAGACTACACATAATGGAACCGTTATCCTGAAACGGGTCACCATTTTGAAACCGTGAACGGCCGAGGTTCAGGACTTCATAACGAGTGCGTAAGCATGTATTATTTCTACTGCGTTGTCTACCTCACGCCATCTTTCAATCGACTTCCTAACCACCCTATTCCGAACTAGCGCGATATTTCTACGGAGTTTGTCGTGTCTGGGGCTGCGCATCACGCCTTTTGCGCAGACGTTCAAACTGCTGCTGCAAGACTTCCAACTCCTGATCGGATAAATTTTCTAAATCGATAAGGCTATTGCGGGCACCATGCACTCCATAGATGAGTTCATCAAGCTTCAGGTGGACCGCCTTGGCATCACGATTTTGAGTATTCTGAATGAGAAACACCATAAGGAAAGTCACAATGGTCGTACCTGTGTGATAACTAACTGCCACGTATCTGAATACGCAAATTGAGGTCCTGTCGCCACCCACGCCATGACGATGATGACAGCAAGAACAAATGCCCACGGCGATCCCACGACAGCCGCACAGTGTTTTGCGAAGTTATTAAACACGTTGATGGGCATAGTTCGCTCCTCTGCTAAAAGTGAGGGCCTTCAATCAATGAAGGCCCGTCAGAAAAAGATTTATTTGTGAACTCCCAAGAGGATACGCGCAAGGGTCGCCAAAATCGAGAGGACGCCGGCAAGATCGAGTCGGGAAAATGTTCGTGAAAGACCAAGGCGGCAACCGGTACAGTGGTGCTTCCAGATCCAAAATCCATGAGGCCGGGACGCCTGATAGGCGCTCCAGTCCCTACACATCATGCATCCTTGAACAGACTTGTGATCAGTACCGCATGGTGAATATCATACCGTTCATTCTGGGAGGCGCCGATGGATCTACAAATTTGTTATACCGCCAGCGAGGATACGTTTCCCTTACCACGACACATTAAGGAACGCTATGGCCCGTTTGGGTTTCCTGCGCCTGCCGACGCCCGGCGCCCGTATATCAGCTCCAACTTTGTGATGGGGCTCGACGGCAGGGCCTCGTTTAGAGAGTTGGAGGGCCGTACTGATGGCAGGCCAGTTTCAAGGAGCAGAGAAGATCGCTGGCTGATGGATTTTCTGCGAGCACATCATGATGCGCAGTTGATCGGTGCGAGCACGCTCCGTGAGGAACCAAACCCTGATGGGCGGGGCTGGGACTACGGCATCGATGACGAGGAATTGAGAATGTACCGACAGGATATTCTCAGGCTCGGCCGACAGAAAGTCCTCGTTCTCAGCGGTTCAGGGAATATCGATGTCACTCTTCGCATCTTCAGCTCTCCGCGAGTTGAAGCTTGGATCATCACCGCTCGTGAAGGACAAAAGAATCTCCTGTCGCAGATCAAAAGGTTAGGCCGGGAGGGAACGATTAAAATCCTATCCGTGGGTGAAGGAACGAGGGTCGATTTTGTCGCCGTCACACACCTACTTCGGCAAGAACATGGTATCCAGACGTTGCTCTGTGAAGGCGGACCAACTCTGTATGGAGAGTTCCTCAAGAACCAACTGATTGATGAGGACTTTCGGACGATGTCGTTTCAAGTATTAGGTGAATCCACCAAGCCCGGGATCGACCGGCCGACGGCTTACGGTCAGGTGAGCTATACGCCAGGAACCGCGCCGTGGTTTAGACTGATAAGCCTGCACTATGCTCTGCCTTACCACGCATTCTTCCGCCTTCGGTACGAAGGTCCAAGAAAGTTTCAGGACTGAGTTGCTGCGGTTGGCATGTCGACGAGGCGCTCCGCCCTGGGTATCCGTTATCGAAGTCCTCACCGCCTCTTCATCAAGGAGCCCGGACTCGTGTCGGTTATGCCTGCGCGCGAAACGGTTTGAACTTCCGTTCGGCTTTGGCCGCCA
>Ga0209640_10005840_pt1 | contig 10776 bp, 10 predicted proteins | sample RifCSP10_1_FD_184018 | JGI IMG/M metagenome (GOLD analysis project Ga0209640, IMG submission 184018) | Soil microbial communities from Rifle, Colorado - Rifle CSP2_sed 10_1 (SPAdes) (version 2) | ecosystem: Environmental > Terrestrial > Deep subsurface > Rock core/Sediment | place: Rifle...
GGCAAGCCGGGCGTCCTTCTTTGCGCCGGGCCTGGCCTTCGATCCGAAAGACAGCCTGGGCCTGAACGTCGGGAACAACCCCGGCGATCAGACGATTGCTCCGGGCGAAAGCCGCACCTACACCTATTACGCGCATCCGGCGAACAAGGAAACGACGTCGCTGGTGTGGGATGGTGGGAACATCGTCGTGAATCCTCGGAACGGATTGTACGGAGCGATCATTGTCGGCCCGAGGGGATCGCAATATCGTGATCCTGTCACCGGTGCCGACATTTCGCAGAAGAACTCTTGGAGAGCTGACGTCATCGTCGATACCGGCTTGCCTGAGAACGTGGGCAAGCGGAACTATCGTGACGTGGCCCTGTTCTTCCAGGACGAGGACAACATCATCGGGACCTCGTTCATGCCGTACGTGCAAAACGTGGCCGGGCTGACGTCGGTCAACTATCGCGCGGAACCGTACAAGTTCCGTGAGGAGCAAGGCTGCTCGCTGGGCAAGATTTTCCAGCCCTGCGTTGTGGACAAGCCCGAAGATCCGGCGACGCCTCTGATCGAGGCGCATGCCGGTGACGCGATTCGTATTCATGTGATCGGCGCGAACAGCGAGCAGAACGGGATGTTCGGGGTCGAAGGCCATGAGTGGCCGATCGAGCCCTATATGCCGGGCGCCGATATGATCAGCGTGGTGGAGTATGCCGGGTCCGAGATCCTCGATATCTTCATCCGTGGCGGTGCGGGCGGACCGTATCGTCAGGTGGGGGACTTCGTGTGGTCCAATGCGCGGTTGCCCTACACGCAATCCGGGCAATGGGGCTACCTCCGTGTGTTGCCGGTTGGCGATTCACGGATCCAACCGCTCGGTGCCTCCTCTATGGGTGCCAAGCGTGCGAACGCGCAGCCCGAGCCGAGAGCCATCCCAACGGCGATGAAGTAAGCGAATTGGACATGGTGTAACACCTGGTGGGGGAGCTGCCTGTAACACGTAGCTCCCCCATCTGTGTTTTTGAAGAGCTGAGCGTGTATTTCGTGAAGCGCAAGCTGATTCAGGAGTTGCTCGCGAGATACGAACGACGAGAGACGAAGAGGGAACCGGAGCGATGAAGATGATGATGAGGATTCTGGTGGTGGGGTTGATGGCGGTGTGTCTCAGCGTTTCCGCCTTTGCCTATGAAGAAGTGACCATGACGGATGGTGGAAGTTTATCCGGAACGGTGAGGCTCGCCGGCAAGGCGCCGAAACCCAAAGGGTACAACCTCGTCACGTTTCCCGACCCCGTGTATTGCGGGCGGATCTCCGACGGACGAGGCTGGCGTCTCTTGCAAACATTTCACGTCGGAACCAGTCATGCGTTTCAGGACGTCGTCGTGATGATCGAGGGGATCGAGAAAGGAAAGAAGTTTGAATTCAAAGCCCCGCGGATCGAGGCGATCGATTGTATGTTCAAGCCATTCACCACCGTCGTCTGGGATCGTCACCCGGTGGAAGTGGTCAACATGGATCCCGTGATGCACGACATTCAGGCCTACGAGACCTCCAATCTCGGTCCGCGGGTCCTCTTCAACGTGCCGCTGCCGATGAACCCTTTGCATCCGCGGGAAATGAATCATGCGGCGCAATATCACGGGCACTTAGCCGGCCAGCCGATGACACAAACGGTGCACATGACCAAAGGACGGCGGGTCTTCGTCATGCAGTGCGGGTTCCATGCTTATATGGAAAGTTGGGGCATCGCGGTCGATGACCCGTACTATGCCGTGACGGATCAGGACGGCCGATTCGAGATTGCGGACATTCCACCTGGAACGTACCACGTGACGGTCTGGCATCCAATGGCCGGGGCAAAAGAATACGACGTCACGGTCGATCCGAAGGGAGAGAACATCCTGAATGTGTCGATGGATGTGCCGACCGGGCGGCTCTATGCGAATGAGGCGGTCGAGAATCCTCGGTTCGGATTGGGACTGATGAAAGGTCAGCCGATTATGCCGACGCTGGAACGACAGACGTATTGAGCCATTGAGTCATTGATCCATTGGATCATTGATTCCGGAGCAATGGTGCCATGAACAAATGGATAAATGTTTCAATCCAGGCGTTGGTTATGGTGACTGCTGCCACACTTGTCTGCGCTGTGGCGCCGGCGTTGGCCGACCACGAATCGTCGAAGCAGCCTCCGTTGTGGACAACGCTCGATGAAGCGGAGCGTTTGGCGACGATTGAAGTTCCCGAGGGAATGGCGCTCGTGCCCGCCGGGGAGTTCCTCATGGGGAGCGATCCGCAGAAGGATCGAGCCGCAGGCCCGCAAGAATTCCCGCAGCATCGGGTCTATCTCGATGCGTTCACGATCGATCGTTACGAAGTGTCGAATGTGGAATATCTGCGATTCGTGCTGGCAACCGGAATGGACTGGCCGAAATTTTGGCGGGAGAGTCCGTTTCCGGAGAAGGCCGCGCTCCACCCGGTGATCAATGTTAGTTGGCATGAAGCTGATGCCTACTGTCGATGGGCCGGCAAGCGGCTACCCACTGAAGCGGAATGGGAAAAAGCGGCGCGCGGCGAGGACGGACGGATCTTCCCCTGGGGCGACGAACCGGCGGGATGGATCAAGAGTAACATCGCGCATCCAGGGTCGAAGCGCGGATTCAAGTATCCGCCGCTCGCCAACGTCAATCGGTATGACAAGGGCGCGAGTCCATATGGCGTCTATCAGATGGCGGGCAACGTCAGCGAATGGGTGGCCGACTGGTTCGATCCCGAATATTACCGGCGCGGCCACAATGAGAGTCCTCAGGGACCCGAATCGGGAGATCTCAAAGTCTTCCGCGGCGGGTCCTGGAATGAAGATCCGGAGGTCGCCCGTTCCGCCGGCCGTAATGCCGGTCCGCCGGACCGGCGGAGTTATTTGACAGGGTTTCGATGCGCCCAAAGTGAACGTGACTCGTGAAGCGTGAAGCGCAAGCAGAGGTGCAAGATTACACAGAGCTTTCGCGATTGACACTTCACGAAAAACGCTTCACGAACGACGGTTATTAAAGGAGGAGGCCGAAGTATGGAAAGGAAAGAGATACCGATGTTCCGGAAGCGGGAGTGGACCGGCAACGCGGTATTGGTCACCGCCGCGTTGCTCATCATGGCTCGCATGGCCTGGGGGCTCGATACGCAAGACATCGTCGTGGAGTGGACGGAGGCGGGGAAAAAGATCGCAGCAGAACGTGTGGCCAATTGGAAGGCCAAGGATGAGATGGTCTTGGTACCTGCTGGTGAGTTCGTGATGGGCAGCGACAAAAAGACGGATCGGTTGGCCTATCGGAGCGAGATCCCACAGCGGCGGGTGTATCTAGACGCCTTCGAGATCGGCAAGTACGAAGTCACGGCACTGGAATATCTTAAGTTCGTGCTCGCGACGAACCGCTTACCTCAACTGGATTGGCGGTACGACGGCGGGAATTTCCAAGAGGCGATGGCGCACCATCCCATCATGCACGTGTCCTGGTATGACGCCGATGCCTTCTGCAAGTGGGCGGGCAAGCGGTTGCCGACTGAAGCGGAATGGGAAAAAGCGGCGCGTGGGGTAGACGGCCGGCTCTTTCCCTGGGGTAAGGAATATGCAGGGCCGACCAGGGCGAATTTCGGGAGAACCAGGCTTTCAGGTCCGGTGCGGGATCGCCCGGAGCGGTTGCTGCTCTACCCACCGATTATTTCGGTCGACAAGTATGAGAATGCGGCGAGCCCGTACGGGCTCTACCAGACGATCGGGAATGTGGCAGAGTGGGTGTCTGATTGGTACGACCAGGGCTATTACAAAACGGCGCCGGACCGGAATCCACAGGGGCCGGAGACCGGCACGCAGAAAGCGTTCCGTGGCGGTGGGTGGATGGACAGCACGACGACCATGCGGGTGGCCATGCGGAACGGGATCGATCCGAATACCAAGATCAACTGGATGGGATTCCGCTGTGCGCGAGCAGTCAACAGTCAATTGTCAATGGTCACTGGTGAGGAGGCCCCATGACCAATGACGAAATGATGAATCGACTATTCACCATGCTGATGTCTCGGGTCGGCATAATGTCGGTGCCAGTTGCATGTGTGCTCGCCCTCGTTCTTACGGGCACTGCGCTGGCCGATGGCACACATAGTGGGCATGCGGTTCCCCAACTGTCTGGCCAGGCTGCGACGACGGTCACGTATGAGGGCAACCGTGTAACGGTGACGTTCGGGCCAGTGGATCTGCCGTCGGAGCATGACGGCGAGCTGGCTGCCAGCCTGCCGAAGCACATCTTTAAGTTGCCCGACGACATGACGATGGTCGGCTTCCAATCCGCCGTCTTTCTAAAAGATGGGACACCGCTCCCCCGCCAATATCTTCACCACATCCTGCTCATCAACCAAGACAAAGACAGTATCTCGTGCCCGGGCGAGCCGTTGTTTTTCGCCGGCGCCGGTCTGGAGATGACAGCGGCGCGGTTTCCCTCTGGGTATGGAGTCAAACTCGCCAAGGGGAAGAAACTCATGGCCATTGTCGCCTTCTACCACGGCGTGCCGCCCACGAAGGATGTGATGGCCAGCTTCACGATGGAGATGGCGCCGAAAGGTACTGCCGTGCAGGCGCTGGATGTGTACCAGGTCGGTGTGAATACGGTCTGTTACAGCCAATTCTCGAAACGGCGCGCGGACGAAACCGATGAGGGGATCGAGGTCCGGCCGGGCGTACAGGTGGACAAGGCGCCGCTTACGTTTAGAATGGACGGCTGTGTGAAGTTCGCCTATCCGCACGGGCACGACCAACTGCTGCTGATTGCGTTGGAGAACAAGACGGCGCAGCGGACGCTCCTCCGAACGGTTCCCGACGTGGGGCCTGATGGAGCCTTCTTATCATTCCGGCCGCATCAGATTTTTCACAGCGCCCAAGGCTTCCCCGTGAACACCCACGATGCCTATGAAATGGTGATGGTGCATCATCGCCCGTGGCAGGATCCCAAGCTCAATCACGGCATGGGGAACTATTTGCTCTACATGACGGAGGGTGGGTGTCCGAATAAGCAGTGACGGACCTGGCAGGCTGCGGAACAACTATTGTGAGCCCTTTCGAAATCGAGGGAAGGAGGACCCGGTGCTGCAGATGAAAACCCTTGCGATGGAAATCGAGGACAGTCTTGGAGAGGCCATCGAACGGCTGGATCAACCAGGCATCCAACGCACGTATTGGGACCAGAACGAGTTCGTCCTTCTCGAGGGTTTCATCCCGCAGACGGTGGTGGAGCCGTGCCTGTTCGAGGTCGAACAGGTTCAGTCGGAAGTCCATCGGAATTATGTGCCCGGTCGCAAGCAGGGAGGTAGCGTCAGCTACTACGTCATTCGGGAAAAAGCGCCGGCTATTCTGGCGTTGTATCGGTCGCCGACGCTCCGGACATTCCTCAGCCGGTTGGTCGAAGCTCCGCTCAAGCTCTGTCCTGAAGACGATCCGCATTCCTGTGCCTTGTACTATTACACCAAGCCAGGCGATCACATCGGCTTTCATTATGATACGTCCTACTACAAAGGGAAACGGTACACGGTGTTGATCGGTCTGGTTGAGCGATCGGAACACTGCCGACTGGTGGCCCGCGTTCGGAAGCACGGAGAGGCCGAAGAAATCAGGGAAACACGGATTCCCATGGATCCCGGGACAGTTGTGCTCTTCAACGGCGACAAACTCTGGCATGCCGTCACGCCCCTCGGAAAGGACGAAGAGCGGGTCGTCCTCACGTTTCAGTATGTGACGAATCAGGAGATCGGGCCGTTCAAGAAGATGTTTTCCAATCTCAAGGATGCGTTTGCCTACTTCGGGCCTTCCGCGCTGCTGCGACGGCCGACGGCGCACAAGACGTCGTCTCGTCGTCACACCCTGCCGCAGTCCGACGTGCTGACGGATCATCCGACCTTACAATTCATTGCGGGAGCCGGCGGTGCGTCTCACGATCGCGATTCCTGAGGCCCAGTTCGTTGAAGCACCGGCCGTGCTGCGGCTGATACGGATGGCCCCGGCCTGCCAGGTGGAAGGGGGGGAGCAGGGGCCGGCGTACGTGGCGCTTTTTGACGATTTTCCGCAGTCAATCGATCTCGTGATTCGACTGGTCGAGGCAGCGAGTAACCTCCGCGACGTCCGGATCACGGTCGACGCGCGGCCTGTCTTGAGCCCGACGAAGTTCTACAACACGCTCCTCTGTTACCGAGAGAGTATGGGCGTGCCGGACCCGGAGGCCTATTGTGCGTCCCAGGCGGCGAGAGTCGGCGATGCCGGCGGATGTCCCGATCGGGCGTGCGTGTCCCATTGCCAATTTATTTGTTCCAGGTGCCTGGGAGTTTCGCGCGACCGGGGAGCGCCTCCGCTCTCGGTTCAGCTGCGAGCGATCGCGCGTCAGGCTGAAGTGGACTGGTGTCCGAACCTCCGCATCTCGAAGTCGAATGCGTGAGCTGTCAGGCTGCTGTTGAGGGGGCTAAGGTGAGGTGTTCGCGATTCAAGAGTCCATTGACCAGTGACGACGCGATGAATCGATTATTCACCAAGCTGATGTCTCAGGCCGGCGAGCGTAGGTCAGCTGATTGCTCGAAGGAAGGGCCGTGCTCCTCGACGAGTAACCAAGGGGGGACTTCTCCAAGGAGCGGCGATTGCAGCAGAAGCGGTAATGATCAGGGGTAAGACCACGTAACCCAATGCTCGAAGGCTTCTGGTACATCGCCGGGGAAAGCGTCGCAGTCCGGGCCGGCCGGCCGTTCGCGGCGGTGCTCTGCAATCAGCCAGTGGTGCTGTTTCGGGATGGCCAGGGCCGGGTTCATGCGTTAGAGAACCGCTGTTCCCACAAAGGCGTGCCGCTCTCGTCGGCCTGGCAGGAAGGGGATTCCTTGCGTTGCCCTTTTCACGGGTGGCGCTTCATCTCCTCCGGTGAGTGCGTAGAAGTACCGGCCATCGGCAACGTGGCGCACCCATCGTCGACCTCGGCCTGCGTCAAGACCTTTCCAGCCGAGGAACAGGACGGGTGGGTGTGGGTCTACATTGGGAACGACCGGTGCCCGAAGCCTTCGGCTCCACCACCGTCGTTGCCGGTGCCCGCTGATGGTAGTCCGATGGTCTCCGTGCGCCAGTCTGCCGAGGCGAAAGTCCGGTGGGATTTCGCAGTGGATAGTCTCATGGATCCCGCCCACGTCCCGTTCGTGCACAACAAATATTTCCGACGGCGCGAAGCAGCCAGGAAAAAAGAAAAGGTGTTCACACGGCTGCCGCTGGGGTTTCGCACCATATCGCAGAATGTCTTGCTGCCGGACACTTTTATCTTTCGCGCCTTGTCCCCAGGGCTGGGCTCGGCCACGACCACGGTCGATTTCGTCCTGCCCGGCATCCATTTGGAACGATGGGAGATCGGCAAACGGTTCGCGTCCGTAATGTTGGTTGCCACACCGCTCACTGATGAACGAAGCCGGTTCGACATCTCCGTCGGGTGGAACTTCTTGCGCGGGCTGTCCCTGGGATGGCTGGTCCGCCGGACCTTAAGGACCATTCTAGGCCAGGACCAGGAAGTCCTGGAATTGCAGGAACAGGGGTTCGGCCAGAAGGGAGGTATGTTATTGAACTTAGAATCGGACACACTGGCCGTGTGGTACCGGCGGCTGAAGAGATATCGTCTGGATCAATTGGCCGGCGTGCCCAACCCCCAGCATCCGGTTCCGGAGGAGGTCACGCTCAGATGGATCACCTGAGTCGAATAGTCGAAGACAAGGAGCACGAGCATAGGAGGGCCCATGGCCATACATTCCCCCGAGCGATGGATCACGACAATCGAGTGTCGAATCAGTACGAGGTCTTCGGTTTGGTGGTCAGCGTGTTCGTCGATGAGACGAGCGTGGCCCAGGCGCATGTCAGGGGCGGGCTATTAACCGGACAGAAGATTCACGAGGTGATCAAACGAATCAGGCAACAAGGCCAACGGGTGTCGGGTTTCACCGGCTACATACGGCTTGAATGGTTTTCATGAGTAAATGCCTCTTGTATAGCGTAGCCTCATTTGTCTATTGCGGAATCCGATTCCGCTAAAGACGGGAACACGCGGCGAAGTAGATGTGACGCATGACGATTTTTCTGATCTGGATCCATCTGCTCGCCGCGATCAGTTGGATCGGCGGGATGATTTTTCTTTCCCTGGTCCTGGCTCCCCTGGTCAGAAGCCAAAACGCGGCGCCTGAATTCATGGCGTTGTTTCGATCCGCCGCTTTGCGATTCCGACTCGTGGTGTGGAGTGCCGCCGCAGTGTTGCTGGCGACCGGACCCATGCTGCTTCACCAAAGAGGCCTCCACATTCTTGATCTCAGCCAGTGGCCACGGGTCTTGCGTATTAAGATAGGGTTAGTCGTTGTGCTGCTCGTGCTGACCGTCACGCACGATCTTCTGCTCGGGCCGCAAATCCGGAAAATCAGCGCGATTCCAGACAGTGCGAGGACCTCATGGGAGCAGGTTCTTGCGCAATCCTCTGCGTGGGTGCCGCGTCTGGCGCTGATACTTGCATTGGGAGTCCTCTTCTCCGCGGTCATCCTCGCGCGCTCTTAGCTCCATGATTCTGTCGCGTTCTGCGACGGTGCCTACCTTTCACCAGGTGGCAAGGCTCCCTTGTCTTAGCCCCAGCCCCACGCGTAGCTCTGAAAAACATGTGAATTTCCCATCAGAAATGTGCTATCGAAGAGGCTTTGTAAACGGCGTCCAGCTTGCTCCATGGAGAACGCTAGAGGGGAGGTGAGATATGTGCCGGACGGTACCTTATGATCTGTGTATTGTCGGGATGGTTTTCATTGCCTTTATACTGGCGGGACAAGTGTACGCAGGTGAGCCAGATGACAAGAAGCCAAAGGTGCTGATCGATTGTCGGTATGGGAAAACCGATAATGGGGTAGCCAGTGAAGCCTTTCCCTCCGACGACGTCTTCCGTCCCCTGTTGGCAGATCCCAAGCAGCCGCAGTTCTTTGCACTCTGGCAATCCACGCGGGTCCGTACCGATAAGACGTCCGCCAACATCGGGTCGGTGGCGATCGGAGAGAACTTTGGTTTTTATACCAGGCGGCAGGGATGTAATGGATGGCAAGTGAGCCTGCTCACCGGTATTTTTTCGCAATTCAACCTGGACGAAAAGAATGCCGAGCTGATCAATACTGACTTCGTCGTGGGTGTGCCTCTGACGTGGCGTGCGGGAAATTGGTCCACGAGGCTTCGCTATTCTCACCAAAGCAGCCATCTCGGTGATGAGTTCTTGACGGCCCGCCCCGGGTTCAGCCGGCTGAATCTCACTTACGAGGAAGTCGAAGCGATTCTTTCCTACGACTACAAATGGGCGCGGCTGTATGCGGGGGGAGGGTATCTGGTGCATCGTGAGCCGGCCACGATCGACCGCAGTCGGGTGCAGTGGGGATTTGAGGCGCGAGCACCGTCAATGCGTTCGCGAATCTTGGGCGGGTTCCTCGACAGGCTGATCCTCACGCCCATGCTGACGGCGGACTTCAAGTCTTTGGAGGAGCAGAACTGGATCATCAACACGAATGTGCTCGGCGGTCTCGAATGGTCTAGGACGGGGTCCCTCCGACGCTTTCGGATCATGGTGAACTACTATCATGGCTACAATCCCTATGGACAATTTTTCGCCCAGAAGATCGAACAGGTGGGGATTGGAGCCTATTTCATGTTTTAATGACGAGAAGCAGGCATCAGGACCAGGGGGGGTATAACGATGGCGATGAATAGGAAAATCTCATTTTCCTTCTGGTACGTCTTGCTCGCTATTTGGGCCGTGGTTCTGGTGCATGATTTCATTCATGCCCTGAACAAGATCGAAGAACTACCCTACAGCCAGTTCAAGAGCTTGGTCGCGGTCGGCAAAGTGGCGGAAGTGTCGGTGAGCAGTCATCTCCTGACCGGAAAACTCAAGCCAGAGGGAGAATCGAAAGAGGGGAAGATGTTTACGTCGGTCCGCGTCGAGGATCCGGATCTGGTTCGGGAACTCAACCAACACGGCGTCACATTCACCGGCGTGATTGAATCCACGTTTTGGCGCGATCTTCTGTCCTGGCTCTTGCCGGTAGCTCTGTTTGTCGGCATTTGGTTCTTCATCTTTCGTCGGTTGGGCCAAGCCCAAGGTGGCTTCATGCAAGTGGGGCAATCCAAAGCGAAGATCTACATGGAGAAGGACATCAAGGTGACGTTCGCGGATGTCGCGGGTGTGGATGAAGCGAAAGAGGAACTGCGCGAGGTGATCGAATTCCTCAAAACGCCGGAGAAGTTTACCAAGCTGGGCGGCAAGATTCCGAAGGGGATCTTGCTGGTCGGTCCGCCCGGAACCGGCAAGACTCTATTGGCCCGTGCCGTGGCGGGCGAGGCCGGGGTGACGTTCTTCAGCATCAGCGGGTCGGAGTTTGTGGAGATGTTTGTGGGGGTCGGCGCGGCTCGAGTGCGTGATCTGTTCGATCAAGCGAAGCTGAAGGCCCCCTGCATCATCTTTATCGACGAACTTGATGCGCTTGGGAAAGCGCGGGGCATGGGACCCATGGCGCATGAGGAACGGGAGCAAACGCTCAATCAGTTGCTGGTCGAGATGGACGGGTTCGACCCCCGTGTCGGCGTGATTCTCATGGCGGCGACCAACCGCCCCGAGATTCTCGATCCTGCGCTGTTGCGTGCGGGCCGGTTCGATCGTCATGTCGTGGTGGATCGTCCCGACAAGCTCGGTCGCCTCGCCATTCTCCGCGTGCATGCCAAAC
>Ga0209640_10005841_pt1 | contig 10775 bp, 5 predicted proteins | sample RifCSP10_1_FD_184018 | JGI IMG/M metagenome (GOLD analysis project Ga0209640, IMG submission 184018) | Soil microbial communities from Rifle, Colorado - Rifle CSP2_sed 10_1 (SPAdes) (version 2) | ecosystem: Environmental > Terrestrial > Deep subsurface > Rock core/Sediment | place: Rifle...
GGGGGGGGGTAAACGAAGACGATCGCCCTCGCCAGAGGGGGGGGGTGGAGAGCCCAGGATGCCGTTTTCACCACAATCTTGTCGGAACGAACCTTGCCCCCTTACACTCCCCAGGAACCACCGTTGAAGACACGAATCGGATCGCTTTCATGAACATGCACTCCTCGCCTGCAGCGCTCGCCGGCGCCGAGGTGAGGCCAGGGCCAAGGCCAGCGGCGCTACGCCTGGGGCTCGCGGCCGTCGCGCCTGTCTGGGAGCTTGTACGCGTCGCAGCGCCGGACATCGCGGCCACCATCGCTATGCTGGGAGCCGTCGCCTTTTTCTACAAGGGTCTTCTGACCGGCGACATCCTCGTGTCGTACGACCTGTTCACCTACTTCTATCCGCTGCGCGACTTCACCGACAGCGCGCTGCGGGCGGGGCGACTGCCGCTCTGGAACCCCTACCTCTTCCTGGGATCGCCCTTCCTCTCCAACATCCAGACTGCCGTCTTCTATCCGCTCTGGTGGCCGTTCATCTTCCTAGATGCGCCGCACGCGGTCTTGTCGTCGGTCCTGCTGCATGTCCTGCTGGCGGGCCTCGGCATGTACGGCTTCGCCCGGGCAAGCGCGGGTCTTTCGCCCTGGGGGGCCCTTGGCGCGGCGCTGCCATTCATGCTCGGAGGCTACGTTTCGCAGAAGGTGGGCAACCCAAACCAACTCCAGGTCATCGCCTGGCTTCCACTGCTCCTACTGACAGTGGACCGCGCCCAGCGCGGCCCCATCCTGTTCTGGACGCTCCTGGCTGGGATCGTCCTGGCGCTCCAGGTCCTGGCCGGCCATCCGCAGATGGTCTACTTATCGCTTTGGGCGGCGGGGCTGCTGGCGCTGTACCGGGCGATATTCCCGGCGGGCTACGGCCCCGAGGAACGGCGCGTCCCGCGCCTGATCGGGCGCCTGGCCCGGGCAGCCATAAGCCTGCTGGGCATGGGCATAGCGGCCGTCGGCCTGGCGGCGGCGCAGGTCCTGCCCACGCTCGAGCTTCTTCCGCACTCGATCCGCGGGGCGGGCCTTACGTTCAGCGAGGGCGTATCTTTCTCGTTGCCGTACTGGGAGTTGCTCCGTGCCACGCTCCCCAGCTTCAAGGAGGCGCCCGGCGCGGAGTTCGTCGCCTACATCGGCTTTCTCCCACTTGGTCTGGGCCTAGCGGCTATCCGGCGCGGCGGCCACCAACTCCTTGGCTTCTGCCTGCTTGTGGGGCTCGTGTCGCTGTTCCTCGCGCTCGGTGGCTACAACCCGCTCTACGAGTCGATGTACGGCCGGCTGCCGGGGCTGAATCAGTTCCGCGTGCCGGCCCGCTGGCTGCTGCTGTTCACGTTCGCCGGGTCGCTGGCTGCGGGCATAGGCCTCGAGGCCCTGTACCGTCCTCCGACTCGGCGTCGCCGCCTGCTCCTCGAGGCTTTCGAGGCTCTCGCCTTGTGGGCGATGGCGGTCGCGCTGGTCTGGCTGCTGGACGCGCACCTGGTCTGGCCGGAAACTCCTCAATGGACGAGGCTGTGGCTCGGCGCTTCCCTGGCAGCCCTGTTGGTCGGGCGGCTTGGCCCCTGGCTCGCTGGCGTCCGCCTCGGCCCGTGGCTGCGACTTGGGCCGGCTTTGGCAGCCCTGGCGCTCCTCACGGTCGCCGGCGAACTCTACGCGGAGGGGCTCGACCTGCAGCGCAACCGACCGGTTCCCGCTGACGCCTACACGTCGCTGCGCACGACCGCGTTGCAGCTCCTGGCGCGGGAGGACGACTCGGCCAGCTACCGGGTCCTTAGCCTCGCGAGCTCGGACTATACGCCCGGCGACCGGGAAGACCTGCGCCTGAGCCTGGGCGACCTGTCGCCACAGGCCCAAAACGAGTACATCGCCGGCGCTAAGTACAAGGACATCCTGGCCCCGAACCTGTCATCGGTCTACGAAATCGCCACCGTGGACGGCTACGATGGGGGAGTGCTGCCGTTGCAGCGGTACGTGGACCTCCGCACGATGCTCGTGGAGAGCGGCGGCTCGCTGAACCCCAACCCGCGGCAACGCGATGCCGTTCTCCGCTTTCTTCTGGACGGGATCCCCAGCCCGGTGCTCATGGGCGCGCTCAACGTGCGCTACCTGTTGACCGACAAGCTCAACGACCTGTGGATCGACAACGCCTACTACGACATGAACTTCACCACGACGGTCGTGCCCGGGCGGCGGGTCGACCTGGTGCCGCCGCGCCCCTTCGAGGCCACGGGCCTGGGCATCGTCTCCTTTGTCGTCGAGGGGTATCTCAGTCCGCAGGGAGAGCAAGTGGCCCAGGTCACGGTCGAAGGAGATGACGGCAGGCGTGAGCGCTTTATCCTCCGCTTCGGCGTGGACACGGCTCAGGGAGACCTCGAAGTGCCAGAGCTCCGCCATCAGCCCGCGCGCATCGCTTCGCCGTGGCGGACCAGGGAGCAGGCCTTCCACTACATCGCGACCCTCCCTCTGAAAGCACCCCTCACCGTGCGCCGCATCGAGGTCATCGGCCTGTTGAACAGAGGCGTCTGGCACGTGCGTGCCCTCAGCCTGACCGACCAGCGCACGGGCGCTAGCGTTCCTGTCCCGCTCGATGGCCGGTTCTCACAAGCTGCCTCCGGCGACCTCAAGCTGTACCGGCTAGAGACAGAGCAGCCGCGCGTCTCCATCGAGCGGGCATACCGCGTCGAGCCGGACAGCGGCCGGGCCCTGGGAGCGCTGGAGCAGCGCGGGGGCCCCGTGCTCCTAGAAGAGCCGCCGGCGTGGTCCAAGGCGGAACGGCCCGGCGGCGTGCTGCAGGACGGTATCGAAGCTCTGGAGTGGACGCCCGAGCGCATTGTCCTACGCGCGAGTGTCCGCTCGCCCGCGCTGCTGTACCTGCGGGAGACGCACTTCCCCGGCTGGCGTGTGTGGGTGGACGGGGAGGAGGGGAAGATGCTCTTGGCGAACGGCATTTTCCGGGCGGTGGCCCTGTCCGCGGGCAGTCATACGGTGGAGTTCCGGTATGAGCCCGTGACCCTGCGGATGGGGGTCCAGCTTTCCTTGACTAGCCTTATGGTGGTGGGTAGCCTAGTGGTGGTCGCGCTGGCAACCCTCTGGTGGCGGGCAGACGCCAGCCTGTAGTGCGGTGATCGCCGCTCGGACAGCGGTAGTTCTGGCATTTTCCCCAATGTGGAAAACCCCGCTGGCAAATGGTCGAATGACACCCCTTGAGGCCCTTGATTGCAGCGACCACAGTCTGCTAAGTTCCCTTCGGCACGCTCCGTCACTATCCCTCTCGATCAGACCGTTTAAGCCCTCCGACAAGGACATCATGCAGCAACAGCTATCACCGCAACAGGTATGGGAAGCCGCATTGGGGGAACTCCAGCTCCAGATGGCGCGCGCTAACTACGAGACGTGGCTGCGCGACACGGAGGCTGCCGATTTCGATGGTGAGACCTTCACCGTCGGCGCGCCGAGCGCGTTTGTGGCAGAATGGCTCGAGCGCCGCCTGCGCTCGGTCGTCCGGAAGACGCTTCTCGGCCTGCTCGGTCGGGCCGTGGCGGTCCGCTTTGTGGTCTCAGCCGAGGCAGGCACCAGCGCCGCCCTGATGGGGTCTGCGCCGCCCCCTGCGAACGCCCGCCCGAACGTGCGGACGTTTCGCGACGCGGGACTGAATCCGCGCTATACCTTTGGCACGTTCGTCGTGGGCGTGGGCAACCGGATGGCCCACGCTGCGGCAACGAGCGTCGTCGAGAGACCTGGCGATGGGTACAATCCGCTGTTCCTGTACGGGGGAGTCGGCCTTGGCAAGACGCATCTGCTGCACGCCATCGGCCACGCTTGTCTGGACCAGAACCTGAAAGTCCTGTACGTGACCTCCGAGCAGTTCACCAACGAGTTCATCACGGGGATTCGGGAGCGAAAGACCGAAGAGTTCCGGCAGCGTTATCGGAAAGTCGATATCCTCCTGATGGACGATATCCAGTTCATCGCCGGAAAAGAGCAGACGCAGGAGGGTGTGTTCCACACCTTCAACGACCTGCACAATGCCAGCCGTCAGATCGTGCTCACCAGCGACCGGCCCCCGCGCCACCTTGCCCTATTGGAGGAGCGACTTCGGTCGCGTTTTGAGTGGGGGCTCATCGCCGACATCGAGGCCCCTGATCTGGAGACACGTATCGCCATCCTGAGCGCGAAGGCCGAGGAGCATGGAGAGGCGGTGCCGCTAACCGTCCTTGAGCTCATCGCCCAGCGAGTGACGAGCAACGTGCGAGAGCTCGAAGGGTGCCTGAACCGGGTGCTCGCGTACAGCCATCTCCACCGTCAACCGCTGACCGTGGAGCTCTGCCGTCTCGCTTTACGCGACCTCGCAGATGCAGGGCCCAGCCCAGAGCCAGCCGCGGTCGTGGAGTCGGTGGCGCGCCACTTCCGGTTGGAGGCAGCCACCCTCAGGGGACCTCGACGACAGAAGGAACTCGTCCTGGCACGCCACATCGCGATGTACCTCCTGCGCGAGGACTGTCACTCGTCATACCCCGAGATCGGCCGGGAGTTGGGCGGGCGCGACCACACGACCGTCATCTACGGCGTCGAGCGAGTCGGGCGGGAACGAGAGCACGATCCGGCTATCGATCGCATCTTGCAGGAGATCCGTACCTCTCTGACCACACCCCCACGGTAAAACGGACTGTCCTTCCCAAGCCTGACGACGCCTGAGCGGAAGAGCGCCCGGACTCCCATATCTGTGGATAAATCGCCATCCTTTGGGGATAAGTCGGGCCTTCTGTGGAGAAGTTGCAAGTATGCAGCGGTGTTGCGGGCTTGACTTCAGGCGATGTTTTCCCTTAGTCACCGTCTCTTCAGCCTCCGAACTACCTGTTCTCCCCTTCGCTCACAAGGCTCTCCACACGCCCCCCCTCTTTAACATTCCTATTCCAGATAGGGGCTAATCCATAGAAGCTTGTACCTTAGAAGTTGTGCCACATATAGTCGTAAGAGTTGCTGGATGATAGTCCGCTTGATGGATTAGGAGACTGCTTGACGAGGGTTTCTTGGCTCCATAGGCGGGCTGAACAGAGTGATAAAACTGAGGCTTTCAACGCTATTGACAGCGTGGAAAGGCTTGTCTAGAATGGAGTGTGCTCCAGCAGACGCTTTTGGCCCTGCTGAGAGTATGCACTTTTCCAACTGAAGAGTTGTTTGGCTCAGGGTTTCATGGAGGTCAAGCTACTTAGAGCGCACGGTGGATGCCTTGGCGCCAAGAGCCGATGAAGGGCGTGGCATGGCTACGAAAGGCCTCGGGGAGCGGCCTAGCACGCGGTGATCCGAGGATTCCCGAATGGGGCAACCCACCAGGGTAAACCCCTGGTACTCCTGGCTGAGGGGCCAGAGAGAGGTAAGCGAGGGAACTGAAACATCTCAGTACCTCGAGGAAAGGAGATCATTCCCTTAGTAGCGGCGAGCGAACGGGGAAGAGCCCAAACGGGCGGTGCTTAGTGGGCGGCAGCCCTATGCACCGGCCGGGTTGTGGGGCAGGACAGTCTCGACTGCCGTCGGGGCACGGAGTGAGCAACCGTTTTCTTAGTCGAAGGACCCTGGAACGGGCTACCGTAGAGGGTGAGAGTCCCGTAAACGAAAAGGAAGCGGCTCCGGTCTTGTTCCCAAGTACCACGGGACACGAGAAATCTTGTGGGAAGCTGGGGGGACCACCCTCCAAGGCTAAATACTCTTGGCGACCGATAGTGAACTAGTACCGTGAGGGAAAGGTGAAAAGCACCCCGGGAGGGGAGTGAAATAGACCTGAAACCGTGCGCTTACAAGCAGTCAGAGCTCGCCATAGGCGAGTGATGGCGTGCCTATTGAAGAATGAGCCGCGGAGTTTATCGTTGCGGCGTGGTTAAGGAACTTGCGTTCTGGAGCCACAGCGAAAGCGAGTCTGAATAGGGCGTTGTCCGCCTTCGGGCGGACCCGTCGCAATGATAAGACCCGAAACCGGGCGATCTACCCATGGCCAGTGTGAAGCGGGAGTAAAGCCCCGTGGAGGCGCGAACCTGTGGATGTGGCAAAATCCTAGGATGAGCTGTGGATAGCGGTGAAATGCCAATCGAGCCCGGAGATAGCTGGTTCTCCCCGAAATGCATTGAGGTGCAGCCTCGGGTGTTTCGCCATGGGGGTAGGGCCCTGGATGGGCTAGGGGGCTGCATAAGCTTACCAAACCCAACCAAACCCCCAATACCATGGCTCCACAACCCGGGAGTGAGACGGTGAGGGATAAGCCCCATCGTCGAGAGGGAAACAGCCCAGACCATCCGCTAAGGCCCCCAAGCACTGGCTCAGTGGCAAAGGATGTGAGGTCGCCGAAACAGCCAGGAGGTTGGCTTAGAAGCAGCCACCCTTGAAAGAGTGCGTAATAGCTCACTGGTCGAGTGATCTCGCGCCGACAATAATCGGGGCTCAAGCCAGTCGCCGAAGCGATGGGACCGCCGCAAGGCGGTCGGTAGGGGAGCGTTCCCTTCAGCAGTGAAGCGTCAGCGGAAGCTGGCGTGGAGCGGAGGGAAGTGAGAATCGCGGCATGAGTAGCGTATAGGCGTGTGCAAACCACGCCCGCCGTAAGCCTAAGGATTCCTACGCAACGTTCTTCGACGTAGGGTTAGGCGGGGCCTAAGCTGAGGCCGAAAGGCGTAGGCGATGGATAGCCGGTTAGTATTCCGGCCCCACCCACGCTCCGTTACGAGCATCGGGGTGACGCAGGAGGGTAGGTTCAGCGTGCCCATTGGACATGGCACGTCCCCAAGCATAGGTGTGCCGCAGCAGGCAAATCCACTGCGGCGTTAAGCTGAGGCGCGGGGGAAGCTGCGGGGCAACCCAAGGCGATTGAGCTGATCCCACGCTGCCAAGAAAAGCCTCGTTGCCAGGAGTTGGGTGCCCGTACCGTAAACCGACACCGGTAGGCAGGGGTAAGCACCCCAAGGCGGTCGAGAGAACTCTCCCTAAGGAACTCGGCAAGTTAACCCCGTAACTTCGGGATAAGGGGTGCCCCGGAAGGTGAAGGGCTTGGCGCCTGGAGCTTTCGGGGGTCGCAGCGAAGCGGCTCTGGCGACTGTTTAACAAAAACACAGGTCTCTGCGAACGCGTAAGCGGACGTATAGGGGCTGACGCCTACCCAGTGCCGGAAGGTCAAGAGGAGGGGTGCAAGCTCCAAATCGAAGCCCCGGTGAACGGTGGCCGTAACTATAACGGTCCTAAGGTAGCGAAATTCCTTGTCGGGTAAGTTCCGACCCGCACGAAAGGCGTCACGATCAGAGCGCTGTCTCAGGGAGAGACTCGGCGAAATTGCAATATCCGTGAAGATGCGGATTACCCGCGGCCGGACAAGAAGACCCCGTGGAGCTTTACTGCAGCTTGGCATGGCATCGGGGCCACTGATGCGTAGGATAGGTGGGAGCCTGGGAAGCCCCGCTCGCGGGCGGGGTGGAGGCAACGGTGAAATACCACCCTTTGGCGGTTCTGGTGCTCACCCTGCTACCCAACAGGGGACAGTGCCTGGTGGGCAGTTTGACTGGGGCGGTCGCCTCCTAAACAGTAACGGAGGCGTTCAAAGGTCCCCTCAGGCTGGATGGCAATCAGCCGGTGAGTGCATGGGCATAAGGGGGCTTGACTGCGAGCCCGACAAGGCGAGCAGAGGCGAAAGCCGGACCAAGTGATCCTACGGTGCCGAGTGGAAGGGCCGTGGCTTATCGGACAAAAGCTACCCCGGGGATAACAGGCTGATTTCGCCCAAGCGTCCACAGCGACGGCGAAGTTTGGCACCTCGATGTCGGCTCGACGCATCCTGGGGCTGAAGCAGGTCCCAAGGGTTGGGCTGTTCGCCCATTAAAGCGTTACGCGAGCTGGGTTCAGAACGTCGTGAGACAGTTCGGTCTCTATCCGCCGTGGGCGTAGGAGAATTGAGGAGGGTGGCCCTTAGTACGAGAGGACCAGGGCCAACGGACCTCTGGTGTGTGGGTTGTTCCGCCAGGAGCAGTGCCCAGTAGCCAAGTCCGGTGTGGAGAAGCGCTGAAAGCATCTAAGTGCGAAGCCCACTCCAAGATGAGTTCTCCCACAGCATAAGCTGGTAAGGTCGCAGCGAGACTAGCTGCTTGATAGGCGGCAGGTGTAAGCCCAGCAATGGGTGTGCTAAGCCGTACTAATCGACCGAGGGCTTGACCTCCATGGAACCGTGCGCCAAACAACTCCTTCAGTCATCACCGCGGGGTGGAGCAGCGGCAGCTCGTCGGGCTCATAACCCGAAGGTCGCAGGTTCGAGTCCTGCCCCCGCTACCAACAAAACGAGAAGACCCTGACCGAAAGGTCGGGGTCTTTCCTTGTCAGCGGTGCAGCTCCAAACGCTCACTGAGGCTCTGGGAAGGGGCAGGCGTTGGAGAGAGTCACAACCATCACGACTCCTCCTTGCTGCGCCACCTCTTGGAAGGCCTCTTTCAACGCAGCGAAGACCGCGTCGTCTTCACCACTCACGAGCGTGCTCATCGTCCCAGGATCGACTGCCAGCCCGTGGGAGCGGAGGACCTCCAGCGTCCTCTCGATGGCTGGAGTGAGGTGTGGTTGCCGCAGAGGGTATAAGCTGACCTGGGCGGTTATGGGCATGGTGACGCTCCTACAAAAGATCGACCCTCATCCCGATAAAAGCGCCGAACGGGAGTGAGCTCGGGCGATCTACCCAGGGCACGGGGCCCAGACCTGTTCTGCACGTGAGCAGGATATGCTGCTCAGGTAGTGCCTCGCATACCAATCGCTTCAGGCCCCAGGGGGAGAAGAACCGGGCATCGCGGTACGCTCGGGCGCGACGCAGGCGCCGGTACCAGGCCAGAGGACTCGCGCTGTTGAGAACACCCAGGAGCAGCGCCGTTCGCGCGACACGAGCTGCTTCCCGCAGACCTTCTAGCGGATCCTCCAGGAACTCGAGCACCGTAATCATGACGACGACGTCGAAGCTCTGGTCCCGAACCGGCAGGGCCATCGCGTCGCCTCTTATCACCGGGAACCACGGCCGGCGTGCCCGAACAAACTCGAGCTTGCGGAAGTCCTCATCGAGGCCCACGGCGGCGAGCCCATTTGCTTGCCACAGCCCAGCGAAGTGGCCCGTGCCGCAGCCCACGTCCAGCAGTGAGCCGACCCCCGCAATGTCAGACAGGAGACCGCCGACGATTTCTCGCTCAGCCCGGTCGGCCCGCATTCCGAAGCGCGTGCTGAACCACTGCTCATAGCGCTCGGCGTACTCCAGGGCGTACCTCCGCTCTGGCGCATCAGTGTGGGACCCGGCGTTCGGTTACTTCAACCCAGCTACTTGAAAAAACGGTAGCGCAGCAGCGTGAAAAGGACCGTGAAGCCGTCCTTCCACGATATTTTCTTCCCCTCCCACCGCTCCCGCACATGCACCCTCCCCGTTTGGCGCCGGAAAAGCGCGATTATATCCTACCGGCGGCCCCTCTCCGCGGCGGGGCGGAGGGGGGGGCGGGAGGCGGTTTTTTCCTCCGCCCGAATCTGATATTCTGCTCCCCGTACCGGACGACCATCGGCCCTGGCCGCGAGCATGGGGCCATCCTCCACGCGCATGCTGGATCGGGTGGATTTCCCCGCTTTCGTGGACTCGCCAGGGGCGGGGAGCCTGGCCGTCAGCCATCGTTCGAGGGATTTCCCGGATCGGTCATCCATCTTCGAGGCCAGCCGAAGGAGCGATACCATGAGCGCGCAAGAGCTTGAGGCCATCGCCAGGAAACTCATCGCCCCCGCGAGGGGCATCCTCGCTGCGGACGAGAGCACGGGCACCATCGAGAGGCGCTTCAAGAGCATCAACGTCCCCAACACCGAGGCCAGCCGCCAGGCCTACCGGGACATGCTCTTCACCACCCCCGGCTTCGGCGAGTACATCAGCGGCGTGATCCTCTTCGACGAGACCATCCGCCAGAAATCCCTCAAGGGGGTCCCCTTCACCGAGGTGCTGACCCGGTCGAACTCCATCCCCGGCATCAAGGTGGACGCGGGCGCCAAGCCGCTCCCCTTCGCCCCTGACGAGATGACCACCGAGGGCCTCGACGGCCTGCCCGGGCGCGTGAAGGAGTACCGCGACATGGGCGCCCGCTTCGCCAAGTGGCGCGCCGTCGTCACCATCGGCCCCGGCATCCCCACCCGCTACTGCATCGAGACCAACGCCCACGCCCTCGCCCGCTACGCGGCGATCTGCGTCGAGGGCGGCCTGGTGCCGATCGTGGAGCCCGAGGTCCTCATGGACGCGGACAACACCATCGAGACCTGCTTCGACGTGACCGAGTGGACGCTCAAGAGCGTCTTCAACGCCCTCTACGAGCAGCGCGTGCCGCTCGAGCAGATCCTCCTCAAGCCCAACATGGTGGTCTCGGGCAAGAAGTGCCCGGTGCAGGCGGGCGTGCGACAGGTGGCCGAGATGACGCTCAAGTGCCTGCGCCGCTGCGTGCCCCCCGCGGTGCCCGGCGTGGTCTTCCTCTCGGGCGGCCAGTCGGACGAGGACGCCACGGCCCACCTCAACGCCATGAACCAGATCGGCGGGAACCCCTGGGAGCTCAGCTTCTCCTACGGGCGCGCCCTCCAGGCCCCGTCCATGAAGAAGTGGGCGGGCCAGGCGGCCAACGTGGCGGCCGCCCAGAAGATCTTCCACCACCGCGCCAAGTGCAACGGCGCGGCCCGCTCGGGCAAGTACAGCGACGCCATGGAGCGCGAGCTCGCTGCCTGAGCCCCTCGCAA
>Ga0209640_10005843_pt1 | contig 10767 bp, 8 predicted proteins | sample RifCSP10_1_FD_184018 | JGI IMG/M metagenome (GOLD analysis project Ga0209640, IMG submission 184018) | Soil microbial communities from Rifle, Colorado - Rifle CSP2_sed 10_1 (SPAdes) (version 2) | ecosystem: Environmental > Terrestrial > Deep subsurface > Rock core/Sediment | place: Rifle...
CAACAGAGAATCGACCGGGAGATCGCCAAGTACCCGGCGGACCGCAAGCCGTCGGCGGTGATGGCGGCGCTGATCATCGCGCAGCAGGAGCTCGGCTGGATCTCGAGCCAGACGATGGACGAAGTCGCGCGCTACCTCGGCATGCCGCCGGTTGCGGTGTACGAGGTCGCGACGTTCTATCACATGTACAACCTCGAGCCGGTCGGCAAGTTCAAGCTGACGATCTGCACCTGCCTGCCCTGCGGGCTGCAGGGAGCGCTCGACGCGGCCGACCACCTGCGCGACCGGCTCGGCATCGATTTCAACGAGACCACGCCGGACGGCAAGTTCACGCTGAAGGAAGGCGAGTGCATGGGGGCGTGCGCGATGGCGCCGGTGCTGCTCGTGAACGACCGGAAAATGCTCGATTTCATGTCGCACGAGAAGCTCGACGCGCTCGTCGCCGAGCTGGGCGAACGATGAGCCCGCTCGAGTACGGTCCGGACGCGATCCTGATGAAGGGCTTGGACGGCCGCAACTGGCGGCTCGCCGATTATGAGCAGCGCGGCGGCTATGCCGCGCTCAAGAAAATCCTCGAGCAGAAAATCGCGCCCGACGCGCTCATCGCCGAAGTGAAGAAGTCGGCGCTGCGCGGCCGCGGTGGTGCGGGCTTTCCGACCGGGCTCAAGTGGTCGTTCATGCCGCGGCAGTTCCCGGGTGCCAAGTACATGGTGTGCAACTCCGACGAGGGCGAGCCGGGCACCTGCAAGGACCGCGACATCCTGCGCTACAACCCGCACGCGGTGATCGAAGGCATGGCGATCGGCGCGTACGCCACCGGCTCGAGCGCCGGCTACAACTACATTCACGGCGAAGTCTGGGAGATCTACGAGCAGTTCGAAGAGGCGCTCGGCGAGGCGCGCAGCGCCGGATACATCGGCCAGAACATTCTCGGATCGGCGTTCTCGTTCGAGCTGCATGCGCATCCGGGATGGGGCGCGTATATCTGCGGCGAGGAAACCGCGCTGCTCGATTCGCTCGAAGGCAAGAAGGGGCAGCCGCGCTTCAAGCCGCCGTTCCCGGCAAGCTACGGCCTCTACGGCAAGCCGACGACCGTCAACAATACGGAAACGTTCGCCGCCGTCCCCTGGATCATCGTCCATGGCGGCGATGCGTTTGTGCAGCTCGGCCGGCCGAACAACGGCGGCACGAAGCTTTTTTCCGTCACCGGACATGTCAATCGTCCCGGCAACTACGAAGTCCGGCTCGGAACGCCGTTCGCGAAGCTGCTCGAGATGGCGGGCGGTGTGCGCGGCGGCAACCGGCTGAAAGCGGTGATTCCCGGCGGCTCGAGCATGCCGGTGCTGCCGGCCGACCTCATGATGGCGACCGACATGGATTACGACTCGATCGCCAAGGCGGGCTCGATGCTCGGTTCCGGCGCCGTGATCGTGATGGACGAGACGACGTGCATGGTGCGCGCGCTCGAGCGGCTGTCGTACTTCTATTTCGAGGAATCGTGCGGCCAGTGCACGCCGTGCCGCGAGGGCACCGGGTGGCTGTATCGCGTCGTCAATCGCATCGAGACCGGCAAGGGCCGGATGGAAGATCTGGCGCTGCTCGACGACGTCTCGGACAACATCGCCGGCCGCACCATCTGCGCGCTCGGAGACGCAGCCGCGCTCCCGGTGAAGAGTTTTCTGAAGCACTTCCGCGCGGAGTTCGAGCATCACATCCAGCACAAGCGCTGCCTCGTGCAAGGGCCTGCGAGCGAGCCGAAATGGGGCCGCTCGGGCGCGCACCGCGAGCGCGAGATGCAGGCCGCCGCATGAGCACGATCCAGGTCCAGATCGACGGCCGGACGATCGAAGTGCCGCACGGCACCTCGGTGATCGAGGCTGCGAACCGGCTCGACATCTACATCCCGCACTTCTGCTATCACGAGAAGCTTTCGGTCGCCGCCAACTGCCGCATGTGCCTGGTCGAGATCGAGAAGGCGCCCAAGCCGATGCCGGCGTGCGCGACGCCCGCGACCGACGGCATGAAGGTGTGGACGCATTCGCCGGTGGCGAAAAAAGCGCAGAACGGCGTCATGGAGTTCCTGCTGATCAACCATCCGCTCGACTGCCCGATCTGCGACCAGGGCGGCGAATGCCAGCTGCAGGACCTCGCTGTCGGCTACGGCGGCAGCGCTTCGCGCTACCAGGAGGAAAAACGCGTCGTGCCGGCGAAGCCGCTCGGGCCGCTGGTGGCCGCCGAGGAGATGACGCGCTGCATCCAGTGCACGCGCTGCGTGCGCTTCGGCCAGGAAATCGCCGGCGTGATGGAACTCGGGCTCGCCGGCCGCGGCGAGCGCGCCGAGATCGTCTCGTTCGTCGGCAGGACGGTCGATTCGGAACTCTCGGGCAACATGATCGATCTGTGCCCGGTCGGTGCGCTGACCTCGCGGCCGTTCCGGTTCGCCGCGCGCACGTGGGAGCTCGCCCGCCGCAAGTCCGTGTCGCCGCACGACGGCCTGGGCTCGAACCTGCTGGTCCAGGTGAAGCAGAACCGCGTGATGCGCGTGCTGCCGCTCGAGAACGAGGAAGTCAACGAGTGCTGGCTCTCGGACAAGGACCGCTTCTCGTACGAGGCGCTCAACTCGCCCGAGCGCCTGACGATGCCGATGGTCAAGCGCGAAGGGCGCTGGGTGGAGGCCGACTGGCAGCAGGCGCTGGAGGCGGTCGTCGCCGGGCTGAAGGCGGCCGGCGCGGACATTGGAGTTCTCGCCACCGCGCACTCGACGCTCGAAGAGCTGTACCTGGCCGGCAAGCTTGCGCGCGCTCTGGGCGCCAGCGCCGACTACCGGCTGCGCCAATCGGACTTCTCTGCCGATGGCCATCTGCAAGGCATTCCATGGCTCGGGATGCCGATCGCCGATCTCGCGCGCCTCGATCGCGTGCTGCTCGTCGGTTCGTTCCTGCGCAAGGACCAGCCGCTCCTCGCGCACCGGCTGCGCCAGGCGGCAAGGAAAGGCGCGCAGATCAGCGTGCTGCATTCGGTCGACGACGATCTGCTGATGCCGCTCGCCAACCGCCAGATCGTATCGCCGACCGAATTGCCGGCGGCGCTCGCAGCGCTCGCCAACGGTCCGATCGGGGCGAGCCTGAAGTCGGGCCGCGCGGCGGCAATCCTGCTCGGCAATTTCGCCCAGCAGCACCCGGCGGCGGCGCAGATCCATGCGCTCGCGCAGCAGCTCGCCGATTCGGCCGGCGCGAAACTCGGCGTGCTCGGCGAAGCGGCGAACTCGATCGGCGGAGCGCTCGCCGGATTGCCGACCGGAAGCACTGCGCGCGCGATGCTCGAAGAGCCGCGGCGCGCATACCTGCTGTTGAACGCCGAGCCGGAGCTCGATTGCGCCGATCCGCGCGCCGCGCTGGCGGCGCTCGGCAAGGCGCAATTCGTGGTCGCGATGTCGGCGTTCCGCCATGCCGCAATGGAGTACGCACACGTGCTGCTGCCGATCGCGCCGTTCACCGAGACGGCAGGAACGTTCGTGTCGATGGAGGGCCGGGTGCAGAGCTTCCATCCGGCGGTCCGCACGCCCGGCGATGCGCGCCCGGCGTGGAAGGTGCTGCGCGTGCTCGGCAGCATGCTCGGGGTGCAAGGCTTCGACTACGACTCGATCGACGAGGTGCGCACCGATTGCCTTGGCGGCCGCGACGTCCCGTCGCTGCTTTCCAACCGCACCAGCGTTCCTGCGGGCAGGCATTCGCAGTTCCTGCCCGGCTTGAAGCGCATCGCCGATGTGCCGATCTACTTTGCCGATGCGCTCGCGCGGCGTGCGCCGTCGCTGCAGAAAACGAACGATGCGGCTCCGCCGCGCTGCTGGATGAATCGAGCGCTGCTCGGCAGCCTCGAAGTCTCGCCCGGCCAGCCGGTGCTCGTACGCCAGGGAAGCGGCGAGGCGCGGCTCGAAGCCGCGCTCGATGAGCGGCTGCCGGACGGATGCGTGCGCGTGGCGGCGGCGCATCCGTCGACCGCGGGGCTCGGAGCCATGTTCGGCTCGCTTTCGGTGGCGCGCATCGAGATGGAGCAGGCGGCCTAGATGCTCGACTGGCTCCTTGCGCGGCCTGAAGCCTGGTTCGGACCGGTCTGGGGGCCGGCGATCTTCGGCACGGCCGGAGACCTCGCATTCATCGTCGCGATCGTCGCGCCGCTGTTCGTTGCGGTCGCCTATTTGACGCTGTGGGAGCGCAAGCTCATCGGCTGGATGCAGATCCGCATCGGGCCGAACCGCGTCGGTCCGCTCGGGCTGCTGCAGCCGATCGCCGACGGCATAAAGCTGCTGTTCAAGGAAGTCATCGTTCCGACCAACGCCAGCAAGGCGCTCTACATCCTCGCGCCGATGATGGCGATCCTGCCGGCGGTCGCGGCGTGGGCGGTGATCCCGTTCGCGCCCGAGTTGATGCTCGCCAATATCAACGCAGGGCTCCTCTATATCCTCGCGCTGACCTCCTTTGGCGTGTACGGCGTGATCATCGCGGGCTGGGCTTCGAATTCGAAGTACGCGTTCCTCGGCGCAATGCGCTCGGCGGCGCAGATGGTCTCGTACGAGCTGGCGATGGGCTTCGCGCTGGTGGTCGTGCTGATGGTCTCGGGCAGCCTGAATCTTTCCGACATCGTCCACGCCCAGGGGCGCGGCATCTTCGCGTCCGAAGGGCTGAATTTTCTGTCGTGGAACTGGCTGCCGCTCGCGCCGATGCTGGTCGTGTACTTCGTCTCCGGCGTCGCCGAGACGAACCGCGCGCCGTTCGACGTGGTCGAGGGCGAATCCGAAATCGTCGCCGGCCACATGGTCGAGTACTCGGGCATGACGTTCGCCCTGTTCTTCATGGCCGAGTACATGAACATGATCCTGATCAGCACGCTGACCGCGGTGCTGTTCTTCGGCGGCTGGCAGGCGCCCCTCGACAGCCCGTTCTTCCACCTGCTGCCGCCGTTCGGCTGGCTGCTCGTGAAGGTGTTCCTGATCGTGTCGATGTTCCTGTGGTTCCGCGCAACCTTCCCGCGCTACCGCTACGACCAGATCATGCGCCTGGGCTGGAAGGTGTTCCTCCCGCTGACGCTGCTGTGGATCGCCGTCATCGGGATCTGGATGCAGACGCCGTGGAACGTGTGGAAGTGACGCGATGAACCGCCTCGCCGACTTCCTGCGCTCGTTCCTGCTGCTCGAGCTGGTCCGCGGCCTCGCGCTCACCGGCCGGCACCTGTTCCGGCGCAAGATCACGGTGCAGTTTCCCGAGGAGAAGACGCCGATGAGCCCGCGCTTTCGCGGGCTGCATGCGCTGCGCCGCTATCCGAACGGCGAAGAGCGCTGCATCGCCTGCAAGCTGTGCGAGGCGATCTGCCCGGCGCTCGCGATCCACATCGAATCGGAGCCGCGTGCCGACGGCACGCGCCGCACCACCCGCTACGACATCGACCTGGTGAAGTGCATTTTCTGCGGCTTCTGCGAGGAGGCGTGCCCGGTGGATGCCATCGTGGAGACGCGCATCCTCGAGTACCACGGCGAGAAGCGGGGCGACCTGCACTACACCAAGCCGATGCTGCTGGCGGTCGGCGACCGATACGAAGAACAGATTGCGAAGGACCGGGCCGCGGACGCGACCTACCGATAACGAGGGAGAAAGCCGCCCGCCAAGCGCCGCGAAGGCGCGCGGGACAACCAGCAGAATGTTCGAAGCCGTCCTCTTCTACGTGTTCGCCGCGATCCTGCTCGTCGCCGGCCTCGCCGTGATCACCGCGCGCAATCCCGTGCACGCGGCGCTGTTCCTGGTGCTCGCGTTCTTCACCTCGGCGGCGATCTGGCTGCTGTTGCGCGCGGAATTTCTCGCGATTGCCCTGGTACTCGTCTACGTCGGGGCGGTCATGGTGCTGTTCCTGTTCGTGGTCATGATGCTCGACATCAACCTCGAGCGCATGCGCGAGGGCTTCTGGAAGAACCTGCCGCTCGCGGTGGTCGTCGGCGGGATCATGATGGCCGAAATGTGGGCGGTGCTCGCCGGGCGGACGTTCGGCGTCGCGCCGCAACCGGTCGCGCGCCCCGCCGACTACTCGAACACGAAGGAGCTCGGCCGGCTGCTCTACACCGATTACGCGTACGCCTTCGAGCTGGCGGCGGTGGTGCTGCTGGTCGCGATCGTGGCTGCCATCGCGCTGACGCTGCGTGCGCGCAAGGACCGGCGCGGCCAGGACCCGGCGGAACAGGTGCGCGTGCGCCGCGAGGACCGCGTGCGGCTGGTCTCGATGCCGGCGGAGAAAGACCAGTGACGCTCACGGTTTCGCACTTCCTGGTGCTCGCCGCACTGCTCTTCGCGATCAGCGTGATCGGCATCTTCCTCAACCGGCGCAACCTGATCATCCTGCTGATGGCGATCGAGCTGATGCTGCTCGCGGTGAACCTGAACTTCATCGCCTTCTCGCATTTCCTCGGCGACCCGGCCGGGCAGGTGTTCGTGTTCTTCATCCTGACGGTCGCAGCGGCGGAGTCGGCGATCGGCCTCGCGATCCTCGTCGTGCTGTTCCGTTCGCTGCAGACGATCAACGTCGAGGACCTCGACTCGCTGAAAGGATGACGTGGGATCGGGCGCGCTCGCCTGGCTCGACAAGATGATTGCCATGAAGACCCTCTACCTCCTCGTGCCGTTACTGCCGCTCGCCGGGGCGATCCTCGCCGGCTTCGCCGGCCGCGCGATCGGCCGCCGCGGCGCGCATTCGGTGACGATCCTCGCGGTGCTCGCCTCGTTCCTGCTCTCGTGCGTGATCTTCGCCGACGTGCTGAACGGCAACGTCTACAACGGCACCGTGTACACCTGGGCCGAGATCGGCGATACGCCGCTGGAGGTCGGCTTCCTGATCGACCGGCTGTCGGCGCTGATGATGGTGGTGGTCACGTTCGTCTCGCTGATGGTGCACGTCTACACGATCGGCTACATGGCCGAGGACCCGGGCTACCAGCGGTTCTTCGGCTACATCTCGCTCTTCACGTTCGCGATGCTGATGCTGGTGATGGCGAACAACTTCCTGCAGCTCTTTTTCGGCTGGGAGGCGGTGGGCGTGGTGTCGTATTTCCTGATCGGCTTCTGGTATACGCGACCGAGCGCGATCTTCGCCAACCTGAAGGCCTTCGTCGTCAACCGCGTCGGCGATTTCGGTTTCCTCCTCGGCATCGCGCTCGTGCTCGCGCATTTCGGCACGCTCGACTACGCGAAGGTGTTCGCCGAGGCGCCGGGGGCCGCCGCGAAGACGATCGAGATCTTCCCCGGCGCACCCTGGCTGCTGCTGACCGTCGTCTGCATCGGCCTCTTTGTCGGCGCAATGGGCAAGAGCGCGCAGTTTCCGCTGCACGTCTGGCTGCCCGATTCGATGGAAGGCCCGACGCCGATCTCGGCGCTGATCCACGCGGCGACGATGGTGACCGCCGGCATCTTCATGGTGGCGCGCATGTCGCCGCTCTTCGAGCACTCGCAGACCGCGCTTTCGATGGTGCTGGTGATCGGCGCGGTGACGGCGCTCTTCATGGGCCTCGTCGCCCTGACGCAATACGACATCAAGCGCGTCGTCGCCTATTCGACGCTCTCGCAACTGGGCTACATGACGGTCGCGCTCGGCGCCTCGGCCTACGGGGCGGCGATCTTCCACCTGATGACGCACGCGTTTTTCAAGGCCGTGCTGTTCCTTGCCGCCGGCTCGGTGATCATCGCGCTGCACCATGAGCAGGACATGCGCCGCATGGGCGGCCTGAAGAAGTACATGCCATGGACGTACTGGACGATGCTCGTCGGCGCAGTGGCCTCGGCCGGCATCCCGCCGTTCGCCGGCTTTTTCTCCAAGGACGCGATCATCGAGGCGGCGCGGCTGTCGCAGACGCCCGGCGCGACGTTCGCATGGCTCGCCGTGCTGTCGTGCGTGTTCGTCACCGCGACGTACACCTTCCGGCTCGTGTTCATGACGTTCCACGGCGAGCCGAGGTTCAACCCGGCGCATCCGCCGCACGAATCGCCGAAAGTGGTCACCGTTCCGCTCGTGCTGCTCGCGATCCCGTCGATCGCTTCGGGCTGGTGGATCGGCAAGGTCGTGTTCGGCGATTACTTCGGCTCTTCGATCGTGGTCGGCGCGGCGCATCCGCACATCGCCGTGATGCGCGAGGAGTACCACGGGCTCGGGACCTACATGCTGCATGGCGTGACCGCGCTGCCGTTCTGGCTGGCGCTCGCCGGCATCACATGCGCGTGGTACCTGTACCGGGTGCGCCTCGACCTGCCCAAGCGCATCGCGGTTGCGCTCGGGCCCCTGTATGCGATCGTCGAGCGCAAGTACGGGTTCGACGAGCTGTATCAGTGGCTGTTCGCCGGCGGGGCGCGCAAGGTGGGCGAAGGGTTCTGGAAGGGGGGCGACGAGCGCACGATCGACGGCGTCTTCGTGAACGGCTCGGCGCGCCTGGTCGGCTGGTTCTCGGGCATCGTCAGCCTGCTGCAATCGGGGCTGATCTACAAGTACGCGGTGATGATGCTGTTCGGCATCCTGCTCGCGATGACCTGGTTCCTGTTCCTCGCGCCGAGGGGCCCGTAGCGATGCCGAACGCCGCGCCGCTGCTTTCGCTCGCGATCTGGGTGCCGATCCTGTTCGGCCTCGGCGTGCTGGCCGCGGGCGGCGACCGGGAAGCCCCGGCGCAGCGCTGGCTCGCGCTCATCGGCGCGGTGACCGGGTTCCTGGTCACGATCCCGCTGTGGACCGGGTTCGATCCGCGCACCGCCGAGATGCAGTTCCAGGAATTCGCGCCATGGATCGAGCAGTTCAACATCCACTATCACCTGGGCGTGGACGGCATCTCGATGCTGTTCCTCCTGCTGAACAGCTTCATCACGATCCTCATCGTGATCGCCGGCTGGACGGTGATCGAGTCGCGCGTCGGGCAGTACATGGGCTCGTTCCTGATCATGTCGGGCCTGCTGAACGGCGTCTTTTGCGCGCTCGACGGGCTGCTGTTCTACGTGTTCTTCGAGGGCACGCTGATCCCGATGTTCATCATCATCGGCGTCTGGGGCGGGCCGAACCGCGTCTACGCCGCGCTGAAGTTCTTTCTCTACACCTTCCTCGGTTCGGTGCTGATGCTGGTCGCGCTGCTGTATCTGTACGGCAAGTCCGGCGGCAGCTTTTCGATCCTCGACTGGCACAGGCTGCCGCTGCCGCTGCACATCCAGCAGCTGCTGTTCTTCGGCCTGCTGCTCGGCTTCGCGGTGAAGGTGCCGATGTGGCCGGTGCACACCTGGCTGCCGGATGCGCACACCGAGGCGCCGACCGGCGGCTCGGTGGTGCTCGCCGCGATCCTGCTGAAACTCGGCGCGTACGGCTTCATCCGCTTCACGCTGCCGATCCTGCCGGATGCTTCGCGCGATCTTGCGTGGTTCATGATCGCGCTTTCGCTGATCGCGGTCGTCTACATCGGGCTGGTGGCGCTGGTGCAGACCGACATGAAGAAGCTGATCGCGTACTCCTCGATCTCGCACATGGGGTTCGTCACGCTCGGCTTCTTCGTCTTCAACGCCTATGGCATGGAGGGCGGGCTGGTGCAGATGATCTCGCACGGCTTCGTCTCGGCGGCGATGTTCCTCTGCGTCGGCGTGCTCTACGACCGCATGCATTCGCGCATGATCTCGGACTACGGCGGCGTGGTGAACACGATGCCGAAGTTCGCCACGCTGATGATGCTGTTCGCGATGGCGAACGCCGGGTTGCCCGCGACCTCGGGATTCGTCGGCGAATTCATGGTGATCATGGGCGCGATGAAAGCGAACTTCTGGCTCGCCTTCGCGGCCGGCACCACGCTCATTCTGGGCGCGGCGTACACGCTGTGGATGTACAAGCGCGTGATCTTCGGCGCGGTGGCGAACGACCGCGTGCGCGCGCTTGCGGACCTGAACGGGCGCGAAATGCTGGTGCTCGGCTCGCTCGCCGCGGCGGTACTGTGGATGGGCCTCTATCCGAAGCCGTTCACCGAGGTGATGCACGCCTCGGTGAATGAGTTGCTGCGTCACGTGGCGGTGCCCAAGCTATGACCCCGCGCTTCCCGACTTCGCTGGCCGACTTCCTCCCGGCGCTGCCCGAAATGGTGCTGGTGGCGGGCGCCTGCGCGTTGATGATCTTCGACCTGTGGGTGAAGAGCGAGCGCAAGGGCGCGAGCGTGGTGTTTGCGCACGGCGTCGTCGCCGCTTGCGCCGCTGCGACCTTGCTCGTGCTGATGGGGACCGGCGGCGAGCCGATCTACGCGTTCAACGGCCTGTTCGTCGCCGACGTCATGTCGCACGTGCTGAAGCTCGCGGCCTACATCGCCATCGCGCTCGCGCTCGTCTATTCGCGCCAGTACATGCTCGACCGCGGGCTGCTGCAGGGGGAATTCCTCGCGTTGCTGCTCTTCGCGCTGCTCGGCATGATGGTGATGATGAGCGCGAACAGCTTCCTCACGCTCTATCTGGGGCTCGAGCTGCTGTCGCTCTGCCTGTACGCGATGGTGGCGCTGAACCGCGACTCGGCTGCCTCGACGGAGGCGGCGATGAAGTACTTTGTGCTCGGCGCACTCGCTTCCGGTCTGCTGCTCTATGGCATGTCGATGATCTACGGCGCCACCGGCACGCTGACGATCACGGACGTCGCGAAGCAGGTCGGCCAGCTCGCGGGCCATACGACGGAGCGCACGTTCCTCGTCTTCGGCCTGGTGTTCGTCGTGGCGGGGCTCGCGTTCAAGCT
>Ga0209640_10005844_pt1 | contig 10765 bp, 5 predicted proteins | sample RifCSP10_1_FD_184018 | JGI IMG/M metagenome (GOLD analysis project Ga0209640, IMG submission 184018) | Soil microbial communities from Rifle, Colorado - Rifle CSP2_sed 10_1 (SPAdes) (version 2) | ecosystem: Environmental > Terrestrial > Deep subsurface > Rock core/Sediment | place: Rifle...
CCGTGCTGGGCTTCAACAAGTCGGGCAAGGAAGTCGCCCGCATCCAGGTCGAGGAGCCGATCTACATCCGGCCCGCCGAGCGCGTGACCTGGCTGTAAGAAGATAGGACAGGAGGAAAACTCGAGGGGGCAGGGATCCGCAAGGGTCCCTGCCTCTTCGTGTTTACAGGTTTCCGTGGGATTTCGAGAGTGCCTGCAAGGCATGTCTTGGGATCGATGAAACAGGCCTATAAAGGGGATTGACATGGTTGGGCGAGTTTGAGTATCGTAGGACCGTTTTTAATTTATTTGGCGATCATTTTTTTAGCAACATCCATTAGGAGTTCAGTCACTACGTGCCGCGGTAGGGCTCACCCCCGCCAGTAGACGCGTAACACAAGACATTCAGCCACATAACTCAGTCACTTCAATTGCAAGGAGGCCGGTCCATGCAACACCCCAGTCGTTTCTCGTTCGTTCATTTCTTCAGCTGGCTCGCCATCGGAGCGTTTGTTGCGCTCCCGATGGCGGTCTCGGCCGAAACCGAGGCCACCCACGCCCACCAGACGGGCATGACCCATCAGACGCCGGAGTGGGCGGAAAAGCTCAAGGCGCAGACCATCATCGAGGACACCAAGGAAGGGCGCCCGGAGCGTTCGTTCCAGGTGGATATGCAGCACCAGCGCATCATGCGCCAGATGGAGCAGGATGCCCAGGCGCAGCACGCGAACGGCGCCTACAATAACATGTCCATGATGCACCAGTACGGTGCGGGCGGGCAGGACATGCTCCTGGTCTCGGATTCTCGGCAGGAGCCGGTGTCCATGCAGGGCGGACGCTGTCCGGCCAGCGCCCCGGTCCGGACCTACGATGTGTCGGCGATCAACGTCGAGATCACGCTCAACCAGTGGCTGGATTTCTATCCCGGCTACATGTACACGCTGACCGAGAATCTCGACAAGGTCCGCGCGGAGGAAAAGAAGAATGCGGAAGCCCGCGAGAAGGAAGGCTATGACCCCGGTGCGGTGCTGCCCGGCGTGCAGGCCCAGTGGATTCAGCCGCTGGTGATCCGCGGCAACCAGGGTGACTGCATCAAGATCAAGCTTCAGAACAAGCTCGAGGGCGGCGAGGATGTCAGCTTCCACATCCACGGCTCGAGCATGGTGGTCAGCGCGACCGGCAAGCCGGCCGCGACGACCAATCCGGACACGATCGTGGCGGAGAAGAAGGCGCTCGATCTGGAATGGTACATTCATCCGACCACGCAGGAAGGCGCCCGCCAGTTTCACAGCTACAGCAATGACCGCGAATTGACGGTGCTGGGCCTCTTCGGCGTCTTTGTGGTGGAGCCGAAAGGTTCGGAGTACCTGGAGCCGCTGGGCGCCGGTGACCCGACCCCCGCGCGGAGCGGCTGGCAGGTCATCATCAAGAACGGCAGCGGGCCGGACTTCCGCGAGTTCGCGCTGATCTATCACGAGAACGGCGACGAAGCGTTCCGTATCAACAATAAGAAGGGCGACTTCATCCCGCAGCGCGATCCGCTGACGGATGCCTACCGTCCGGCCGGCCGCTCGATCAACTACCGCAGCGAGCCGTTCGGCATCAATAATATGCACGTGCAGCACGAGTATTTCGGCTTCGAGGACGAGTCGATGGGGTACAGCTCCTATACGTTTGGCGATCCGTCCCCGACGATTCCCCGTTCGTACATGGGCGATCCGGCCAAGTTCCGCCTCGTGCACGGCGGGTCGGAAGTGTTCCACTCGCACCATCCGCACGGCGGGTCGATCCGCTGGCCGCGCAGCCCACGGGCGATCGATGACATGAACCTGTGGGCCACGGCGACCAACGGCCCGGTGAAGTATCCGGTGGTCCGCGCCAAGACGGACCGCGTGGACGTCGAAGTGATCGGGCCGTCGGAAGCGCTCGATCTGGAAACGGAGTGCGGCTCGGGTCTCTGCCAGCAGCTGGCGGGCGATTTTCTGTTCCACTGCCACGTCGCGCATCACTATGTGGCGGGCATGTGGGGCTACTGGCGCGTGTACAACACGATGCATGTCGGCGAATATCGTAACGACACGATGCCGGACCTGCGCGAACTGCCGGACCGGAAGGGCCGGATCAAGATCGGCGTGTCGTCTGACAAGCTGGTCGGCAAGACCATGGACTGGTTCGGCAAGACCTTCCAGATCGTGGAGAAGGGCAAGAGCAACTGGAAGACGAACCCGGCCGTGGTCACCATCAAGGACTGGGTCGAGATGCAGTTGCCGACGATGGGCAAGCCCGGCCACAAGGACGATGAGAGGGGCCAGACTCTTGCCTACGATGCGACCGTGCTCGATTGGGCCTGGGAAGGCGCCCGCGCGATGAGCGAGCGGGAGAGCACGATCGACAATCCCAAGTACAAGTCCACCCATCCGGGCAAGCGGCATCCGATTCTGTTCGAGCCGGCCACCGGCAAGGTGGCCTGGCCGCACCTGACGCCGCACTTCGGAAAGCGGGTGATGTTCTCGCCGCGGCACGTCGGCGCGCCGTGGCTGGATATGATCGCCCGGGACGAGAACGGTGAGCCGAGCCTGGACCAGGCGGCGCCGGGCGAGCAGGGCCGCTGGAGCCTCTGCCCCGAGAACGCCGGGCGGAAGAGCTACAACGTCCATTTCATCAAGCTCCCGATCAAGCTGGCCAAGGCGCAGGGCAAGGAGCCGGCCGTGGTGGACCCGAACGGCTTGATCTACGTGCTGCATGACGAGGAAGCGGCCATCCGGGCCAACGACGACCTCAAGTATCCGCTGGTCGTCCGCGGGAACATCTACGATTGCGTGGACTGGACGCTGACCAGCGAGTGGGACGACGACGACTACACGAACTTCCAGTCGTCGAAGATCAACACCCACTGGCATTTCCTGCAGTTCGACAACCAGGCGTCGGACGGCGTGATCTCCGGTTTCTCCTACGAGCAGTCGGTCCGGCCGTTCACGATGCTGGAGAAGAAGAACAAGAAGGGCCTGCCGGCGCCGATGAACACGGTGCTGACCGGCTCGGTGAAGAAGGGGGCCAAGAGCATTTCGGTGAAGAACGCGGCCCAGTTCCATGTGAACACGGAAATGCTGGTCGGTGCCGACAATGTGAAGGGGAATGAAATCGCCCGGATCAAGGCGATCAACGGCAACACCATCACGTTGACCAGGGGCCTGAAGCACGACCACCCGGCGAACGACATCGTGACGGTGGAATTCGTCCGGCAGCGGTTCTGGGTGGATGCGGACGTGGGGACGGTGTTCTGGCACGACCATGCCTTCGGCGCGACCACGTGGCCGCACGGCGGCTTCGGGACCTTCATCGCCGAGCCGTTCGGGTCCACCTACCACGATCCGAAGACCGGGAAGCTCGTCTGGAGCGGTCCGGTGGCGGACATTCACACCGTGGAGCCCGTCGGCCACGGCGTGAACGGCAGCTTCCGCGAGCTGATGGTGCAGGTGCACGATACGGTGCCGCACACGGTGAACATCGTGACGGCAGGGAATCCGCCCGGCCAGCCGGTGGAAGTGGCGCTGGAAGCGGGCAAGACCGTGTCGTTCATGATGCCGGAGAAAATCTACATGACGCCGATGCCGTTCCTGAACGGCGGCACGCACACGACCGGCAGCGGATTGAACTTCCGCGCGGGACCGATCGCGCAGCGGTTGGCGACGAATCCGGACGTGTCGAAAGCGTTCAGCAGCGTGGTGCACGGAGACCCGTACACGCCGTTGCTGCGGGCCTACACGGGCGACACGATGGTGTTCCGGCTGCTGCATACGCTTATGAACGAGAGCATGGTCTGGACCATCTCGGGCCATACCTTCCTGAGCGAGCGCTATGCGGGCGATGCGAACCGCAAGAACTCGATTCACATCGGGATCGCCGAACGGTACGACCTGGTCGTGCCGAAGGCGGGCGGGCCGCGCGCGCAGGCGGGCGACTACATTCACTTCAACGGCCGGTCGTCGAAGTTCTCCGAGGGCGGCTGGGGCATCGTGCGGGTGCATGACAAAGAGCAGGCGGATCTGAAGAAGCTGCCTGCCGGCTACAGCGCCCGGAACGAGATTCCGGCTCCGCTGCCGGTGTGCCCGGCCGAGGCGCCGGTGAAGTCGTACAACGTGGTGGCGATGGATTATCCGTCCATGCGGTTCAACCCGAAGGCGCCGGATACCATCGAGGTGGACTTCGAGCGGAAGATCCAGATCAACAACCCCGACGCGAAGATTTACGCGTTGGAGGAAGAGGCCTCCAAGGTGGCCACGGGGGCGCAGCCGATGCCGCTGACCCTGCGTGTGAACACAGGGGACTGCCTCAAGGTCACACTGAAGAACAAGATGAAGAACAGCCGTGCGTCGTTCTCGGCGATCTCCCTCGTGTTCGATCCGAAGGATTCGCTGGGCGCGAACGTGGGCAACAACCAGGGCGATCAGACGATCGCCCCGGGTGAAAGCCGCACGTACACCTACTATGCCGATCCGTCGCTGGGCGAGATTTCCTCGCTGGTGTGGGATTGGGGGAACGTGATGATGAATCCCCGCAACGGGCTGTTCGGCGCCGTGATCGTCGGGCCGAAGGGCTCGCAGTACCGCGATCCGAAGACGGGCGCGGATCTGTTGGGGAAGAATGCGTGGGTGGCCGACGTCATCGTGGACCGGTCCATCCCGGGCTACGAGCACCGTGCGAATTACCGCGACGCGGCCCTGTTCTTCCAGGACGAGGACAACATCATCGGCACCAGCTTCATGCCCTACGTGCAGAACGTGGCGGGCCTGACCGGCGTCAACTACCGGTCGGAGCCCTACAAGTTCCGCGAGGAGTCGGGCTGCTCGCTGGGCAAGATGTTCCAGCCGTGCAAGACCGACAAGCCGGAGGATCCGGTGACGCCGCTCATCGAGGCGCACGCGGGCGATCCGGTCCGGATCCACATCTTCGGCGCGAACAACGAGCAGAACCAGATGTTCAGCGTCGAGAAGCATGAGTGGCCGATCGAGCCCTTCATGCGGGGCGCGGATCAGATCAGCGTGGTGGAGTTCTCCGGGTCGGAGGCCATCGACGCGTTCCTGCCGTCGGCCGGCGGTCCCTACCGCATGGCGGGCGACTACGTCTGGAGCAACCAGCGGTTGCCGTACTCCCAGTCCGGGCAGTGGGGCTATCTGCGGGTGCGTCCGGCAGGGGATCAGCATCTGCTGCCGTTGAGCGGGGCGACGCCCGGCTCGAAGCGGGCAGGGACGGAGACGCCGGCAGCGCAGGTCGTGCCGGTTTCGACACGGTAAGACGGCCGACCTTCAGGGTCGCTGTGTTGTAACAACTATGGGGGGAGCCGTCTGGCTCCCCCCATTTGTTTGATGGGTCTTCTTGGAGGAGTCACCATGACGAGGATGATGGCGCTGGCAGCGGCGGTGGTGCTGGCATGTGCGGCGCCGGCATGGGCCTACGAGGAAATTGCCGTGTCCGACGGCGGGATCGTTTCCGGCAAGGTGACGATTGCCGGCAGCAAGCCGACAACCAAGGGATTCAACCTCATCACGTTTCCGGATCCGGTCTATTGCGGGCGTATCTCCACCGGGACCGGCTGGCGCATTCTGGATGAATTTTCCGTCTCGCCGGACGGCGGGTTGAAGGATGTGGTGGTGTTTCTGTCGGATGCGCAACGCGGCAAGCCCTTCGTCTTCGCGCCGCCGACCATCGAGGCGCGCGACTGCAAGTTTTTGCCGTTCGTGACGGTCGTCAAGGACCGCAGCGACGTCGTGGTCATGAACATGGATCCGGTCATGCACGACATCCAGGCCTACGAGACGTCGCGTCTGGGGCCGCGCGTGCTTTTCAATACGCCGCTGCCGATGAACCCGCACCATCGCCGCAACGTCAGCGCGGACAGCCACGAGCACCTGGCCGGCGAGCCGATGACACAGCAGATCCACATGACCAAGGGCCGCCGCATCTTCGTGATGCAGTGCGGATTCCACGCCTACATGGAAAGCTGGGGGATGGCGATCGACAATCCCTACTACGCGGTGACGGGGAAGGACGGGACCTTTTCCATTCCGGACGTTCCGCCCGGCGAATACACGCTGGTCGCCTGGCACCCGCAGGTGCAGACCATGCAGCAGCGGAAGATCGTCGTGACGGCAAAGGGCGCTGTGACGGCGGCGTTCGAGTTCAAGACGCCCACAGGCCGGCGCAGCGCGCACGAGATTGTGGAGAATCCGCACTACGGCATGGAGGCGCTGGGCAAAACGGTGGATATCCGGCCGACCCTGGAGTTGCAAAAGCCCTGACGATCAGGCATTCTCACCGTATGGTCGTCCCCCTGAGAATCGTGTCGGTGCTCGGGCTTCTGTCGCTGCTGGGTGCCGCGGCGGTTGCGCCCGTTTCAGCCTACGAAGTCGTCGAAGTCGAGCACGGCGGGACCATCACCGGCAAGGTGACGCTCCAGGGCCAGCCGATGCCGACCTCCCAGGGATTCAACCTCGTCACCTTCCCCGATCCCGAATATTGCGGGCGTATTTCCAACGGGAGCGGCTGGCGGCTGCTCTACGATTTTTCGATCGACCGGACGGGCGGGTTGAAGGACGTCGTCGTCTCGTTAGAGGGCGTCGAGAAGGGCCGGCCCTTCGATCTGTCGGTGCCCCGCGTGGAAGCGCGCGATTGCCAGTTCCAGCCCTTCGTGACGGTGGTGCGCGACGGCCACGCGGTGGAAGTCGTGAACATGGACCCGGTCATGCACGACATCCAGGCCTACGAAACGTCCCTTCACCTGGGGCCGCGCGTGCTCTTCAATTCGCCGCTGCCGATGAACGCGCACCATCAGCGCGGCAATCTCCATGCGACGCACCGGCACTTGCCCGGCCCGTCGATGCTGGAGCCCATCCATCTGAACAAGGGCCGCAACCTCTTCGTCATGCAATGCGGCTTCCACGCCTTCATGCTCAGCTGGGGACTGGCCGTGTCCAATCCCTATTATGCGATCTCGGACGGAGCGGGTTCCTACAGGATCGAGAACGTTCCCCCCGGCAGTTATCGCATGACCGCATGGCATCCCTACGTGGGCACCATGTCGGAGGAGATCGTCGAGGTGAAGCCGGACGGCACGGTCGAGGTCAATTTTACCATGAAGGCGCCGGCCGGACGCCGCACGTCGCATCAGGTGATGGACAATCCGCGGTTCGGTCTGGAAGCGCTCGGCCATCCGCTGCATATTGAACCGCTGGTCCAGCTCCAGCAATAAGCCATTCGTTACCCCGTGACCTTCTTTCACTCCTTTCCCGCTCGTCTTCTCCTTCTGACCGTCACATGGTGCTTTCTGGCGACCATCAGTTCTGTGCTGGCTGCAGAGCCGGCCCGGCCTGACGCTTTAAAGGAGGCTCAGAAGGAGGCCCAGGCTGCGTTCAACAAGCAGCAATATGATCAGGCGCTGCAACTCCTTGAATCATTGGTGAAAAGTGGCAACGTGGCTCCCGATGTCCGCCGGTTGAAAGCCAGAACCCTGGCGAAAGCGGGCAAACCGCAGGACGCACTGGCCGAGTATGAGGGGATCACCACAACGACGAAGAAGGATGAACTACCGTTGTTGCGGGAAGTGGCGTTCGGTTTCATCGTTCCAATGCTGAAAGACATGCGGGTTCAGATGCGTGGTGTCGGCTATACCGCCTTGAAGGAAATCGAGTCGGACGAAAGCGTGCCGTATTTCGAGGACGGGCTGAGCGACGGGGCAGGGCAGGTCCGGGCGCTTGCGGCTGAAGGCCTGGGACAACTGGAGGCCGGCCGGCGGTCGCCGCGCCTCAAAAACGCGCTGCAGGACCAGGCCGCCTATGTCCGGAAATACGCCGTGCAGGCGTTGGGGAAGACGGGCGATCGGGCGATGGCCGGGTTGATCGAGAAGTCGCTCGAGGATGAGGAGCCGCTGGTGCGCGTGTCCGCCGCCGGCGCGCTTGCCATGCTGGGCCAGTCGCGCGGGTGGGAACTGCTGAGCGCATCGGCGAAATCCAGAAATCCGGATGAACGGAGCGCCGCGCTGCGGACGCTCGGTCTGTTAAAGAATGCCGCATCCTTCCCCGAACTCGAAGCCGCATTGGGGGAGACTCAGCCCTCCGTGCGGGCCGCCGCCGTCTCGGGGTTGGGAGATCTGGGCGAGAGGAAGGCCGGCCCCTTGTTGCTTAAGGCGTTGCATGATCCGATCCCGGGCGTCCGCGGCGCTGCCGTGATCGGCCTCGGCAAACTGCACTATACCGGGGCAATGAAGGATGTGAAACAGGCGCTGAACGACAAAAATCCGGGGGTCCGGGCGGATGCCGTGGCCGTCCTGCTCGAATTCGGTGAGCCCTACGCCACCGTTGCCGGAACGGTGCGCGAATTGTCGGGCGACAAGGAGCCGGGCATCAGGGCGAGGGTGTCGAGGTCCCTGGCGAGAGGCCGCGGGGAATCCGTCGGGGATCGGGTGGAGGGGTTGCGCCTGCTGCTTCAGGATGCGCTGCCGCTGCCGCGGATGACCGCGGTCAGGGCCCTGGGCCATGTCACGAGTTCCCGGGCCTTGACGATTCTGAAAGAGGCGTTGCATGATAACAATGATGCCGTGCAGGCGACGGCGGCTGGTTCATTGATTCGTGTGCTGGACGGGAAAGCCGGGACCGGGAAGGGCGAGCCGGCTGAGGGGTGAAAAGGGCAAGGGGGGTGCTTGACACCCCCCCCGGCATTGCAGTATACATGTCCGTTTCCAAAACCGCGAAGGACGGCCCGCCGAAACGGTTGAGACCCCCACACGGTTCGAGAAACGCGACAGAGGCTTAGTTTTTTAGTGGCGTGTTCGCCATATATTCACAAGGAGGCGGTGTCATGAAGAAGGGTGTACTGTTTGTAATTATGCTGGTGGCGGTGGCGTTTCTCGCCATGCCCCTCACCTCGTTCGCCGGCGGAACCATCACCGGCAAGGTGACCTATACCGGGAAGCCGGTGGACAAGGAGTTCTCGTTCGCCAAGTTCCCGAATCCGAAGTTCTGCCCGAAGATCCCCAATAAGGCGCTTTCCCAGGGCGACAAGCGGATTCTGAAGTCCATCGAAGTCGGTGCGGGCGGCGCGCTGAAGGGCGCGGTGGTCGCGGTGGCCGACATCGAGGACAAGGAGTTCATCGACAGCTACAAGGGTACGGAAGTCGTGGCGGTGTTTTGCGAGTTCCAGCCCTATACCGGCGTCGTGGTGCCGATGAAGAGTTTCCGCGTGGAGAACACGGATGCGGATCCGGACGATCCCAAGTCGGTGAAGGGCGTGCTGCACAACCCGCACTCCTTCGAAGTGATGGGCGCCAGCTCCTCGACCGTGTTCAACATCGGTCTGGCGGAGAAGGGCTCGAAGCTCGACAAGCCGGCGACGATGCGGAAGGCGAAGAACGGCTCGTTCTTCCGTCTGCAGTGCGACCAGCATGAGTTCATGCAGTCGTACTTCCTGCCGGTCATGAACAAGCACTTTGCGGTGGTCAAGGACGACGGGACCTTCGAGATCCCCGATGTCCCCGCCGGCAAGCACAAGCTGGTTATCTGGCACCCTGGCGATGGCAAGGGCATGAAGGCCGAAGTGGAAGTGGATGTGACGGAAGGCGGCAAGGCGACCGCGAACGCGGCGCTCGGCAAGAAGTAAGTTCCGCTGATTCGTTCGTGTCTGTGAAAGGGCAGTGGCGGGCAACCGCCGCTGCCCTTTCTGTTTTTCGCCCCGTGCCTCGTCGTTGCCTTTGTGCTCCCGCTCTGGGTAAGATGCACGCATCATATTGAGAAATCTGTGAAAGACCCTGTTTTCGAGGATGTCCGTGGCACGGGAATTCTCACTCGCAGAAATATTTCAGCTCGGCTATTACTGGGAAACGAAAATCCTATTGACCGCCGTCAAGCTGGATCTGTTTTCGGCAATCGACGCCAAGCCGAAAACGGCGGTTGAAGTCGCGCAGCGGATCGGCGCCGACGCCCGCACGCTGGAATTGCTCATGAACGCGCTCGTCGCAACGGGTGTGTTGACGAAGGATGGCGACCGGTTTGCCAACACCTCCGTCGCGCAAACCCATCTCGTTAAAACGACTCCCGGCTACATCGGTCATCTCCTGATTCTCCACGACGCGGAATGGAATAATTGGGGCGGGCTGGAAGAGGCGGTCAGGACCGGACGCTCGCCGGTCACGCGGCACGTGTTTGAAACCGATCCGGAACTGGGCGTTAATGTCCTTTCCGTGCTGCACCGGATCGGCGAACAAAGTGGGCCGGCGCTGGCGAAACGGCTGGCGTTGGGTGAAGCCAGGACCATGCTCGATCTGGGCGGAGGCGCGGGCACCAATGCGATTGCGTTCTGCACCGCCTATCCTGATTTGAAGGCGACGGTGTTCGATCTGCCGCAAACGTTGCGGGTGACGGAACGGACCGTGAAGCAGGCCGGACTCGAGGATCGGATCACTCTTAAGCCCGGCAATTTCAACACAGACTCCCTCGGCGGCTCGTACGACGTCGTGCTGATGTCGGACATTCTGCATTATCAGGACGACCAGATGAACGCGGCGGTGGTGAAGAAGGTGCACGGCCATGTAAATCCCGGAGGCCGGCTGGTGATCAAAGACCGGTTTCTGGACGAATCGGGGACCGGTCCGGCCTGGACGACAGCCTTCGCGGTGCACATTCTGGTGAACACGGAAAAGGGCCGGTGCTACCGGACTGCGGATGCGATGCGATGGATGAGGGACGCGGGATTCGGCGACGTGGCCGAGCTCGAGCGGACGGCGGTGGTGCAGGGGA
>Ga0209640_10005845_pt1 | contig 10764 bp, 8 predicted proteins | sample RifCSP10_1_FD_184018 | JGI IMG/M metagenome (GOLD analysis project Ga0209640, IMG submission 184018) | Soil microbial communities from Rifle, Colorado - Rifle CSP2_sed 10_1 (SPAdes) (version 2) | ecosystem: Environmental > Terrestrial > Deep subsurface > Rock core/Sediment | place: Rifle...
TGCCCGCTGCCAGCTACCAGCTGCCAGCAAGAGAAGACGCCCGACGCCCGGAAGAGGATTCCTGCTCCCCTCCCATTCTGATGGGAGGGGGTCGGGGGGAGGGCAAACCAGCTGCCAGCTACCAGTTTCCAGTTTCCAGTTTCCAGCAAGACGGTGATCCGTCGCCTGTTCCCGTCGACTCGAAGTCCTTACCGGTTCTCGCCTTTCGCAGCCGAGCGAAGCGAGGCGATCGCCTTTCGCTCTTGTCTCTCTGTCGAAGGTCGGAGGTCGGGCGCGGCGCGATACCCTCGCTCGCACATATGCCCCACATCATCTGGGACTGGAACGGCACGCTCTTCGACGACCACCACGTCGTCGTCGCCGCAGTGAACGCCTCACTCGACCATTTCGGCGTTCCCCGCATCGACAGCGGTGCCTATCAGCGGCTGTTCGTCCGTCCACTTCAGGTGTTCTATGCACGCCTGTTCGGGCGTGACATCGACGATGGGCTCATGCAGGAGATCGACGACGTCTTCCAGGAGGCGTACCGCACCGGGTTCGAGTCGGCGGCGCTGACCCGCGACGCCGTCGCCGCCGTGAAGATGGCAGGGGATGCCGGAGTATCTCAATCGATCGCGTCGATGCTGTGGCACGACATGCTGGTGTCGACCGTCACCCGCTTGGGTATCGACGAGCACATGCTGGCGCTCGACGGGCACCGGGGAACGGTGGGCGAAACCAAGGACCAGCACTTGATCCGCCACGTGACGCGGCTCGAAGAGATGTACCGGGGCCTGAACCGGTCCGGGATGGCGGTGATTGGCGATATCACCGATGACGCTGCCGCTGCCCGAGCGGCCGGCGTGGGGTGCGTGCTCTACGACGGGGGGAGCCAGGAACGCTGGGCGTTGGAGGCCTCGGGGTTCCCCGTTGCCGCAACCCTGGTCGAGGCGGTGGGGATCGCCATCGGCTGATCTTCGATCGCCCTGAGAATCCGTACCGCTCGGTCGAGCGTTTCGACATCCCGCGCCGGAAGGCGCCGCAGCTCTGCGGCGAGACGGTCGACCCGCTGTGCGCGTCCCCGCTCCATCAGGCGTCGGCCGGATGGCGTTGCCCGAATCGTGGTTGCCCGACCGTCGTCGGGATCGGGCGAGCGAGAGACCAGACGATCGCGCTCCAGGCCTGCGACGATCTTGCTCATGGTCGGACCGGTCACCTGTTCCGCCCTCGCCAAGGCGCCGATGCTGCACGGCCCAGCGAATACGAGAACCGACAGCGCAGAGAGGCGGGCCGGGGTGATCCCCAATGATTCGTCGGCGCGACGGAGGCGGCGAACGAGATGGATCCCCACCGAGTTCAGGGCGCTTGCGAGGGATTCGACTTCGATCATGGTGGACACTTTACATAGCAAGGCTTGCTATCTATATTCTCCCGACCAGACGAAAGGCAGCGGCATGAACGTGCAGCGACTTCATCAGGTGGCGCAGCGGGCGGAGGACCTGGAACGAGCAGCGGCGTTCTACCGGGACATGCTCGGACTGACCCACGTCGCCACGTACGACCCACCCGGCCTCGCCTTCTTCGACCTGGGGAACACCCGACTCCTGATCGAACGGGGGGCACCGTCGGCGCTCCTGTACGTGGAAGTCGGCGACATCGACGCCGAGTACGCCGCGCTGGGCGGCGCCGGTGTCGAGTTGTCCGAGGCACCACACATGATCTTCAAGGACGACGACGGCACATTCGGGCCGGCCGGGACCGAGGAGTGGATGGCATTCTTCAAGGACTCCGAGGGCAATCTGGTTGGGCTCGTGGAGAGGCGCCAGGCCGCCTGAGGCAACCTTTGAGAAGCGAGGAGCGATGGGCGAAGGGCGAAGGGCGAAGGGCGAAATCCGGTGAGCGGGCTTCTTGGTGGTGAGGCTAGTGACGGGTGACGGGCGGCTGGTGACGGGCGACGGGCAACGCTCTTTCGGGCGTCCGGCGACGGGTGACGGGCGACGGGTGACGGGTGACGGGCCGGGCACACGCGTTCGAAGGCGTGACCGGGCGTCTTGCTGGGAACTGGAAACTGGTAACCGGCAACGCTCTACGCCCCGAGCGGTTCACCGTCTTGCTGGTAGCTGGTAGCCGGCCGGCGGCACCCTCCTACTTTCCGAACGGCGGCCCTTCGGGCCCCCGTCGGGCCACCGCCGACCACACCGTCTCGTAGTGGTCGGTGTCGAACGGGTCGATGTGGGTGAGGACGAACTCCTCCCATGCCCGTCGGAGAGGGTCCGCGTCGGCTGCGTACATCCGCAGGCCCGCTGGGATACGGTCGAGGATCGTGCGAAGGCTCATCGGCGTTCCCACCCGCGTCCGGGCATCGGCGGAGGTGAACGACTCGTTGACCTCGATGGCTAGGCGGGCCATCGTCGTCACGAAGGGGGCGCCCAGCTTCGGATAGCGTCTGGTCAGCATTGCCTCGATCTGGCCTACCTCGGGGAATGCCTTCTCCCAGATGATCCATCGATCGGCGAATGCCTTGTTGAGGGTTTGGGTCCCGGCATAGTCGCGTAGGTCGGTGGGGTTGAGCGTGCCGAATACGCGCGTGTCGTCTCGCAGATGGACGGTCTCGCCCGTGGGGAGGTCGAGGGCGCGGTATCGGTCGAGAAGGGCGTGCAACGCGAACAGCGTTTCTGCCCCCGCCGCGTTCAACTCCGACAGATTGATCAAGCCGGGGCCTCGCAAGGCACGAGTGATGTCGCCGTCCTGCCACCGGCTCTCCGTGCCGCCTCTGCCGTCGCCGAAGAGCTTGACCGATCCGATCAGGGTGATGTCGCGGACCTCACCGGTCAAGGGAATCCGGTAGTAGGGGAGCCGAAGCATCGCGGCGAACTGCTCGAGATCGTGGTCCTTCCCCGTGCCCATGTGCCCGCGGAGCGCGACATGCAGGGGTGTCTCGACGAGACCGCTGCGACGAACCTCCTCGATGGCAGCGAGCTTGTAGAGCATCCCGAGGTCGACGTAGTGAGGATCGGGCTCGGGGATCTTGCCGGCGCGCTGGTCGTGGTCGGGGAGGTCCTTGGCGACGGTGAAGGTCGTGAGCTCGATCGGCCCGCCCCGGCCGGTTGGGTCGACGAAGGTGATCGGTTCAACCATTCATGCTCCTGGGTGTTCGTTCAGAGCGTGTGCCCTCATCGTAAAGAAGGCTTTGGTGGGCCCACCATGTGTCACCCCCGGAAAGTGCGATGCTCTTGCGGAGCGCGGAACGCACCCCCTCGATCATGGCCCTTGTCAGGGCCTCGGGTCTGGCACAGACCTGGCTGCGTGAGTACGCGGCCTCGACGGTGGCGTCCCCGATGCCGATTCCGAGAACGGTGGTGCCCGAGTGTTCCACGGCATCCACCGATGCCGCCAATGTCTCGACCGATCCACGTGTCATCCCGTCGGCGAGGACCACCAGCATGCGCACCTGGCTGTGTCGCGTCCCCAGACGCTCGGCGGCGTGGCTGACGTTGAGCTCGTCGACGTTGGCAGCCTTCTCGAACATCGAGACCGGCGGGCTGCCCGTGGCATCGCGGCGTGCGGCGGTGGCAGCCTCGGTGGGCTTCGCCGCCGTCCAGAAGAGGCCGGCGAGGGTCGGCTCGGCCGCTACCCACCTCTGGTCGAACGACTTCACCAGGTAGTGGTTGACGGTACGGGTGAGTCGATCCGCCGCGCCACCCTGGGTGCGCCGCAGCGAACCGCGGGTTGCGTTGAGTCGGTCGATGTAGCTCCGTTCCGTGTCGTCGACTCGTGATGCGAAGGCGCGGTTGAATAGCGCGACCTCGAACTCCACCTGCAACTCGTCACAGAGACGCGCCAAGGTCCATGCCCCGAGTGTCGCCGCCGCCATCGCCCACGGTGCCTTCACGCCGCCGGGAAGCGGGCGGGGCTGCAGCATGCTCGCCGACCCATCAACGAGAAGGCTTACCGCGTAGGCCCGACGGGTCGGGAGCGATCGCCGTTCGAACATCCGCTCGAACAGCCCGGCGCCGAGGAACAGGGCGGAATACGGTGAGAGGTCGCCGGCGTCGTAGCCGGAGCGGAGACCGCGGCGCTGGTTGGCGACGAAGAGCGGATACAGCTCGCCGGAGATGTGACGCTGAGCGACCTGCCATCGCCTGGCGGCTTCGGCGATGGCGTCCCGGCCGTCGGGGGCGAAGCGGGCGAATCGCTCTGGGATCTCCGAGACGATGAGCCGGCCACTCTGGCCGGTGGGGAGGTACACGTCTGGACCTTCCGACACCCGGAGGATTTGATCGGTCGAGGGATCCCCGGCCTGATCCACGTCCGACTTCGCGCCGCGTTCCGCCACCACCGCCTGTGTGGCGCGCTTGGTGGCGTCGTAAGACTCGGCGTCGCGCAGAATCGGGGTGATCATCCGAACCGCATCCACGCCTTCGTCGATCCGATTGCGGTCCTCCTCCTGACGGGCATCGGTCTCAGGGCGAGTCTCACGCGCCGACGCCTCGGTGAGCAGGCCGTGCAGGCGAGCGACGGAGAGCAACCCGAGCGCGATGGCGGCGGTCTCCCAGGGTCCCGACGCGTGTCGGGCATCGTCGATCAGCACCCGCGCCTCCTCTAGCGCCGCCGCTACATGGCGTTCGGTGGAGCTCGATTGGAGCGTGTCCACGTCCTGATAGCCGCCGACGGCAAGGAAACAACACAGCGCGAACTGACCCATCGGCCGCGCCCTCCCGATCGCCCCGGGCACCGCTGCCCGGTACAGGTCGCCGAGAACCGATCTCGCCCCGGGGTACACGTCGAGGTTCTGGGCCTCCTGGCGGGCATCCTCCACGGCGAGGAACATGGCTTCGGCTGCCGGCCCACCCGCCTTGTCGAGGGCATCGAGCAGCGCAACGGGGTCCTCCGGTATGGGATCGTCGATGTCGGGGAACCACTCCCGAGGCAGGGGACGCCGCTCCTCGAAGTTGGTGGCCACGAGGTGGATCACCTCGTGAAGGGCGGAGGCGAGCGCCACCTCCGACGGGGTCACGGGCGCCCGACGGGCGTAGGCGGCTTGGAAGACGCCGGGATCCATGACGATCTCGCCGGGCTCCGCCTGCGTTCGCGAGCCAAGCCTCACCCGCAGCGCGTCGTCGTCAGCCAACGACCGGGCGAAGCGAGTCACGGCCGGGGCGACCCGCTGATAACGAGCAACCACGGCCTCCACGGCCCGCTCTTCCGGCGGCAGTATCTCGGTGAGCAGAGCCTCGTCGCGGCTACGCATAGCCGACCATTGTCTCATGGACCGTCGCCACGCGCCCCGCAGACCTGGTTGGTCGGGGCTACACTCCCCGCCTCTGGGCCGGAGGTTGACTCCGGCCCGGGTTCAAAATGGAGAGGAAACAACCAATGAGTCGGAGAATCAACAACATCCGGCGCTTGGGCGTGCTCATGGTCGTGCTGGCGTTGTTCGCCGCGGCATGCGGTGATGACGACGACACGACGACAACCACGGCGGCCGCGGGGGGCGAGTTCGTCCCCGGACCGCTCGGATTCGTGGAGGTCGCGCCCGGTGGTGCGATCCAGATCCGAGCACACCAGTCGATCACTGGTGAGACGGCGCCCCTGGGCACGGACCAAGTGCGAGGCGTGGAGCTCGCCATCGCCGACTTCGGTCAGATCCACGGCCACGACGTGGCCCTAGGAACGGTCGAAGACGATGGGTGTGCGGCTGAAGGTGGCCAGGCAGGTGCCCAGGCCATCATCGCCCAGGAGGGCGTGATCGGGGTGATCGGAACGACCTGCTCCGGAGCGGGTGCAGCGGCTCTGCCGGTGTACTCGGACGCGGGGATGGTGCTCATCTCCGGGTCCAACACGTCACCGTCACTGACCTCGGACCTCCTTGGCACCGCCGGGGACAACTACCACCCGGGCTACTACCGGACGGCGCACAACGACTTCTTCCAGGGCGGTGCGGTGGCTCGGTATGCCTACAACGAGTTGGAGGTCCGCACGGTTGCGGCGATCCACGACGGGGACCCGTACACCGAGGGACTCGCCTCCGCCTTCCGGGCGGCGTTCGAGGAACTCGGGGGGACGGTCTCGGTCTTCACCGCCGTCAACAAGGGTGACACCGACATGACCGCGGTCCTGACCGAGGTTGCCGCCGGTGCTCCCGAGCTCGTGTTCTTCCCGGTCTTCCAGCCGGAGGGTGACTTCGTCATCCAGCAGCAGGGCGGGATCGCCGGTCTCGAGGACGTGGTGTGGATGGGGGCCGACGGCCTCAAGGTCGACGACTTCCTGGTGCTGCCCGAGACCGAGGGTATGTACTTCTCAGGTGCAGACCTCCGGTTGGACGGGACCGCCGTGACCGGCGTGTCCTACAGCCAATTCAGGGCGAACTATGAGGCCGCGTACGGCGAACCGCCGGTGGCCGACTTCCACGCTCACACCTACGACGCGACGCTGATGCTCCTGTCGGCGATTCGCGACACGGCGTTCGTGGAGGACGACGGGACACTCAAGATCGACCGTCAGGCGATTCGGGACTACCTCACGGCGGTCTCGGGCTTCGCGGGCTTGACCGGGACTCTGTCGTGCGACGCGTTCGGCGATTGCGGCTCGGCCAAGATCTCGGTCGTGTTCCATGAGGACCCGGCCGATCCACAAGCGACCAAGACGAATGTGGTCTACAGCGAAGCGGGCGGCGTCGCCGGCTGATCGAGCTGATGACCTGATCAGAGAAGGGCCCGGCCCTGGCAAGGGCCGGGCCCCTTCTCACTACCCTCTGCGACTCATTCGACCAGGAACCGTATGACCAACCGGCGCAACTCCATGCCGACATTGAGCCTCGCCGCTGATGGGCCGACGCTTTCGGTCGACGCGTTCCTGTTCGCGCTGAAGGTGATGCTGCTCTTCTTTGCCGCGTGGTCTCTCGTCGGCACCGTGGCATTGCAGATCGACGGGCGGGGCATCACCGGACCGGCATGGCGAGACGCGATCGTGGGCGGCCTCGCCCAAGGCTTCATGTACGGGCTGATCGCTCTGGGCTACTCGATGGTGTATGGCGTGCTCGGCTTCATCAACTTCGCCCATGGCGAGGTGTTCATGACTGGGGGCATGGCGGCCTACTTCGTCTCGGACGCTCTCTTCGACGTGGGGATGTGGGAGAGCGCCTTCCCGGCTGCCTTCTTGATCGCGTTGATCTCGGCCGCCCTGGTGTCGACGGTGGTGGCCGTGCTCATCGAGCGAGTGGCCTATCGATCGCTGCGCGCCGCCCCCCGGCTCATCCCGTTGATCACCTCGATCGGGATGTCGTTCTTCCTTCAGTACGCCGTGCGCGGCCTCTTCGGCGACGGCTTCAAGACGGTCCCGGTCCTGCCCACCGCACTCCAGGACAGGGTGTCGATCTTCGGCCTCGAGATCGAGGGGATCAAGCTGCTGGTGATCGTCACCGCGATCGTGTCCATGGTCGGGCTGTGGTTGTTCGTCGAGCGTTCCAGGACCGGTAGGGCGATCAGGGCCGTGGCCGAGGACAAGGAGATCGCCGGTCTCATGGGGATCGACGTCAACCGGACGGTCGTGATGACGTTCGCCATCGGCGGTGCGATGGCCGGTGTCGCCGGGATGCTCTGGGCGATGTTGTTCCGCAAGGTGTACTTCCTCAGCGGGTTCCTTCCTGGGATCAAGGCGTTCACCGCGGCCGTGCTCGGCGGCATCGGCAACCTCATCGGGGCGATGCTCGGGGGAGTGACGCTCGGGGTGGTGGAAGCGGCGGGCCCAACACTCCTCCAGGGGCTGACCTGGTCGGTGCCGACTTGGCTCGCATATGCGTTGGGGGTTGGTGCGGCGGCGATGAGCGTTCTCGGCCTCCTCCGGCTCCGTGAGCGTGATGCCCGGCGGGCCGGGACGAACCTCGGCATGATCGTGTTTGGCGTCATCGGGGCTCTGATCGCCTTCACGAAGCTCCCCGGTGCGGACGTGTACATCCCCGGGACGAGCCAACTCAAAGACATGATCGCCTTCGTCGTGCTCATCGGGGTGCTCATGATCAGGCCGGTGGGGCTTCTCGGGGAGCGCCTGGCGGTGGAGGAACGCGGGTGACGATGCCGGCCGCGACTCCAGCCGCCCTGCCGGTCGAACAGGTGCCCTGGATGAAGGCCGTGCGTTGGGGGCTGGTGGCCGGGGCCACCGCGGTCTTCCTATCGGCGATCGGCCTCGTCGAGACCTTCGACGCTAGGAAAGTCGCTGATCCGTTCCTCAGCCTGGGCTACGTGTTTCTCATCTCCGTTGCGGCCCTGGCCGGATACCTCATCTCCAAGCGACAGGTCCTCGAGGGCATGGCCCCTCCCCAGCCTGGCCGTCACAACGTGATGGCGGGGGCCTTTCTCGGGATGGTGGGCGGTGTCGTCCTCGCTGTCTTCCTGCTTGCCGTCGGCTCCTTCGACGTCCGGGAGATCCTCATCAACGTGAGCCCCAATCTGATCGACCTGCTCAGCCTCGGGATGGGGACGGGGGGCGGGGCTGCGGCGCTGGTCGTCCTCGGGGCGGCCGTCGGTGCGCTCGGAGGAGCTCTGCACCTGATCGGGCCCCGCACCCGGTCCGGCATCGTCACGGGGATCGTCTGGGTGGTGGTGGTGGGGCTGATCGAGTTGGTGATCGGCAGCATCCTGCGCGAGGTGGGACTGGGCGCAGTCGACAGCTTCTTCTTCACCGATCTGAGGGGACTGGCCTGGCCGGCCGCCCTGTTGGTGTTCCTCGGCGCGTTCGCGCTCGATCGTGCCTTCAACGGGCGCCTCAAGGGTGCGGCCGGCCGCTTCCAGGCAATGTCCGAGCCGCGCCGGCGTCAGGCGGGGTTTATCTTCGCCACGGCGCTGTTGGCCGCGGGGATGGGCCTTCCTGCGGTGTTCGGGCCGTTTATCAACGAGGTGCTGGCCAGCGTCGGGCTATTCATGCTCATGGGGTTGGGCCTCAACGTGGTGGTCGGATTCGCGGGGCTGCTCGACCTCGGGTATGTGGCGTTCTTCGCCGTCGGGGCGTACACCACCGCGGTGCTCACCTCGCCGCAGTCGCCGGGGCTCTCTCCTGAGATGGCATTCTTCGAGGCGATTCCGTTCGTCCTCCTGATGGCAGCGATCGCGGGGCTCATCGTCGGGACTCCAGTGATCAGGATGCGCGGCGACTACCTCGCCATCGTCACGCTGGCCTTCGGTGAGATCGCCAGGCTCATCTTCCAGGCAGACTGGCTGAAGGGCGCGTTCGGGGGTGCCCAGGGAATCCTCCAGATCGGACAGGGCCAGATCCGAACCTTGTTCGGCTACGTGCTCGTCGGGGTCGGCTGCGTCACCGCGCTGGTCGGCGTGCTTCGTTGGCGGGACTCGATTCGCATGGATCGCGGGGAGATGCGGTCACTTCCCGGAAGCTCCTCCAAGGGCGTCGGCATCAGCCTGGTCGCGATGGGCGCGGCCGCGATCACTGCTGGCATGTTCTTCCCCGACTTTGCCAGTTGGACCGTCACCGGGATCGACTCGCAGGCGGTGTTCAGGATGGTGCTCGTGTTCGTCGGCCTCGCCTCTTTCGTCTCGTGGCGGCTCCAGGAGTCGCGGGTGGGACGCGCCTGGATGGCCATGAGAGAGGATGAGCAGGTCGCCTCGTCGATGGGAATCAACGTGGTCACTGCCAAGCTGCTCGCCTTCGTCATCGGGGCGATGCTCGCTTCGGTCGGCGGCGCACTGTTTGCGGTGAAACTGGGCACGATCTTCCCCAGCAGCTTCAAGATCGTCCAGTCGATCATCATCCTGGTGATCGTGATCGTCGGCGGGATGGGGAGCGTGCGCGGGGTCGCCATCGGCGCCCTGGTGCTGGTGGGGATCCTGGGCGGGCCAACCCAGCCCGGCCTGCTCCGTGAGTTCCAGGAGTTCAAGCTGCTGCTCTACGGGGTGATTCTCATCTTCATGATGCTGCAGCGGCCCGAGGGCCTGTTACCGAGCGCCCGACGATCGCGTGAGCTGCATCAGGAGGAGTTCCTCCAGGACGCCTGGATCAAAACCCAGGAGGGTGTCGCTGCCGAGGCCGATGCTCGTTCCGAGGACGAGGAGGACGACTGATGGCCCTCCTCGAGATCACCGGCCTCAGCAAGCAGTTCGGCGGGCTCAAAGCCCTCGGCGGTGTCGACTTCTCCATCGACGAGGGTGAGATCGTCTCGGTCATCGGCCCCAACGGCGCGGGCAAGACCACATTCTTCAACACGATCAGCGGCATGTACCCGCCGGACACCGGACAGATCCTGTTCGAGGGTGAGGACATCGCCGGGCTGACGCCTGATCGGATCACCAAACGGGGGGTGGCACGCACGTACCAAAACGTCCGGTTGTTCCCCAACATGACCGTGCTGGAGAACATCATGGTCGCACAGCACTGCCGTACGAACCGCGGGGTGTTTGCCGCACTCTTCCAGACGCCTGGGTTCCGGCGGGAGGAAGATGAGATCCGGGAGCGCGCCAAGGAGGTCCTCGGGTTCTTCGGCACCCGCCTCACCGGCTATCGGTTCGACCAACCCGCGTTCGTCCTGTCGTATGCCAACCGACGGCGGTTGGAGATCGCCCGGGCCGTGGCCACACAACCCCGGCTGCTCCTCCTCGATGAGCCGACGGCGGGGATGAACCCGCGCGAGACGCGTGAGCTCACCGGGCTCATCGGCAAACTCCGTTCGGAGCAGGGCTTCACCATCGTGGTGATCGAGCACGACATGCGGGTGGTCCGGGACGTGTCCGACAAGGTCGTTGTGCTCGACCACGGCACCAAGATCGCCGAGGGGTC
>Ga0209640_10005847_pt1 | contig 10764 bp, 7 predicted proteins | sample RifCSP10_1_FD_184018 | JGI IMG/M metagenome (GOLD analysis project Ga0209640, IMG submission 184018) | Soil microbial communities from Rifle, Colorado - Rifle CSP2_sed 10_1 (SPAdes) (version 2) | ecosystem: Environmental > Terrestrial > Deep subsurface > Rock core/Sediment | place: Rifle...
GCTTCCTCCACCAAGGTCGCGGGCAGTCGACCGCTATTCAGGTCGTAGGCACCGGAAAGGGCTGTCACGATCGCTCTGATCACCTTGGAGTTGTCGAGACCCGGTGAGCGGTCGGCTAATGCTCCCGAGGTCCTCGGATCCCAATCGAGATGAAGCGCCCGGTAAACCGGTATCAGCACGTCGCGGATTCTCTCCCCATCGTCGACCACCACGACACCCCCGACATGGGCGGCGCCTCGCACCAGGCGCTGGCCCACGCCCATCACCTTGACCCGTCCTCCGACATTGACCGACCAGGATCCTGGGCAGTACTCGCCAGGGATCTCCCCGATCCGGGCGTCGATGCCCAGGGTCTGAAAGGCTCTCGCCATCACCCCGGCGATCGTCTCGAAACGGTCTCGAATGCCAACCCGGGGGTCGTGGTCGGGCACCGCCATCGAGAAGGAGAGCGTGAAGGCGTGAAAGACGGCGGCCCGGCCACCGGCGAGACGCTCGACCGCGGCAAACCCGTGAGCTCGAGCTGCCTTGATCGCCTGGGGATAGCCCGGTTGCACCCGATCTGCCCGACCGAAGGCCACGACCGCTTCTGGGACATGGAGGCGGAAGACCCCGCCAATCTCGCCGCGGGCCACTGCCGACAAGGTCGCATGGCTCACCGCCACGTCCATTGCCGGATGATCGAGGTAGGAGTCCTCGACGAGCATGAGTCTTTGCACACCCAAGAGGATAAGGAGTCGACTGTTACCGTTTGAGTAACCGCGCCGTATCGGGAACGTCGAGGGCCGGTTCATCCGTTGATTTTGCGGGTGAGGGGGCAATCGAAAGGAGGGTGCGTGCGAAAGGCGTCTCGTGCGACTGCGCTGTTGGCCGTGGTCACGATGCTGGTCGCTTGTGGCGAAGCGCCCTTTGCGTCCCTCGGCCGTCGCAGCTCCGAGTGGATCTCCGAGCCCACGATCATCACCACTACCACGGTGCCGATCACGGTTCCTTTGGTGATCGGCTCGGACATCCTGAAATGGTTCAACGACACCATCGTCACCACCGCGCCACTCGATGATCCGGTTGCTGTCGAAGACGAGATATTCGATCGCAGGGCAGGTGATCTGTTCATACAGGCGAGCCGCGCCGAGATCATCTCGCTGCTGCCAGACGTCAGGTTTCCGGTCACGGCCCCATTCCTCGCCGAGTACGTGACTTCGCAGGTGGTGTTCGACAACAACGGGGAGCTGTCGAGCGATCCGGTCGCCACCTTCGGCATCTGGTCTTCTGAGCCTTACACCCGGTCCCGCTCGGTGGCGCAGATGGCGGTGCTCGAAGTGGCCTCCGACCCCGAGGCGGCGGCCGCAGTTCAAGAACCCGATGCCGACCTCTCCTGCGCCCGTTTTGCGGACCGCACCACCGAGGTCTGTGAGAGCCTGTCCATCGAGGGGATGCCGGCTTGGGCCCTCACCGCTGACAACGGAACGACCCTGGTCTGGTTCGAGGGGACCTATCGCTACGAGCTGTTCGGCCGCACCTTTGTGCCGATGGTCACCCTTCAGCAGATGGCGGTCGAGTCGCTGCCCCTGGCCGAGCTAGAGCCGCTCTCGGGATAACCTCGAACCTCCAAACCCAGGAGGCGGAGCATCTTCCATTCCGGTGGCTGGTGGAGCTATCTCCAGTATGACCAGGAGCACGACCGTCCCAACATCGATCGGGACCTGCTCCGTCGTGTCTGGACCTACGGGCGCCCCTATCTCCGTGGGCTGATCGGGATCCTTGTCACCATCTTCATCATCTCCGGCCTTGGGGTCGTCCCCCCCAACCTGATCCGGCTCCTACTCGACGAGGCCATCCCCAGCAAGGACATTCGCCAATTGACCATATTGGGGGCGGGGATGATCGCGGTTCCCCTGGTCAGCGCCTTGGTAGGGGTGGCGCAGCGGTGGTGGTCGTCGCGGGTGGGGGAGGGGATCATCTTCGATCTGCGACGGGAGCTGTTCGCCCACCTGCAGCGAATGTCTCTGCGGTTCTTCACGGCGACCAAGACTGGAGAGTTGATGAACCGGCTCAACAGCGATGTGGTCGGCTCACAGCAGGCGATCACCGGGACCTTGGTGACGATCCTCTCCAACGTGGTGTCGGTGGCCTTCATCCTGGTGGTGATGCTTCTGGCCGAGTGGCGACTGACCCTGTTGGCGGTGGCCGCCCTACCGCTGTTTGTGATCCCGGCGCGGCGGGTGGCCAAGGTGCTGCGCCGGGTGACCCAGCAGCAGATGGAGCACGAGGCCAAGATGTCGGGGATACTCCAGGAGAGTTTCAACGTCAGCGGTGCCTTGCTGGTTCGCCTTTTTGGGCGGTGGGACGAGGAGGCAGCGAGGTTCGGAGGGGAGGCGGCCAAGGTACGGGACCTTGGGGTGAGGCGAGCCATGGTGGGGCGAGGATTCTTCGCCGCCCTCGGATTGGTCTCGGCAGTGGGGACCGCCGCCGTGTTCTGGGTCGGGGGCTTGATGGTGATCAGGGGGGACATCGACGATATCGGCGTGCTCGTGATGTTCTCCATGCTGCTGGTTCAGCTCTACGGGCCACTTTCCGCCATCACCAACTCGCGTGTCGAATTCGCCTCCTCTCTGGTGTCATTCGAGAGGGTGTTCGAGGTTCTCGACCTGAAAACCGACATCCCGGACCCGGCAGAGCCCGAGCCATTGCTCCCGGCGACCGGTCGCGTCGAGCTCAGCGAGGTCTCCTTTCACTATCAGAGCGACGGCCCGGAGGGACTGGACGCGGTCCGGAGATTCTGGGACGGGGCTGAGGAGACCGAGCCGATTCCGACCTCGGCCTCGACCCGGGAGTGGGCCCTGCGTCATATCAGTTTTGTCGCCGAGCCCGGGACCTTGACCGCTCTCGTCGGGCCTTCGGGGGCGGGCAAGACCACTATCTCCTACCTGGTGCCGCGGCTCTACGACGTGACCGAGGGCGCCATCCTCATCGACGACCACGACGTTCGAGATCTGGCATTGCGCGAGCTGGCAGCTTCGATTGGGGTGGTGACCCAGGAGACCTATCTGTTCCACGCCACGATCGCCGCCAACCTCCGCTACGCCAAGCCCGAGGCCAACCTCGACGAGCTGATCGAGGCCTGTAAAGCAGCCAACATCCACGACATGATCTCCAGACTCCCGGACGCCTATGACACCGTCGTGGGAGAGCGCGGCTACCGGCTGTCAGGTGGTGAGAAGCAGCGGATTGCGATCGCCCGGGTCCTGCTCGAGGACCCACGGATCCTGATCCTCGACGAGGCGACCTCGCATCTCGATTCCCGCTCCGAGGCCCTGATTCAGGAGGCGCTCGAGGTGGCGATGGCGGGGAGGACGTCATTGGTGATCGCCCACCGTCTCTCCACGGTGCGTGCTGCTCATCAAATCCTGGTGCTCGACGAAGGCGAGATCGTCGAGCGCGGGGATCACGCCACCCTGGTGGCCCTGGGTGGTCTCTACGCCTCGCTCTACCGGACCCAGTTTGCCGAGCCGGCCACGGCCTGAGTCAGGCGCCTCGGGTCAAGTTGTCGATCAGGAGTTGTTGATTGGTGGCGAGCAACAACGTCTGGGAGTCGTGGGACAGCCAGAGACTGGGGCCCACCTTGAGCCACACCTGCTTCGGCAACGCATCGAGATTGCGTCGTTTGCGCGCCGACGGAGGCGCATAGACCAGGACCGTTGGGGCCGGGGCGGCCAAAGCGTCGAGATGACCGACGAGGTCATAGCTCCCGAACAGGAAGGCCATCCCTTCCGCCGGGTCGAGCGGCCCGGCGTCGGAGAACCAGTCCACCCGGCCACAATCGGCACAGGCCGTGACCGCCACCCGACCGATCCAGGTCGGCTGGTGCTCGCACTGCTCGGAACGCTCTATCTCCATGTGAGAGAAGCTACGAGAAGGGTGTGACAGATTTGATTGCCGGCCGAAGCCCTGGGTCACAGCTCGATGATCGGCACTTCCTGGGTGTCCTCGATCCGGGTTCCCGGGACCAGCAGAACCGGAAGATGGGAGTTCTCTATGACCCGGGCCGACACGCTTCGCCAAGCCTCCTCGGTGAACAGCCGCCGGGTTGCTCCCATCATCACCAGCTCGGCTCCGACATCCTCGGCTGTGTTGATGATTGCCTCGGCGGGATCGTCGCCTTCCACGAAGCGAACTTCTGCAGTCATGCCGGCAGCCTGCAGGGCGGCCACAATGGGCTCCACGGCCCGCAATCCACGTTCCTCCAGATAGCGGGCGGCCTTGGCCTCGGCGTCGGACGACTCGATCGGGGAGTCGTCCAGAAACGACCGGCGCACGTCGTCATCAAGCGCTTCGAGAAAGGACCTGGGGACTCTGACGACGGTCATCACCGTCACCTGTCCATCCTCCGACCGGAGACGGTCGCACAGATCTGCCACCGGTGCTGCAGGAAGGACCCCGGTCGTGGCAATCAGGATGCGCACGGGGCGGAGATTAGGGTGTCGAGTCCGGTCGTGTCGTTGCGAGAGTCATGGACCCAGAGCTGTTGAACAAGGTGACATGGAAGATCCCAAACGCCTCGGCGCTGGTCGGATCGGCCGCCGACGGGGAACGGAACGGCATCGTGGACCCGCAGCCTCGATCTCGGACACCAGGATGAAGTACGGCGGGGTGAAGCGGGGCGGTCATTGAAGATGCAGATCTCGGTAGAAGGCAAGGTGGCCATCGTCACCGGGGCGAGCCGAGGGATAGGCCTTGCCACCGCCCTCGAGCTCGCCAGAAGTGGGGCCGAGGGAGTGACCATCACCTCGCGCAAGCTCGAGAACGTCGAGGCGGCGGCCTCGGAGCTGGTCGCGGCAGGGGTCGAGCCCGATCGGCTGCTGGCCCTGCCTTCGCGGGCGGACTCCGAGGAATCGGCAGACGACGCGGTCGCGAAGACGGTCGAGCGTTTTGGCTCCTGCGACATCCTGGTCAACAACGCCGGCACCAACCCTTCGGCGGGGCCGCTGATGGAGGTCGACCTCGGCGCTCTGGACAAGACGTGGGCGGTGAATCTGCGGGCGCCCCTGCTCTGGGTACGAGCCGCTTATCGTGCGTCGATGGCGAAGAGCGGTGGGTCGGTGGTGAATGTGGCCTCGATCGGTGGCCTCCGGCCGGGCCCCATCACCGGCGCTTACAACATCTCCAAGGCGGGGCTGGTCCATATGACGCGCCAGCTGGCTTTCGAGTTGGCCCCCGAGGTCCGGGTCAACGCCGTCGCCCCGGGAGTGGTGAAGACCAGACTCTCCGAGATGCTGTGGGCCGACGAGCCGACTGCCGCCCGTATGCACCCACTGGGACGCCTGGGGACTCCTGAGGACGTGGCCCGCGCCATCGTGTTTCTCGCCTCGGATGCGGCCGATTGGATGACAGGGGTCATTCTCCCTGTTGACGGGGGTATGGCCGAAGCCTCGTCGTCCGGCATAGCCTGAAGCAGAGACCCGTGAAACACCCCAATCCCGACCCTGCTCTCGCTCTCCGCTATCTCAGCGGCGAGATCTCTGATGGGCCTTTGTTTGTCGAAGCCCGCCAGCTGCGTGACCAGGCACACGGCCGGACCGTCACCTACAGCCGGAAGGTCTTCATCCCCTTGACCACGCTGTGCCGCGACCGATGCACGTATTGCACCTTTGCCAAGCCACCAGGTGCCGGCGGCCTCTATCTGGAGCCCGAGGAGGTGCTCGCAGTCGCCCGAGCCGGGGATGAGGCCGGGTGCACCGAGGCCCTGTTCACTCTTGGTGACCGGCCCGAGGATCGCTGGCCGCAGGCGGTCGAGTTCCTCGCCGACAAGGGGGTCGGGTCCACGATCGAGTATGTGGCTGAGATGTCGGCCCTGGTCAGGTCCGAGACGTCTCTCTTTCCCCACGCCAACCCGGGTTTGATGGGAGACGCCGAGATGGAGCTGCTTCGGCCAACCAACCCTTCGATGGGGCTGATGTTGGAGAACATCTCGCCGCGATTGATGGAGCCGGGGATGCCGCATCACAACTGCCCCGACAAAGAGCCGGCCCTCCGGGTCGCGACCATTGAGGCCGCAGGGAGAAGCCGGGTTCCGTTCACCACCGGGATCCTGATCGGGATCGGTGAGACTCCTCGAGAGATCGTCGATTCTCTATTCGCCCTCAGAGAACTGTCCGACCGGACCAGAGCGATTCAGGAAGTCATCATCCAGAACTTCAGGGCCAAGGCCGACACCCCGATGCGACGGTCGGCAGAGCCGGTGCCCAGGTGGTTTGCCAGGGTCGTCGCACTGGCGAGATGGATCATGGGGCCCGAAGCGAATATCCAGGTCCCTCCGAATCTCACCGAGCGCTTCGAGATCTATCTCGACGCCGGGATCAACGACTGGGGCGGGGTATCCCCGCTCACCATCGACTGGGTGAACCCCGAGGCCCCCTGGCCGCATCTCGACCATCTGAGGGGGCGAACCGAGGGCTCCGGGTTCTTGCTGCGTCCGAGACTCCCTGTCTATCCGGAGTTCATTACACCGGATTGGATAGATCCCGGCTTGTATGACCACGTTGTTGCCTCGTCCGATGACGACGGCCTAGCCCATATCCCCGAGCACGTCGGAGCGACATGACCATCACCTTCCTGAGAGTGAGACCATCCGAGACATTGGCCGAGCCTGCGGCGGAGAGTCGCCGCCGCGAGGGGACGACGACCGTGGAGCTGATCAACCCCGGTCCTGAGGATCTGGCGAGTGCCGGCGCCGGAGGGATCCTGTTAACCGCGGCCACGGTCGGGGAGGTCGAGCCCGCCGCCTGGGTGGTTTCGCCGGACGACGCATTGAGTCTTGCCGAGAAAGGTATCCCCGGCTGGCGGATCAGTGTCACCGGAGACGTGGATCGGGAGGCGGTCCTCAACGGCCTGGCCCGGTCGCGGGCGGCGTATCTCAGGGTGAACCGGTCATCGGTCGAGGAGATGGCCCAACTGGCGGCGCTTCCCGGCATCGAGGCCTCGGTGTCGGTCTTCGTCGACGACGTGGTTCAGGCCGTGAGAATGGTCGACCTTGGCGCTGGTGACCTTCTGCTGCGTGACTGGGACCTGGAGAGGATCGGGCAATTGCGTGAGGCGCTCGGCGGTTGCATGCTGATCGAGCGGACCGCCTTCCCGCCTGGGGTTGAGGTCGACGAGGCGCGAGCGCAGCTCCCGCCTGAGATCTTCACCACATGGTTGAGCCAGGTCGACGGCTCCGGGGCAGCCCGACCCCGTTACGCCTGGGCCCCAGGCAAGGATCTGGAGCTTCCGGTGCCCGAGCGACGGTTCTCCGCGGAGTGGATGGACCGCGCCTGGGTCACCGGCGACCCACCGGACGGGATCTCCGGGGCCGGGGAGCTGGCGCCAATCCTGGAACGGTCGCTCGAGGGTCACCGGCCGACCACCCCCGAGGTCGAGTCGCTGTTTCGAGCTCGGGGCGATCAAGTCGATGCGATCGCCTTCGTGGCCGACCTTTTGCGGGAGCGGGCAGTGGGGGACACCGTCACCTACGTCGTCAATCGCAACATCAACTACACCAATCTCTGTTATTTCAAGTGCGGGTTCTGTGCCTTCTCCAAGGGGCCGAAGAGCCTCAATCTCCGTGGGGAGCCGTATCTGATGGGCATCGAGGAGATCGTGGGCAACGCTCGGGAGGCCTGGGCCCGCGGCGCCACCGAGGTCACCCTTCAGGGCGGCATCCATCCGGATTTCACGGGCAATTTCTATGTCGACGTGGTGCGAGCGATCAAGGCGGAACTGCCCGACATGCACATCCACGGGTTCACCCCCCTCGAGGTTTGGCAGGGCGCCCACACCCTTGGCATCCCGGTTCGCCGATTCCTCGAGGAGTTGCAGGAGGCGGGGCTGGGCACCCTTCCCGGCACGGCGGCCGAGATCCTGGATGATGAGGTGAGGGCCCATCTCTGCCCGGACAAGATCCGGACCTCGCAATGGGCCGAGGTGATGATCACCGCCCACGAGCTCGGGCTGAGAGCGACCTCAACGATCATGTTCGGTCACATCGACCACCCTCGATCCTGGGCCAACCATCTCGAAGTGATAGCCCGCATCCAGCAGCGCACGGGCGGTTTCACCGAGATGGTCCCCCTGCCCTTCGTCCACATGGGCTCTCCCATCTTTCTCCGGGGACGGGCCCGACCCGGGCCGACCTGGGACGAGGTGGTGCTGATCCACGCCGTTGCCAGGATCGCTCTCGATGGCCTGGTGCCCAATATCCAGGCGTCGTGGGTGAAACTCGGCTTGGACGGAGGGAGGCGTCTCCTCGACGCCGGCTGCAACGACCTGGGCGGCACTCTGATGGGTGAGATCATCACCAGGTCGGCGGGGGCGGCACACGGCCAGGAGGTGACACCCCAACAGTTCCGCGAAGTGATCGAAGCTGCCGGGCGCACCCCGGCGCTGCGATCGACCGTCTACGAGATCTTGGACCGGGTCTAGCCGCGGTAGGTGAGACCTCTCACCGCGGTGGCGAACCCCCATTCGGCGAGAGCCGCGGCGAGAGGAGAGGCCTGCGCCGGGCCGCCGTTGACCGTGTTCAGGGTGGTGCGCCGATGGCGTGCGGCGACCCGGGCTAACGCCTGCCCCACCTCGGCATAGTGTGAGGGCTCGGATGAGAGAAGGGTGAGGCTCTTGCGGCCCCGCTCCAGGAACCCGATCAGCTCGCCGCCGAAGAGAAGCACGTAGGCCCCGGCGTCACGGGCGAGGCGGATGCCCTCGGTTTCGGGCCATCCGAGGGTTGCCCCGTACGGGTTTGCCGGGTCGGCGGCGGCCAGGACGACCAACTCCGGTCTGAGATCCTGGCGCAGGCGGTCGACCGCCCCGGGGAGGGCGAACTGAGATCCGCCGAGACCTTCTACGAAGTAGCCACGTCGGATGCGGCCGGTCTCTTCGAGATGGTTGTAGATCGGGTAGAGGGCGCTGAAACCACCGGGAAAGCCCTCCGAGAGCACGGTGGTCCGGGTGACCACTCCGTGCCGGTCGAGGATCAATTGGGCCCAGGCGGTCCTCCGTTCAGTATCGGACGGCGCTCCGGCCAGGAGATGCCTGGTCGAAGACCAACGCCCGCCGGCGTGGGCCGGGAAGCGTGACGAGATCGAGGGTCGTCCCGAGGACCGGCCCCGCCGTCTGCGGACGAAGGCCCTCACCGGCTCCAAGGTGTCGTTGGTCACATGCCCCGCCCACACCAGGTCCCACAGCCGGTCGAGCACGAGCTCGGGGTCACCGCCGCCTACCCCCTCGTAGATGTCACGGAAGAAACTGGCCCCCCTCGACTCGAGGAACTCGAGGATGCCGGTGTGCTCGGGGAGCTCGGGAGGTTGGTCCGGCCCACCCCAGAGGACGCCGAGGGTTTCCCTGGGAAACAGCGCCAGCTTGCCATCGCCCGGTCCTGACCCGCCCTTACCGATCCAAACCAGGCTGCCGTCGAGCAGGAGACGGTCCACACCGGCCGGTGCACCTTCGACCCTCGCCGCGAGCACGTCACGCTCCAGGATCGAGGCCGGGATCGGGGTCGCCGCGAGCCGGCTCAACGCTTCGTTCAAGGCATGGTGCCCCCGGGATGGGTCGACTGAAACCCCCTGCCAGGCGACTCCGAATCTGGCCAGGGCCGCCGGTTCCACCGGCTCGATCTCGCTGCGGAGAACGGCCAGGGAGCGGCGCTTCAAGCGACGGAGCACATCCCGATCGACCCATTCCCGGCCGGCGCCCCCTGGCTGGAAGGCACCTGCATCCACCCTGCCCGCCTCCTGAAGCTGGCGGAGGACCGCCTCGGCGACCGCGTCGGGCAGGCCGAGATGGGTAGCGACCTCACCTGTCGTGAACGGGCCGTGGGTCCGCCCGTAGCGTCCGACGAGGTCACCAAGAGGGTCGGCGACCGCTTCGAGGTAGACATGGGCGACACCCTGTGGCGGAGGAACCCCGAGCCCGTCTCGAAGCCGGGAAACGTCTTCAGCCGCCGCCCACCGCGGCTCACCTTTGATGACCGCCCGGACTACACGCCCGGCGGTCTCGAGGATCTCGAGGGCAGCGACGACGTCGAGACCGCTGCTCCGGATGTCGATGTCCTCGGTGCCCAGGGGGCCGAGGTCACGCAGCAGGTCATGGACCGCATCGGGATGGGCGGCCCGCCGTCCCTCGGTGAGGTGCTGCAGCTCGAGCTCCACGGCGGCTACCACCTCGGGATCGATCAGATCTCTCAACTCGCCCTCGCCGAGCAGTTCTCGCAATAGCTCGCGGTCGAGGGTGAGAGCGGCCGCCCGCCTTTCGGCCAGCGGAGCATCGGCTTCGTAGAGGTAGGCGGCAACGAAGGCGAAGAGAAGCGAAGAGGCAAAGGGGCTGGGCCCATCGGTCTCCACCTCTGCGACACGGATTCGCCTCGACCGGATGTCGGTCAAGATCGAGTGGAGCGCAGGAAGGTCGAAATCATCCTGGAGGATCTCCCGGTAGACCTCGAGGATCATGGGAAAAGAGCCGAACTGGCGGGCGACACCAAGAAGGTCGGCCGAGCGCCGCCGTTGCAGCCATAGAGGGGTGCGCTGGTTGGGCCGGCGGCGGGGGAGGAGCAGCGACCGCCCGGCAGCCTCCCGAAAGCGCGCCGCGAAGAGCGCCGTATCGCCGAGGTGCTCGATGAGTATCGGCTCGACCTCATCGGGATCGAGGATGAGGGCGGAAGCATCGGGAGGTTGGTCGGAATCCGGGAAACGGAAGGCGATGCCGTCATCGGACCAGATGACGTCGACATCGGTTCCA
>Ga0209640_10005848_pt1 | contig 10763 bp, 9 predicted proteins | sample RifCSP10_1_FD_184018 | JGI IMG/M metagenome (GOLD analysis project Ga0209640, IMG submission 184018) | Soil microbial communities from Rifle, Colorado - Rifle CSP2_sed 10_1 (SPAdes) (version 2) | ecosystem: Environmental > Terrestrial > Deep subsurface > Rock core/Sediment | place: Rifle...
TCCGCGCGCAATTCAACTGGGGTAACGTCGATCCACCGCTCATGCGGCGCGGCGCGTTCGTAACTCGGCCCAAGCACGCGCTCCAGGCGCTTGAAAAAATCCTGATCGACGCGCGTGAGCTAAATCTGCAGGCGCGCCGGTAGCCGCACGCGGACGGTGACCGTGCGCGGTGGCTTGCCCGGCAGCGTAAGCGTTTCGGATCGCTCCTGCGGGGGCAGCGGCTCGATCCGTGTCACTAGGCCCTGCAAGTGCGAATCGGCAGCGACCGCGGCGCCGACCCGTGCACGCAGCGCCGTCGGCGTCACCGGTTGGCCATCGGGAAAGCGCGCGCCGTCGATCACGGTCAGATAGGCAGACTCGGTGATCGACCAGTCGGTCGCGAGGCGCCCGCGCAAGTTCAAGTTTTCGTCCAGATCGAGCAGACCTTCGAAGACGAGCCCGGTAATCCGACTGCTGGAGCCATCGGCGTTCAGAATCGGATTCAGAATCTTGGCGTCGCCGATCGAGCCCTCGATAAACTTGACGACGCGATCGGGATTGCCGCGCGTCTGCGCATCGTAGGTCGGAACCCAGAAATACGACTGCAACAGTCCCAACGCGAGCACGATGGGCGCGATGATGAGCAATCGTTTGAGTAGCATTCGTCGCGGACCGAAATTAGTCGAGTGTTGCGTGTCGTACTATCACCGGCGGCGCCACTTTTGTCTGGGCTCGCAAACTATATCAGACCGTGAGCGGCAAACCTCGGTTCCATTGCCCCTTTCCGCTCTAGCTGAATTTAGCTACTGTAGCGACCTGCACGCCCTATGCGCGCAACGACGAACTTTAAAATAACGTAGGAGATAATCCATGGGTTTTCTTGCCGGCAAACGCGCATTGATCGTCGGTGTTGCAAGCGAGCGCTCAATCGCCTCGGGCATCGCCAAGGCCATGCATCGCGAGGGCGCGGCGCTCGCGTTTACCTATCAAAACGACCGGCTCAAGGAACGGGTCGACAAGCTCGCCGCGAGTGTGGGTTCCAACATCGTGCTTCCTTGCGATGTCGCGAGCGACGAGCAGATCGCGGATGCTTTCAATCAACTCGGAAAACACTGGGACGGACTCGACATCCTGGTCCACGCCGTCGCCTTCGCGCCGACCGAAGAAATTCAGGGATCATTCGTCGACGTGACGACGCGCGAAGGCTTTCGCGTCGCGCACGATATCAGCTCCTACAGTTTCACGGCGCTCGCTCGCGCCGCGCGCGTGTTGATGCGCGGTCGTGCCGGCGCGCTACTGACCCTGAGTTACCTTGGCGCCGTGCGCGCCCTGCCGAGCTACAACGTCATGGGCCTGGCCAAGGCCAGTCTCGAAGCGAACGTGCGTTACCTGGCGGCTTCGCTCGGGCGCGAGGGGATACGGGTGAACGCGATTTCAGCCGGGCCGATCAAGACGCTGGCCGCCGCCGGCATTGCCGGCTTTCGCAAGATGATGGAGGTTAACGAACGCACCGCGCCGCTCGGGCGCGGCGTTACCATCGACGAAGTCGGCAACGTCGCCGCGTTCCTCTGCTCCGACCTCGCTTCCGGTGTGACCGGCGAGATTACCTACGTCGACGCCGGCTTCAATGCCGTCGCGTTCGCGCCGGATACCGCTTAAAGCTGCTCGGCGTTTATTTTTACGTCGGCGGTCTTGCGTAGTCCGGCACGGTAGCTGGCGTAGTAGTCCACGCCGCGACGTTGCAGTATTTGCTGGCGCGCGCTGGCTTTGACGGTGGCATCGGCGCTCGCCGGATCGCCGTCCTTAACCGCCTCGAGCACGTAGACGGCAAAGCCTTGCTGGCCCAAATCAACTTCACCGACCACCGGCTTGTCTTGCGGTCGCGCCGCCGCGAATACCGCCGCGACGACGGCGGCATTGGTGTCGCCCGGGCGCTCGCGCGTCAGCGACTGCGCGGTCCGCAGGGTAATGCCGGGTCCGCGCGCCAGCTCCGCGATCGCTTGGCCTTGCGCAAGCGCTTGCACCCACTGCTTCACCGCCGCTTGCGCCTGCTCGCGCGCTTGGCGTTGTTTCAAACTTGTCTCGATTTCCGCGCGAACGTCAGCAAGCGGACGTAACACGGCGGGCCGATGATCGACGACGTGCAGCGCCACCATGGTTTGTGCGTCCACGTCGATTGCGTCGCTATTGCGCGCGCGGCTCAACACCTCCGGTTCGAAGGCGCCGGAAACGACGCGTGGTTGCGCGGCGATGCCGGGGCCACCGGCGCGCGTGAACCAGTCGCTCTGCTCGATTTTCAGACCAAGTGCCGTCGCGACCGCATCGAGCCCTTGGGGATTTTCATAGACCAAGTTTCGGAAGCGTTCCGTCTGCTCGTAGAAACGCTCCTCGCCCTTGCGTTTGCGCACCGCGTCACGCAACTCCGCCTTAACGGCGTCGTAGGGTTTACGCTGCTCCGGCGTGAGTCCAGTTAGCTTCACCAAGTGATAGCCGAAGCTGGTACGGATCGGATCGCTCACTTCGCCTTGCTTCAATACCGCCGCAGCCGCCTCAAGTTCGGCAGGAAGTACGCCAGGCGCGACATCGCCGAGATCACCGCCCTTCTTGCCAGATTCGGTGTCGCTCGATTCCTTCTTCGCCAGCGCCGCGAAGTCGGTGCCGGAGCGGATTTGTTTGAGCAAGGTGTCGGCGCGCGTTTTCGCCGATTGCACGTCTTCGTCTTTCGGCTGCCCCGGTAAGCTAAACAAAATATGGCTGATCCGTCGCTTTGCCGGCGTCACGTAGCGCGCCGCTTCGGCCTCATAGGCTTCGCGCAATTGCTCGTCGGTCGTTTCGATTTTCGTGGCGACGTCCGCGGCCTTAAGCGACACAAAGGCGACGCGCACCGCTTCCGGCGCGCGAAACGAATCCGGATTGGCTTGATAGTATTCCTCGACTTCCTTGGCGCTGATAGTAATCTTTGCCGCGAATGCGTCGCCGCTTACCAGCGCGTAGGAAACGCGTCGCTCTTGCAGCCGTAGGCGTAACATCGTGGTGATTTCAGCTTCCGTGACGAAAGCGCTGTCGCTCAATCCCTGCTCTACCTGGGCGACAACACCCTGTTGGCGCACCCGCGACTCGAATTCGGTCGGGCGCAGCCCTTGCGCGTTTAATACCGCCTCGTAAAGTCCCGACTGAAATTTACCGTCGCGCTGAAAATTCGGGATCTCGTGAATCAGCGCGGCCAATTCGGCATCGCCGATGCGATAGCCGGTATCTTGCGCGCGTGATGTCAGCAAGGTTTGACCGATGAGACTTTCGATCACCAGTTGTTTCATCAAACTGTTTTCGGCGCCGCGTGGATTGGTCCCACGAATTTCATCCAGACGCCGCCGATACGTGTCTTGACTGATCTCGATACCATCGACTTTGGCGACGGCTAGCGTACGCCCGCCGTCGAAGTACGAGCCGATTCCCCAGAGCATGAACGGAATTGCGACGAAACCGAGAATCAGGGCGGCGACAATTCCTTGGGTCTTTTCTCGAATTTTAGCGAGCACGGTTATTACCTACGTTGAAAGGAAAACAATGGATGGGGTATCGTGTGCTGAAATGATGGGGCGAGGAACTTTCCTCGCCCCAAAATCATGGCGGAGCGGACGGGACTCGAACCCGCGACCCCCGGCGTGACAGGCCGGTATTCTAACCAACTGAACTACCGCTCCGTGCAAGAAATCAGAGACCTGAAATGGTGGGTGCTGAGGGGATCGAACCCACGACATTCGCCTTGTAAGGGCGACGCTCTACCGCTGAGCTAAGCACCCTTAATCGCAAGGCGGACCACGGCACCGGCTTCTGCCCTCCGAAAAGGCGCGCTAGTTTATGGCATCCTTTAAGCCTTTGCCAGCTTTGAAGCGCGGGTTGCGCGATGCCGCAATCGTTATCGGCTCACCGGTGCGCGGATTGCGTCCGCTGCGCTGCGCACGCTGCGCCACCGAAAAACTTCCAAATCCCGTCAGCATTACCGTAGCGCCACTTCGCAACGTATCGGATATTGCGCCGAACATTGCGTCCACCGCACGCTGGGCGGAGGCATGGGAAAGGTCGGCGGTACGGGCAACGTGTTCGATGAGTTCGGCTTTATTCACGGTCTGTCCTCCAGTAGGGTTGGCGGGGCAAGACGTGGAGCGAATAACTGCGCGCAAGTTCGGTGCGCGGTATTCTTATAACAAGCGTTGGTTCACGCTGCAAGTCGGCGGGCAAATAGCTGCAACCAGGGGTCGATCGAGGGGGTCGCGGACTCAAAACGCACGAATTTGACGGGCGTTGCATTCCGCGATCGCCGGTCCAGGCGAACGACGCGACGATCTATCCCCCCAGCGCTCGAAACCTAATGTGTCGTGATCAGATTGGTCGACTCCGGTGTCTCTTCCGAATCGGCGGCCTTCGGCTCCACCGGCTTTTCTTCGATCGGCTCCGGCAAGCGCTCGAGCGTCAGCTCTAATACTTGATCGATCCAACGCACCGGCTTGATCTCGATGCTATCGCGGATGTTCTTCGGAATTTCGACGAGATCCTTTCGATTCTCTTCCGGGATCAACACGGTGCGAATATTACCCCGATGTGCGGCCAGTAACTTTTCCTTAAGACCACCGATAGGCAGCACTTCGCCACGCAGGGTTATCTCACCGGTCATGGCAACCTCGGCGCGCACCGGAATCTTCGTCAATGCCGACACCATGGCGGTGCACATCGCTATGCCGGCGCTCGGCCCATCCTTCGGCGTTGCACCTTCCGGCACGTGGACGTGGAAATCGTGCTTCTGATAAAAATCCGCGGGCAACCCCAACTTCGCCGCGCGCGCGCGCACGACACTCATCGCGGCCTGGATGGATTCCTGCATCACCTCGCCAAGCTTGCCCGTAATGGTTAAGCGGCCCTTGCCGGGCACAATCACGGCCTCGATCGTTAGCAATTCGCCGCCGACCTCGGTCCAGGCGAGGCCGGTGACTTGGCCGACTTGGTTGGCCTCTTCGGCGACACCATAGCGAAAGCGCCGCACGCCGAGGTACTTCTCCAATCCTTCCGGGCTGACCGCGACCGATTTCACGTCCGCGTTCAACAACAGGTTTTTCGTAACCTTGCGACAAATCTTCGAGATCTCGCGCTCGAGATTTCGCACACCCGCCTCGCGCGTGTAGTAGCGCACGATGTCGCGAATAGCGTCCTCGGGAATGTCGAGCTCGTTATCTTTCAGGCCGTTGTTCTTGAGCTGCTTCGGCACCAGATAGCGCATGGCGATATTTACCTTCTCGTCTTCCGTGTAGCCGGACAGCCGAATCACCTCCATGCGATCGAGCAACGGCGGCGGGATATTCAAGGTATTGGCGGTTGCGACGAACATGACGTCCGACAAATCGTAATCGACTTCAAGATAGTGATCGTTGAACGCGTGATTCTGTTCCGGGTCGAGCACTTCAAGCAGCGCCGAACTTGGATCGCCGCGGAAGTCCATCGCCATCTTGTCCACCTCATCCAACATGAACAGCGGATTACGGACCTTTACCTTGGCCATGTTTTGAACCAGCTTGCCCGGCAACGAGCCGATATAGGTGCGCCGGTGGCCGCGAATCTCGGCCTCATCGCGTACGCCGCCGAGCGACATGCGCACGAATTTGCGCCCGGTGGCACGCGCCACCGATTGCCCGAGCGAGGTCTTACCGACACCCGGCGGGCCGACGAGGCACAGGATCGGGCCCTTCAATTGTTCGACGCGCTGCTGCACCGCGAGATATTCAAGGATGCGCTCTTTTACTTTATCCAGCCCGTAGTGATCCTTTTCGAGAATCTCCTCGGCGCGCTTGAGGTCCTTCTGAATTTTGCTGCGCTTTTTCCACGGTACGTTAACCAGCCAATCGATGTAATTGCGCACGACTGTCGCCTCGGCCGACATCGGTGACATCATCTTGAGCTTCTTCAGCTCCGAATCGGCCTTCTCGCGCGCTTCCTTCGGCATGCCGGCTTTGGCAATCTTATTGGCCAGCTCCTCGGCTTCATTCGGTCCTTCCTCGAGTTCGCCGAGTTCCTTCTGAATCGCCTTCATCTGCTCGTTCAGGTAGTACTCGCGCTGGCTCTTCTCCATCTGGCGCTTCACGCGTCCGCGGATTCGTTTCTCGACTTGCAGCAAGTCGATCTCGGTTTCCATGACCCCGAGAATGCGCTCGAGTCGATCTTGCACGAGCTGAATCTCGAGGATTTGCTGCTTCTCCTCGATCTTGAGCGAAAGGTGCGCCGCGATGGTGTCGGCCAAGCGGCTCGGATCGTCGATGCCGGCGAGCGACGTAAGAATCTCCGGCGGAATTTTCATATTGAGCTTTACGTACTGGTCGAACTCGGTGAGCACTGAGCGCGTCAGCGCCTCGCCCTCGCGATCGTCGATCGGCTCGGCAACGAGTAGCGCGGTTTGCGCCGTAAATTGCTCCGCGGTTTCCAGATACTGCAAGATGACCGCGCGCCGCTCGCCCTCGACCAGTACCTTAACGGTGCCGTCCGGCAGCTTCAGCAGCTGCAAAATGCTGGCGACCGTTCCGATGGTGTGAATCGAGTCGATGCCAGGATCGTCATCGGACGCGCTCTTTTGCGCCACCAACATAATTTGTTTCCCCGACTCCATCGCGGTCTCGAGCGCCCGAATCGATTTGGGTCGCCCGACGAACAACGGGATGACCATGTGTGGAAAGACAACCACATCGCGCAGCGGCAACACCGGCAACGACGTTTCGGAACCGGGTATGGTCTTGGGGGAAACTTTTTCTTGAGATTTTTGCGTCATCGGTTGCTCGATTTACTCCGTTCAGGGGTTCGACGGACAATTCGCGGTTCACCCAAAGTGTGGAACCAAAGTGGGGCTAATGCAACCTGGCACCGCGCAAGTGACGAACGTCGGAAGACGCACGATAAACGCCTTACCTAGCAACTAAAAACCCCGCACTGTGCGGGGTTCTCGGTTCCGTTGAGCGTCAATCCGCTGTCGCTACTGACTCAGCGCCCGGCGCTTGCCGCGCTCTTCATCGTCACCGTAGATGACGATTGGTTTGGCGCCATCGTTAATGACATTGACCTCGATAACGACTTTTTTGACTCCATCGAGCGACGGCAGATCGAACATTACGTCGAGCAAACAACGCTCCAGTATCGAGCGCAAACCACGAGCGCCGGTCTTGCGATCCATCGCGCGCTTGGCGACCGCGAGCAACGCGTCCTCGCGAATTTCGAGCTCGACGCCTTCGAGCTTGAACAGCCGCTGATATTGCTTTACCAGCGCGTTCTTCGGTTCGGTCAAAATCTGGATCAAGGCCTTCTCGTCCAGCTCATCGAGCACCGCGATCACCGGAAGCCGTCCGACGAATTCTGGGATCAAGCCGTACTTGATTAGATCTTCCGGTTCCACCGACCGCAGCACATCGCCGACCTTGCGCATGTCGGCCTTGCCTTTGATCTCGGCACTAAAACCGATGCCGCTCTTTTCGGAGCGCGACGTGATGACGCGCTCAAGGCCCGAAAATGCGCCACCGCAAATAAACAGAATGTTAGCGGTATCGACCTGCAGGAATTCCTGCTGCGGATGTTTGCGCCCACCTTGCGGCGGTACCGAGGCGATCGTGCCCTCGATCAACTTTAACAGCGCCTGCTGCACACCCTCGCCGGACACGTCGCGCGTGATCGACGGGTTTTCGCTCTTACGAGAAATCTTGTCGATTTCGTCGATATAAACGATACCCTTTTGCGCCTTCTCGACGTCGTAATCGCACTTCTGCAGAAGCTTTTGAATAATGTTTTCGACATCCTCGCCAACATAACCGGCTTCGGTCAGCGTGGTGGCGTCGGCGATGGTAAACGGCACGTTCAGCAGGCGCGCCAGTGTCTCCGCCAGCAGCGTTTTGCCCGACCCGGTTGGGCCGACCATTAAGATGTTGCTTTTGGAAAGCTCGACATCGCCACTGCGCGTTTCGTGTTCGATGCGCTTGTAATGGTTGTACACCGCCACCGCGAGGATCTTCTTCGCGTCGGACTGGCCGATGACGTATTCGTCGAGGATCTCGTAGATTTCGCGCGGCGCGGGAAATTTCTTCTTCGCCTGCGCGGCGTTCTTCTCTTCCTGGACTTCTTCGCGGATGATGTCGTTGCAGAGCTCGACGCACTCGTCGCACACGAACACCGACGGGCCGGCAATCAGCTTGCGCACCTCATGCTGGCTCTTGCCGCAGAAGGAGCAATACAGCAGCTTCTCGCCCTTGCCGTCACCCCGGCCCGAATGATTATCGTCAGCCATTCTCTTTATGACCTCACGAACACCTTATGCATCAAAGATGCCGGTTCCGGGCACTATATGCAAGTGCGGCCACAAAATACCCCGCCGGTCATCATGCACTGCTGCCGTTACCCCCATTTTACGTGCGTTTTTCGATGACCTTGTCGATCAGCCCAAAATCGAGCGCCTCGGAGCCTTCCATGAAATTATCCCGGTCGGTGTCGTCGCGGATTTGCTCCAGAGTTCGCCCGGTATGCTTGACCATGATCTGATTGAGCCGGTCCCGCACCCGCAGGATTTCGCGCGCGTGGATGTCGATATCCGTGGCCTGGCCCTGGAACCCGCCCATCGGCTGATGCACCATGATCCGTGAGTGCGGCAGCGCAAAGCGTTTGCCGGCGGTTCCGCCAGCCAGAATCAATGCGCCCATGCTCGCCGCCTGGCCAATGCAAACCGTGCTCACGTTCGGCTTAACGAACTGCATGGTGTCGTACACCGCGAGACCGGCCGTCACCGCGCCACCGGGGGAATTTATGTACAAGTGAATGTCCTTATCCGCGTTCTCCGACTCCAAGAATAGCAACTGCGCCACGATAAGGTTGGCCATGTGGTCTTCGACCGGGCCGACCATAAAGACCACACGCTCCTTGAGCATGCGCGAATAAATGTCGTACGCACGCTCGCCGCGCCCGGTGGTTTCGATAACCATCGGTATGAGCCCAAGCGCCCGGACATGCTGCGCACCATTTTGGCTACGATCATCGGTCATATTCATGTTTTAACTATACACCTCAATCGACGGGAACATCCATTTTGAGCAGTTCCGGAAACGGCGTCGGCCGATCGCGGACTTGCGCCGTACCGAGTAAATGCTCGACGACCTGTTCCTCGAGCACGGTCGATTCGACCTCAGCCAGGTGCTGCGGGTTCGCGTAGTACCACTCGACAAATTTCTCCGGCGCGTCGTAGTCCCGCGCCAGAAATTCGATGCGCGCGCGCACGCGCGACGGCTCGGCCTTGAGGCCGCGCGCACGAACGATTTCGGAGAGAATCAACCCAAGCGCCACGCGCGTTTGCGCGCGGCTTTGGTAGAACGAATCGTCGTTCGGATCCGGCGTGGTCGCACCGGCGCGCGCCGAGGCGGCGATCTTCTTCATACGCTCGACTTCGACCGCGATCATCCCGGCGGGGACGTCGAATCGATTCGCCTCGCGCAGCGCCTTAAACACATTGCCGCGCAGCATGGTCCGCACACGCTCGTTGGCTTCACGCTCGAGGCTTCCGCGAATTTCCGTGCGCAGCGCCTCGACCCCACCCGCGGTCACACCGAGCCCCTTGGCGAATTCGTCGTTCACGTCAGGCAGTGACGGCTCAGCCACTTCGTTCGCTAGGACCTCGAACTCCACGGCTTTTCCGGCAAGCGCTTGGTTGCCGGCATCCGCCGGGAAGTTCACGGTGACTCGGCGCGTTTCGCCGCGCACGCAACCGATCAGTCCAGTCTCGATCTCGCTGTACAATTTTCCCGATCCGATAACAACAGCGTGGTTTTGTGCCTTGCCACCCTCAAGTTCGACGCCATCGACCCGCGCGGTTGAATCGATCAATACCCGATCGTTGCGTTGCACCGGGCGCTCCACCGGATTCCAGGTGACGCGCTGCTGCCGCACTGATTCGAGCGTGCGATCGATATCGCTGGCGTCGATTTGCGGCGCCGGCCGCTCGATATCGACGCCGGCCAAGTCCAGTTTTGTAACCTCGGGATAGATTTCAAATTCAGCGGTGTACTCCAATCCCTGGCCGCGCGCGAGCGGCTTGTGCTGAATGCGGGTGCCACCTGCCAGTCGAAGTTGTTGCGCACCGATAGCTTCGCGCAAGGTGCGCTCGATCAGCTCGCCCGCCACTTCTTCGAGCAACTGCCCGCTGTAGCGCGCTTCGACCATCTTGGTCGGAACTTTGCCGGGGCGAAAGCCCGGCATCTTCACCTGGCGCGACAGCTTGTTCAGGCGCGTAGAAAATTCCTGCTCGAATTGTTCTGCGGGAACAACCACCGTCAACCGCCGACCGAGCGTGCTCGTCGTTTCAACCGATACTTGCATAGTGACCTTAAATAAACAGTTAATAATTATTTCGTTCGACTCTACTCTCGTTACGTCGCCGGTTGAGTGGTGGTGCGAATGGGGAGACTCGAACTCCCACGGGTTACCCCTCTGGAACCTAAATCCAGCGCGTCTACCAATTCCGCCACATTCGCCCAGATCCCCGGTCTTGAAACACCATCCCGACTACCGGCGCGTCGTCCCGCGACGGCGGCTGCGGAATTCGGGGGATACATCGACACCGAACCTCTGAGAGGAATGGTGGGCCGTGGAGGGCTTGAACCTCCGACCCGCTGATTAAGAGTCAGCTGCTCTACCAACTGAGCTAACGGCCCGTATACACGGTCACTCGTGATTCGAATTGATCCGGCCCCAGCCACGAATCACTGGTCACGAAT
>Ga0209640_10005849_pt1 | contig 10762 bp, 12 predicted proteins | sample RifCSP10_1_FD_184018 | JGI IMG/M metagenome (GOLD analysis project Ga0209640, IMG submission 184018) | Soil microbial communities from Rifle, Colorado - Rifle CSP2_sed 10_1 (SPAdes) (version 2) | ecosystem: Environmental > Terrestrial > Deep subsurface > Rock core/Sediment | place: Rifle...
CTAGCAGGCCGCTGAAAAAGACTCATATGCTTCGTTGCGCTTAATCGTCTCGCTACAACGTACTGGCTAAGTACGCCTCCGCTCGTCGATTTTTCGCGCGCCTCGCCTCTGAGTCTTTTTGAGCAGCCTGCGATTAGAGTTTTTTCAGCAATCTGCTAGAGCTGTCATCCCGAACGACCGTGAGAGATCTTGCATTGCGGTCCAGATTTTTCAACCAGCAACAGTCAATAAATCGATGAGCCGCTGCACATTACTTACGGTTTCGAGTTTTCCGACCAGGCCGATCAGTTCTTCGGTTTTCCGCTCCGAGATCACCATCTTCGCGTTGGCGCGAAATTTTTCAATGACTTCGCTCTCCGTCATCGGATTTTGCGGATGGCCTTTGGCAATTTTGGCGGTGAAGCTGTGACGCGTGCCGTTTTTCAGTTCTACGGCTACCGGGCAATAGGGACCCGGCTCGGGAATGCTCTCGTCGCAAATGACGTGAACTTTGCGCAGCGCCTCTTGGACTCTCTGCTGGTTCACTTTTTCATCGGTAAACGTCGCCAACTCGAGCTTGCCGTCCAGGATACACATGGCGACGACGTAGTTGATCGCGAACTTGCCGCGCAGACCGGTTTTCACTTCCGGCGCGTGATGTCGGGCATAGCGGAGCGGCGGAATGCTCACTTCCATTTTGGCCACGTCGTCGTAGCGGATGTCGTGCTCGCGCTTCAGATAGAGCGCCGCGTCGGCGGCGAGAAACTGCGGCGCGCTGCACGGGTGCCGTTTAAGGCCGAGGCCGGGAGACTCCAAGAAGTAGGGCTTGCCGATGTTGTCGATCATTTTTTCATAGTCGCATTTGCCTGGACCGAAGAAGGTGTCGCAAAAACCCCGCGGCGCCTCGAGAATCGCCGTATCGGCAGTGAAATCTGCTCGAGCGAGCAGCGCGGCTTCGGCGCCGTTGCGCGCGGCATTGCCGGCGTGAAAGGGTTTTACCATCGAGCCTTGCTGGCGGTGGAGGCCTCCGGCGGCTGATGCAGCGATGCCGAGCGCGGTCTTGATTTTGTCGGGATTGAGTTGCAACAGGCTCGCGCAAGCGACCGCGGCGCCGAGACTGCCGAAAACGGGCGTGCTGTGAAAGCCGCGGTCTTGAACGTTGGGCGCATGGGCGGCGACCTGGGTAATCACCTCGATGCCGAGCACGTATGCTTTGAGTAAATCTGCGCCGGATGCGCCGATGTTTTCCGCGAGCGGCAGCGCCGCGCCGATGAGCATGCTGGTCGGATGTCCCACATGGATAAAGGCGTCCCAATCGTCGAAATCGAGCGCATGTGCGAGGAGCCCATTGGCGAACGCTGCTGACGATACGGATGCTTGTTGCGAGGTGCCCCAGATCGAGGCTTCCTCGGAAGCGCCGAGTTTCGCACAATAAGCGAGCGCGATTTTCGCCGCCGCTTCATTGAGGCCGGCCAACGCAACGCCCAGCGTGTCGAGGATATGCAGCTTGGCATTGGCCCGAGTTGGCTCGGGGATTGCCGAAAATTCGGTCGCGCCGACAAACTGCGCCAATTTCTCGGTGACGGGTGGAGGCGTGGCCATCTTGTTCTCCTGCCAATTGGGATATATGAAAACTGCAATATCCGAATTGCCGGCGGGTGTCTATCGACCTGGTAACAAAGCGCAAAGAGCACAGCGCATGGCAAAAAAAATAGATGACTAAGGGGAGAAGCATGAAGGGCTGTTTAGAAGGCATCCGAATTCTGGAGCTGGGAAATTTTATTTCGGGACCGTACGGTGCTTGCCTGCTCGCCGACATGGGCGCGGAAGTGATCAAGGTCGAGAACCCCAAGGGGGGCGATCCGTTTCGCGGCTGGGACCTGGGTGGCGATCAGCCGAACTTCTGGGCGTTCAATCGCGGCAAGAAAAGCATCACGGTGAATCTGCAGACTGCCGAGGGAAAGGAAATTTTCTACGGGCTTGTCAAAAACGCCGATGTCGTCATTGAGAACTATCGGCCCGGCGTGATGAAGAAACTCGACATCGATTACGACACCGTATGCAAGATCAACGATCAAATCATTTATTGCTCGATCACCGGCACCGGCCCGACCGGTCCGTACGTCAGCCGTCCCGCGTATGACACGGTCGGCCAAGGATTGGGCGGCATGCTCAGTGTGTTAATGGATCCCAAAGATCCGCGTCCGATCGGGCCGGCGTACGCCGATCATTTGAGCGGACTTTACTCCGCGCTGGGTGTCCTGGGCGCGCTCGCGGCGCGAACGAAAACCGGAAGAGGCCAGCAAATCGACGCGACGATGGCCGGCGCGGTGCTGGGTTTCTTGAATGCTCCGGCGACCGAGACCTTGGCGCACGGCCGCCCGCCGGGTCCGTACACTCGCCCGCGGCAATCGCAAACATACGCATTCTCGGGTTCGGACGGATTGCCGTTTGCGATCCATCTCTCGTCGCCGCAAAAATTTTGGGAAGGTTTGTGCAATGCCGCCGGACATCCCGAGCTGATCGACGATCCGCGTTTCAACACGCGACCCAATCGCAGGAAAAACTACGATGAGTTGAATCAGACCTTCACGGAATTTTTCCGCCGAAAGCCGCGCGCTCATTGGCTCGCGCAACTCGAAACCCATGACGTGCCGCACACGCCGGTTTACAACCTGCAAGAAGTGTTCGAAGATCCGCAGATCAAACACATGGGCTTGGAGATTAAGATCGATCGCCAGCACAAGCCGGCGATCCGCACGGTAAGATTTCCCCTGGAGTACAGCGACACGAAAATTCCGCATCCCGCGCCGCCGCCGGAGCTGGGCGAGCATAACGACGAATTTCTAAAAGCATTGGGTTACGATGACACAAACCTCGCCGACTTTAAGGAGAAGGGCATAATCTGATTTCCATGCCGATGATCCATCGGCTATGTAGCAACTGTGTTTCATGTCAAGTCGTCTGGTGAGAAAAACTTTCAGACCAGCGTATTTTGTTTTTCAGCATTGCGTTAAGGATTATCAGTAGCTTGTGCATGCACGCGATCAGACAAACTTTGGGAACTTTGCCTGTGGCTTTAAGCCGCTTGTAGAAGGCACGAATGACTGGGTTGAAACGCGTGGCAGCCAACGTAGCCATGAACAAGGCACTGCGTACCGAAGCTCTGCCGCCCCAGATGGTGCGACGGCCTTTGAGAGTACCGCTGTCACGCGGGAAGGGAGCCAGGCCGACCAGAGCCGAGATTTGTTTGCGGCCGAGAGTGCCGAGCTCCGGGAGTTCAGCGATCAGTGTACGGCTGCTCACGGGCCCAATACTCGGCGTGGAGCAGAGAATTTCTTGGTTCTCTTTCCAGACCGGATTTTTCTCGATGAAACGGTCGAGGTCTTGGTCAGCGTCATCGAGTTCCTGTTCGAGATACACGATATGAGCGGTGATCCGTTTTTTGATCGCTCGAGAGGCTGTGGCCAAGCGGTTTTTCTCAGCGACGATCATGTCGATGACTTGTCGTCTGCGTGCGGTCAGCGCTCTGAGTTCCAAGGTGAGCTCGTCGGGGAGCGGGCGCGGTTTGGGACGGATCGCCTCGGCGTAGTGGGCCAAAACCGCGGCATCGATGCGATCGGTTTTCGCCAATTGACCGGTGGATTTGGCGAAGTCCCTGACCTGACGAGGATTGGCCATGACTACCGGGATCTCGGCACCAATCAGAGCGGTCATGATCTGACGTTCCAGACCACCGGTGGATTCCAAGACGACCAGAGTTGGCCTAAGCTTCTTGAAGTGCCTGACCAAGGTCTTGATGCCGGCTTTATCGTTAGTCACCGACAGGGTCTGCTCAGAGGGACGAATAGCGACATCCAGTTGAGCTTTGCATACATCGATACCGACAAAGATAAGGGGAACTTCCAACAGATAATCCTCCTTGGTGATTTTGATCTGCTCCAACGTAGCTCGGCCTTGCGTAAGATGCGGGCTTGGATAACCCAGGCAACTGTTCGAGCTTTTGGGGAGCAAGGACGGGACGACCCTTGCTACATCACGGCCTCCTATGACCGAGGGGCGGACGGCCTGTCCCGTCCTTTTCGTATAAACGTTTTTCATACAGACACGCTAAATTGATTATACAAGGGGCGGGTTTCAAACCCGCCCCTACGTTATGACGACATTGAATTCGGTATGTTCAACCGCCCAGTTTTTTAAAGAAACCTTCCTTCTGCAATTCGTCCATAAGCGATTGATCGAGGAATTCTTCCGCCTTGCGGTTCTTGAAGGCGGAATTGTGCTCCGCGTAGAAACTTAAGGTGTCCCGCACGCCCTCCAAGCTGACACGCGGCGGAAAGGAGAATCGTGGCGCAAAGTATTCGTAGGTCGTGCGCACGGTTTCCGGATCGTCGATGCGCATCCGTTTGGCAAAAATATTGATGGTCTTCTCGCGCTGCGTCTTGATGTTGTGAATCGCCTCGCTATAGGAACGCAGAAAGCGTTTCACGACGTCACGATTCTCCTTGAGGAAACTTCCCTTCACATTCAACGTCGATTGCGGAAAATTGGCGCTCATGTCGCCCATGTCCGCCAACACGCGGTAGCCGGATTTCACCGCGATCGTCAAATGCGGCGGCGAAAGGATCGTCGCGTCGGTGCGGCCGGCCATGAGCGAACCCAGGCGAGTTGGCGCATCGCCGCCGACGATCACTTGGAGATCGGAGAGCTTCATCCCCCACTCTTTTAACGCGAGTTGCAGCGCCAGATCGTTGGAACCGCCGTAGTTGAGAATGTTGACTTTCTTGCCGCGCAAATCTTTCGGCGTGCGGATCTCGGGTTTGACGACGAACGCATAAGGGAATTTGTTGTACGACGCTGCGAGTATTTTGATGTCCGAGCCTTTGGTTGCCGCAGCAAGCGGTCCGGTCGCCGAACCCGTCGCAAACTGCGTGCTGCCGCCCATTAATGCGGCGACCGAGCGGGCGCTGCCGGTGATCATGATCACTTCGACATCAAGCCCATTTTTGTCGAAAATTTTTAAATCCTTCGCCACCCACACCGCGCTCTGAAAGCCCGCATGACCGCCGTAATCGGCGACCAGCTTATCCGCCGCAGGGACTTCGCGTACGGCGAAACACAAAACGAGAGTAAAGAAAATGGTTTTAAGATATGGCGTCATCATCATCTCCTGATTATTCTTAGCTGCTAGCCTGACTACCGGTTCGGTAATCTTTGTGCACGCGATACTAAAGATCGGACGAGCTTCGGTCAAGAGACTTGGCGTCAGAAAGATTTTCGCTTTTGGATCATTCGGCAAGGCTCAGAGCCTGCCTGAGTTTATCCAAGGGACAGGTTTTAGATTTTCGATGGAAGGCGGAGCGAAACCCCACTTTTCTCTCCTAATCAAAAATCGGCAATCCAAAATCCAAAATCGCAAATCCAAAATTCATTTGATCACCCTGTCCGCTCGCGCCAGCACCTCGGGTGGGATCCTAACGATTTTCGATTTTGGATTTCAGGATCATCGGATAACTCGATCTGCTCTAGCTAAAATATTAGGAGGCATGGTTAACCCGATCTGCTTGGCTGTTTTCAAGTTGATCACTAGCTCGAACTTCGTGGGTTGCTCCACAGGCAGGTCGGCGGGCTTTGTACCCTTCAGGATCCGGTCTACAAAGTAGGCCGCGCGCCTGTGCATGCCCGCGTAGCTCGGTCCGTAGGACATTAAGCCACCCGCCTCGACTAGCTCCTGATACGCATGCACTCCCGGCAAGCGGTTTTGCAGGGCGAAATTCATGATGCGCCCGCGGTTGTGGAGAAATAGCCGATCCGCCAACACGAGCAGCGCCCCGGGCCGCTCTTTGAGAATGGCTGTGAAAGCTTTGTCCAGCTCTTCTGCAGCTTTCACCCCAAGCGAGAGCACTTTTATGTGCAATGCATGAGCCGCGACTTGTAACTCTTTCTCCGACACCACCTGAAATGGGCTCGCCGGATTCCACAGAACCGCGACGTGCGAAACTTTGGGAGCCACTTCCCTCAGCAACTCCAACCGCTTTCCTTCCAGATCCGATGCGATCGACGTCAACCCGGTGATGTTTCCACCCGGGTGGGCCAGGCTCGCGATGAGGCCGGTGCCGACCGGATCGCCGACGGCAATCATAACCAGAGGGATAGACGTCGCTTTCTTGACAGCGAGCGAAGCGGGCGTGCCGGCGGTAACAATTAGTTCGACCTTCGAGGCGACCAGCTCGGCGATGAGCGCAGGAAAACGCTCGTACTTTCCCTCGGCCCATCGATACTCGATGAAAATATTTTTCCCCTCGATATAACCAAGATCGCGCAACCCTTCGCGAAACGAGCCGATGAGATTTTCCTCGAGGACGGGTGTCGAGTTTCCAAGGAAACCTAACCGGCGCACTCTTCCCTGCGGCTGCGCTCGCGCTGGAAAGCTGAGAGCCAAGAGCAAAGCCCAGGCGAGAAGCACATATTTGCGATTTCCGATTCTTCGATTAGCTTCCGAACCAGCCCCGCGATTGTCACGGCAAAAGAGAACAAACCGGGTTCGAAATGTTTTGTACATTTGTTTTCTCCGAGCGAGAATCACAGATCTAAGTTCAAAAAAATTCTGTCTAATGCTCTTTCCTTTCACTTCACCCCCTTACTACTCACTCCTTACCGAATCACCTTGTCCGCCCGCGCCAACACGTTGGGTGGAATCCCTTACGATTTGGATTTTGGATTTTGGATTTTAGATTGTTCGGTCATCGGATTACTTTGTCGGCTAGCAAGAACATTAGGAGGAATTGTTAACCCGATCTGCTTGGCCGTCTTAAGATTGACATGAACTCGGTCGGCGACCAGAAAAGGGTGTTTTCGGAGCTCTATACACCGCCCGGTTGTACCTCGCTGAACGCTTCGTCCCGCCGGTTGCCCGACACAACGCATCACTCGAGGCCAAGGCGACTGGCTAGCTCTTACCTTGTACGACTCTTTCATTCGCTACCTTCCTCCGGCTTATTGCCGACGCTCCTTGATCACCCTGTCCGCTCTCGCCAAACATTCGTTGGAATCGAACACACCCATTCGCTTGCGATTTTCAATCTTGACAGCAACATTTCTATAGAATATAGTTAATAAAAATCTTCCATGGAGATTGCGAGGTAAACTCATGCCAGCCGCTCGACGACAATATGAAGTCGTAAGCGTTTCACTACCCCGAGACTTGGTAAAACGGGCCAACGCCGTTATTCCAAAAGCGCGGCGCAGCCGTGTGATCACGAGCATGCTAACCGCCTTTCTTGATTCAGTCGCGCGCAAGCAACTGGAGCGCGACTATGCGGCGTACTACAGCCGGCGCTCCGAACGCGAGGCGAAAGAGGAACGGGAGCTGTTGAGCGAGTGGAAATTGAGCGACCAAGAGGCGTGGGAGATCTTGGAGGCGGAGGAAGCCAGTGGTCGACGTAAAGCGGGGTGATGTCGTCGTCGCGAATCTCGACCCGACCATCGGCGTCGAGATCAAAAAGACCCGGCCGGCGATCGTGCTCTCCAATGATAGTATCAATCAGTTCAGCCAGTTCGTGGTCGTCGTCCCACTGACCAAGAACACGATGCATCTCTCTCCCAGTCACACGATCATACCCAAGGGAGTTGCCCGTCTGACATTTGCATCGAAGGTCGTGACCGAACAGATCAAAACCGTCGATAAACGGCGTCTGGTCAAACGGTTGGGAACTCTGACACCCGCGCTCCTTGCCCAGGTCGAGCGCGCCCTCAAAAACACTCTTGCCTTGCCGTAAGGCATCAAATTTTCGATGGTCAGATTGCGAATCCAAGAATCGAAACCGAAACGTTTCGTTCATGTGTTTAGCTTCACCAATCCAAGATTCGAAACTTGTGGGAACATATCGAACCATCGCAAATCGCAATCTTATCCGAGTCGCTTTACCCTTCACCACTTACACCTTACCGAATCACCTTGTCCGCCCGCGCCAACACATTCGGCGGAACCGTCAGACCTATCCGCTTGGCGGCTTTGAGATTGATGACAAATTCGAATTTTGTTGGCTGCTCGACCGGCAGCTCAGCCGGTTTGGCACCTTTGAGGATTTTATCCACATACACTGCAGAGCGCCGGAACATCGCGACAATGTCAGCCGCATAACACATGAGACCGCCTCTCTCTACATATTCGCTGTTCGGATACATCGCCGGCAGCCGGTGCTTGGCCGCGAGGTCTACGATTCGCCCTCTAAGGCGATCCAAAGTAGGTTGTTGCAACCCAATAAAGGCGCCGGCACGCCCTGTCATCATTGCCGAGAACGCGTTCTCCAACTCGTTGGGCGCTCGAACTTCCACAGCCTGGAGCTGCAGACCCAACGCAGGTGCGGCGACTTCGAGCTCTTTCATCTGTGGGGCATGCCCTCCCGTGCCCGGATCCGTGAGGATAGCGACGCGGGTAAGCTGGGGAATTATGTTCTTGAGCAGTTCCAGGCGTTTTCCTCCTAGCTCGGGCGCCAGGTGGGTTAACCCCGTGATGTTTCCGCCAGGCCGCGCCAGGCTGGCGACATACCCTAGCGCAACAGGATCGCTGCCGTGTGCCATGACAATTGGGATCAGCTTGGTGGCGTTTTTCGCCGCTCGAATCGCGGTAGATCCGCCGGCGACGATGACATCAACTTTGAGACGAACTAGCTGCACCGCCAGGTCGGGGAGCCGAGCCAACTGCCCCTCCGCATATCGGGATTCGATGGTCATGCTCTGACCATCGACGTAGCCCAACTCGTGCAAACCTTGGCGAAACGCCTCGAGGCGTGCAGAATCAGAGGAAGGTGAGAGCACCGACAGGTATCCGATCCGAGGAATTTTTGGCGGCTGCTGCGCCTCAGCAACCGTAAACAGAAAGAGACTAAGCAGTAAGCAGACAACAATTCTTATAAACATCGAGTTTTCTCCGGCCTTCTTGCTGCTCACTGCTAACCGTTCACTGCTCGCTGTCACTTAATGACTCTGTCCGCTCTCGCCAGCATTCTCTGCGGCATGGTGAGGTCGATCTGCCTTGTTGTTTTCAAATTGATCCCACCTCGAACTTCGTAGCTGCCGGTCCGCACTGACGCGCGACGTGCCACATCGGCGAAAGAGGAGCACGAACGGTGCCATAATTAGCTCTGCCGAAAGCACGACAAAGAACTTGAATTCACTACGCAATTTTTCGGGTAGGAGCAGGTTTAGCGCGGCCTATGGCGGTGCTGTGTAGTCGAATTGATACGGGGCGTAGTCTCTTTGATTCACCACCCATCGCGCGACCAACGACTCAAAATCCTCTAGAGAGCGAGGCTCCAGTCGAACCGTGCGTTATCGCGTGCCACGAGACCGTTCGCACCTTTGGATTATCGATCAACATTGCCGGCCTGAGCCTGTCAGTCGGAAAAAGGCCGGTTTGCTTGCCTTGTTCCACCACTAAGGATCTGCTGTCGATCAAAGGCGCCTGTGCCGAACTTGGAGCCGCTAGGCTGTTCATTCATCCGTTTCCTTTCCTCAATCCAAAATCCAAAACCGGCAACCACAAAATTGTTTCATTTGATCACTTTATTTCCAAACCCTGTGGTGAGCGAAGTCGAACCATCGCAAATCCAAAATTCATTTAATTACGTGATTCGCCCTAGCCAGCACGTTCGGCGGAATCGTCAGGCCTATTTGCTTTGCGGCTTTTAAGTTGATGACCAGCTCGAACTTCGTCGGCTGTTCCACTGGAAGGTCGGCTGGTTTGGCACCTTTGAGGATCTTGTCCACGTAGATAGCGGCGCGGCGGAACAAGTCTGGAAAGCTGGTGCCATAGGACATAAGGCCACCAACATCCACGTATTCTCTAAAGCTGTACATCGCCGGGAGCCTATGCTTGGCCGCAAACTCTGCGATCAATTTCCGGTTAAAGAAGGTCAATGGGTCCGGAAGCTCCAAGAGCGCCTGAGGGCGCTCCTTTCCCTTTTCGAACAGGAGCCTCTCAATCTCCTCCCGATTTCGGACTTCCAGAGAGATCACTGTCAACTTTAGCGCTTGTGCGGCTATCTGCATGTCTTTGAAAGCGGCTGACTGACCCGGTTGGTTCGGATTCCAGAGGACGGCGACACGTAAGAAGTCCGGAAAAACTTCCTTGAGCAAATCGAGCCGTTTCCCGGTCAAATCCGGGGCAACGTGAGTTAACCCCGTTATGTTTCCTCCCGGACGTGCAAGGCTAGCGGCAAATCCGTTTCCGACCGGATCGGTGACTCCTGCCATGACGATGGGAATGGTAGCGGTTTGTTCCTTGGCGATCCGGATCGCTGGTGTAGCCGAGGAAACTATCACGTCAACCTTGGCGTGGACTACGTCGGCTATGAAATCAGGTAGGCGTTCTAGCTTGCCCTCGGCCCAGCGATACTCAATCACAATGTTTCGACCGTCCACATACCCAAGCTCCCGCAAGCCTTGCACGAAGGCCTGCGCGCGATGCCCAGTCGTGGCATGCGATCCAGCGTCCACATAGCCTATCCGGGGGACCTTAGTCGGCTGCTGCGCGGCGGCGTGCGAGCAGAGCGCAAAGAGCAAAGCGCAAACGGTAAGACACCATCTCAATCGGAGAATTCGAGTGTTGGAATATTGGAATGATGCTCTTAACCGAATTGACCCAACACTCCACGACTCCAGCACTCCATCACTCCATGTGTTCATCTGATCACCTTGTCGGCTCTAGCCAGAACATTAGGAGAAATTGTTAACCCGATCTGCTTGGCGGTCTTGAGATTGATCACGAGGTCAAACTTCG
>Ga0209640_10005850_pt1 | contig 10761 bp, 10 predicted proteins | sample RifCSP10_1_FD_184018 | JGI IMG/M metagenome (GOLD analysis project Ga0209640, IMG submission 184018) | Soil microbial communities from Rifle, Colorado - Rifle CSP2_sed 10_1 (SPAdes) (version 2) | ecosystem: Environmental > Terrestrial > Deep subsurface > Rock core/Sediment | place: Rifle...
AACTCCGCCCAGGCACCTGCCTTGTCAACGGGGGCGGCATTCTTGACCTCCTCCCAGGTCTGTACTTCGGCCAGCAGCTGCTCATGGGCATCGGTGGGCACGCCATTCACCCCGGCGTCGTTGAGGAAGGCGATGACATGAACCCCCTCCTGCCAGGCGAGGGTGTTGAGCCGTAGCACCTCGTTGACCACCAGGGCCCCGAAGGCCAGGGTCAGTGAGATGAAGACTGCGAGGACGGCACCGGCGACCACCAGGAGGTTCCGTCGCAGGTTGACCAGCGCCTCCCGGACCAGGAAGAAGAGACGGTTCACTCCGGCACCCGCTCGTATCGGCCAGCCTCTTCGTCACGCATGACGCGACCGCTATCAAGGGCGACGACACGACGCTGCATGGCGTCGACGATCGCATGGTCGTGGGTGGCCATGACGATGGTGGTCCCGGTCCGGTTTATTCGGTCGAGGAGCTTCATGATGCCCACCGAGGTCTTGGGGTCGAGGTTTCCCGTTGGCTCATCGCAGAGCATTATCGGGGGTCGGTTCACGAAAGCCCTGGCAACCGAGACCCGTTGTTGCTCCCCACCGGAGAGTTGCTTGGGGTAACGGGCGATCTTGTCGGAAAGCCCCACCAGGTCGAGGACCTGCTCCACCTGGGGCGCGATCACCGAGCGCGGCCGCCCGAGTACCTCCAGGGCGAATGCAACGTTCTCCCCCACCGTCTTGGTGGGGAGAAGCTTGTAGTCCTGGAAGACCGTGCCCACCGAGCGTCGCAGGAAAGGGATCTTCCACTTGGGGAGCGTGGTGATGTCCTTGCCTGCCACCCAGATCTTGCCCCGGGTGACCGGTTCGTCACGCAGCATGAGACGGATCAGAGTCGATTTGCCCGAGCCGGAAGGCCCCACGAGAAAGGTGAACTCACCTTTTTGCATCTCAAAGGAGACGTCGTGGGCGGCGATGGTGCCGCCCTCATAGACCTTGGTGACGTTTTCGAGTCGGATCATAAGATCAGGGAAAGTCTCGCAGCCTTCTGGCTCCAGCCGCAGAACCGAAGACGGTAACGCGGCGGGCTCGATTAGGCGGAATCAGATGACACCTCGTGATTGGCCCTGCGCCAGCGGAGGTACGCCTCGATGAAAGGCAACAGGTCACCGTCCAGAACGCCCTGGATGTTCCCCACCTCTTCGTCGGTACGGAGATCCTTCACCATCTGATAGGGCTGCATGACATAGCTGCGGATTTGGCGGCCCCAGGCTGCCTCTCCCTTGTGGCCGCGGATCTCGTTGAGATGGTCGATTCGCTCCTGACGCGCCCGCTGCGCCAACTTCGATTGCAGCATGGCCATCGCCCTTGCCTTGTTCTGGAGCTGGGACCTCTCGTTCTGGCACTGCACCACGATCCCGGTCGGGATGTGGGTGATCCGCACCGCCGAGTCGGTCGTGTTCACGTGTTGGCCACCGGCTCCCTGGGACCGATAGGTGTCGATGCGAATGTCGTCTTCGTCCACCTCGACTTTGGCCTGATCTCCGAGGTCGGGAACCACGTCCACCCCGGCAAATGATGTCTGACGGCGGGCGTTGGCGTCGAAAGGGCTGATCCGAACCAGACGATGCACCCCACGCTCACTTTCGAGCGTTCCGTAGGCGCGGTCTCCCTTGACCGTGAACGTGGCGGACTTGATCCCCGCTTCCTCGCCCTCGGTCACCTCCTCAACCGTCACCGAGAAGCCTGAGTCGGTCAGGAATCGCTGGTACATCCGGGCCAGCATGTCCGCCCAGTCCTGGGCGTCGACCCCTCCGGCACCGGCGTGAACGCTGAGGATGGCGTCTTCGTCGTCGTACTCATCGAAGAACAACGACTCGAGCTCGAGCTTGTCCAGGTCCACTGACACCTGTGAGAGCTCGGCAATCGCCTCGGCGCGAGATGCCTGATCGGCGGCCTCGTGAGCCATCTCGAGCAACACCTCTGCATCGTCGAGCTTGGCCGAAAGACCACCGATCAGGTCGAACAGAGTCTCGTACCTGGCCAGACGACGGCTGACCATCCGCGCCCGATCGGGGTCGTCCCACAGGTCGGGGGACGACGCCTGCTCCCGAAGCTCACTGAGCTCCTTCTCTTTGGCGTCCATGTCGAGAAACCCGCGCGCTTCGACCAATCGCTGACGCAGATCGGCAACGACCTCTTTTGGATCGGAGAATTCAGTGCTCATCGAAGTACCCATACTCAGTACCAAGTACGTCACGGTGCCGCTACGCGGCGCCGTGACACCTCTTGTACTTCTTGCCCGAGCCACACGGGCAAGGGTCATTGCGCCCCACCTTGTCCGAGGTGGCCTGCTTCACCGGCCCGCCCGTGCTCAATGGAGCCACTCGTTGCGGTTCTGTCTTGGGTTTGGACAGCTCGACGTGGAACAGGTATTTGACCGCATCACGTTTCACCGAGTCGACCATCTCGGTGAACATGTCGTATGCCTCACGCTGGTACTCGGAGAGCGGATCGCGCTGGCCCATCGCTCGCAGCCCGATCCCGGCTCGCAGGTAGTCCATCTCGGATAGGTGCTCTCGCCACTTGTTGTCGATCACCGAGAGCATCACCGAGCGCTCCACCTGGCGCAGGATCTCGGCGCCGAGGTCTTCCTCCCTCTTCTCGTAGGCCGTTGCTCCTTCCTCGACTGCGTACTCGACCACATCCTCGACACTCGGAGACTCCTCGAAGTTGGCCCTATCGATCGAGGTCGGGTAGTACTGGCCGAGCTCCAGCCGCAAGGATTCCCAATCCCACTCGTTGCGAGGAATCTCAGGGCTGAAGGCAGTCTCCACGGTCTCGCTGACAACCGTCTCGATCCAGTCCCCGATCAGGGCGTCTCCGGCCGTTCCCTCGAGAATCGACCGTCTCCAGTCGTAGATGACCTCACGCTGGCGGTTCATCACCTCGTCGTACTTGAGGACGTTCTTGCGAATCTCGAAGTTCTGCGACTCGACTTGGCGCTGTGCCCGCTCAATGGCCTTGCTCACCATCTTCGCCTCGATCGGCTGATCCTCGGGGAGCTTCAGGCGATCCATGACACTGGTCACCCATTCCCCCTGGAACCGGCGCATCAGCTCGTCCTCGAGGGAAAGGTAGAACCGGGACTCACCAGGGTCTCCCTGGCGGCCGGAACGACCGCGAAGCTGGTTGTCGATGCGGCGCGACTCGTGGCGCTCGGTGCCAACCACGTACAACCCGCCCGCGTCGATCACCTTCACCTTGTCGGGGACGATTTGAAGATCGAACTCGTCGGCCAGCTTCTTCTCGAGGTCCTCGTAGGACGGATCGTCCGGGGTCACCCCACGTCTCTTCAACTCGGTGCGAGCCATGCCATCGGGGTTCCCCCCGAGCATGATGTCGACACCGCGGCCTGCCATGTTGGTGGCGACCGTCACCGCGGCGGGACGTCCCGCTTGGGCGATGATGTCCGCCTCCCTGGCGTGTTGCTTGGCGTTGAGGACCTCGTGTTTGATCCCCCTCCGTTCGAGGAGCCGGGACAGTTTCTCTGACTTCTCGATGGAGACGGTGCCGAGGAGGATTGGCTGACCGAGCAAGTTGCGGTCGGCGACATCAGCCACCACCGCCTCGAATTTGCCGTCTTCGCCCTTGTAGACGAGATCCCCCTGATCGTCGCGATCCACCGGGGCGTTGGTGGGGATGGCAAGGACCTCGAGCCCGTAGATTTGGGCCAGCTCGGCTGCCTCGGTTTCCGCGGTTCCGGTCATGCCAGCCAGCTTCTCGTAGAGCCGGAAGTAATTCTGAAGAGTGATGGTGGCGAGGGTCTGATTCTCCTCCTTGATCGCTACGCCCTCCTTGGCCTCGATTGCCTGATGGAGACCTTCGGAATAGCGACGTCCCTCGAGAACCCGGCCGGTGAACTCATCGACGATCTTGACCTCACCGTGGTCGATCAGGTAGTCGACATCATGTAGATACAGCTCTTTGGCCTTGAGGGCGGCTTCCAGATGATGGACGAAGTCGACCGCGGCATGATCGAAGAGGTTTTCGATACCGAGGATCTGCTCAACCTGGGTGACACCGTCTTCAGTTGTCAATACCTGACGCTTGCGCTCGTCCACCTGATAGTCCCGGTCCTTCTGGAGTCGGTTGACGATCTTGGCGAAATCGCGATACCACCTTGCGCTGTCTGAGACGCGCCCGGAGATGATGAGAGGTGTCCGAGCTTCGTCGATCAGGATCGAGTCGACCTCGTCGACGATGGCGTAGGGGTGACCCCGCTGTACGCGGTCGACAGCTCTCATCGCCATGTTGTCTCGCAGATAATCGAAGCCGAGCTCGTTGTTGGTCCCGTAAGTGATGTCGGAGGCATAGGCCGGCTGACGCTCGGTAGGGGTCATCGAGGTCTGGATCAGACCCACTGACACTCCCAGGAAGCGATGGACGGCCCCCATCCAATCTGCATCACGAGAGGCCAGGTAATCGTTGACGGTCACCATGTGCACGCCCTTGCCGGTCAGCGCGTTGAGATAGGCGGGCATGGTGGAGACCAGGGTCTTGCCTTCCCCGGTCTTCATCTCGGCAACCATCCCCTTGTGGAGGGCGGCGGCTCCGACCACCTGCACGTCGTAGTGACGCTGGCCGAGGACCCGCTTGGCGGCCTCGCGCACGACGGCAAAGGCCTCGGGCTGGATGACTTCGAGCGATTCTCCAGCTTCGAGGCGCTTCTTGAATTCAGTTGTCTTTGATTTGAGCTCTTCGTCTGAGAGGGCTTCGAAAACGGGCTCCAGGTGGTTCACAGCTGTGGTGATCCCCTGGAACTCCCTCAGCGTCTTGCCTTCCCCGGCGCGAAGAACCTTGGAGAGGATTGGCATTGGGTCCCCATGTTACAAGTGGGTGTGATTTGACCCACTTCAGCGGCTCAGGTCAACGGACCTCGATCAGCCCTTCGCGCTGGGCCCAGGTGACCGCCTCGAAGCGAGACCGTAGACCGAGCTTGTCGAGGACATTTCGCACATGGTTGCGAACGGTGTTCTCCGAGATGAAGAGCTCTTCGGCGATCTCCCTCGAGGTCTTGCCGCTCCCGACCAGCCCCAGAATCTCCAACTCCCTGCCGGTGAGCTCGGGGACACGCGCACTCAGCGTCCCACTGTGACGAAGCAGGGCCCGCAACGCCGTGAAGAGCTTGCCCCCCATCGCTGGTGAGACTGCTGCACCGCCGTCGATCACTTCGTGCATGGCAGCGACCAGCCGTGGCAGTGGAGTGTCTTTGGTCAGATAACCCGACGCTCCGGCCTTGACCGCCGCCAGCAGGTCTTCGGCCGACTCACTGGATGTGAGGAGAACGACCTTTGTTCTCGGGCTCGCCTTGATGATGGTTCCGACGACTTCGAGACCCGACATCCCGGGCATGAGAAGATCGAGCATCACCAGGTCAGGCTGATGCTCCCTGGTTATGTCTATACCCCGCATGGCGTCGCCTGCGACCGCCTTGACCTCGAAGCCCTCTTGGGCAAAGGCAACCCGCAAGGCCTCGCGGAACAACTCGGCGTCGTCGACTATGACTACAGATGACATGTCTTGGTGATACCGATCCTGGCTATTGGCAACGTTTCAGACGTGATCGGGCCCGGGCCCCAGGAGACTAGACACCGGGGGTGCGGCGTTGGCGGACACCGCCAGAGCCACCTTCTCGGGGCCGAGCAAACCGATCGCCGCCTCGAGAGTCCTCCCGGTGGTGACCACGTCGTCGACCAACATGAAACCGGTCCCGGGCATCCTGGATATCCGGAACGGTGCAATTGGTCTCGAGTGGTCGCCTCCTGCACGTCTTCGGGTATGTATCGGCGCGACGAGCGATTTGATAACCGGAACCCCTTTCAATCTCCCCAAACGTTCGGCCAGGACAACGGCAGGGTCGAGGCCATACCGAAGCTGTCGGGTCCAGACCCGTGGCACCGGGACAATGGGCAGTGCAGGAAGCGACGGGGAAAGCACCAGTGCCACCAGGTCCGCGTAGGCGGTCAACCCCCGGTATTTGAGGTGGTGCACCAGGGCACGGGCCGGCCCGGAGTGCTCGAACGCGGCCACCAGACGCACACCCCCGCCCAAGATCCGGTCGGGCGCCGGGCGCATCAGGTGTCGGCAGGTCTCACAGAGCAAGGCTCGAGCTGGTCGAAAACAGGCCTGGCAAAGCATGTAGCCCAACCTAAGGGTTGGGCTACATGCGTACCAGGTACTTGGTACTGAGTCCAGATGTCCAAGTACCAAGTGCCCAGTACCTAGGTCCCTTCCCGCCAACCGGTGAGATAGGAGACCTGTTCGTCGGTCAGGATCTCCAGCCCACCGCCGAGATGCTCCAGCTTGATCCGGGCTACTTCCTTGTCGATTTCGGGGGGCAGGATGTGGATCCCCGGTTCGAGAGTGTCCTGATTCAAAATCAGGAACTCGGCTGCCAGGGCCTGATTGGCGAAGCTCATGTCCATCACGTCGGCGGGATGGCCCTCCGCCGCGCCCAGGTTGACCAGCCGCCCTTCTGCCGCCACCAGCAAGCGTCGGCCATCGGCCAACTCGAACTCCTCGAGGTTGGTGCGGATCTCACGCCGGGCCACGGACATCTGGGCAAGTGCGTCCAGCTCGATCTCGATATCGAAATGGCCGGCGTTGGCCAGGATCGCCCCATCTTTCATCAGCTCGAAATGATGACGACGAATCACGTGCTTGTTGCCGGTGACGGTGATGAAGATGTCGCCCTCCCGGGCGGCGTCGTCCGAGGTCATGACCCGATAACCATCCATGGAGGCTGTCAGGGCCCGCACCGGGTCGACCTCGACGACGACCACCTTTGCCCCCATCCCGTCGGCACGATCTGCAACGCCACGACCGCAGTCGCCGTAGCCGACCACGACGATGGTGGAGCCCGCAAGCAGGACGTTGGTGGCGCGCAGGATGCCGTCCAGGGCGGACTGGCCCGTCCCGTAGTGATTGTCGAAAAGGTGCTTGGTCGCTGACTCGTTGACCGCGACCACCGGAACTCGAAGCGTCCCGTCGGCGGCCATGGCCCGGAGCCGGATCACCCCTGTCGTGGTCTCCTCGGTAGAGCCGATCACCTGGATGTCCCTGCGGTCGGTGTGCAGGATCGTGGCGAGGTCGGCCCCGTCGTCCATGGTGACGGCCGGAGCATGGTCGAGAACCGCATTGATGTGCTTGTAATAGGTGTCGGAGTCCTCACCTCGTATCGCAAACACCGCGATGCCGTCGGCCACCAGCGCCGCGGCCACGTCGTCCTGGGTCGACAGCGGGTTCGAGGCACAGAGGATCGGCTCGGCGCCGCCATCCCGCAACGCCAGCATCAGGTTCGCCGTCTCCGCCGTCACATGAAGACAGGCAGCCACGACATGGCCCTTCAGCGGTGTCTCCTTGAGAAATCTCTCACGGATCGTCGCCAACACCGGCATGCGCCGGCCCGCCCAGGCGATGCGCCTGGCGCCGTGCTCGGCCAGGTCGGGATTGGCGATGTCATAGTTCATTTCATACCTCGGTCAGGAGTTTCTTCAGTTTCTCGATCGTGTCCACCGGAACCGGGTCCAGACCTGCATTCTCGGCCAACATCAAGGAGACCAGATCGCCCACCACCACCAATGACATCAACCGGGCGAGAGGAGCGTCACCTTCCGCCGCCACCTCGGCAACCCAAGGGACCGCGTTGTTCGTGAGCGCCCGGGAATGGGCCAGCCGGTCCTTCACCCTCGGATGATCGGTTTCATCGGTGAGCGCCACGACCCCGAGATATCGGTTGGTGAGCTGGGGCATGGCCTCCCACCCCACCAGCTCGTTGTGATCGAGCTCGGGCAGCACCGACCACCATGATGGCGTCTTGGCATTCTCATTGACCTGCGTCTTCCAGCGCTGGGCGACCGCTCCACTGACAGGGCCGCCGCCATAGATGATCGGGATTCGCCCGGCGAGCCCCTGGGCAATGTCGGCGGCCGACAGCCAACTCGGGCTTCCCTCGCTCGTCGCCCGGTCCGCAGCAGCCGCGGCCTCCATCAGGGCAGGGACCTGATCGGGGATCAGCCCGGCGGCAGCGACGACACGAGCGACTGCTCCGAAGAGATAGCCGACTGCCGCCCGCGGCTGGATTCCGCCAGGGACGGCGATAGTCGGCCAGCCATTCTCATCAGTGATCCGAGCCAGTTCCCCCCCGGTAGTGAGGGTGACGATCGGGAGATCGGTGCGGGACGCCGCGGCCACGATGTCGAGAGTCTCCTCCGTGTTGCCCGAGAAGGAGATGGCAATCAGCAGCGGCTTGCGGTCGAGCGCCCAACCGGGAAGCGGCCCGTACCCTTTCTGCACCGCAACCCGCCCTCGTCCGGCAGACGCCAGGGCGGCGACGAAATCGCCCGCGATGCCGGAGCCACCCATCCCCGCGATCAAGACGTCCGTTGCCGGCGGGATCGGGGGCAACTCGACATCAGCAGCCCACCTCATCTGGCTCCCAAGGGTGCGGATCTGACTCAGCATGTCACTCATCGGGGCCACCTTCGGCCTCCTCGATGAGCATGACGGGGATGCCGTCGCGCACCGGATATCGACGCCCACATTCGGTGCAAACCAGGCGAGACGTGGCCTCGTCCTGTTCCAGGTCGGCGTGGTCCACCGGGCACACCAGAATCTCGGCGAGGGCCGGGTCAATCAAGCTCATGTCACTCCTCGAGAAGCTTCGCGATCTCCGTCACGAGTCTGTCCACCGAATCAGGATCGGGCGCTTCGACATTCAACCGGAGCAAAGGCTCGGTGTTCGACGCCCGCAGATTGAACCACGCCCACCCCAGGTCCACGCTCAACCCGTCGAGCCGATCCTGCTCGGAGGTGCTGTAGGCCCTAGCCGCCACCTCGATCGACGCCAGCGGGTCACGCACCTCGAGGTTGATCTCACCCGAGGCGGCATACCGCTCCACGTCACGGCGCAGCCCCGACAATGGCCGCCCGTCCTCGGTCATCACACGCATCAGGATCAGCATCGCCAGCATCCCGGAATCGGCGTTGAAGTTGTCACGGAAGTAGTAATGACCACTGTGCTCACCCCCGAAGACCGCTTCGGACTCCGCCATGACCTGTTTGATGTAGCTGTGACCCACCCTGGTTCTGATGGCCCGGCCGCCGGCCTCGGCGATGACCTCGGGGACTGCCCGCGAGGTGATGAGGTTGTGGATGATCGATGATCCTGGGTGGCGTTTCAGCATCCATCGTGCGATGAGGGCGGTGACCGTGCTCCCGCTCACCGCCTGCGCTTGATCATCGATGAAGAAGGCCCTGTCGGCGTCACCATCGAAGGCGACGCCGAGATCGTGTCCCCCATTGGCGACCATCTCGACCAGGTCCGCCAGGTTCTCGGGCTGGATCGGGTCGGCGGGATGGTTGGGGAAGGTGCCATCTGGCTCCAGATACAGGCCGTCCAACACGCTGTCGAGTTTGGCGAACACCCGGGAAACGGTGACACCGGCCATTCCATTGCCCCCGTCGACGGCAACCCGCATCCTCCCGATGGAGGACGGTTCCACGATCGAGAGGAGGTGGTCGACGTAGGCCTCGACCGCCTCGACAGTGGTGACGGTCCCGGTCTTCGCCGACGGCGTCTCGAGCCCAGCGAGGACCCGATCCCTGATCTCGTTCAGGCCGGTGTCCGCCCCCACAGGTGCCGCCATCGCGCGGCACAACTTGAGCCCGTTGTACTCAGCAGGGTTGTGCGACGCCGTGATCATCGCTCCGGGCATGGCGTTGGCCCCGGTGTAGTAGTAGACGAGGTCGGTGGGCACCTCACCAAGATCGACCACATCGGCCCCGGCTCCAGTGATCCCGGCCACCAGGCCGTCAAAGAGGGCCGGTGATGAAAGCCTGCAGTCTCGCCCGATCGCCACCTGTCTGGCTTCGACCACCGAAACGAACGCCCCGCCAACCCGTTGCAGCAACTCGGGTGTCAACTCGCCGTTGTCGGTTCGGCCGCGTATGTCGTAGGCCTTGAAGACGATTTGGGGGTCCATCGGGAACCCCGAGTGTAGGGGTGGGGCTAACGGTCACCGATTTCAACTCCGAGATTCTCGGAAGCATGGGCCCAGCACATCCCATCCATCGGATCTTGACCCCTGTGAGAGAGACCGCTGCGATCATCCGACCGCCCACGGGAGGTCGTCGCGGAGCCTCCTGGGGATTGAGGCCGTTACGCCAAGTCCAGATCCATAACCCGCAGCTCTTCGATATCCGCGACCAGGGCATCAGCCACTGGCACATGATCAGGATGCTCGAGATACCGCGGTAAGGCCTCCGGGCTCGGCAGCGTCACGATTATGCAATGGGTAAGGCCCCCCGCCCGATCCGTGTAGCTCGCACCACACTCGATCTGGGTCACGGCAGGCACCCGGTCGACAAGGTTGCGTACTGCTTCAAGGTGTTGCTCGATTCGGTCGTCGCTGACCCCTTCTTTGAAGTTGAACCAGGCAATGTGCTTGGCGGTCACTTCTTCCTCCTTTTGAATGTGGTTGTACGTTTTGTTCTGCCTGGTCCACACCAGGGGCCCGAGAGGTGGGTCTTTCTCGGGTAGTGGGAGTTTGAACTGACCCACTACCCGATTCCTACACTTCCCGATTCCGATGATCCCAACCCTGTCCATTGTCATGCCTGTCTACAACGAGGCCGACTTCATTCCCCAGGCGCTTCCGATGCTCATCTCCGAGATGGAGGGCCTCGGCCTGTCCTACCGGATCCACCTCGTCGAGAATGGATC
>Ga0209640_10005851_pt1 | contig 10761 bp, 8 predicted proteins | sample RifCSP10_1_FD_184018 | JGI IMG/M metagenome (GOLD analysis project Ga0209640, IMG submission 184018) | Soil microbial communities from Rifle, Colorado - Rifle CSP2_sed 10_1 (SPAdes) (version 2) | ecosystem: Environmental > Terrestrial > Deep subsurface > Rock core/Sediment | place: Rifle...
GGCTCGAGCCCGAGTCGCTCGGCGGCATCTCCCACCTGATCGAGCACCTGGTCTTCAAGGGCACCGCCACCCGCTCCGCCGAGGAGATCGCCCGCGCGATCGATTCGGTGGGCGGCCAGATGGACGCGTTCACCGCGAAGGAGCACACCTGCTTCTACGTGAGCGTGCTCGACGAGCACCTGCCGCTGGCGGTGAGCGTGCTCACCGACATCCTGCGGCAGCCCCTGTTCGCCCCCGCCGATATCGAGAAAGAAAAGGCGGTCGTTCTCCAAGAGATCAAGATGGTGGAGGACACCCCCGACGACCTCATCCACGATCTCTTCGCGGAGCGGATCTGGGCCGATCACCCGCTGGGGCGGCCGATCCTCGGGCGCTGGGACGTGGTCAAGGAGTTCGACCGGGACACCGTCCTCGGCTACTTCGAGCGCGAGTACGTCCCCGAGCGGATCGTGATCGCGGTGGCCGGGCACGTGGAGCACGAGCGGGTCGCCGATCTCTTCGCGGCGGGCTTCGAGGGCTGGGGGCGCCCGGCGGCCCCGCACGCCTTGACGCCGCCCGCGCTCCGCTCCGGCGTCCACACCGTGCGGAAGCCGCTCGAGCAGGTGCACCTCGTCATGGGGCTGCCCGGCGTCTCCGACAACGCGCCCGACCGCTACCCGCTCTACCTGCTCAACGACATCATCGGCGGCAGCATGTCCTCGCGGCTCTTCCAGGAGGTGCGGGAGCGCCAGGCCCTCGTTTACTCGGTGCACTCGGGCCAGCAGGCCTACCGCGACACCGGCCTGTTCTACGTGTACGCGGGGACGGACCCGGCCAACCTCGGCAAGGTCCTCGGCGCCCTGATGAAGGAGATCCGCGCGCTCAAGAAGGACGGGGTCACCGCCGACGAGCTGCGCCGGGCCAAGGACCATCTCAAGGGGAGCCTGATGTTGTCGCTCGAATCCACGTCGTCCCGGATGAACCGGCTGGCGAGTCACGAGATGCGGTTCGGCTCGTTCATGTCCATGGACGAGATGCTGGCCGCCATCGACGGCGTGCCGATGGAGGAGGTGGACGCCCTCATCCACCGCGTGCTCGACGAGGAGCAGCTCTCGCTCCTCACCCTGGGGGCGGCGGATCGCCGGCACCTCCCCCGCGGCCTGCTGCGCTCCTGAGGAGGCCCCGATGATCCCCCGCTACGCGCGTGCCGAGATGGCGCGGATCTGGGCCCCGGAGGCCAAGTACGAGGCCTGGCTGCAGGTCGAGCTGGCGGTCTGCGACGTGTACGCCAAGCGCGGCCTCATCCCGGAGGACGCGCTCCGGCGCATCAAGGCGCGCGCGCGCGTCTCGGCGGGCCGCATCGACGAGATCGAGGCCACCACGCGGCACGACGTCATCGCCTTCCTCACGAACCTGGAGGAGGCGCTCGGGGCGGACTCCCGCTACGTCCACATGGGCCTCACCTCCTCGGACGTGGTGGACACCGCGCTGGCGCTGCAGCTCCAGCAGGCCTCCGACCTTCTCCTGGCCGGTCTCGAGCGGTACCGGGACGCGCTCCGGACCCTCGCGCTCCGGCATCGCGACACGCTGTGCGTGGGGCGCACCCACGGCATCCACGCCGAGCCCATGGTCTTCGGCCTCAAGGCCGCGCTCTGGTACGCGGAGGCCGGCCGCAACCTGGAGCGCCTCCAGCGCGCGCGCGCGGCGGTGCGGGTGGGCAAGCTGTCGGGGGCGGTGGGCACCTTCGCCCACGTGGACCCGGACGTGGAGGAGGAAGCCTGCCGGCTGCTCGGCCTGGAAGCCGCGCCGATCTCCAACCAGATCGTCCAGCGCGACCGCCACGCCGAGTTCTCGGCCACGCTGGCCATCGTGGCGGCCTCCCTCGAGAAGGTGGCGACCGAGATCCGGGCGCTGCAGCGCACCGAGGTCCTGGAAGCGGAGGAGCCGTTCGCCGCGGGCCAGAAGGGATCGAGCGCGATGCCCCACAAGCGCAACCCGGTCTCCTGCGAGCAGGTCTGTGGCCTCGCCCGCCTCGTGCGCACGAATGCCCTGGCCGCGCTCGAGAACGTCGCCCTGTGGCACGAGCGCGACATCAGCCACTCCTCGGTGGAGCGGGTGATCCTGCCGGACTCCACGTGCCTGGTGGACTACATGCTCCACCAGATGACCCGGATCCTGGCCGGGCTCCAGGTCTATCCGGAGCGCATGCGGGAGAACATGGACCGGAGCTTCGGGCTCCTCTTCTCGCAGCGGGTGCTGCTGAAGCTCACCGCCAAGGGGCTGGCGCGGCAGGAGGCCTACGAGATGGTCCAGCGCAACGCCATGACCGCGTGGCGGGAGCGCACCGCCTTCCGCGACCTCCTGGCCGCCGACCCCGACGTCACGGCGCGGCTGAGCCGTCAGGAGCTCGACGAGTGCTTCGATCCGGCGTGGTACCTGCGCAATATCGGCTCGATTTATCGCCGGGTCGGGTTGACACCATGAAGGCCCGGGTGCTGGTGCGCCTCAAGCCGGGCATCCTGGACGCGCAGGGCGCCACCGTGAAGCGCGCCCTGGCTGGGCTGGGCTTCGCGGAGGTGCAGGACGTGCGCATCGGCAAGGTCGTGGATGTCGAGCTGGACGGTCTCGGGGCCGAAGACGCGCGGCGTCGGGTCGACGAGATGTGCGCGCGCCTCCTCTGCAACCCCGTCATCGAGGAGTTCACCGTCGAGCTCCTCGCCGACACCCGCTGAGTCTCGCCCGCTGAACTGGGGAACTGGGACAGTGGCTTGGCGAGGCGCAGCCGAAGGCGAGCCGAGCGAATACATATAGAGGGGCTTACGGGGGTCAGCGGGAGTGGCAATCTTCGTCCCGGATACCCGATCCCCTTGTCAGATCGCGGACGGCAGGTTAGAGTGACGGTGTAGCCACACAAGGAGGAACACACGGTCCAATGAACTTCGGCGTGGTGATCTTCCCGGGCACCTGGAGTGACTGCGATTTTCACTACGTCATCAGTGAAGTCCTGCACCAGCCGGTGCGCTATGTCTGGCACCGCGACGCCAACCTCGCCGATTTCGACTGCCTGATCCTCCCCGGCGGCTTCTCCTACGGGGACTACCTGAGGGCCGGCGCGGTGGCGGGACGCTCGCCGGTGGTGGAGGCGCTGCCCGAGTTCACGGCCCGCGGCGGCCTCGTGCTCGGCTCCTGCAACGGCTTTCAGATCCTCTGCGAGGCCAAGCTGCTGCCGGGCGCCCTGATGCGCAACGAGTGCCTGCAGTACCGCTGCCAATCGACCCACCTCCTGGTCGAGAACGCGGACACCCCGTTCACTCGCGCGATGCGGCACGGCCAGGTCCTCAAGATGCCGATCTCGCACGGGGAAGGGAAGTACTACGCCGACGCGGAGACCCTGCGCCGGCTGCGGGCGAAGAACCAGATCGTCTTCCGGTACTGCACCGAGGACGGGCGCGTCGCCAAGGAAGCCAACCCCAACGGCTCGATCGACAACATCGCCGGCGTCATCAACGAGGAGGGCACGGTGCTCGGATTGATGCCGCACCCGGAGCGGGCCGCCGAGGCCGCGGTGGGCGGCACCGACGGCACCCTGATCCTCCACTCGATTCTCGGCACCCTCGTCGAAGACGGCTCGTTCCTCAAGCGGTAGGGCGCGTGACAACCGGGTGGGGGCGGGGTGACCGCGGCCGAGCCTAAGGTCACGCTGGAGCTGGCCCTGGCCCACGGCCTCACGGCCGAAGAATACGATCGCATCATCCGGCGCCTCGGCCGGGAGCCCACGTTCACCGAGCTCGGCCTCTTCTCCTCTCTCTGGTCGGAGCACTGCGCCTACAAGCACTCGCGGGTCTTCCTGCGCGGCCTGCCCACGCGGGCGCCCCACGTGCTCCAGGGGCCGGGGGAGAACGCGGGCATCGTGGACCTGGGCGGGGACCTGGCGCTGACCTTCAAGATCGAGAGCCACAATCACCCGTCGTTCATCGAGCCCTTCCAGGGGGCGGCCACCGGCGTGGGCGGCATCCTGCGGGACATCTTCACCATGGGGGCCCGGCCGATCGCGGTGCTGGACTCCCTCCGCTTTGGCGATCCGGCCGATCCCCGCACGCGGCGGCTCATCGAGGGCGTCGTCTCGGGCATCGGCTGGTACGGCAACTGCTTCGGCGTGCCCAACCTGGGGGGCGAGGTCGCCTTCGCCCCGGAGTACGCGGGCAATCCGCTGGTCAACGCGATGGCGGTCGGGCTGGTGCGAAAGCAGGGGATCTTCCGCGCGCGCGCGGACGGGGTGGGCAACCCGGTCTTCTACGTCGGCGCCAAGACGGGACGCGACGGAATCCACGGCGCGACGATGGCTTCGGCCACGTTCGATGAGACGGCGGAAGAGCGGCGGCCGACCGTGCAGGTGGGGGACCCCTTCACCGAGAAGCTGCTGCTGGAGGCGTGCCTCGAGGCCATGGCCACCGGCGCCATCGTGGGCATCCAGGACATGGGGGCGGCCGGCCTGGCCTGCGCCTGCTCGGAGATGCCCGCCCGCTCGGGCACGGGGATGGAGATCGAGGCCTCGCGCGTGCCCCAGCGCGAGGCCGGCATGACCCCCTACGAGATCATGCTGTCGGAGTCGCAGGAGCGCATGCTCCTGGTGGCCGCGCGCGGGCGCGAAGAGGACGTGCGCCGCGTCTTCGCGAAGTGGGAGCTCGACGCCGTCCCGATCGGCACCGTGACCGACGACGGCCTGCTGCGCGTGCGCTTCCACGGGGAGGTCGTGGCCGAGGTGCCCGTCAAGGCGCTGGCCGACGAGGCCCCGGTGTACGAGAAGCCCACCGCCCGGCCCGTCTGGCAGGATGCCCTCGAGGCCTTCGATCCGCTGTCCCTGCCCGCGCCGCCCGACGCGGGCGACGCGCTGCTGGCGCTCCTGGAGTCGCCGGCCATCGCGTCGAAGGAATGGGTCTACCGGCAGTACGACCAGCAGGTCGGCACCAACTCGCTCGTGCTGCCCGGCTCCGACGCGGGGGTGCTCCGCATCAAGGGCACGCGGATCGGGGTCGCGGTCACCACCGACTGCAATGCCCGCTTCGTCTACCTCGATCCGCGCGCGGGCGCGGCGATGGCGGTGGCGGAGGCGGCGCGCAACCTCTCGGTGAGCGGCGCCCGCCCGCTCGGGCTCACGGACTGCCTCAACTTCGGCTCGCCCGAGCGGCCCGAGATCCTGTGGCAGTTCAAGGAGGCGGTGGCCGGGCTCACCGAGGCGTGCCGCGCCCTGGAAATCCCCGTGGTGGGTGGCAACGTCTCCTTCTACAATGAGACCCTGGGGCAGGCGATCCTGCCGACCCCGATCGTCGGGATGGCGGGGATCCTGGACGACGTGGAAGCGCGGTGCACCCAGTGGTTCGCGGCGCCGGGCGATCGGATCGCCCTGCTGGGCCCGGACACGGTCAGCCTCGGCGGCTCCGAGCTGCTCTGGGTCCGGCACCGGAAAGTCGCGGGGCGACTCGCGCCGCTCGACCTGCAGGTGGAGCGCGCGGTGCAAGAGGCCTGCCGGGCCGCGATCGGAGCGCGCCTCGTGGCGTCCGCGCACGATTGCGCGGAGGGGGGCCTGGCGGTGGCGCTGGCCGAGGCCTGCGTCAGCGGCCCGCGGCGGCAGGGCGCGGAAGTCGAGCTCGGGCCGAGCGCCGCGCGCCTCGACCTGACCCTGTTCGGGGAGGGGCCCTCGCGGGTGGTCGTCTCGGTGAAGGCCGAGGGGGTTCGCCACTTCGAGCAGCTGATGAGCGAGTTCCGGGTGCCCTGGCGCTGGATCGGCCGGGTCGGGGGCGAGCGGCTGATCATGAAGGCCGGCGGCGCGAGTGTCGTGGATCTGGATCTGGACCGCATCGCGAGCGCGTGGAGGGGCGGCTTTGAGCGATATGTCAGCTGAGCCGGCGGCTCTCGACCTGGACGACAAGTTCCACGACGAGTGCGGGCTGTTCGGTGTCTGGAACCATGCCGAGGCCGCGAACGTGGCCTATCTCGGGCTCTACGCGCTCCAGCACCGGGGCCAGGAATCCGCCGGCATCGCCTCCACCGACGGCGATCACTTCCAGGTCGAGAAGGCGATGGGCTGGGTCGCCGACGTGTTCAGCCGGGACCGGCTCAAGCGCCTCCCCGGGCACCGCGCCATCGGGCACGTGCGCTATTCCACCGCGGGCAGCTCCAACCTGCGCAACGCCCAGCCGATCACCGGCACCACCGCGCACGGGCCGGTGGCCATCGCGCACAACGGCAACCTGGTGAACGCGGAGGCCCTGCGGGCCGAGCTCGAGAAGGACGGCGCGGTCTTCCAGTCCTCCTCCGACACCGAGGTGATCCTGCATCTGCTGGCCCGGTCCGAGGGCGCGACCCTCGCCGAGCAGCTCGCCCGCGCGCTGACGCGGGTGAGGGGTGCCTACACCCTGCTGCTGCTCACCCGGCGCAGCGTCATCGGGGTGCGGGACCCTTCCGGATTCCGCCCGCTCACCCTGGGCCGGCTGGGAGAGTCCTGGGTGCTGGCCTCGGAGACCTGCGCGCTCGATCTCCTGGAAGCCAAGGTGGAGCGCGACGTGGAGCCGGGCGAGATCCTGGTGGTGGACGAGGGCGGCCTCACGTCGCTCAAGCCCTTCCGCCCCGCGGACCGGTTGCAGTGCGTGTTCGAGTACGTCTACTTCGCGCGGCCCGACTCGGTGCTGTGGGGGCGGAACGTGCACGCGGTGCGCAAGGCGCTCGGTCACCAGCTCGCGCGCGAGTATCCGGTGGCGGCCGACCTGGTCATCCCGGTGCCGGACTCCGGGGTGGGCGCCGCCCTCGGCTTCTCGGAGGAGTCGGGGCTGCCCTACGACAGCGGGCTCGTCCGCAACCACTACGTGGGCCGGACCTTCATCGAGCCCCAGCAGGGCATCCGCCACTTCGGGGTGAAGGTGAAGCTCAACCCGAATCGCGAGGTCCTGGACGGCAAGCGGGTGGTGGTGGTGGACGACTCGATCGTGCGCGGCACCACCAGCCGGAAGATCGTCAAGATGATCCGGGCCGCCGGCGCGCGCGAGGTGCACATGCGCATCTCCTCGCCGCCCATCCAGTGGCCCTGCTACTACGGCATCGACACGCCCACCCGGCGGGAACTGATCGGGGCGAGTCACAAGGTCGAGGAGATCCAGCGCTACCTGGGCGCGGACACGCTCGGCTACCTGTCGCTCGAGGGTATGCTCAAGGCCACCGGGTCGGACCCGCATCACTTCTGTCACGCCTGCTTCACGGGCCAGTACCAGGTGGGCTTCGAATCCGAGGAACTGGCGCAGCTCAAGCTGTTCGACTCGTAAGGAGTATGGATCCCCTGACGTATCGGGCAGCCGGCGTGGATATCCGGGCCGGCGACGAGGCTGTGCGCCGGATCGCGCCGCTGGCCGCGTCCACGCACCGGCCGGAAGTGCTGGGGGGCATCGGCGCCTTCGCGGCGTTCTGCCGCGTCCCCGCCGGCTACCGCGATCCCGTCCTCGTCTCCTCCACCGACGGGGTGGGCACCAAGCTCAAGATCGCGATCATGGCCGACCGCCACGACACGGTCGGGCTCGACCTGGTCGCCATGGTCGTCAACGACGTGCTGGTCCACGGCGCGGAGCCCCTCTTCTTCCTCGACTACCTCGCGGTGAACCGCGTCGAGCCCGAGAAGGTGGAGGCCATCGTGGCCGGGATCGCGGCGGGCTGCCGCCAGGCCGGCTGCGCGCTCGTGGGCGGCGAGACCGCCGAGATGGGCGCCTTCTACGCGGCGGGGGACTACGACCTGGCCGGCTTCGCGGTGGGTGTGGCCGAGCGGAGCGCGCTGATCACGGGCGCGCACGTGGCGGTGGGCGACCGCGTCCTGGGCCTGGCCTCCTCGGGGCTGCACTCGAACGGTTACACCCTGGCCCGCGAGGCGATCTTCGGGCGCATGGGCCTCAAGCTCGGCGATCCCATCCCGGGCACCGGGCGCGCCGTGGTGGACGAGCTGCTCGAGCCCACCCGGATCTACGTCAAGCCGGTGCTGGGCCTGCTCCGGGAGATCTCCGTGAAGGCGATGGCCCACGTCACCGGCGGCGGCGTTACCGAGAACCTCCCGCGCGTGCTGCCGTCGGGCCGGCGGGCCCGGATCGACCGCGCCGCCTGGCCGGTGCCGCCGGTCTTCACGGCGATCCAGCGCGCCGCCGCGGTGGACGACGGCGAGATGCGGCGCACGTTCAACATGGGCCTGGGCCTCCTGCTGGTGGTCTCCCCGGGCGACGTGGCCACCGCCACGGCGCGGCTTCAGGCCGCGGGGGAGCGGGTGTTCGAGGTCGGCGAGATCGTGCCGGGCGCGCCGGGGGTCGAGTATGCCTGAGCCCCTGCGGGTCGGGGTGCTGGCCTCCGGGCGCGGCTCGAACTTCCGCGCCCTCGCCGAGGCCGCGGCGAGCGGGCGCCTGCCGGCCGCCATCGTGGTGCTCGTCACCGACCGACCGGGCGCGCCCGCGCTCGACGTCGCCCGCGCGCACGGGATCGAGGCGGTGGTGGTGGATCCGCGGCAGCATCCCTCGCGGGAGGCGCACGAGAAGGCGGTGATCGGCGTGCTCGAGGAGCGCCGGGTGGGCCTCGTGTGCCTCGCCGGCTACATGCGGCTCCTGAGCGCGGGCTTCGTGGGCCACTTCGCGGGCCGGCTGCTGAACATCCACCCGTCGCTGCTCCCGGCCTTCCCGGGCCTGCACCCGCACCGGCAGGTCCTCGAGCACGGGGTCCGGGTCTCGGGCGCCACCGTGCACTTCGTGGACGACGGCGTGGACACCGGCCCCATCGTGCTGCAGGCGGCGGTGCCGGTGCGCCCGGACGACACCGAGGCCACGCTGTCCGACCGGGTCCTCGTCGAGGAGCACCGGCTCTATCCGGAGGCCGTCCGGCTCTTCGCGCTCGGCCGGCTCGAGATCCGCGGCCGCCGCGTACACATCAGGGAGAGCACATGACTCGAGTCCGTCGGGCCCTCATCAGCGTCCACGACAAGACCGGCGTCGTCGACTTCGCGCGCGGCCTCGCCGCGCTGGGGGCGGAGATCCTGTCCACCGGCGGCACCGCCCGCCTGCTGCGCGACTCGGGCGTCCCGGTGGTGGACGTGGCCGAGGTCACCGGGTTCCCGGAGATGCTCGACGGCCGCGTGAAGACGCTCCATCCCGGCGTGCACGGCGGCATCCTGGCGCGGCGCGACCTGCCCGAGCACGTGGCCGCGCTCGAGCGGCACGGCATCCGGCCGATCGACCTGGTGGCGGTGACGCTCTACCCGTTCGAGAAGACGGTGGCCGAGCCCGGCGTCACGCTCGACGAGGCGATCGAGAACATCGACATCGGCGGGCCCAGCATGATCCGGGGGGCGGCCAAGAACCACGCCCACGTGGCGGTGATCACCGAGCCCGGCCAGTACGGCCCCGTGCTGGACGAGCTGCGGCGGGCCGACGGCGCGCTCTCCGACGCCACGCGCTTCCGCCTGGCCTTCGAGGCCTTCCGCCGCACCGCGCAGTACGACGCGGCCATCGCCGCCTACCTGCGCGAGCCCGGCGCGCCACCGGAGCCGGTCCGTCCCGCGGCGGCCGCGGCCGGCTTTCCGGAGCGCCTCGCGGTCGAGGGCACCCTGGTGCAATCGCTCCGCTACGGCGAGAACCCCCACCAGTCGGCCGCCTTCTACCGGCCGGCCGGAAGCGCGCTCGGCCTGAGCGCGGCGACCCGGCTCCACGGCCCCGAGCTCTCCTACAACAACCTGCTCGACTGGTCGGCCGCGCTCGGGCTCCTGCTCGAGTTCGACGATCCCGCCGCGGTGGTGATCAAGCACACCAATCCCTGCGGGGTGGCCATCGGGCCGAGCGCGGGCGAGGCGGTCCGGAAGGCGAAGGCCTGCGACCCGGTCTCCATCTACGGCGGCATCGTGGGAGTGAACCGGACGGTGGACCTCGAGGTGGTGAAGGAGCTCTCCGGCATCCTGCTCGAGATCCTCTTCGCCCCCGCCTACGAGCCGGACGCGCTCGAGGAGATCCGCCGGACCAAGAAGAAGTGCCGGGTGTTCCAGCTCCCGTGCGCGCGGGGCGACTACCCCGCGCGGATACGGGAGATCCGGAGCGTCTGGGGTGGGGTGCTGCTCCAGGAGGCCGACCTCACCGATCTGGACCCGGGGGCGCTCCGGGTGGTCTCGCGGCGGCCGCCCACCGACGCCGAGTTGCGGGCCCTGCGCTTCGGCTGGCGCGTGGCCAAGCACGCCAAGTCCAACGCGATCGTGCTCGCGACCGCCGATCAGGTGGTCGGGGTCGGCGCCGGGCAGATGAACCGGGTGGATTCCGCGCGCCTCGCGGTGATGCGCGCGCGGGAGCTGGGCCTCGAGACCAAGGGCTCGGTGTGCGCCTCCGACGCGTTCTTCCCGTTCCGTGACGGGCTCGACGTGGTGGGCAAGGCGGGCGCCACCGCGGTGATCCATCCCGGCGGCTCGCTCCGCGACGAGGAGGTCGTGGCGGCCGCCGATGAGCACGGCATGGCCATGGTGGTGTGCGGGATTCGCCATTTCAAGCACTAGTCCTCCGCCCGAGCGGGTCTTCACGCTGCGGGAGCTGACGCGGCTCCTGCGCCTGTCGCCCAAGCGCCGCTCGCAGCTCCGGCGCCTGGGGCTGCTGCGCGACGACCCGGGGGGCCTGCGCTTCCGCGAGCTGGTCTCGGTGCGGGCGGCCGCGAACCTGCTCGAGAGCGGCGCGAGCGTGCGCCAGGTGCGCGCCGCGCTCGACGGGGCGCGGCGGCTCGCCCCCGGGG
>Ga0209640_10005852_pt1 | contig 10761 bp, 8 predicted proteins | sample RifCSP10_1_FD_184018 | JGI IMG/M metagenome (GOLD analysis project Ga0209640, IMG submission 184018) | Soil microbial communities from Rifle, Colorado - Rifle CSP2_sed 10_1 (SPAdes) (version 2) | ecosystem: Environmental > Terrestrial > Deep subsurface > Rock core/Sediment | place: Rifle...
GGCACCACGCGCGGGCGTTTGACGGGCCACCCACCAACGGCGGCCAATACATCAACCGGAATGTCAACTTCCAGGGCAACGTCAGCTACGTGACGGGCTCGCACGCCTTCTCGACCGGCGGGCAGGTGCGGTACGCCCAGAGCGAGCTGTCACTCTTCGTCAACCACGGGATGACGCTCGGGTTCCGGGGAACCACGCCGGCAGAGGTCACCGAGTGGGCCTCGCCGTTCCTCAACGACGTGCGCCACCGGATGACGGGGCTCTACGTCCAGGATTACTGGACCATCGATCGCCTGACGCTGAACCTGGGCCTGCGGTACGACTATCTGGACGCGTGGAATCCGGAGCTCACTATGCCGGCGGGCCCGCGGGTGCCGGCGCGCGTGGCACCGGCGGTTGACGACGCGATTGGGTGGAAGGACCTGAACATGCGGGTCGGGTTCGCGTACGACCTGTTCGGGGATAGCCGGACCGCGCTCAAGGCGGGGATCGGGCGCTACGTGCCGCAATTACGGTTCAACGACCAGCAGCAATATTCGTCGGCGCGTCAGGCTTCGCTCTCCACCACCCGGACGTGGAACGATCTGAACAGGGACTTCATCCCGCAGGACAACGAGCTCGGGCCGCGCGACAACGCCAACTTCGGGCTGCCGGTGCAAAACGTCCGGTATGCGCGGGACGTGACGCACGGGTGGGGGAACCGGCCCTTCAACTACCAGGCGTCGGTGCAGCTCGAGCACCAGCTACTGGACAACCTCGCGGTGGGGGTGGGGTATTTCCGCACCTGGTTTGGCAATTTCCTCGTGTCCAACAACGAGGCGGTGTCGCGGACGGATTTCAGCGAGTACAGCTTCACGGTTCCGGCGGATTCGCGGCTGCCGGGCGGCGGCGGGCAGGTGATCGCGGGGCTGTTCAACCAGACGCCGGCGAGCTTCGGCCGGGTCGACCGCATCGTCGTGCACGCGTCGGAGTTCGGGGATCAACGCCACGTGTACGACGGCGTGGACGTTAGCGCGCGCGGGCGGTTTCCGAACGGCGCGCTGATCACCGGGGGCGTCTCGGTGGGCCGGACGGTGCTCGACCGCTGCGACGTGATCGGCGGCGATCCACAGCTCCTCGTGCAGGCCGACTCGAGCGCCGATCCGATCACGCGGGCGTCGACGCTCGGACCCAACTGCCGCATCCAGCCGCCGTGGTCGGCGCAGACAAACATCAAGCTGGCGGGCATTCTGCCGCTGCCGTACGACTTCCAGGTGAGCGCGACGTGGCAGAACCTGCCTCCGATTCCCACCGACGCCAACTTCGTGCTGGGCCCGACCGCCGCCCAGGCGCAACTTGGCCGCGCTCTGACCGGCGGCGCGGCAGATCGGACGATCCAACTGGTGAACCCGCAATCGTACTACACCGAGCCGCGTGCGAACCAGTTCGACTTCCGAGTGAGCCGGCGGTTTCAGATTGGAATAACGCGCATCGAGCCGCAGTTCAACGTCTACAACCTGACGAACGCGAACGACGTGCTCACGATGGTCACACGGTTCGGGCCGGACTGGCAGAACCGTCCCAACGTGTTGCCGGCGCGGCTGATCAAGTTCGGCATGCAGATCGACTTCTGATGGAGAGGCCCGGGTCTTCTGATGGAGGGCCCCGGTCGTTGGCTGCGCGTTGTGACACTCGTGGACGGGGCGCCCGATTTCTGAGGCGCCCCGCTTTACGAAACCCTTCTCAGCGCCGATTCTCATTTTGTCTCAGGCAACTTGACGACTCGCGTTGTCAGGACGCGCCTCCCCTCATCTAACTTACTGCCGCGCTTGCGTGCCGCAACCTCGGCCGCTGACGCTGTGCCGAGGGTCTCGACGATCCCCGCCTTCTGTGGCTTGCTTCACGGACGAACCCCGATCTGGCGTAACGCGCCCTCGCCAGGCGAGACACAACGACAAGCCGCGACGTGAACGCGCACGCCGCGCGTGAAGACTAGAGAGCAATCCTTGGAGGTGTGCAATGGGACGTTGGTTGACGGCACTCGTCGTGGCGGTCGCGGCATTCAGCGCCGGTATCGCATCGGCACAGGAGACCACGGGCGCGCAGCGCCTGGAGGTCACAGGCTTTCCGGGCGGAGGATTCTGTTCACAGAGGGCAGCGATGGTAGCGGCGAGGGTGACTTCACCAACTACGCGCTGGGCGGTTCGCTGACCTACAACGTCAACCGGTACTGGGGCGTCGAGGGGGAATTCGGCGGCGCCTTCGGCATCGACCAACGGATCCAGTTTGCCAACGGTCCGTCCATCGGCGACGCGTCGCCGCCCGACCTGCTGGCTTACTACGGCAACGCGCTGTTTTATCCGTTGAAGAACGATCGCAGGTTCGTCCCCTACGTCACTGGCGGCGTCGGCGGTTTGTCCCTTTTCGAAAAAGAAGAAGTCGCCTTCGGCAATGACGAGACCTTCTTGACGGGCAACACTGGCGGCGGCGTGAAGGTGTACTTCGGGCGCTGGGGTGTCCGCGGCGACTACCGCTTCTTTGCGATTGACTCGAAAGACGACGCGCCTGCCTTCTTTGGCCGTGAAAATCGGCACGGCCATCGCGTCTATGGCGGACTCGTTTTTGGCTTCGGCCAGTAAGAGGCACGCCGATGACTGCAGGGCACGCACAGGTGATCGTGTTCCGGCTGCTCGTCGGCACGGTCGTCTTGGCGTGCCTCGCCGCGCCACTACTACGGGCTGCCGGCAGGAGAGCACCGGGTCCGCGCGTCCGTGCACGGCACGAACGGGTTCGTCGGAGTCGTCACCGCGACCGTCATGGTCGTGGGGACCGCAGAGTGAAATGAGGCTGACGATGAACCGTTCTTTCGAGCGCTACCAGCAGACCAAGAGCGCCGCGGCGCGGACGCACCTCATCACGCTGGCAATTGACGCACCATCGGTGCGACGGGATGCCGACCTCGTTCGGTCGCTTCTCGTGTCTGTCACCGGGGTGGAGGACGCAAGCGCGGATCCCACGAGTGCGCGCGTTTGGGTGTTCGCCGACGAGCGAATCGAGGCCGAGTCGCTCGTCGAGGTGCTCGCGTCATGGGGCTACGGCAGCTACGTGCTCGACAACCAGTTGACCGTACCGCAGTAAGGGCACCGTACGAGCCGCAAGGGGGCACCATGCGCATCAACAGGTTCCAATTTCGCTCGCTCGCCATGACCGTGGCGCTCGCCGGATTTCTGCTGGCCGCCGCCGGTGCGTCCGCGAGCGCACAAACACCGTTCATTCCGTACTACGGGAAGAACCAGATTCATTACGACACGTTCGAGTGGTACACCTACACGACGGACCACTTCGAGATCTACTACTACCCTGAGCTGGAGTCGCATCTCGAGCGAGTCGCGGGCTACGCGGAGAGCGCCTACCAGCATCTGAGCGGGGAGCTCAAACACGACCTGGCGGCGCGGGTGCCGCTCGTGCTCTTCAAGACACACAGCGAGTTCGAGCAGCAGAACATCATCCCTGGCGCCGCCCAGGAAGGCGTCGGCGCCTTCGCCGAGCCGACCCGGAACCGGATGGTGCTGCCGCTGGACGATCCGCCGGATCTGCTGTACCGCCTCATCGTCCACGAGCTGACCCATATCTTCGAGTTCGACATCATTCCGCGCTCGATCCTCCAGCGGAGCGTGCCGCTCTGGGTCGATGAAGGGCTCGCGGACTACTTCACGGGCGACTGGCGTCCGATCGACCTGATGACGGTGCGCGATGCGGCAGCCGCTGATCTGCTGCCGAAGATGAGCGCGCTCGAGGGGTACGGCGACTTCACCAACCCGCGACTGGTCTACAACCTGGGGCACGCGGTGTTCGAGTTCATCGAGGCGCGCTGGGGCAAGGAAGGCGTCCGCCAGTATCTGTTCGCGCTGCGCAAGGGCGTGATCGGCGGCACCGGCGATGCGTTTGAGGAAGCCTTCAAGCTGAGCGCCGAAGAATTCGATCAGCAGTTCGATCAGTACATGAAAGTACGGTTCAGGCCCTTTCGCGACAAGGAGCGGCCAGCCGATTACGGCAAGAACCTGTCGCCCGACCCGGCACGCACTCCGTTCCGAAGCGTCCTGTCGATCGAGCCGTCACCATCCGGCGATCTCATCGCTGCGTTTACGGGCAACCAACGGGACGGCGAGCTCGACATCGTGCTGCTGTCGGCGCAGGACGGCCGCGTGATCCAGAACCTGACGCCTGGCTTCGACCAGGATCGCGGCTTCGAGTACCTGAGCGTGCCGGGCTCGCGCTGGAACACGGTGCCCTGGATGTCGTGGTCGCCACGGGGCGACGTGATCGCGTACTTTGCGCGCACGGAGAAGCAGCGTTCGCTCATCATCCAGGACGTCACCACACGCAAGATCGTGCGGCGCATCGTCCTCGACTCGGTCGATGCCCCAGAATCGCCCGACATCTCGCCCGATGGCCGCTTCGTGGCGTTTGCAGCGCTGCAGGGCGGCGTGGGCGACATCTTCAGCGTTGACCTGGAGACCCAGGCCGTGGTCAATCTGACCCGGGACGCATTCGCCGATTACGCGCCGGCGTTTTCACCTGACGGTGCCTCCGTGGTGTACATGTCGCGGATCAGCGGAAGCGACAAGCTCGTGCAGCTCGATCGCGCAACAGGCAACAAGACGCAGATCACGTTCGGCACGCACGACGAGGGTGCGGCTCAGTTCCTGGACGGGGACACCCTGGTGTTTCCGTCCACGGCCACCGATCCCGTGGCCTCCATCGATCCGGACGTGGCGCGCAACGGGCGCATCTACAACGTCTGGACGCTCGATGTGCGCACGGGCGCCCTGCACCAGCACACCGACGCGCTCGGCGGCAACCTGTCCCCCGTGCCGCTCGCCGGACGCGACGCCACGCGCATTGCTTTCGTCACCTACGACAAGGGGGAATATGGGGTTCGCACGATCGACGGACGCGAGCCACTCCACATGGTGGCGTCGGACGACTTCGGCGCACCCGGGCCGATCGTCGAATTCCAGGCGCCATTGACGCACACGCTCATCGGGGAGAACAAGAAGAAGAAGGAGGCGTTCGGCAAGTTGTTCCCGGAGGGCCGGCCGCCGATCAACGTCGGCGTGACGAGCGGCGGCGATCTGTTCGGCGGTACTGGCATTTCCTTCGCCGACGTGCTCGGTGACCGCCGAGTGGACCTCACGGCGATCTCCGTCTCGCAGTACCGAACCATCGCGGGCTCCTACATCGATCTGTCGCGACGGCTGCAGTGGGCGGCGCAGGGGTTCTCGCAGACGCAGTTCTTCTTCGGCCAGGCCGGCGCGTTCTTCGATCCGGCGTTCAGTGGGTTCATCGATCGCGACTTGGCGACAGCGACGCGCACGGTGCAGGGCGGCAGCGTGTTCGGCATCTACCCGTTCAATCGCTACCGGCGGCTCGAGGTGTCGGCCGGCCTCGCGCATTACTCCGAGCAATTCGAAGATCCTGGGCTCGAGACCTTCTCCCGCGGCTTCCAGGAGGCGCGGTTCGGGCGATCGCTGTTCCGCGACGGCACGTTCGCGCCCCTGAGTGCAGCGTTCGTGCAGGAGACCACGGTTTTTCGTGCCTTTGGGCCGCTCGCCGGCAACACGATGCGGCTCGCCTACGAGTACGCCCCCGGCATTGGCGGAGCGCTGTCGCGCCAAACCGTCGATGCCGACCTGCGGTACTACCAGCGCCTTGGTACCAATGGCGTGCTGGCGCTGCGCGCGCGCGGCTTCCGGAGCTCGGGAGACTCGCCGGACTTTCTGTTCTTCGGCGGCAACTCCGAGATGCACGGCTATGAGTACCTCGAGTTTCTCGGGCAGAACGCTTTCTTTGGCAATGCGGAACTGCGGTTTCCGCTCATCGAGGCGATGGCGACGCCGATCGGCATCCTGGGCGGCATCCGCGGGCTGTTCTTCTTCAATCTCGGCGGCGCCTGGTTCGACGACACCGGGTTCACCTTCGCGACCTCGTCGGCAGAGACGCTGCGCCCGGTGCTCGGCGTGCAGGTCACCGGGCCGGCGACGGTCGAGCAGGTGCTCGGCCCGCCGACGCAGGTCTCCGGCTTTCGGTTGAAGGACGGGCGCGCCTCGTACGGCCTCGGCCTCGAGACCTTCGCCCTCGGCTTCCCGGTGCACTTCGACTGGTCCTGGCGCACGCTCCTCAACCGGCAGTGGGAGGACATCGTCTTCGCGAGCCAGGGCGGCAGCAGCGGTTTCCGCAAGGCTCGGTTCGACATATGGATTGGCTATGACTTCTGAACGTCTCACTGGCGTGTTCGGCGCCGTCAGTCTATGGAAGGCACGATGACCACACCGTCCCGTGTTCCAACCTTCTTGTCGAGTGTGGCCGGGGCGCCCGGCGACCTGCTGAACCGCATCCGCGGCGAGTATCTTGAGATGCCGGGGCTCCGTCTCACGTCGGCGCAGGCCGCGCGTTTGTGGGCTGTGGAGCTGGAACTCGCCAGTGCGCTGCTTTCGGTCCTGGTCGAGGCAGGCTTCCTGACAGTGTCGGATGATGGTCAGCACGCCCGTCGGGGTGATTCCGAGGGGCGACGAGGCCGGCACACCACCGCACGAGGTGACATCACGCGGGCAGACAGCAACGCACGAGGGCGAACAGTCCTTCGCAGCGCCATGTGTGAGGATTCCAACAGAACTCGCGAAGGCGCCCGGGAGCGAGCGGTCGATCCTGATAAAGTGCGAGGTCTATGACAATGCCCTTATCTCCCTGCAGCTTGACGGCTGCTTTCTTGGTCAGCGTCCTGTCCGGCTCCTCGGTTCTCGCCGGCCAGCCCCAAGGCGCCAGCCCAACGCCGACGGCACCTGATGTCCGCACGCTCGGCCCCCAGGTGGGCTCGAAAGTGGCGGCATTTGCTCTTCCGGATCAGAACGGCAGAACCCGCACGCTGGATTCACTGATGGGGCCCAAGGGCCTCATGCTGGTTTTTTCGCGATCCGCCGACTGGTGCCCCTACTGCAAGACCCAACTGGTCGAAATGCAGGGGCGTCTGCAGGACCTGCGCAAGAGTGGTCTTGGTCTGGCGGTGATCACTTATGACCCGGTGCCGGTTCTCGCGGATTTCGCCGCCAGGCGGAAGATTACATTCCCCTTGCTTTCGGACCGAGGATCCGCGGTCATCAAGCAGTACGGCATCCTGAACACGACGGTCGATCCCAGTAACGCCCTGTTCGGATATCCATTCCCGGGCACGTTCATTGTTAACTCGCAGGGCGTCGTGACATCCCGCTTCTTCGAGCCGAGCTACCAGGAACGAAATACGGTCTCGAGCCTGCTGGTGCGCCTTGGCAATCAGGTCAGCGTTCGTGCGACGAAAGTGTCGTCGCCGAATCTGGAGATCACATCGTACGCAACCGATGACGCGGCCGCGCCCGGCACGCATTTCTCAGTCGTGCTCGACGCCAAGCCGGCGGCGCGAGTGCACGTCTACGCCCCGGGAGTGACGGGATACAAGCCAATCGTGCTGACGATTCAACCACAGCCCGGTCTGATCGTTCGTGAAGCGCAGTATCCGAAATCGGAGGACTACTATTTCGCACCGCTGAACGAGCACGTAGAGGTGTACCAGGCGCCGTTCCGCATCGTGCAGGATTTGATGATCGACCCGTCCCCGGCCGGTCAGGCCGCGCTCAGAGGAGCGTCCAGCGTCACGATCAATGGGACGCTGGCCTACCAAGCGTGCGACGACAAGATTTGTTTCAATCCGCAGACGGTCCCGTTGTCGTGGACGGTTCAGCTGAGGGCGCTGGACAGGGAACGCGCGACGCCAGAATAGAAACGGACCGTCGCGGCTGTCTCGACCGGGTGCTCGTCACCCCTTCCAGTCGCGAAACCGCTCGAGGAGCTGAGTCTGCACCTCGGGCGGGATCTTTTCAGGGGGGAGCTTGCCCATCGTGCGGACCGTTTGCTTCATCTGGTCCAGGTAGGTGCGGCAGTCGCGGCACATGCCGATGTGGGCGCGGAAGCGCACCCGGTCGATGAACGACATCCGCCCTTCCAGATAGTCGGTGATGACTTCGGTGAGCTCCCTGCACGTCAACATCAATCCTTACCTTCGCCTACCTTTTTTGCACGTGCTGCTCCAACGCGGTCCGGATCTTGGCTCTCGCGCGGTGTAAGAGTACCCGCTGATTCGTCTCGCTAATCTCGAGAATGTTACACGCTTCTGTCGAGTCGAGTCCTTCCACGTCCCTGAGGGTGACGACGGCTCGCTGTCCGGGCGGCAGGCCGGCGATCGTGTGATCGATCAAGGCCCGGGTCTCATGGCGCAGAAGCAGCCGCTCCGGGGTGTCCTCGTCCCATTGCTCGGGTGGCGCCGACCAGTTCCCCGTTGGCGTGAAGCGAGACGGTGACACGGCGTGGTCGTCCTGAGCGTGTTCGTTGCTCAGAGCCGAGAACGGCACCGAACGCTTGTCGCGTTGGCCGCGGGTCTTGGCGCGATTGGTCAGGATGCTGAAAATCCAAGTCTTCAACCCGGAACGCCCCTCGAAAGATCGAAGGCCGGTCAGGACCGCCAGCCAGGTGTCCTGCACGACCTCTTCCGCGCTGGCACGGTCCGAGACGAAGAGGAGAGCCAGACGAATGAGTCGGCCATGGTACTGCTCCACCAAACCATTGAACGCCGCCTCGTCGCCAGCGAGCAGCCGCTTGACCAGCGCTGCATCGTCCGGGTACGCCGGCGAGCTGTCAGCGCCGTGACGCGCGCGAGCGGAAAGCTCTGGCAATGACATAGTCCAGCGACAGCGTGCCGGGCCCGCGCGTGAGCAGGAACAGCAGGATGGATCCCCACAAAAGATGGTCCGTCCAGGCGTTGGGATAGACGAATATCTGGATGACGGCAATCATGCCGAGCAGCGGCAGCGTCGCCAGCCGCGTTGCCAGCCCCAGGAACAACAGGACCGGAATCGTCAGCTCGTTGATCATTGCCAACCGAGCGGCCGTTTCGGGCGCGAGCAGCGGGACCTGATATTCGTCTCTGAAAAGCAGGACCGCGAACTCCGGGGAGTTGTATTTGAGTAGACCCGCTTTGAAGAACACCGCCCCGACCCCGACGCGCATCGCCAGTTGCAAGATCGACAACGGAAATCGCACCAGCCACTCGCGTGCGCGGTCGAACCACGCAATGCCGGCCGCGTCGCGCTGAAGAGCAGATGCCCCAATACTCATACCGAACCTTCCTCACTCGGGTCGTCGATAGCCGTGACCAGCTCCTCGGCGAACAGCGCCGCGAGCGCGTGGCCAGCGTCGAACGCCGCGTCCAGGTCGAGCGCGGAGAGGGCCGCGTCGCCAAGCGTCTGGCCCGCGCACAGCGCGCTCCTGAAGGCAAAACTCGCGCGATCGAGGCGATTCATCTGCAGCCCGCCGCGGGCACCGCGGAGCTCGAGCCACACGTCACCGTCATGTAGTTCGAATTGATCGGGAGCGTTGTCCGACAGATACGAGCGCATGAGCTGATCGATGGCCCATGCGGCGTGAAAATAATCGACGTCAGGCTGCAGTGTGACCCTGAGGTCCGAAAGCCTCTGAGGGTCGAGTGCCGAGAATTTGGTCCACCTCACAGCGGGACGCGTGACAGCCAGCGAGAGCCGGCTCAGGTGCCACTCGAGCTCGGCGAATGCGCCCAGGTAGAGGAGCCCTGCTGCGCCGGGCCGAGCCGATAGGAAGCCGGGAAAGTCCTCGCCATATTCCACGATGCAGGGTCTGGACGGTGGTCGCTCGCGCACGAACTGTCGCGCTGCCTCGGTCACGAACGCAGATCCGACCAGCCAGAGAGTCCCGGGAAACCTGTCGAGCAACGCCGTTACGAGGCTCGTCTCGTAATGCCGGTGGTGAATAGCCAAACGCTTCTGCGCGTCGCGACCGCCGACGAGCAGCGGGGCGAGCGCCGCCGTATCGCCGAGCACGACCGCTCGCCGAACGCTCCCCTGGAGATCAGCCAGCGTTGGCACGGTGCTCTTCCAGGGCGTGCGCACCCACCGCGTCGGCTCGAGATGCCTCACCCAACAACGTGGCGAGCGCCGGAATGTCGTTGTCCCACTCGACGATCGTTGGCTTCGGGCCGAAGCGTCGAATAGCATGCGCATAGAGATCCCACACCGGCTCCGCGATCGTCGAGGCATGCGTGTCGACGAACAAGGTCCCGCCAGGATTCGCCTCGTCCTCCTCAGGAGTGAAGCCTCCCAAGTGCAGCTCGCTGACCGACGTGACAGGTAAGCCATCGATGAAGCTGTACGGGTCGTACCCCATGTTGTGGCCGCTCAGATACACGTTGCTCACGTCGCAGAGCAACTGACATCCCGTGCGGCGCACGAGCGCGTTCAGGAACTCAAGTTCCGTCATCGTCGACGTGCTGAACGCCACGTACGTGGATGGGTTCTCGATCACGTACGGTCGGCCGAGGCCGTCCTGGACCTCGTCGAGATGCGCAGCAACCACATGCAGCGCGTCTTCGTCGTATGGCAGCGGCAAGAGGTCGTTGAGGTACGCGCCCTGATTGGTCGACCATGCAAGATGGCCGGAAACCATTAGAGGATTGATGGTATCGATGAACGCGCGAAGCCGCCGCAGGTGCGCGCGATCGATCCCGTCCACGCTGCCAATCGAGATGCCGACGGTGTGAACGGAAATAGGATAGTGACGCGCCAACTCGGTGAGCAGTTCCGTCGCGTGTGGATTGGCCAGGAAATTCTCGGGATGGACCTCGAGCCACCCGACCGCCGGGCGGGTGGCCACCACCTCGGCGAG
>Ga0209640_10005853_pt1 | contig 10761 bp, 15 predicted proteins | sample RifCSP10_1_FD_184018 | JGI IMG/M metagenome (GOLD analysis project Ga0209640, IMG submission 184018) | Soil microbial communities from Rifle, Colorado - Rifle CSP2_sed 10_1 (SPAdes) (version 2) | ecosystem: Environmental > Terrestrial > Deep subsurface > Rock core/Sediment | place: Rifle...
CCATCCCGAACACGGAAGTTAAGCCCTCCAGGGCCGATGGTACTGCGCTGGTAACGGCGTGGGAGAGTAGGTCGCTGCCGGGGTAATTCAGGCGCCCGGGCCGAAAGGCTCGGGCGCCTAATTTCTTTGCGCGAGGAAGCCATGCTGCTCATCGACGAGATCTCGAGCCCGCTCGGACGCATTGCCATCGCGGCCCGCGCCAGCCGCCTCTGCGCCCTCGAGTTCGGGCGGGCGCGCCTCGCCCAGCAGCTCGCGGCGCGCTACCCGGGCGTGCCGCGACGCCGGGTCCGCAATCCGTTCGGCCTGAGCGCCAAGCTCCGCGCGTACCTGGCGGGTGATCTGACCGTCGTGGATCGCATTCCGGTCGAGACGGGAGGCACCCCGTTCCAGCAGCGCGTCTGGCGGGCGCTGCGGCGGATCCCGGCGGGCCGCACCCTCAGCTACGGCGCGCTGGCCCGCGCCCTCGGCGTCGGCGCGGCGGCGCGCGCGGTGGGCGCCGCGAACGGGCGCAATCCGATTTCCGTCGTGGTGCCGTGTCATCGGCTGATCGGCGCTGACGCCGGACTGACCGGCTACGGCGGGGGGCTCTGGCGGAAGCGCTGGCTCCTGCGCCACGAGGGCGCGCGGGCGCGGGTGGCGGGTCGGGCTAGATGAGGAAGCGGACCGCGGAGAGGTAGAAGTCGCTGATCAGATTGACGACGGGTATCACCACGCGGCCCGTCGCGCCGGAGAATACGAGCAGGATCAGCAAGAACGGCCCCGCCTGCTCCAGCTGATGGATGAAGCTCCAGGCACGCGGGAAGAGGTAGGGCAAGAAGTGTCCGCCGTCCAGCGGCGGTAGCGGAATCAGGTTGAAGACCCCCAGAATGAGATTGAAGGTGTAGATCGGGTCGGCCACCACGAGCAGGAACGTGCCTTCCACCGGCCCGAGCAGGCGCACCACCACGAGCGTCACGAAGGCCGCGGCGAAGTTCGACATCGGACCGGCCACCGCCACCCACACCATGTCGCGGATCGGATGGCGGAAGTTCCGCGCGTCGACCGGCACCGGCTTGGCCCACCCGAAGCCCGCGAGCACGAAGGCCAGCGCGCCGAGGGGATCGATGTGCGGCAGCGGGTTCAGCGTGATGCGTCCGAGCCGCCGCGCGGTCGGGTCCCCGAGGCGATCGGCGACGAGCGCGTGGGCGAGCTCGTGCACGGTCACCGCGATCAGCAGGGCCGGCAGCTTGAGGATCAGGCCGAAGAGGTAGCCGAGCGGATCGCCGAAGAGATCGCTCATCCGCCGCGCGGAGCCCCGGACTCCGGAGGCTCCGACTCGGTGGACAGCTCCGGGCCCGCGACGCGGTAGCGCTCATCGAGCCAGTCGCCCAGGTCGATGAGCCGGCACGTGAGAGAACAGAACGGCCGGTGCGGATTGCCGGTCCACGCGCGGCGGACACCGCAGCGCGGGCAGCGCACCTGCCGGGCCGAGCGGGTCTCGAGGCGTGCCACGGCCGCCATCCTAGCCACCGGGCTCCGAGGCTGTCAACCGGACCCGGCCCCGGCGTTGACATCGGCCGGGGGCCGCGAGAGGATACCAGGGTGTTTCGCCTGCTCCCGCGGGAGGAGAAGTTCTTCGATCTGTTCGAGCAGCAGGCGTCCCACATCGTCGCCGCCTCCCGCGTCCTGGAAGAGCTGACGCTCGACTATCAGGACGCCAAGGCGAAGGCCCAGCAGATCAAGGACCTCGAGCACGCGGGCGACACGCTCACCCACGAGATCGTGCGCCGGCTCAACACCACCTTCATCACCCCGATCGACCGCGAGGACATCTACGCCCTCGCGAGCCGGCTCGACGACGTGCTCGACCTGATCGACGCGGTGGCGGACCGCCTGCTGCTCTACAAGATCAAGGCTCCGACCGAGGGCTGTATCGGGATGGCCAAGATCATCACGAAGGCGGCCGAGGAGACTGACCGGGCGGTGCGCTGCCTGCGCACCCTCTCGCCCTTCTACCACAAGCACGCGGTCGAGGTGAATCGCCTCGAGAACGAGGCGGACCGCCTGCTCCGCGACCAGCTCGCGGCCCTCTTCGAAGGCGGCACCGACGCCATCGAGGTGATCAAGTGGAAGGAGCTGTACGAGACGATGGAGTCGGTCACCGACCGGTGCGAGGACGTGGTCAACGTCATCGAGGGCATCACCCTCAAGATGGCGTGAGGGGGAGCGCCCGCCCCGCATGAGCTGGTCCCTGGTGGTGATCGGGCTCATCATCCTGGTCGCCCTCGCCTTCGACTACATCAACGGCTTCCACGACGCGGCCAACTCCATCGCCACCGTGGTGTCCACGCGGGTGCTCACTCCCATGCAGGCGGTGGTGTGGGCCGCCTTCTTCAACTTCGCGGCCGCGTTCGGCTTCGGCGTGCAGGTCGCCCAGACCGTGGGCAAGGGGGTGGTGGACGCCGGCGTGGTGGATCAGTGGGTCATCCTGGGCGGCCTCTGCGGCGCCATCGCGTGGAACCTCATCACCTGGTACTTCGGCATTCCCTCCAGCTCCTCGCATGCCCTCATCGGCGGCTTCGCGGGGGCGGCGGTGGCCAAGGCCGGCTTCGGGTGCCTGCTCCCCACCGGGCTGCTCAAGATCCTCGCCTTCATCGTGCTCGCACCGGTGCTCGGGCTCTGCCTGGGGTTCACGTTGATGGTCGGCACGCTCTGGGCGGTGCGGGGAGTTCGGCCGAGCCGGGTGGACGGGCTCTTCCGCCGACTGCAGCTGATCTCCGCGGCCGGCTACAGCCTGGGCCATGGAACGAACGACGCGCAGAAGACGATGGGGGTCATCTCGATCCTCCTGTTCTCCGCCGGCTATCTGGGGCCCGAGTTCTACGTGCCGTTCTGGGTGATCCTGGCTGCCCACGCGGCCATCGGCCTCGGCACCTTCGCGGGGGGCTGGCGGATCGTCAAGACCATGGGCATGCGGCTGACCAAGCTGCGGCCGATCGGCGGGTTCTGCGCGGAGACGGCGGGCGCGGTCATGCTGCTCGGCACCGCGGTCGGGGGCATTCCGGTCAGCACGACCCACACCATCACCGGCTCGATCATGGGGGTGGGCGCCACTCAGCGGTTCTCGGCCGTGCGCTGGGGGATCGCCGGCCAGATCGTCTGGGCGTGGATCCTCACCATCCCGCTCTCCGCGCTGATCGCCGCCGCCGTCTGGGCGGTCACGACCCTGATCGTCGCTCGCGTGGGATGAGCGCGGCCCGCTCCCGCGCCGGTCTGCGGGCGGCGTCCGCGGGGCTCCTGGCCCTCTTCCCGATCGGGTGGCTCCTGGCGCACCTGCCTGCCGCCGTCGGCCTCGCGGTCGGCCGGCGTCTGGGCGACCTCCTGTGGTGGCTTCTTCCGCGCCGGCGCGCGATGGCGCTGGACAACCTCCGGCGCAGCTTCGGGGCGGAGCGGTCCGGAGCCGATCTCCGGCGCCTGGGGCGCCGGTCTTTCCAGCACCTGGGCATGAACCTGGTCGAAATATGTCGCTACGTCCTTCGTCCCACGGATGTCATGCTCTCGCGGGTTCGGCTGGATGGGCGCGAGCATCTCGAGGCGGCGGCCGCTCATGGCCGCGGCGTGCTCATCCTGACGGCGCACTACGGCAACTGGGAGCTGCTGGCCGCCGCCCACGGGCTCTCCGGCCTGCCGCTGTCCATCGTGACGCGGCCTCTGGACCATCCGCTGCTCGCCGAGCTGGCGATCCGGTTCCGGCGTCGCAGCGGCGCCGAGCTGATCACCAAGCGCCGGGCGGTGCGCGAAGTGGTGGCCGCGCTCCGGCGGCAGCGCATGGTCGGCATTCTGCTCGACCAGAACGCCACCCGCGCGGAAGGCGTATTCGTGCCGTTCTTCGGTGCGCCCGCGTCCACCTCCAAGGGGCTCGCCCTCCTGGCCTTGCGGACGGGCGCCCCCGTCGTGCCCGTCTTTCTCCGCCGAGAGCCGGACGGCCGGCACTGCATGGAGGCCGGTCCGGCCCTGCCTCCGCCGGCGGACGGACTGGTCACCACCTACACGACCACGTTCAACCAGGTGCTCGAGGCGGCGATCCGCCGGGCGCCGGAGCAGTGGCTCTGGATGCACGATCGCTGGCGCACCCGCCCGCGCGAGGCCGCCCGATGAGGATCCCCCGCGCCGCCAGGGTCGTCCTGGCGGTGGCCGGGCTGCTGCTGACCGCGGGATCGGGGCCCGCGGCGGAACCCGACCTCGCGGCCCTGGTCGCGGCCTATCTCAAGTCCGGCGGCGAGCAGGCGCCGGGCGTGGTGACCGCGCGCGCGTACGTCGAGGCGACCCGCCCGACCGCGGCCCCCGCCCCCCAGCCGGACGTATCGGTCGTGCTCCTCCCGTACTCGGGGCAGCTCGAAGCCGAGCTGGATGCGGTGAAGGCGGGGTTGCGCGACTCGGTCGGCGCCTATACCCGGGCGGTGGCACGAGTCGAGAGCACGCGGGTGGACTACGAGCGCGCCCTGGTCGCGGCGGGTGGGGGAGCGCTCGTGCGCAGCGAGCGCACCGACGCGCAGGGGGGCGTCCGGCTCGCCGACGTGCCCCCGGGAGACTGGCTGCTGCTGGCCTGGCGGGAGAGCGGCCACACGGGGAAGCGCTTCAAGCTCCGGGACCAGGACGCGAAGCGCTATCCCCAGGTACCGACCAACGTGACCTATTCGATCGTCACCTACTGGAGATCGCGCATCGCGGTGAGGCCGGCCCAGACGGTCGAGGTCACGATGAGTGACCGTAACGCGTGGATGACGGCGCCCAGGCAGGAGAGCGGGAACCCGACACCCTCGCGGCCCCCCGCCACCCAACCAGGCCTGCCGGAGCGCCGCTAGTCAGAAAACTCCTTTCTTCAATGCCGCTTAGCATAGGGCGCCCGCCGGGCTTCGAGGGCGTTCTCTCGCCGTCGGGCCGACGGCCGTTGACCCGAATATTCCCTCGTGATAGAAAGTTCATGCTTCCCATTGACCTGATGGCCTTACAGATCCGGCTCCTCCTGACAGGCGTTCTGTTCTTCTCGGCCAGCCACCTGGCGGTGCCAGGGGCGGTCGGAGCGGAGCCCGATCTGGGTGCCGCCTGGACGGGCGAGACGGCGGCCGAGCCGGCTGGGGCCTTCCCGATCGACCAGTCCGGCGCGACCACCCTGGCGGCTGAGCCCCCGATCACTGCGGACAGCCCAGACCTCCCGGACGCGGACCTCTGGGCCGAGTTCTTCACGGCAAGCCCGGGCTCCCGGGTCTCGGTCAGGACGGAGCCCCCCCAGCAGTCGCCCGAGCCGTCGCAGTCCGTTACCGCCCTCGTCGCGGAAGCTCCCTCGCGGGTCCCGAGCTATCAGATCCAGCAGAACGAGCATGTCCTCCGGTTCCTGGAGCAGTTCCAGACGGGCTACCGGCGGGCGGTCGTGGAGCGGTGGCTGACCCGCTCCGGCCGCTACCTGCCGATGATCCTGGACGTGTTCCGGCAGAAGGGGCTTCCCGAGGAACTGGTTTTCACCGCGATGATCGAGAGCGGCTTCAACCCGGTCGCGGTCTCTCACGCCGGGGCGAAGGGTCTCTGGCAGTTCATGGCCCCCACCGCGCGGCGCTACGGTCTCCGCGTGGATCGCTGGCTGGATGAGCGCCTCGACCCCGAGAAGTCCACGGTGGCGGCCGCCAACTACCTGAGCGATCTCTACAAGATCTTCGGGTCCTGGGAGCTCGTTCAGGCGGCGTACAACGCGGGAGAGATGAAGGTCCTGCGGGCCATCCAGGGTACCGGCACCCGCGACTTCTGGAGCTTGACCCGCACCCGTCTCCTCCGGGACGAGACCAAGAACTTCGTGCCGGCCATCCACGCGGTGACCATCATCGGGCAGGAGCCCGAGCAGTACGGCTTCACGGTCCGGCCCGAGGAGCCGCTGAGCTACGAGCAGATCACGGTCCCGAAGGCCACCAGCCTCAAGCACGTCGCGGCCCTCTCGGGCATTCCCTTCGAGGAGCTGGTCCGGCTCAACTCCGAGCTCCGCCTCAAGCAGACGCCCCCGGACTCGCCGTATCACCTGAAGGTCCCGCGAGGCAGCGGGGCGGCGTTGCAGGCCGGTCTCGATCGAGAGGTGGAGACCCGGAAGACCGCCTCGGGCTCCCGGACCACCGATCGGGGCAAGCGGAAGATCCGGGCGGCGGGGGCGGCCCCCGCGGGCGTCCACGTCGTGCGGCCGCTCGACACTATCGGCGGCATCGCGAAGCGCTACGGGGTCTCGGTCCGGCAGCTCACCCGCTGGAACGATCTCGAGCGCGGCGCGCGTATCTTCCCCGGCGACCGGATTCGTGTCGCCGCCGGTCGCCAGATGGAGCCGGAGCAGGGCGGCTTCCGCTAGACCGTGAAGGTGGTGGTTCACCTCACGGCGACCCTGCGGGCCTACCTGCCGCCGGGGACCCGTGGGGACAGCGTGGTGCTCGACGTGCCCGACGGCACCACGGTCGAGCAGGTGGTACACTCCCTCCGCGTTCCCCCTGACCTGGAGCGTCTGACCGTCGTCAACGGTCGCGACGTCACGCCCGACCGGGCCCTGGCCGAGGGCGACGTGCTGTCATTATTCCCGCCGTTGGCCGGCGGCCGCTGAGCCCGAGGGAGGCAGCCATGCCCACGGTTCGACTGCGCGAGGCGTCCGAGTATCCACTCGCCGCCCAGAAGCTGTTCGAGCTCTCCAAGACCTGGTTCCGCTACGATTTCCCGCAGCCCCCCGCGATGAGCCGCGTGATGGCGTGGGACGGCGAGTTCGGCGGCCCCCACGGCCGCGCCATGAAGCGGGCGATGGCGCCCGGGGAGTTCACGCGCGCGGAGAAGGAGATGGTCGCCGCGGTGGTGAGCGGCGTCAACGCCTGCGACTACTGAGTGCGCGCCCACACTGCAGCCGGGAAGCTGCAGGGGATGCCGGAAGACGCGCTGTGGTACGAGGCGGCTCACGTGGTGGGCGTCACCAATGCCCTGAACGTGGTGGCCGACGCGCTCGGCGAGGCCACGCCCGGGCTTCCCGCGCTCGATCCCGCCACCGGGGGTGAGGAGACGCGCGCGCTCTTCGACGACATCCGCGCCTTCTACGGGGCTCCCGATGTGCCGCTGCCGTTTTGCCTGATCGCGCACGATCCGGACTACGCGGCCGACGTGTGGGCGGCGGTCAAGCGCGCCTTCGGGGACAATCGGCTCTCCCGGCGCCTGAAGGAGGCGCTCGCCTTCGCGGTGTCGCTGACCTCGCGCTCGCGCTTCGGCACCGCCTTCCACCTCGCCGAGATGCGGCGCCTCGGCACGGGCGAGCGCGGCGTGATGGAAGTGATGGGGGTGACCCAGATGTTCTCGAGCTACACCAAGATCGCCGACACCCTCCAGCTCGAGCCCGACATGGGCCACATCGCGCCCCCCGATCCGACCCCCGCGCCGGGCGGCCGGCCGGCGCCGCGCGACCGCGACGTCCGCGGTCGTCGTCAGGTCAGCGGGACGTCCCGCGCGAAGATCTCGAAAGGCGACCGTCGGGTGGCCTCCAGGGCCTCCCGGATCTCGGCCTCGCCCGCTCCCGCTCCCGTCTCGAGGAGGATCGCGAAGAAGCCGGTGTAGAAGTGGTCCGGGTACACGGTGACGGTGACCCGGAGCGCGAGCCCCGGCCCCTCCAGGGCACGATCGTAGCGGAGCACGAAGCGGCCGCCGGGCGGGATGCGGGTGTCCGCGATCTCGCGCGAGAGATCGAGCGGCACCTGTCGCCCGATGACGCTTTCCTGGGCGGTCTCCGCGATGGGCTCGCCGTTGCGGCCGAGCAGCACCGCGCGCACCACGACCTGCGGGGTCACGTAGGTCGGGAAGTAGTGACCGACGTTCACGCTCGCCACCGTCACCATCGCCCGTAGCCGCTGCCCCGGCCGATACCGCGCCCGGTCGAGGGCCAGGCTCACGCGCACCCCCGACTTCACCATCTCCGGATCGTGGATGCCGCGCCACCGATGGCGCCGGTCCGGCATGTGGCAATCCTGGCAGGAGAGCCCGCGGTGCGCGGCGGGGCTGGTCCGCCACTCCTCGTAGGTGTTCTCCAGCGGCTTGCCGTTGAGGCTGGGGCCACCCGGACCGAACTGATGACAGGCGGCGCAGAACTCCGCGCGCTCGTACGCCGCGGTATAGGTCGCGCCGTTGTGGGGAAGCTCCGCGCGCGGGACCCGGAGACCCTGGGCGGAGGTCCGGGGCGGCGGCCCGAAGCGCTGGTGCCCCCGCACGTGGCAGGTCGCGCAGACGACGCCCTCGCGCGCGAGCGCCGGATCGAAGGCCGGATTGGCCTCGAGTCCCGCCGCGGTCCGGGCAAGCGGGGACTGCTCCGCGAGCGGGGCGTGACAGACGAGACAGCCCCGCGCCCCCGCGGGATCACGGCGCGCCATCTCGACGAGCTGCCCGGTGATGCCGGGTCCCATGCTGCGGGCGTGGATGCTGCTTCGCCAGTCCTCGTACTGGGTCGGATGGCAGGCGCCGCAATCTCGTGGGGCCAGTGAGCGCTCGAGGGGCGCGAAGGAGGCGGGGGCCTCCCCCTGGGGCGGGATGGGCATCCGCCAGTGTCGCTCCAGGAACTGCTGCTCGGCGGGGGAGATCGCGCGCGGTCCCGCGCCGTCGCCCAGCGCGGGCCGACCACCGGGCGGGAGCGCCAGGACGAGGCCGGCCAGTGCCAGGCAGCGCCAGATCCGGCTCACCAACCGAGGGTAGCACGCGCCCCGGGCCGCCCCCGAGGGCCGGCTCCCGGATCCGCCGCTCGGTGGTACACTGAAACGCCCTGATTTCAGGCGAGGTTGGCTTCGGAGGCGTCTAGGATCCCGGTGGGCCTCCCGGACTTCAAATCCGGCGTCCGGCTCTAGACAAGTCGGAGGTGGGTTCGACTCCCACACGCTTCCGCCAGCCCGCTTCGCCACCGAGTCTTGGAGGATCCGACGAATGGCGCGGAAGAAGGCGAGCAACGTCGACAAGCTCCGGCCCGTGAGCCGATCCGCGCGCCGGCGCCGGCTGTGGGCCGGCGGCTACGGCATCGCGGTGGTCGCCGCGGGCCTCGTCGGCTACTTTGCCTATCGCGCGGCCGCCGACCTGCCCGGGGCGAAGCTTCCGGACCAGGGCAACGCGCATATCCAGATGGCCACCGATCTCCACGTGCCGTACAACTCGGACCCGCCCACCTCCGGCCCGCACCTGCCCTACATCGCGCCGTGGGGCATCCACACCGCGCCCATCGTGAAGGAGCTGCAGGTCCACAACCTGGAGGACGGAGGCGTGGTGGTCCAGTACTACTGCGCCGCCCCGTGCCCGGATCTGGCGGCCAAGCTGACCGAGATCGTGAAGCGGTACGAGACCCAGGTGATCCTGGCCCCCCATCCGGGAATGCGCACGCGCATCGCGCTCACCGCGTGGACGCGGCTCGACGCCTTCGACGACTTCGACGAGGCCCGCATCGTGCGCTTCATCCGCGCCTATCGCGGGATCGACCATCACAAAGGGTAGAATGGTGCGCATGAGGGGGCCTTCCCGCCGGGACTTGGCTGCGCTCTCTGCGGCCATCTCGGCGATCCTCGGCATGGTCGCGCTCGGTGGATGCTCCCGCCCGGTGATCTCGCCGATCGCGCCGCCGCCCTACCGAGACGAGGCGGCCGCGGGCTACGAGGCGACCTGGCGCGCGCTCGTCCGGGCGCTCGCGGGGGAGAACGTGCCGCTCCGGGTGGTGGCCCGGGACTCGGGGGTGATCTCGACCGACGACTTCATCTCCCCCATCGGGGTCTACGCCGACTGCGGTCGCATCGGCGAGGTCCAGCTCGAGGGCGAAGCGGTGGGGTCGTTCACGCTCTTCGTGCAGCCGGGACGGGAAGGGGCCACCCTGATCCAGGTCAACGCCAAGATGCGCACGCATGCGTACCGGCGTGGCGGATCCGGCAAGCTCAAGGTCGATCGCGTCTTCCAGTGCGTCTCCACCGGCCGCTGGGAGGCGAATCTGCTCGATTCGGTCCGCCGGTTCGTGAAGGAGTAGGGCGGCGTGGCCCCCCGGCTTCCCGAGCTGATCAAGCGGGCGCGCCGTCTGGCGCACGAGCGCGACCGGCTCGTGCAGGAGCTCGCGCGCGAGTGGAGCGCCGCGCTCCGCGGTCAGGGCTTCTCGCCGCGCGACCTGGACGAGCTGTGGGCCGGCCTCACCGAGGACGCGGTGCGCCGGCTCCTGCACGCGCGGGCGGAGGGCGCGAGCGCGGAGGCCATCCGGCGCGAGGCGCACGAGGTCATCGCGCGGGTCAAGGAGCGCGTGGAGACCGAGCTTGCCGCGGGCGGGTAGGAGCGGCGGGGCCGGCGACCGGGTGGACGCGCAGGCGCTGCTCCGTGGGCTGCCGTCGGTCGACGCGCTGATCGGGATGCTGGGCGGACACCGCGCGCTCCACGGCGTCCCGCGCCCGCGCCTGACCGCCGCGGTGCGGGAGGCCCTGGCCGCGGAGCGCCGCCGCCTGCTGGAGGCGGGCGGGCCGGCCGCGGACGCCGACGCGCTCGGCCGCCGGGTCCTGGCCCAGCTCACCCAGAGCGGCCTCTTCTCGCTGGTCCCCGTCGTCAACGCCACCGGGGTGGTGCTGCACACCAACCTCGGCCGCGCGCTGCTCTCCCCGTTGGCCCAGGAGCGGCTCCGCGAGGTCGCCTCCGCGTACTCCAATCTCGAGATGGATCTCGGCCGCAAGGAGCGGGGCTCGCGCTACGCGCACGTGGACGGGCTGCTGCGCCGGAGAG
>Ga0209640_10005854_pt1 | contig 10760 bp, 10 predicted proteins | sample RifCSP10_1_FD_184018 | JGI IMG/M metagenome (GOLD analysis project Ga0209640, IMG submission 184018) | Soil microbial communities from Rifle, Colorado - Rifle CSP2_sed 10_1 (SPAdes) (version 2) | ecosystem: Environmental > Terrestrial > Deep subsurface > Rock core/Sediment | place: Rifle...
GGCCCTGCAGCTGTCACGCGATCGGCTGTGCATGGCATGCCTCGACGCCAACTACCCGACGGCGGTGCCCGCGGAGGCGACGGCGGGGCGGCACGCGCTGGAAGACGAGCCGGACCTGCCGGCGGAGGTCGTGGGGATGGGAGTCGATGGACGGGACTGACCGCGGCCGGCGGCTGACGTACCGCGCTGCCGGCGTGGACCGGGCGGCGACGGGCGCGCTGATCACCGGCAGCCGTGAGCGCATCCGCGAGACGCACACCCCGGGAGTCCTCGGCGACGTCGGGCACTTCGCGGGGATGTTCGGGCTGGATGGCTACCGCAATCCGGTGCTGGTGTCCTCGATCGATGGAGTCGGGACGAAAGTGCTGCTGGCACGGGCCGCCGGCCGCCTCGATGTCGTCGGCCGGGACGTGATCGTGCACGGGGTCAACGACGTCGCCGTGGTCGGCGCGACGCCGCTGTTCGCGCTGGACTACCTGGCCGCCGCGAAGTGGGAGCCGCAGGCAGTCGAGACGATTCTGGATGGGATCACCGCGGCCTGCCGCGACGAGGGTGTGGCGCTGCTCGGCGGGGAGACCGCCCAGATGCCCGGCGTCTACGCGGATGCCGGCCTCGACGTCGTCGCCTGCGTCGTCGGCGCCGTGGAACGCGAGGCGATCTGCGACGGCCGCGCCATCCGCCCCCGGGACGTGATCCTCGGCCTGGCCTCTGACGGCCTGCATACGAATGGGTACTCGCTGGTCCGGACGCTCATGGCCCAGCGCAAGTGGTCGCTCAAGGACGTGGTGGCCGAACTGGGCGGCCGGCTGCAGGACGTGCTGCTCGCCCCGCATCGCTCCTACCGGAAGCCGCTGCAGGCGCTGCTGCGGACCGGGTTCCTGCGCGGGGCGGCTCATGTCACCGGCGGCGGCATCCCGGGGAACCTCGTCCGCATTCTTCCTCAGGGCTGCCGTGCGCGGATCGAGCGTGATGCGTGGGTCATGCCGCCGGTCTTTCAGGTCATCGCGGAGGCCGGGGGCGTGGACCGCGATGAGATGTTCGCCACGTTCAACATGGGGCTGGGCATGCTCGCCGTCGTGCCCCGAGATCGCGCTGGCATCGCGTTGGATATGTGCGCGGCGAGCGGCATCACGACATGGGTCATTGGCGAAATCGCCCAGGGCGAAACGGGAGTGGACCTTGTCTAGGCGCATCAGAATTGCGGTCCTTGCGTCCGGCCGCGGTAGCGATTTGCAGGCCATCATGGATGCCTGCGACCGAGGCGACATCCCAGGCGCAGTTGTTGTAGTGGCTTCGGATAACCCGAAGGCCGGGGCGCTTGAGCGGGCCCGGCGCGCCGGAATCCCGGTGATCGTGCTGGCCGTGCGGTCGTTTCCAAAGCGCGAACAATTCGAAGCCAGACTTCTCGAAGCGTTGCAGTCGTACCAACCCGACCTGGTCTGTTTGGCGGGATTCATGCGGATCCTTAGCCCCGCATTTGTTCAGCACTTTGTCGGTCGGATGATGAACATCCATCCGGCGCTGCTGCCGGCGTTCGGCGGGGTGGGGATGTACGGCGAGCACGTCCACCGCGCGGTCCTCGATCGCGGCGTGCGCGTCAGCGGCTGCACCGTCCACTTCGTCGACGATGTGCCCGACGGGGGGCCGATTATCCTCCAGGCCGCGGTACCGGTCGGAGACGATGACACAATCTCCTCGCTGGCAGAGAAGATTGCTGACCATGAGCACCGTCTGTATCCGGAAGCCATCCGCCTGTTCGCCGAGGGCCGCCTGCGCCGTGAGGGGAGGCGCGTCAGGATACTGCCGAGCCCCGAGACCCATCCCTCGAATCCCTTGGACGCCCTGGAATCCGTGGGAGTAAGCCATGAAGACTGAGAGTTCTGCGCGGCACGAGGCACGAGGCACGAAGAACGCGGGTTCGATTCGGCGCGCTATCATCAGCGTCTGGGATAAGGCCGGCCTCCTTAAACTCGGTCAAGCGCTCGCCGCCGCCGGCGTGGAACTCCTTGCCACGGGTGGAACCGCCCGGGCGCTGCGCGAGAACGCCCTTCCCGTGAAGGCCGTCGAGGATCTGACGGGATTCCCGGAGGTCCTTGGCGGGCGGGTGAAGACGCTGCACCCAGCGGTTTTCGCGGGCATCCTCGCGGCTGACGATGCCGCCCACTTCCGCGACCTCGAGGCGCATGGGCTGGAGCCGATCGACCTCGTTGTCGTGAACCTCTACCCGTTTGAGGCAAAGACGGCAACAGGAAATCTCACGGAGCAGGAAGCCGTCGAGTTGATCGACATCGGTGGGGTAGCGCTCCTGCGGGCGGCGGCCAAGAACTGGGCACGCGTAGCGGTGCTCTCGAGTCCCTCCCAGTACCCTGAGTTCATCGAGCATTTTCGCGAAGGTGCTGCGATGCCGGTTGACCTCCGCCGGCGCCTGGCGATCGAGGCGTTCCGGAAGACTGCCGCCTACGACGCAACGATTGCGGCGTACTTCGGAGGCACTGGGGATGCTGGCAATCTGCCCGAGCGTCTGTTGTTTGCGTTCGACCGAAAGCAACAGATGCGGTATGGAGAGAACCCGCACCAGCGTGCCGCGTTCTATGCCAACCGCCAGGTGTCGCCGGGGAGCATTGCAGCGGCCAGGCAGCTACTGGGCAAAGAACTTTCCTTTAATAGCGTCGTTGACCTCGATACCGCCTGGGGTGCGGTGGGGGAATTCACGCGGCCGGCCGCAGTGGTCGTCAAACACGCCACTCCATGCGGTGTGGCCGTGGCGGATCGCCTTGTCGCGGCCTACGAGTCGGCCCGGGCCTGCGATCCGACGTCCGCGTTCGGCGGGGTGGTCGCGTTCAACTCACGAGTCGACGATGAAACGGCAACGGCGATGCTCACCATCTTTACAGAGGCGGTCATCGCCCCGGGATACGATCCCGCTGCGCTGGCCATCTTCGCGCGCCGTCCGAACCTCCGTGTGCTCGAGACCGGCGCGTTGCCCCACCGCGATCGGTTTGAGATGAAGAGCGTCTCCGGCGGCCTCCTCGTTCAGGAGTCTGACGTCTCTGATGTGATCAAGAACAACCTGAGCGTCGTCACCCCCCGCGCGCCGACCCCACGGGAGATGGCGGACCTTCTGTTTGCTTGGCGGGTCGTCAAGTGGGTGAAGTCCAACGCGATCGTGCTCGCCCGCGACGGAGCGACGGTCGGCATCGGTGCCGGGCAGCCGAATCGCGTTGGCTCGGTGGAGATTGCCGCGAAAGTCGCCGGCGACCGCGCCCGCGGATCGGTGCTGGCCTCTGATGCGTTCTTTCCGTTTCGGGACGGCATCGAGGCCGCCGCGAGGTCGGGCGTAACCGCGGTGATTCAGCCCGGCGGGTCAGTCCGCGACGAGGAAGTCATCGCCGCGGCCCGGGAGCACGGTCTCGCGATGGTCTTCACGGGCATTCGCCATTTCCGTCACTGATTGGGTCATCGCCTGCCTACAGGAAGTGGCCGGTCGAGACCCGTAGTTAGGTGACATGGAACTCCTCGAACGCGGTCCGTACCTCGTCCAGCTGAACGCTCTCCTGCGACAGGCCGCCTCTGGACAGGGCTCGCTCATCTTGGTCACCGGCGAAGCCGGCATCGGAAAGACCGCGTTGATCCACCAGTTCGGCCGGTCGGCTGAGAAAGAGGCACGGGTTCTCATCGGCGCGTGCGATCCTCTGTCAACCCCGCGCCCTCTTGGCCCGCTCGTCGATATCGCATCGGTCCTGGACGGAGAGCTTGCCGATCTCCTCGACAGGGAGACGCCGCGCGACCGCATCTTTCGATCCTTTCTGAGTTCGCTCGCGTCGGCACGGCGACCGACTGTTGTGGTATTCGAAGATCTCCATTGGGCCGACCAGGCTACCCTGGATCTGATCCTGTTCCTGAGCCGCCGCCTCACCTCGGTCCCCGCGCTGGTGGTTGCCACCTACCGCGATGACGAAGTGGGGCCGCGCCATCCTCTGCAGATTGTTCTCGGGGATTTGGCCACCGGGGCGACGGTACATCGGCTGATGCTCCCTCGGCTGTCTGCTGATGCCGTCCGCGCTCTCGCCGGCGGCAGCGGCATTGATCCCGCCATGCTCTACCAGCAGACCTCCGGAAATCCGTTCTTCATTGCCGAGGTGCTGGCATCCGGCGGCGCCGGGATCCCGGCCAGTGTCCGCGACGCCGTTCTCGCCCGTGTGGCGCGTCTGTCGGAACCGGCACGGTCGGTCCTCGAAGCGGCTGGCGTCATCGGGACCACCGTAGACCCATCCCTGTTGAGTGCGGTGACCGGACCCGTGCTCGAGCCACTCGAGGAATGTGTGGCGATGGGCATGCTCCGCGGTGACGGGGCGGCACTCTCATTCCGACACGAGCTTGTTCGTGACACCATCCTGGACATGCTGCTGCCGCCGCGCCGAACGGAACTACACCGGGCTGTACTTGCCTCGGTTCGGGCGGGCGGTGTTGGAGTCGACCGGCTCGCCACCGTCGCACACCATGCGGAGGAAGCGGGTGATGGGGAAGCCGTACTGGAGTTCGCGCCGGCCGCCGCGGTCCGCGCCGCGTCGCTGGGAGCCCATCGCGAGGCGGCCGCCCAGTATGCTCGCGCGCTGCAATTCGCAGACCGCCTGCCGCCCGACGTGCACGCTGACCTCCTGGAGCGCCGGGGGTACCAGTGCTTTCTGACGGCTCAGTTCACGGAGGCAATCGAGCTGAGTGAACGGGCCCTGGAGTTGCGCAGGGTGACTGGAGATCGGCGGAAGGAAGGGGACTCACTGCGCGGCCTCGCGCGCGTACTCTGGTGCACCGGAAGGATTTCGGAGTCCGAGAAGCGGGCCAAGGAAGCCGTTGCACTGCTTGAGGACATGCCGCCAGGTCCAGAGCTGGCGATGTCCTACAGCACGATGTCTTCAGTCTTCATGAACGCGGAGAATGCTGACGGGACTCAGACCTGGGGGACGAGAGCGCTGGAGTTGGCGCGGCGGCTCAACTACACGGAAGTGGTCGTTCACACACTCAACAACCTCGGAACCATGGAACTCCTACGGGGGAAGCCGGAGGGACTGCACAAGCTGGAAGAGAGCCAGGATCTTGCGAGCCAGGCAGGGCTTGATGAGCACGTGGGGCGTGCCTACATCCACCTGGGCTGGGTCGCCACGCGAACACGGCGATTCGACCTTGCCGACCGTCTGACAGCCGGGCTGGAGTTCTGCGGCGATCGTGATCTCTACCTGTGGCGGATCTGGCTGATGGCGTATCGAAGCCGTCAGGAACTCGACCAGGGCCGTTGGACCGAGGCCGCGGAATCTGCCGGCTTCGTCGTCCAGTACGCTCACGGCGAGTCGATGTCCCGCGTCCCGGCGCTGTGCGTGCTCGCGCTCCTGCGGGCCCGGCGCGGGGATCCGGACTTCTGGCCGCTTCTGGACAAAGCCCTGGAGTTGGCCGGGCCCACGCATCAACTGCAGCACCTTGCCCCTGTCGCCGCCGCCCGGGCGGAGGCTGCGTGGCTGCAGGGGAATTCTGAGGGGATCGAGTCAGAGACCCGGATCGCGTTCGAACTGGCAAAGACGGCCGGAGACCCTTGGACGCTGGGGGAACTTGCCTGCTGGCGCTGGCGTGCGCGTATCCGCGAACAGATCCCGGCTGGCGCCGCCGAGCCGTTCGCACTGCAAATCGCGGGTCGGTGGCCGGAGGCGGCAGAACTGTGGGGGCGGATCGGGTGCCCCTACGAGACCGCGGCCGCCCTTCTTGACGGGGACGAGCCGGCCATGCGCCGGGCGCATGCCCAGTTCGAACGACTGGGAGCCCGCGCCGCGACGGCAATCGCGGCGCGCCGGATGCGTGAACTCGGGATTCGGGACATTCCGCGCGGTCCGCGGCCTTCGACCCGCGCCCAACCCGCTCAATTGACGACAAGAGAACTTGAGGTACTTCAACTGATCACGGAGGGTTTCCGAAACGCTGAAATCGCACGCCGGCTATCCGTCTCGAATAAGACCGTCGACCACCACGTTTCATCCATTCTCGGAAAACTCGGGGTACGCTCCCGAACGGAGGCCGCCCGGCAAGCCGTCAAGCTCCTCAGCGCCGTTCGTCAAGCGTAGGACCCCCGCAACCCCAAGATAGGGAATTCTTCCGATTTCGCGCCGCCTGCCCGGCGGCATACTGCCCTTGACCGTAGCAAGCCCGGGAAGGAGGTGGCACATGCCGCGATACGTGGTGGAGCGGACGTTTCCCGACGGGCTGGGGATTCCCGTCACCGAGCAGGGCGCACTCAAGTGCCTCAGCGTGGTCGACCGTAACGCGGACGTCGGGGTCACGTGGGTCCACTCGTACGTGAGTGAGGACAAGAACAAGACTTTCTGCATCTACGATGGACCGCACCCCGAGGCCATCCGACGGGCCGCCGAACGCAACGGGCTGCCCGTAGACCGGATCACCAAAGTGAGCGTCCTTGACCCGTACTTCTACAGGTAACAACCAGGTCTCAATTCTGACGGAGGTGTGCGATGTGGAAGAGTAGAGTGCTCGCTGTGGTAGTGACCCTTGTGGTCGCCGGTGTTGGATTCGGGGGCCTGCAGCCCGCCGCCGAAGCGCAGCAGACGATCGCGTCGAGCGTCATCAGTCAGATCTCCAAGGCCCGGCTGGCGACCGCCAAGTACGCGACCGATCTTGCCCGGGCCAAGGCCGACGGCTACGTGATCATCACTCCCATGATCCCGAACATGGGGTACCATTTCCTGAATCCGAAGATCAGCGGTTTCGACGTGACGAGGCCACCGATCCTCGTCTATGTCCGCGACGGCGAGGCCTGGCAGCTCGTCGCGGTCGAGTGGGTATTCCCCAACAAGAAGCCCGCGACGGCGCCGCTTCAGGGCGCACGGTACGGGACGTTCGGCGCGGCGTGTCACTATGTGGACGGCTCGTTCGTCCTGGCGTCGGCCGAGTCGCGATGCGCGAAGACGAACTCCAAGACGGGGGCGGCATTCAACTTCTGGCATCCGCCGCTGGTCACGCTGCACCTGTGGATCTGGTACCCCAACCCGAACGGCGTGTTCGGCGAGTTCAACCCGCTGCTCACACCGTTCAACAATAAGTAGACGTGCGACAATCGGTTTTGCTGATTTCCGTGCTGGGCTCCCTCGTGCTCCATGCGGGGAGCCCAGCACTCTCGTCTCCGGTAATTCGCGTCGACATGAACGAGTTCGCGTTTCGTCCGTCGGTCATTCGGCTGACCGCCGGCGTGCCCACGGCGATTGAGTTCACGAACCGAGGGCAAATCGCGCACCAGTTCGACGCACCGATTCTGCGCCGCGCGTTTGTGACCGTGATCGATGACAGCATGCAGGTCGAAGCGACGGGGCTCGAGTTCGTTCGGGTCCAGCCTCGCGGACGCGCGCGCCTTCGCTTCCTGATCCGGACCCGCGGGCGTTTCCCGTTCGCCTGCACCATCGAAGGGCATGCGGAGGCGGGGATGGTCGGCGTGCTTGATGTTCGCTAACTCGAAGGGCAAATGCAAAGCAGGCCTTCGGCACCGGTGCCTGGCACCGAGGTCATGTTCTGCCACGAGCTAACCACACTGTCCGCGAAGAACCTATGGCCCAAATGGGCTAATTTGCGGCGGCGGGAGGCATTCTCCGGAGCACGAAAGACGGGGCGATGCAGCAGTATGACGTCATCATTGTCGGGGCCGGACCGGCCGGGAGCACGACGGCGCGGGAGTGCGCGGCCCGCGGCCGATCGGTCCTCCTCCTGGAGAAGGAAGCGTTTCCCCGCGACAAGCCCTGCGGCGGGGGTGTGAACGTCCGCGCCGCGGCGCTGCTGCCGTTTGATCTCTCACCGGTCGTCGAACGCACGGTCTCCACGGTCTCGTTTTCGGTCCGGCAGGCCGCACATTTCACCCGCACGTCAGCCCGTCCGCTCACCTACATGACGCAGCGCGCCCGGTTAGACCACTACCTGGTCGAGCGGGCTGTCGAGGCCGGGGCGATCCTGCGCGAGCGTTCTCCTCTTGAGGCAGTCGAGCAGGCCGCGAGCGGAATGCTGGTCCGCGCGGGCGGGGTCACGTACCAGGCACGCGTCCTGGTGGCCGCCGACGGTGCGAACGGCCCCACGCTCAGGGCGGCCGGCCTTCCCGAGCGCTTCGCGATGGGGGTCGCCCTGGAAGGAAACATTGGTGCTTTGACCGACGGGCATGACGCCATGAGGCTCGACCTGGGTGACGTACCGCACGGCTACGGCTGGCTGTTCCCGAAAGGCGACCACGTCAACATCGGCGTGGCCGGGTTTGGACCGGTGGTCCCGATGCTGCGGGAGCGGTTGTTCCAGCTGACCAGGTTCTATGGCTACGACCCGCAGCGGTTCTGGGGACTGCGAGGGTTTCGCCTCCCGATGCGCACGGCGGACACACCACTGGTCGGCGGCAACGTCATCGCCGTGGGAGATGCGGCCGGCCTGCTCGACCCGGTCACAGGGGAAGGCATCTATGCCGCGATCTTCAGCGGCCGGGCCGCGGCGCGCCACATCGTGACGTTTCTGTCGGGTCGGGCGGCCGATCTATCAGGCTACGAGGAAGAGATCCGGCGGGAACTGGTCCCTGATCTGGACATCGCCCGCCGCTGGCGCGACGTCGCGCACCTCTCGCCGGCGCTCTTTGCCCGACTCATCGAACGATCGCCGCGGGCGTGGGGCCTGGTCTGCCGTATCCTCCGCGGTGAGGAAACTTACGTAGAGTTCACACGGCGCCGGCGGTCGATCGCCCGGATCGTCAACGCGCTCTTGTGGATGACTAGGGCAGGCGCGCGGCGAGAGCGGCGGCCAGTACGGCGCCAATCGTCGTGGTCAGCAGGTTAACGGTATCGTTAGTGACCATCCGCAGGCGCCCTTCCAGCGTGGCCCCGACGACACTGTCCACGAACATCGCGGCCGTTCCCGCGATCAGTACCCCGAGGAAGGACGTGCCCAGCAGCAGATTCCCCAACACGGCGATCACACCGGCGCCGGCGATGGCACCGCGCGTGCCCAGCGACGTGATCCCGCCGGATTGTCCGGGTGCGCACACTCTCCCGGTCGTAATCAGCCGGGGCGGGGTCTTGCTCAACAGCCCGATTTCCGTCGCCCACGTGTCGGCCGTCGCGGCTGCAACGGCCCCGGCGAACCCCGCCACGATCCAAACCGCCGTGCTCCCGGTGTGCCCCAGCGCAAACGCCGCGGCCACGATTCCGTTGGCCAGCACCTGACCCGCCGTCCGGCCCGTCCGGTCCGCGGCCGGCTTCTGCCCACCTCCGGCGCGCGTGAGGATGCTGCTGGTCAGAAAGAAGACCACCAGGAGCACGGCCCAGGCCACGCCACCGAAACCGTAGATGACGGCCCCAACAATCGTGGCGGCCGCTGCTCCGCCGGCGGTGAGCGCGCGCGCACGCCAGGCGACGGCGGCGATGATCCCGCTCAGCAGCAGGCCGATGAGAAACACCCAGACGCTTTCGTCAGGCGGCGGGCTTGCGTCCTGCGGCCTACTTCGATTGGGTGACCGGCGGCGCGCCGGGCCCGGACGGCAGGATGGCCGTGACCGCTTCGAGGATCGACGCGTAGATGGGGATGACGCTGGCGACACTGGCGATTTCCAGCAGCCGCCGGGGCGCGGTGCCTTCTCGCGCTACGATCGCGAACCGATGCCCCGTCCGGTCCAGCCGCCCCGCGAAGGTCAGCAGCACGTGGATCCCTTTGCTGTCGAAGTACGAGGTGTCATCGAGGGACACGACTAATCCCGGCCGTTCGGTGATGGCCCCGTCGAGGACCGCCGCAAACTCCGCGGCGTTGGCGAGGTCGATCTCCCCGGCGATCTCGAGGACCGGGAGGTCCAGGTCGTGCCGGATCCGGAAGATGCCTTCACCCATCGAGCCCTACTTTTGCCCTCGTTCGAGGGTCTCTAAACATGCGATTTCAGCGCTCACAGTGCGCACTATGGTATGGCTTGACAAGGCATATCCGCAGCGATATGGTTAGGGATGCCGATGGTGGGGTCGCATCCCGCCTTGAACCTTGAAAACTGCATAGTGGTAAGGGAGCCGTAATGCACACCCCCCTCGTACGAAGTCTCCCCGGCGGGTCCGAAAGGATCAGGCCGGGTGTCGTTTCGTATGGGGGTTGATGGTTCCTCGGAAAACAGTCCTTTGAGGAAGTTTCCGACGGAGAGTTTGATCCTGGCTCAGGACGAACGCTGGCGGTGTGCCTCAAACATGCAAGTCGAGCGAGGGTTGGCTGCCCCGCAAGGGGCGGTTCAACTCTAGCGGCGAACGGGTGAGTAACACGTGGGCAATCTGCCCCAAAGACGGGGACAACCTCGGGAAACCGGGGCTAATACCCGGTACGTTCACCGGAGGGCATCCTCTGGTGAGCAAAGATCGCAAGATCGCTTTGGGATGAGCCCGCGGCCTATCAGCTAGTTGGTGGGGTAACGGCCTACCAAGGCTAAGACGGGTAGCTGGTCTGAGAGGATGGTCAGCCACACTGGGACTGAGACACGGCCCAGACTCCTACGGGAGGCAGCAGTTGGGAATTTTGGGCAATGGGCGCAAGCCTGACCCAGCGACACCGCGTGGGGGATGAAGGCCTTCGGGTTGTAAACCCCTGTCAGGAGGGAAGAAGCCCTCGCAAGAGGGTGACGGTACCTCCAGAGGAAGCCCCGGCTAACTACGTGCCAGCAGCCGCGGTAAGACGTAGGGGGCGAGCGTTGTCCGGATTTACTGGGCGTAAAG